>Ga0209571_1000137_pt1 | contig 160597 bp, 154 predicted proteins | sample EBPBio102011_DNA_FD_185866 | JGI IMG/M metagenome (GOLD analysis project Ga0209571, IMG submission 185866) | Wastewater treatment Type I Accumulibacter community from EBPR Bioreactor in Madison, WI, USA - Reactor 1_1/10/2011_ DNA (SPAdes)... | ecosystem: Engineered > Bioreactor > EBPR >...
TTATATCGAGATGTTCTATAATCCGACCCGGAAGCATGCACGAAACGGGATGCTGTCACCCGTCGAGTTCGAACGGCAGCACAAAGCGCAATCCGAGGGCGTCTAGAAAACTCGGGGCGATTCAACCGCATCCAAAAACTGGAATCCGAAAAGCTTCTCACAAATGACCGGATCCAGAAATTTTCCAGGTCGCAACTCGATTTCGATAAAGCACTTAGAACGGCGCTCGGATTTTTAGCAAGCCCTTGTAATCTCTGGCGTTCTGGTCAGTTGTCACAACGTAGGACCGTCCTGCGCCTCACATTTTCCGAGCGCCTTCGCTACTCACGAAAAGAGGGATTTAGAACGGCAAATTTGTCCTTACCGTTCAAGGTCTTAGATGAAATTTCAGGAGACAAAAACAAGATGGCGCGCCGCGCCGGGTGATGATGAGAACTATGTCTACGCCATAGCCCTCTAAGGCCCTCCTATGGCGCTCATCGCCGACATTCCCCAACTGTAGACTGGCCAAAAGCCGTCGGCTTCATCCTCCAAGGTGAAGTGAAAATCCTTTAGGCGCCTTGCCTCCAGTATCCGCAGCATGTCCGAAAACTGCCCGCGCGTGACCTCAAGCGACAGGTGCAGCGAGGGAAGATGGTCGGCCTTGAACAAACAGCCTGCGTCCGGAAAATCAGTTTTCATGGGAGTTGGCGTTATAATTATGATGACGCCCGGCCAGGCGAACCGCACCTCCGGCATGGTAAAAGCTCCAGGCATTATCATGTACGTGAATTCGACCGATTGCCGCGGCGGGCCGGGCTGAACGACTTGTCCGAAATTGACCGTACAGCTTCCAAGAATTTCGCCGCGCCAGTTACCCGGCCTTATCTCCGGCAGCTTAAGCGCGGGCTTCTTCCTCTTTGTGTTTGGCATTGGGCTCTTCCTTCGGGGTTCGCCGTTCATGACAGCTCCGAATCCTGCTACCCTCGTGCGATCAGAGATTGGCGACAATGGATGGGGACAAGGAGCAGAACCGGCCGGTAATTGGCGGGAACGTTACGTTCGATCCGCTCGCTGCCGCGTTGCCCGTGGAGGAGCCGGCAATCCGCGAGGTTCTTGACTGCGATACCGGCGAATTTGTCGACGCGAGGGCATGGATCGGTGGGCAGCGCTATGAAGAGCTGATCGCGCGGCGCGTCAGCGTCCGAGAGCGCCTTTCCGAAAAGCCTCACTTCCGCTGTTCACTCTGCTCCGTTCCCGTCTATCTCGTCGCCAACCAACTCAAGCACTTCTTCTTCCGGCACATAACCGAAGACGGTTCATGTCCTGCCGAAACGCGCAGCCCGCTCTCCCGCGACGAGATTCTCGCCCGTAAATATAACGGTGTTCGCGAAAGCGAGCCGCATAAGCGGATCAAAGCACTGATCGCGCGCAGCCTCGCGGCGGACCCCTCCTTCTCGGAAATCCTGAGCGAGCACCAATGGCGATCGTCCCACGATCGCCATAGCCGCCGCCAGCCCGATGTTCAGGCAATCGGACCTATGGGAAGAGTGGCCTTTGAAGTGCAGCTTTCGACCACGTTTCTCGACGTGGTCGCCGGTCGCCGCTCATTCTACAGACAGGAAGGCGCGCTGCTGGTGTGGGTCATCGGCTATTTCGATCCCGGCTATCGGCGCCTGACGACGGACGATCTGCTCTTTTCCAACAACTCAAACATCCTCGTCATCGACGAGGAAACCGTCGCCTTGTCGGAGGCGGAACGCCGGTTTCATGTGCGTTGCCACTACCGGCGGCCCGTACGGGAAGACGACAGCCTAGCGGATCATTGGGAGTCCTGTGTCGTTCCGTTCAACGGGCTGACCTGCGAGAGAGAATCCCAGCGCTGCTGGCATTTCGACTATGACCGGCAGGCAGCCGCCCTTCGTGCGGAGATCGACAAGGAACTGCAAGAGCGCGACCAGGCGACAACGAATGCCTTGAGAGGCGAGTTGTTTTCGTTCTGGCTTTCGCGGAATCCCAATAGCGCGCCTGACAAAACGGCCGTCCATGCATGGGCCGCGCTATGCAAAGCGCTCAATGACCGTGGCATTTCTTTGCCGCCATCGCCTAATGACGACAGCTGCTTCATCGCGCTTATGAATGGCGTGGCCAGTGCGATGGAAGGCAACCCGGTCGGCTGGAATTTCAGGCATCTTGTGGAGGTCGCCCACCGGATCGCCGACGGCTATCCGCAGCATGTCGTCGCCTTCGGTCATGCAGTTCGGCTCTTTCAGCGTGAAAAATTGCTGGATGAGCAGGATCGGACCGGAAAATGGAAACGCCGGCGGAGCGCCATTGGCGCCTCGCTACGCAGGGGCGAACCGGATTTCGCGCCTGATCCGGCCACCATCCCTTTGGTCGATTTCCTCATGCCGGGCACAAAGGCAAAGCTTGAGAAAATCAGTCCTGCTTCCTCAATTCATGCCCCAGCGGCTTCTCTCTCAGTCGTCACCGCCTCTGGAACGGCCTGATCCTGGAGAATCTCGGAAAACAGAACTGCGCCACCATTTGAAAGAAGCATTCCTGTGCTACATGGCGATGCCCTTGTCAGACAGCACGCCACTCGCGATAAGTCGCGCCTCTCCTTTGTGAATCAGGGCAACGAGCGCTCTCCCCCTTGAGGTGAGACATGCGCCACGAAGTGAGGCTGCATTTCACGACGTTCGTACCATTGCCTTTGCAAGCAGTTCGATCTGGAATCAGGTAACCTGAACCGTCTGAACACCTGCTTTGCTCAGTAGGTTATAAAGAGTTGCGATCTTCGTACGCGCGCCCCGACGGGCGCAATAGGTGAAGATGACGCGCTGCTTGGCCCGGGTGAAGGCGACGAAGAACCCCGCTGTCGCCTCAATCTGATCATTCGCGAAACTCCACCATGCGCCATCATCGAGGCCTACGAAGATGACTGTGTGATACTCGAGTCCCTTGCTTTTGTGGATGGTCATTAGCGGGATCGCGTCAACGCCTTCATAGGCGTTCAATGCGGATGGCCAATCCACGCCGTTCGCCGACGATGCCAACAGATGCACCGCCGAAGCATCGAGAACTTTGTCGAGCCAACCACCTTGTCCGTAAGTGGGATGAACTGCGATCAGTCGCTCACGGCCGATGAACCCCAGCACGTCGTCCACGATAGACCGTGCCATCGCCTTTGAATTTGGCGGGCTGGGATAGTCGGCACTCAGCTTGAGTGCATATGCGTCCAGATCGTGCGCAAGTTTTGCCTGTGCGTCTTCCTCATCCGGCGCAATGCCACGAAGTGCCGCGAGAGCTTCCTGACACTCCGTCCAATATCGACCGGCTCGCTTTGTCATCGCGAGCCGGAGAATGAAGATCAAAAGCTCTGAAGCCTCTTCCGCAAGCAACTCTTGGAGCATCACTTGGCCGACCATGCCGGCTTCGTTGCGCAGGACGATTCCTGCCGCGGCAAAAGCGGATTCGAGGACGGCGGCGTAGTCGGCCGCTTTCTGTCGAACGAGTAGTACGAAGTCGCGCGGACTAAGCTTGTGCGCCTTCATCTCGGCTTTGACAAATGTGGCCAGACGCTGCGCTTCGATCTCGGGCGTCGAGAAATCCCAGATCGCGCAGCTATCTCCGGCGACAGTCCCCGCCGTCTTCGAAACAGGTTCGACCGCATGGGCATCAAGGGCCTGAGCAAGTACATGCTGGATACGGACGAGTTCGGGCGACGAGCGATAGTTGTTAAAAAGCTGCGTTCGTATCGCGCGAAAATCACTGTCGAAGGCACCGAACGGATCGTCCATCGCCATGGCCCAGCGCATTATCTGCTGCTTGTTGTCACCGACTGCCGTGATCACCGCATCTGTGTCGTGAAAGATAGTGTGGATGAGATCATATTGAATCTGCGTCGTGTCCTGAAACTCGTCCAAGAAGAGATGTGAGTAGGTCAGCCGCAGCGCATCACGCGCTATCGGGTTGACCCGCAGCAGGAGTTCGGCCAGGCGCCCGATCATCGGAAAGGAGAGAAAACTCTTCTTTCTGCCCTTCACGGACGATTGCCAGAACTGGTCCGCGGCCCATTGTCCCGGTGTCGGTTTGAGCCATCCGTCGATCGGCAGTTGCCTCCCAAAAAGATGGCTGCGTTCGAACGCCTTGACGGTAATTCCCTGGATGTCGGCATAGGTGCCAACAGATGTCGGGGGCGAGCCCAACTGGAGTTGCAGGTAATCGCGATAATCGCGGTCATTGGGAAAGACGATTTCGTAGTCCGGTGTCGGACGCCAACGATCGGGCAAGGCCTGCCCGAAGCGATCGATGAGGCTTTTGGCGAAGGCGTCGAACGTCATGGAGTCCAGGCGCCCCGCGTGATTGCGATGGCAACGCTGACGAACGCGCGCGGCAAGATTTGTCGCGGCATCCCGCTTGAAGCTGATGGCTAGGATACGGCGTGGCGACGGAGCCGTTCCGGTCTGGAGCAGATAAGCGGCGCGCTGAGCAAGCAACTCTGTCTTGCCTGCGCCAGGTCCAGCGATGACCGAGCGGTTTTCCGTTGAACGGACAACCTTCAAGGCGTTCGCTTCGAGGGCTTTCACGCCGATCGGTGTCCAATCATCGGGTCTAACCCGCCGCGACAAGACTGCCATGATCAGTCCCGCCGAAGTGACTTGGAAATGTGCTGCAGCACTTCCTTCAGGACGGGCGGCATTTTCGCCGCCAGCTCCTTGTTCTTGATGTGCGCAAGGGCCGCGAGGTGCGTCGCCGGCTTGCTGTTCGTGAGGAAATGGTACCGATACGCCGGTAGAAGGTCGGGATATTGCTTAAACGGGCCGGTATAGAGCGTCAGCCCCGGGCCGGCGGTCCCGAGTACGATCTCGGCCGCCTTATCCGCCGCCATCTTGGGGCCGCCGCCCTTGGGGATGATCGCCTTGTAAGCGTCGGGAAAGGCTTCGAGCATGGCCAGATCGAGATCGAGCGGTGCGGAAAAGAAAACACCGTGCGGCTTCAGATTGCTGTTTATCCAGGCCAGAAGATTCCCGTGTTCGCCCGAACTCTCCCAAGTGTGCATTCCGGCGAGATCGGCATCGGGCAATATGCCCTTGTCGATCTTCAAGAGCTGAGCCTTTGGCACATCCACGTCGATCAGCTTCTCGATCGCGGTCTTCACACGACCGAAACCAGCGCCATCCCGGCCCAGATCGAGATCCAGCAGCGTCGCATGGGGAATACCAAGGTCGGTAAGCAGTCGCCAGAAATATTGGACATGTCGTCCGCCCAAGGGAACAATGGCCACGAAAGCGGGGTCGATCAGGAGATTGAGCGCTTCGGCGAGACGCGGCAACACGATCCGCTCAGAATCGCCTTCAACGAGCAGGACGAAGCGAGCGAAATAGAGCTCAGGATAGGCGAGCATTGCCCCGCGAACAAACTTGGCTTCTTCACCTGTGCCGCTCGGAATCTTGATTCTCTTGATGGTCGAAATGCGCGTCTTCGGATCGCAGCGGCAATAGCGCACCTCACGGGGATTGACCCGGCTGAGAACCGCCGGTGAGTGACTCGTGACGATCGCCTGAGCGCCTCCGTCGTCCGTAAGAGAGCGAACCTGACGAATGATCCGAGCCAAGAAATATGGCGAGAGGTGGTTTTCGGGCTCTTCGAGCGCGAAGAGCGTCAGCGCCGGTATACGCAGATTGTCGTCGCGGAATCCTTCCACGGTGCCGGCTACGACCTCACGTTCCAAGTCGAAGACCGCTGCTGCCAGCGCGAAGTAGAAGAGCGACTGCTGGCCGTCGCTGAGCACGTCGAGACCGCGTTCATGGCCGTCCGGCCCCTGTTCGAAGATGACGGCGATTTTGTTGACGATCTCCTCGAAGCGGCGGCTGACCAAGCTGAGCCGTGGCTTCGTATCCACAACCTCGTCATGCAGGCCCGACCAGCGCGTTTGAAGCGCCTTGCCGATTGCGGCGATAGCTGCCTGGCCCTCGAATGCGGCGCTCAGATTCTCGCTGGCTTCTTGAACGGCGTCTTCGGTTTCCGATGACCATTCGATCGCCCTAAGCAGCCTTGCGGCCAGCGCGCCTGTCGTCGCGCGTATCTGCGCGGCGGCGTCGCGGCTTGCAGGCGTGTAGTATAGTTGGATCAGCCCCCGATCGGCTGCCGATACAGGGTGTCGCTTGTCGTCCGGCGGATCATCGTCGAGCGTATCGACCCAGAACAGTTCCTGTGAGACCTCGCCCTCAACCGTCCCGTCATCTTCCCACCGAGCTTCGAGGCGTAGACGGCAGGCCGGGTCGTCACCTGCTCTGGCGATCTGCATATGCCGGAACGACGGAGCGATTGTCTCTGGCGTTGCGGTGCCGTCAGCCAGTTCTGGCAACGCGATCAGCACATCAATGAATAGTTCCTTCGGTCCGCGGCTATCGGGATCGTCATCCGGTGCGAGATGGAAGTCTGAGCGCAGAACGGTACGTTGCGCACGCGACACGCCAAACAGTTTCGACAAGGCATGAAGAAGCGCCGTCTTCCCGGCGGCATTCGGCCCGACGACGGCTGTGATCTCCGGTGAGATGGGCACCTCGATCGGATCGGGGCCGAAGCAGCGGAAGCCGGATAGGGTAACTGTTTCGATACGCACAGGCTTCCTTTCTTTAGCCGTTCGCGGGCGACAGGTCGGTGCCCCCGTTCAGTTCGGGTCATCAACGTAATCGGAAAATCGTGCATCTTTGTTCAACGCTTTCATATGAAAAGGCGGTAGTCATATGAAGACGCGCCGAACCGGTGGAGTAGCGATCCGATACGGGCAATTTCACCAGAGGACTGAAGCGTGGCTGGAAACTTGGTGTAGAGATCAAAAGTATTCCAGTTCATCTTGGAAAGACCGATTATCTCTGCCGCCAATTGATCGAGAGGCGTAGTTCCTGCGTGGCGCCTCAGCGTGAGTGGTGCGGGAATCCTTCTCTTACCCTGAAAATATTTAAGACTCGGATTGACGGCGGCGGTCGCGCCGTGGACCCACAGCAGCGCCGTGAAATCGTCGAGCTTCATCACCGTGCCGCGTCGCACGGGATAATTATCTTCATCGATGGTGCCGTCGCGCCGGGCCATCGATGCAACGTAACGCTGGGCATGATCTTCAACGATCTCCAGCATGTCGATGGCAGCGACGCCGCCGAGCCCGTCCAGCAAGCCTTCGCGTTCCTCTTTGAGGAACGGCGTGCGCTTATGCAGCACGACGCGCCGGGGGAGCTTCATGCGGGCATCGAAGAAGAGCTGTCGGATCGTCTCTCCCGTGCGCCGCGCATCGTCCCGTGACATGAAGGGGTTCTTGCCGCGCAGGATGGGGTTTTCAACCTTGCTCAGCCGGTACTGAAGTCCTTCGCCGCGGGCACTGTAGATGTGGCTGCACCCAAGAACGACGTGATTGCCCTTCTCGGCGCTGCGGTCGATGCTGAAGCCAAGGCCTACATAGGCCGCGTCTTCCTCAAGACCGCTTAGCACCCATGGTGTTCGCATCCCCTTCACATAGAGAGCAAGGGAGAGCCACCACCAAACCCTGCATTGCTGGGTGTCCGCGAGCGTATCCTCGGTCAGGAACTGCGTCGCGGTCCCGCGCTGAACGGCATAGGCTTTCACGAAATCATGCACGTCGAAGCGCTCGTGCTCGTCTCGATAGCCGCGCAGATGATCCCAACGGTGTGGGAAGAAGACGAGCACGACATGCGGCGCATAGGAGGAGCGGAGCGCCTCAAGAGCGCCGGTAATCTGCTGTGCGACCGACAGCGCACCCGTATGTCCGCCGCTGCTGGACGGCTCGGTGCAGTAGGCCCAGCCCGGCGCGCCGGGTTCGGGGATTTCAATGGGCAGGCCGTAGGCCTGCTGAAACCCCGGATAATCGACGAGGTAGTCGCGCTCTGAATCGGCGGGACGGTGCGCCTGATTTGCCTTCTGAAGATAGCCGCGCACCAGTGGCGTTTCGGAACGCGGGCATATCACACCGATGCGCAGCGACGGTGCAAGCCCTTTCAGCGTGAGCGGGTAATCGAAAGGGCGGCTCGCCGCAAGGCCGCGCACCGGATGTGTGTCGGTGCTCATGCCCGTTCCGCGCGTGTCGCAGAATATGAGGGGCGGTTCGGCCAGCTCAACCCCCTTGTATCTGATAAGGGGCCGGAGGTTCTGTGTGATGTTGGCAGACCTGCCACCGTGCGGCAATCCGATCTGCGCGAAGACTGGGGACCGTCGGACGCGAAACTTGAAGCTTGATCCCGTACCGGCCGGGAACTCGAACGAGGATGGCTTCTCTTTAGGGAAAAGAAGACTGCGCCATTTGTTCATGGCGGTATTGAACGGCTTATTGTGCTGGTAGCCGAGGATGCCCAGCTTCACTGGGCCGGCGATCTCGTAGGGCACTTCTACCCGGTTCTGGTCCAGCACCTTGATCGACGGCTTGAGGACAAGGTACTGCGTCCCACCAACGCGGCGCAGAAACACGATAACCGATTCATGCGCATGGCACTGCACATTGTCCTGCCGCACCTTCTTGAGCGGCTCTTTCAGCCAAAGCTCGGACTGTCCATCAGTCTCGACCCCGACCGCCTCCGCCATTGAGCGCACGAGCGCTTCGCGCATCAGGCCGACGATTGCACCGTCATCGTAGCGCAGCTCATCGGGACTGACCGGCGTTCTCTCGACCGGCCCCTTGATGTTCTCTCCGAAGCAATCCTTGATGTCGTCCACGGTGCCGAGCGCGAGGATCTTCCCCTTAAAGGGCACGGCGATGACCGGACGCGTGCCGGTCTGCCCCCGCACCCATGCCCAGACTTTCTCCGATGGCCAGGCTTTGAGGCCGAAGGACAGCACCTCCGCTGGGCAATCGATCTCGAAGGCATTGCTCTTGATCAAGGTGTTGGCGCGATGCTCCGCCACCTGAAATGGAGCGCGCGCGAGAAGGTCGGCGGGAGCGACTGCGGCAATGTCCTTGCGCACAGCCTCACGACGCTCGCCATCGAGACAGTGCAGCGCAAGACGGGTCAATAGGTCATCGAAGCCGAGCGCGGGAACATAGAAGGCCTGCCTGCCATGGGCGCGAGCATGGGCGATCAGTTGAGCAACTGGCTCGGGAACATTGCCGTCACCGTAACCGCACCAATACAGTGCGCCGGCGCCTTGCTCTGCGCAGGCCGCATGAAGCGCTTCCATGATGGAGTGATCACGTCCGCTATAGCCACAGACGATCATAGTGCGCTGGCGTAGCTCGTCGATCAGAGCGCGGCGTAGGGCCTCTTCCTGCCGTTGAAGTTCATCCGGCGTATTCTTGAGTTCATCATACCGATAGTCGCCATGTAGGGAAACGCACAGCAGCTCGCCTGCGTTAGCGGGACGGACGACGCGGCCCTGCGTGTCGATCCCTACTTCAAAAGGAGTCAGAGTGAAATTTGCCGCGGCGCGCGCAGGCAGCCCGTCGAAATTGGTGGACCAGACCGACCGGATAAGGTCAGCCTGGGCGAGATGGCATAGGAGGCGGTAGCCGATATGAGGCTGCGCGCTGCGTACCTTGTCCTGAAAGAAAGCGCGACGGTCGTCGGCGATAGGGAAACAAGCGCGGATATAGAAGCCGTACTCGTCGGCCACCCCTTCCTGCGGATAAATGCCCTGCGCATCCAGCCAATACTGAATGCGGCGCTGCACACTTGGCAGCGAGAGTTCCGCAAACTGGTCTTCTAGGCCGGGGTTGTTGGTAAGGAAGAGGTCTCGCTTCCATTCCCATATGCAGGACTGCGCGGAGGGAATACCGGAGCTGACCGACGCGCCCGCTCCTAAAAAGAGCGCATGTGACGCCGCCCGCCTGACGCCGATGGACCGGACGAAAGCGTCAAGCGAAAGCGAGATATCTTCCTCGCATACGGCTGATTTGTGCGGTTCTGCGGTCATACTGAGCGCCTATCGTTTGAGAAGTCCCGCGGAATCGCCGAGATTCCTCCATCAGTGGTGCAGCGGATCGAAGCGAGGAATCCGCAGAGGGGCGGCTTCTGGACCAAGCGTGCCATGACGAGGGTGGGATGGTCGCCATCGATGGCCAGCGCGTGGTCTCCCGAGCGGAACCGAAGAGAACCGCGAAGATTCGCTAGGCCGACGAATAACGGCCGGAAGCCCATGCCACGGCCGATACCATCGCCAAAGCGCGAGCAGCCTTCCGTCAGCGTCAGTTGCAGGGCTGTTCCGTGATCCGCGAGGCTGGCATGCGTGATGCCGCTGCGAAGACTTTCCAGCACGCCGATCCCACGATCGGCGGCGACGAATTCGAACACGCCGGGTGCGGCGCGGAAGGTCAGCATCCCGGTCTGCGGCGCCTTGGAGTGCTCATAAATGTTGCTCTGCATCTCCAGGATCGCACCAACCAACTGTCCTGCGGCCTTGTTTGCAAAGCCCGCTGCCACAGCGGCTTTTTGGGCAGCCACGCCAAAGGCAGTCCATGTTGTGGTATCGGCTGGTGGTCGAGCCTCTGTCCGAAGAAAACCGAAATCGCGAGTATCCGCACGTATCCACTGCTGCTTGCCGTCGATCATGGCACGATAGAAATCGGTCATGCCATCAAGGCTTAGCCAACTCCCCGACTCGGGAGCTGGCAGAAAGCCAGCCCCAGCCAAGTGGCTGAGCTCCATGAGCGGGCCGAGATCGCTGGTCGTCCAGTGGATGCCGCCAGGCATGCCTCCTTCCAGCCGTCCCCGCTCCGCTGCGAAAGCAAGGTCGTCAACTTGCCCAAAGGTAAGGAGAGCGGGCGTAGGCGCTGTCATCCGAAAGCCACGCGCCTCTCGATGGTCGAGGAGGTAGCGAGCGGGCGCAGCCATCTCTCAACGGTCGCATAGTTTTCCGCAAGCAGTGCATCGAGCAGCGCGCCGGCTGGCGTCAGCGCCGGTTCCCATTTTAATGCACCCCTATCGTCCACGACCGCACGGCGCCGCTTCATGGTCTTCATGAAGATGGACGTCTCAACCACGCTTACCCCGGTGAAGGCGTCGGCCAGCACCGGGAGGACGTCAATGCCACCCCGAACGATGAGATGAAGGGGGCGTCTAACCGCACGTGCCATCCCAGCAAGCCATTGCGCATGGACTTCCTGCCGCCCGGCCCAACCGGTACCGGTGGCGAACTCGTAGGCGATGTGGGTGATTTCCGGCCGGTTGCCGAGGTAGTCGGTCCAGCGCTGCATGTCCATTTCAGTCCGAGCGTTCACATGGAGTGCGGTGGGAAGGCCTTCCGACTGGAATTCCTCGTGCACCAACCCGATGCGCTTCATCGCATGAAGGTCATCCCAGCGGGGCTGGTCAATGAAGAGGCTGTAGTTGGGCGTGGTCGCCAGCCCGATGCCAAGGTCACGCAACTGGCGGATGATGGGGCGGCGCTCCTCGCTGAGCTTCCACCACCCTTCGATAGGTGGGTCCTGGTCCGTGCCCGTCAGCACAAGACGGGTGTTGGGCGCCAGCCCGAATTTCTCAAGAAGCTCATCCCGACTGTTGTATCGGAGATGGCCGGTTCGGCGATGGAATAACTGGTAGAGGGAGAGCGCGGTCGCCGGAGAAATGAAGGGACCTGCCCGGGATGTGCGGTGGAAGACCATTGGAACGACGGCTGGCAGACCGGCCGATGGCAGAGAGACGGTTCGCGGGACCGTATTCAGATCGAAGCCATCCACTTCTCGCACACGCAGCGCAAAATCAGGATGGTTGCGACAGACCACATCGCATTGCTCCGGCGTCCCGCAGCAGAAATCCAGGCACGAAAACATGCTGCGCCGGATCGACAGCCCACCGCAGAAGGCCTTTTCCGGGCAGCCGTGGCACCCGAGGGAGGGAGCGTACCGCTCGCTATCGTGCCAGAGCCGGCGCTCCCGGCGCGGGTTGCGCGGCGGTTGTGGTTCGGTCGCGGGCCTCAGCATACTGAAATCTCCGCAACACCCGAGAGCGAATACACCTGCTCGACCGTGCCCTTAGCGACGCCGCAGGAAGAGCGCACCGCCGCCACAAGATCGGTCGAAGGATTATGAAAATGCGCCACGACACTCAGGCCGCGCATGGCGATCAGGCCGTTGTCTGCCGCCTGGACAGTGACGGCCTCCCCGGGCTGAAGGCGGGCATTGTTGACGATGTCGGCTTCTGCGGTCCGCGCCGCGCAGCTCGGTTGTCGGGTGAAGAGGTCGGACGTCGCAAGCTCAACGCGCCGACGGTCCCAACTTTTCTGAAAACTCTTCGCGGCCTTCCGAATGAAATCCGCGCCCATGGCTGCGTTCCTTCTCAGAAAAGAGGGCGATACCGCTTGTTACGACCCTGGCTGATCTCGACAATCAGTCCGAGAGCCGCCAAGGCGGCGAGGCGATTGTTCCAAGCTGTTGTCTGAGTGACGCCTTCGCGTTCCCCATAAATGCGCATCAATTCGGCGGCGTCCGTTTCGTTATGCTGACGGACGAGATCAAATGTTACTTTTTGCTTCGGATTCAACTCGCCGAGCAGCGTCGTTCCTTCCACGCGGTTGTCATCGGCAAGCCTACAAACGAGAAATGCTTCGCCCCGATTCTTTGCCAATTCTAGCAGCTCATCGCGGATATCGTCGTTGGCATTGGCAATAACCGGATAAAAGGTGGACCGACGTCCTCGCACATGTTCTCGGAAGGCAACCGCACTTTCCCGCAAGAAGCTCGCTGTCGCGACGTCCACTTTCCCGAAGTCGAGAAACACGGGCTCCGGGGCCGCAGGCTCGGTAGCCGTAGCGGACAGTAGCTCATTCAGGACCTTCCGGCCCTGAAGAGCCCCTGCCAACACAGCGCCGCCACCCAATTGCCGAAAGTCGATGCGCAACGTCATAATCCTCACGTGTGACACGTGAGACATAGGTGCCCGGTGTAGCCAAGTCAAGGAGGGCTCCTGAGAGTCCGGCAGAAATATCTCTCGGCACCTTAGTTCGAACGAAGACGCGCCAAGCCTTCGCTTTCGTTCATGCTGTGCCGGCTGCTTGGGGGCTCTGCCCCCTGGCGCGGTGCAAGGGATCGCTGACGCTCGACCGGGACGGTCTCCCCAGCCTTCCGCGCGGATGCGTGTTTCTCACTCTCGCCAATGGCTTCCATTCGCTTGTGCAGGCCGGGTGATCCCCCTCCGTCCCGGTCGCCCTTGCACCTTGCACCCCCCGGTCTCGCCGACGGGCAGGGTTGCAGCGCAGCGCTGCGCTCCAACCCAGGCCCATAGGAGAAAGACCATGACCACGACTGCAACCAACACCCCGACCGTCGAAAACGGCGCGACGGTTTTCATTCCGCTCAACAAGCTCAAAAAACACCCGAAGAATGCCCGCAAGACCCCGCACAGCGAGGCGTCTATCGAGGCGAAGGCGGCGAGCATCGCCGCCAAGGGCATCCTGCAGAACCTAGTGGTGGAGCCGGAGCTTGACGCGGCGGGCGAACCGACCGGCTGCTATCTGGTCAGCATCGGCGAAGGCCGCAGGCTGGCGCAGTTGCTGCGCGTGAAGCGCAAGCAGATCAAGAAGACCGAGCCGATCCGCTGCGTCATCGACACGGCGAACGACGCGGCGGAGATCAGCCTTGACGAGAATGTCACCCGCGAGAACCTTCACCCCGCCGACGCGTTCGAGCGCTTCCGCGAGCTTTCGGAAAATCGCGGATGGGGCGCAGAGGAAATCGCCGCCCGGTTCGGCGTGACCGCGCATGTGGTGAAGCAGCGGATGCGCCTCGGCGCTGTCAGCCCCAAGCTGATGCAGGTTTACCGCGACGGCGAATTGACACTGGAACAGTTGATGGCCTTCGCCATCACCGACGACCACGCGCGACAGGAGCACGTTTATGAAAACCTGTCCTATAACCGCGATCCGTCGATCATCCGCCGCGACCTGACCAAGGCCAATGTGGCGGCGACGGATCGGCGCGCAATCTTTGTCGGCGCGCAAGCCTATTCGGAAGCAGGCGGCAACATCATCCGCGACCTGTTCACCGAAGATCGCGGCAGCTTCTATGAAGACCCTGCCTTGCTGGACCGTCTTGTCATCGAGAAGCTGGAACGGATCGCCGCCGAGGTTCAGGGGGCCGAGGGCTGGAAATGGGTTTCCGTCCATATCGACTTTCCCCATGCCCACGGGATGCGCCGCGCCTATCCGCATCCGGTGGAGCTTTCGGGGGGAGACGCCGCCGCCTACGACGCTGCGCAGCAGGAACTTGAGAGCCTGTCGGTAGAGTGGGAGGATGCCGATATTGACCTTCCGCCGGAAGTGGATCGGCGGCTCGCGGCGCTTGAAGCCGAAATCGAGCGCATCGACGCGCTGCGTCATGCCTACGATCCCGACGAGCTCGCGCGCGGCGGTGTGTTCGTTGTCCTCTCCCATGACGGGGAAGCGCGCATCGAGCGCGGTTTCATCCGGGCCGAGGACGAAGCCCCGGAGCCGGAAGCAACCGAGGATGGCGAAACCGTCATCGACGGGGTGCGCGTCAACGGCGATGGCGAGATCATGGAAGACGGCGGCGAGCACGACGGCGACGGTTCGGCGCTCGAAACCGAGGACGAGGAAGCGGAGCAAAACGGCAAGCCGTTGTCGGACTCGCTCATTCGCGACCTGACCGCACATCGCACCCTTGGCTTGCGCCTCGCCCTTGGCGAGCAGCCGGATATGGCGCTCATCGCCGTCATCCACACGCTGGCGGCGCAGACCTTCTATCGTGGCGGCAGCGAGGCCCATTGCCTCGAAATCCGTCCGACCAGCAATTACCTCACGGCCCACTCGGACGGCATCGAGGACACGGCGGCGGCGAAGATGCTGGCGGATCGCCATGCCGGATGGGCGTCCGACATGCCGCGCGACGTGGCGGACCTGTGGGCCTTCGTCGCCGGGCTTGACCATGCGAGCCTCATGGCCTTGCTCGCGCATTGCGCTTCGCTGACCGTTAACGCGGTGAAGCTGCCGTGGGAAAGCAATCGACGCCGCGCCCATGAAACGGCGGACAAGCTGGCGAGGGCGGTTGCGCTCGACATGACGGCGCATTGGACGCCGACCGTGCGCGCCTATCTTGGTCGCGTCACCAAGGCGCATATCCTCGCCGCCGTGCGCGAAGCCCTTGACGACGAGGCGGCGGAACGGATCGCGGACCTGAAAAAGCAGGCCATGGCGGAAACCGCCGAGCAGCTTCTGGCCGGGACCGGCTGGCTCCCGCCCGTGCTGCGCACGGCGCGGCCCGCATGGCTCGCGGACGAGCAATCCGGCGCGTTCGCTACCGAGGCCGATGTAAGCGCGCCAGAAGCGCAGACCGATGAGCATTTCGCCGTTGCTGCGGAATGACCGGCGAGCTGGGACCGCACAAGCGGCCCCGGCTTCCCGCCTGCAAAAATCGCGGCCGCGCGGATTGCCCGCGCGGCCGGATCACCTCGACCATCGCAACGACACACCCTGTTCATGGTCGGCAGAACAGACACGGGTCGCCAATACTGCACCATCCTTGAACGAAGGAGCGAATGATCGGCAACCCGCGCCGGACGTGAAGGAGAAGAACTATGGCCGCCGTAATGCTCATGAGCGTTGCTCTGATCGCGATGCTGTGCGTCGTAGCCTATAGGCTCGCCGTCTATGCGCTGCCCTTCATGCTCGGACTGACCGCCGCGCAGTTCGCCTATCATACCGGCTCCGGCCTGATCGGCGCGGGGCTTGTCGGCCTGGTCGCCGCCGGTGCGGCCTTCGGCATTCTGGCGCTGCTGTTTGATTCCCTACGCTCTCCGATCCGGCGCTTGATCATGGCGCTGATTTTCGCCGCCCCCGCCGCCGTCGCGGGATATACACTGGTCCACGGCGTCACCAAGGAATCCGTGCCGTCCGACATCTGGCGGCAAATCTTCTGCATCGTCGGCGGCGGTTTCGTCGGAGTTTCAGCGTTGATGCGATTGGGCGTCTTACCGACGCCGCAACAAACGTGACCTGGTTCGGATTCCGTTCGGGTCGCGTTCGGGGACAATCAGGTGCTCAATACGCAAAATGATTGCATCTCAACGATGGAGAGCAACAATGGAAACCATGGAACGCGATCCCGCTTATATTGCTGATCAAATTAAATTCATTCGTAAATTGCACAAGCTCACACAGGAAAATCTCGCCGATGCGGCGGGTTTGACCACACGCACCATTGAAAAAATCGAAAGTGGTCGTCACCGGCCAGATGAACAGACGCTACGCAGCATTGCTCGTGCCATGCAGATCGACGTTCGTTACTTCGAAAAGCCTACCCCCGAACAAGAGGCTCGACAGAAAGCGGAAATGGAACGGGCACTCCGTAAAATGGTGCTGGTGACGACCAGCCCTATCTGCAAGGCAGGCGACTTCCTCTCGGCGTTCGGTCAGCGACACGCTTTCCGTATCGATACCTCGGCCGTGACGGATGATATGGCGTTGGAGACGGCAGCCGCCATGACGGACTGGATCACGGATTTGAACGATGTGTGGGACGACTGCTCTATGTCGCAGCGTCTTGAATATGCGCGTAGCTTTGTAGAGCTGTGCGAAGATATGGATAAACGTGGGTTCATTTGCCACATGGGAACCCACAAGCAGCAGCTTCGTCAAAAAGACCGACCAACTCTTGTCTTCACGGTAGGATTGATGACCCTTTTGCCCAAAGATGGTTCAGAAGGGAGCCGCTTCGCTCTCGTCCAGCTTGAAGGTGGATGGGAAAGCCTGGAATCGGATCGAGGTTCGTTAGGATAGTGCGGTAGCGTTGACCTTCGGCCCGCGCTTTCGGCTGCGCCGGAACCACGCTTGCGGCTTGTTTCCGCCATTCGGCTTCAATCGCTAACGCAGGGCGGCGGCGGTCATTTCGTGAGCCGCCCCGCTATGGACGAGGCTTCCGAAAAGCTGGCCTTAGCCGCCATTGCTCCGACACCTGCGAGGAGGGGCCGTTGTGCCGGTCGGCTGTCGGGCAACGTAGCAAAGCCGGCAAGCTCGGGTCACCCAGCAAGCCGAGGCGTTGATACGGCATCAAGCGAACGGACTGCCGGCGGCATCGGGCGCGGTCGTGCAGCGATGGAGCGAAAGCAGGACCGAACGTCCACTACTCTCGCCGGGGACGGTTGCACGGCCATGACTGGGCGGATCAGGGCGGTTGTGCATCGGCAAGTGAAGCCCGCGCCGTTCTCCTTCTCGAGCGTGATGCGCAGGGATAGCCGCCATTGCCGTTTTTCCCCGATTTCCTGAACGAGCGCTCCATCCGCGTCCTCGATTGGCATGGGTCTGACCGAAGACCGGCTTCGCCTCGCTCGTCTCCCGCAACGTTCGTCGCCAACTTTTTTCCGCCGCCTTCGGCTTTGCATCGCGAAGCAAAAAAGCCGTCACCGGCCGCCTTCCACTTCGTTCCAGCCCTGACGGGGTGCAGCGCCGAGCGCCCCCGGTCTCACGACCCGCATCGAGGTCGCAATGGTGCGGCCCGACAGGAAAAGGAATACGACAATGGCGACCATCGGCACCTTCACCAAGAACGAAAACGGCGCGGGCTTCACCGGCGCGGTCAAGACCCTGACCCTCAACGTCAAGGCCAAGTTCGTCCCCGCCGAGGGCGACAGCGAGCGCGGCCCGGACTTCCGCATCATCGCCGGCAACAATGTCGAGTTCGGCGCGGCCTGGAAGAAGACCGCCCGCGAGACGCAGCGCGAATACCTCTCTGTCAAGCTGGACGATCCGAGCTTCCCGGCCCCGATCTACGCCAGCCTGGTCGAAGCCGAGGACGGCAGCGGTCACAACCTCATATGGTCCCGCCGCAACGGCGACTGAGGCCAGCCTTCCAGAAGCCCCGCCGAGAGCGGGGCTTCTCTATGCTCATGCCCGCCATCGCCTTGAGCCTACGGCTTCAGGACGCTTTTGATTTTTTCCAAGCCCCAGTACGGATCGATGAAGGGGCATTTGTAATTTGGCCCGAGTTGTTCTCGCTCGGCGTCGTCGAAAAAATCTCGGGCGGCTTCGTGTAGATCCTCGGGGATAATCAAAAAAGCAGGGTCAGCTTCATCGAATTGGAGGTTGCCGGCGTGGCGCCATTCACGCTCCCACTCGAAGAAGTACGATGAACTTCCATATTGTCCGGGTTGGTCGACAAAAGGCGCAACGCGCCAAATCGGGTCATCAGGTTTCCCTACTGCGCCTTCGATAAGCGTCCGAAGGGCCAAGGCGTGTGGCGTATCCTGATAGGCATAAAGGATCGGGCCGCCATCTCGCGCGACGATGAACTCCTTCCGAAAAACGATCCCGTATGAGCCACGTTTGTCGGCAAGACGCTTGAGCTGGTGAAGTGGAACTTCGCTGAAACAAACGCTCGGCGGCGATTCCACGTAATTCTTACCCATGCCGAAGCGGTTCTGCGCTTCGAGGCAACGGTTCGCAAGGATGGAGATCGAATTATCGTATTCGCTGCTCTTTGCCGACTTCTTCGTGAAATGAACGACGAATGGGGACATATCCTCCCAATTTGGATGTGTCGGCCCAATCAGCTTTTTCACCACGCACTTCTCCAAACGACTCAGTGAGCGCCGCAAGCGGCGCGATTATTCTATTGAACACTAAGGGCGCTGCCCTCGCGCGGCGCAAGGGACCGCTGACGCTCGGCCGGACCGGTATCCCCAGCCTTCCTCGACGTCGTTCCTCCGCTCCGTGCAGGCCGGGTGATCCCCCTCCGGCCCGGCCGCCCTTGCACCTTTCTACCCCGGTCTCGGCGACGGCCAGGGTTGCAGCGCAGCGCTGCGCTCCAACCCAAGCCCACGGAAGGAAAGACCATGTATCACCAGCTCGCCACCCGGTTCGGCCGCAATGCCCATCAGATCAGCGGACGCGAACCGCTCGACAATGAAGCCCTGTTTCGGCACGTTCCGTCCATCTTCGCCCGCGAGGCCCATGACAGCCGTTCCGAGCGTTACGTCTATGTCCCCACCATCGACATCGTGGAGGGATTGCGCCGGGAGGGATGGTTTCCGTTCTTCGCCGTGCAGTCCGTTCCGCGCGACGGCAGCCGCCACGGCCACGCCAAGCACATGCTGCGCCTGCGCCGGGATGGCGGCATCGGCAAGCCGGAGGCAGCGGAAGTCATCATCGTCAACAGCCATGACGGGACCAGCGCCTATCAGATGTTTGCCGGGATGCTCCGTTTTGTTTGCACCAACAGCATGATTGCGGGCGAGCGGTTCGAGGAAGTCCGCGTGCCCCACAAGGGCGGCATTCAGGACCAGATCATCGAGGGCGTCTATACGGTCGCGGAAGACTTTCCGCGCCTCATCGACACCAGCGAGACCATGAAGGAAATCCGCATTTCCGCAGACGAGCGCCGCGTGCTGGCCGAGGCGAGCCTTGTCGCCCGCTATGGCGAGGATGAAAGCCCGCTGCGGCCCGAACAGATCATCGAGCCGCGCCGCCGCGAGGATATGGGCGGGAGCCTGTGGAGCACGTTCAACGTCATTCAGGAGCATTTGACCAAGGGCGGGCTGCGCGGCCAGAAGCGCAACGCCGAAGGCCGCATCCGCCGCAGCCAGACCCGCGCCGTCAACGGCATCGACCAGAACGTCACGCTCAATCGCGCGCTCTGGACGCTGGCGGAAGGAATGCAGCGCTTGAAGGGACATTGATCGCACACGCGACAGGGCCGCCGTCATCGCGGCCCTGTCCTTCACCATCACAGGCCACCAAAAAATCGCGCCGATCCGGCGGTGCGGATCGGCGGTGCGGCCATGCCCGAAACCATGGCCGCGCTCGCCTGGCTGCGCCCGGCTCGCGGAAACACGCAAGCACTGTTAAGAAAAAATAACAAAGAAATTGATCGCGTTAGCCGATCCAGTTATCTGAATAATGCGGCTACAGTTCCTTCCCGCGATGTTTGAAGCTCTCTATCCGGGCGTTGCTTTGCATTTGTCCGGCATAGAGAGGTAACGCCATGCTGAGCATCGACTGGCGTTCTCCGGCGGCCTACAGATTTGCCAAGAGCATCCCCGCTGCCGGTTTCGCCTGGGAATATCTTCGCCGCGACGACGAATATCGGCGCGAGTTTCAAGCCATCACCGCGTCGCGCGAACCGGACCCCGAACGGCTGGAAGCTTTCATGCAACGCTGGGGGCTGCGGTTTTCCGACCGATCCTGAAATCCCATCCGACCGGCAATCCCTATTCTGGAGTCCGAGCTTTCAACCGCGAGCCATATCGCTTTCCCCGGTGCAGCATTGCGGCGGCGAGACGGAGCCGATCATCACGTTGGCGCATCTCGACGGTCTCGACCTGCGCCAAGCCGCCGATGGCTGGCATGGCATCTGGCAGGTCGATGGCGTCGCGCATCAGTTCTGGTTGCCGCACGCGGTTCCCGACGCGGCGGCGTTCTATGGAACATTCCTGCCGGTGGACGACCTCTACGATCTGCGCGCTCATGCTGCCCGGAGGCTTGTGCGTTCACTCAAGGGCCGATCGCCTGGTCCTGATTTTCGCGCGCTGCCCGCACAGCTCCGGCAATGGCACATTCTGTCATTGCGCGCGCTCGACGCCCGCCTACGCGGTGAGAGCTACCGCACCATCGCCGAAGTCCTGCTCGGCTTCCATGGCACGAAAGAGGATTTTGAGGTCGACCCGCGCAAGAACAAAGCTCGTCGCCTTGTCGCCCATGGCATCAAGATGATGCGCGGCGGCTATCGACTGCTGCTGCAATATCCGATCAAGGCACCGGGCAAGTGAATCTACGCATGTCCGTCGCCGCGCGCAGCCATCGCGACTGCCTGTTCCAGAATGCGCCGATAACCCGAGCCCGAGAGCCATTGCGCGCGGGCGAGATGGCTTTCCCAGCAATGGCGGCTGCGCGCTTCCTCCGCGATGGGATCGCGGTGCAGGACGATGCGGGCTACCTCCTGCCAGTCCGCGCCGTCCCGGCTGGCGTCCAGCAGGCGCAGATAGGTGACATAGTGCTGTTCGTCATAGGCGGTAATGTCCAGGCCACTGGGAGCTTCATCTTCAACATCGGGATCAAGCTGGAGCCGTCCACGCATGAATACTGCCCTCTTCATCGGGAACGCGGATTAAACGAAGCAAGTCCGGCAAACTCAATGAATAGCATGGCTCGGCACGAATAGGAACGATCATTCCTAGAATGATCGTTCCTATGCTGGTTCCCCTCTTGTCATGGATCTCAAGGAGGTCATGGCGAGGAATCTGCGTCGGGCACGTCATGATAAAAAGCTGACGCAAGAGGAGCTCGCCGGCCGCGCGGGTCTGAGTATGCGATATGTCGGTGCCATCGAGCGCGGCGACGTCTCTGCCAGCGTGACGGTGCTTGGGCAAATTGCCGATGCTCTTGAAATCGAACCCGGCGAGTTGCTGAGGAAGTCCCGCGCACCGAAATAGTCGCCTGATCTCATTCCTGACGCCGGGCGCGACTTCATACGACGGCTTCCAGCCAGAACAACCGGAGGGGTGCCGCCTGCGCATGAGCGCAAATGCGGCACGCTACCCGCCGCCGATCCCTCGCCATGGTTCGCCATAGCCCGCTGTCGCTTTCGACACCGGCGCCCCTGACGAACCTGGAGGTGATCCTATGGCCAACCCCTTGGCGGGCCTGCCGCCACGACTCTTGCGCACGCAGGAAGCCGCCCGCTTCCTCGGCATTTCCATCCGCACCCTTGAGAAGCACCGCACCTACGGCACCGGCCCGACCTATCGCAAGATCGGTGGCCGCGTCCTCTACACCGTCCACGATCTCGAAGCCTGGTCCGAGATCGGCACCCGCAACTCCACCCGTGATCCGAACGCCGGCACCGTTTTCCCCGCGCGTCCGCTGACGCCCGAAGAGCGGGGCGAGTGCTGAATGCTGCGCGACGATCACAGCCCCGCGCAGCCGACCGACACGAGCGAGCGCAGCCGCCTCGACCCTTTCGTGGTCGCGACCGGCGATGCCGCCCCGCGCGATCAGCGCGATTTGATGGAGCGGCCTTTCTTCTCGCTGGCGAAGACGCCGCGCACGAAGCCCATTCTCTACAAGGCGGCCGATGTCGAGGTGCAGGTGCTCGCCATGCCCGAACACGGCATGGCGACCATCTGGGACGCCGACGTTCTAATATGGGCAGCCTCGCAGATCGTGGCGGCTGAGAACAACGGCCTCCACACATCGCGCTTCTTTCGCTTCACACCCTACCACCTTCTGCGCGCCATCAGACGGCCGACCGGCAATCGCCAATATGTGCTGTTGAAGGCCGCGCTCGCGCGCCTGCAATCGACCGTCATCGCCACCACGATCCGCAACGGCCCGCATTGGCGGCGTCGGCAGTTCTCGTGGATCAACGAGTGGGAGGAGATGACGACGCGCACCGGCCGCGTCGAGGGCATGGAATTCGTCCTGCCCGAATGGTTCTACAATAGCGTCGTCGACCGCTCGCTCGTCCTCACCATCGACCCGGCCTATTTCCGGCTGACCGGCGGCATCGAGCGCTGGCTCTATCGCGTCGCCCGCAAGCACGCCGGCTCGCAGCCGGACGGCTGGGCGTTCGAGGTTTCCCATCTCCATCGAAAATCCGGCAGCCTGGCCCGCGTCTCCGACTTCGCGCTCGACCTGCGCCGCATCGCGGCTCATCAGCGGCTCCCCGGATACAGCGTCGAGACGATTTGGAAAGACGGTCGCGAACTGCTGTGTATGCGCCCCGAAAACCTGTCCACAGTGCCTGTGGATAAACCTGTTAAGACCATCGGCACATCAGGCGCACGCAGTATCGGCACATCAGGCGTAAATCGTGCGCCGGACTCTATAGAAGAATCTAACAGAGAATCTAACTCTTCTTCTTTGACGCGCACGCACGCGAGGCGTGGTGGTGCCGGTGCCGCCCTATCCATCGCCGACGCGCTGCGTGACATGCTCGCCTGCGACAACGGCCATGGAGACCGGCCATGAGCGGCAGGGCATCCCACCGCGCGCACGGCCGTCCGTTGCTGGACGGGCCAGTGCCGTTCACCACCCTGGTCGAGCTGACCTTCCAGAAACAGAAGATCGAGCATTGGATCAGGTTTGGCCACAAGACTTACGAACAGATCCTCGACCGTCGTCGCAGCATCGTCGGCTTCGCGCCTGACAGCATCTTCGCCTTCGTCCGCTGGGCGGCGGGCGAGCATGGCACAGTCATCTCGCGCATCGACATCGTGCGCGCGGTTCGTCGCGGCGAGCCGTTCCAGACGCTACCCTTCGTCCGTCCCGGTGGCGACATCCTACTCCGGCTCGACGGCTGGCCGAAGGTGCAGCGCGCGCTTGCTGCCATCGACGCCGTGGACGCTCTCGGCCTCGATCCGGCCGACGCTTCACCCGATCACTGGCGGCACGTCCATAACCGGCTGAGCGCCGGCCTGGAGCCGAGTCCCTACACGCCCGAGCGTCATGCGGCGTGGATCGGTCGCCGGAGGATCGCGCCATGACGCGCGCTGGCCTCATAGTGGCAACCGCACTCGCGGTATTCGGCGTCGGCTATCCCGGCCTCACACCGATGCCGGTCAAGCTGATCTGGAACGCATCGGCCAGTGCGCCGGTCGGCTTCTACACGATCGACTTCGACGGGCCGTTTGAAGTCACCGATCTTGTTGCCGTCGACGCGCCCGAACTGCTCGCGACCTTCCTCGCCGATCACGGCTATCTGCCGAAAGGCGTGCCGCTGTTGAAGCGCGTGCGGGCTGTTTCGGGGCAAATTGTTTGCAGGATCGGCCACGTCATCACCGTTGATGGCGTAATTGCCGGCGCAGCGCTCGATCGCGACCGCGCTGGCCGTGATCTTCCTACCTGGCACGGCTGCCAGCGCATCCATACTGGCGAAATCTTCCTGATGAACTGGCAGGTCCGAGACAGCTTGGACGGCCGGTACTTCGGGCTGATTCCGACCGACCGGATCATCGGCCGGGCGCTGCCGCTCTGGACCGATGAGGACGGCGACGGCCGCTTCGTCTGGCGCGCGCCGACGCACTGAACCCACCCGTCACAACCACCAGCAAAGGAGACCAACCGTGCCGCAGATCCGTCAATTCACGCGCCAGAAATCCGGCTTCACTGGGCGCATCGAGACGCTGACCCTCAACCGCGAACTCACCATCGTTACGGCCGAGCCTTCGGACGCGGAGAACGCGCCGAACTACCGTGTCCATCATGGCGATGCCGACGGCCCGGAGGTCGGCGCGGCGTGGAAACGCACCGGCGAGAAGGCCGGCGAATATCTGTCGGTGCTGCTCGACGATCCCGCCTTGCCGCAGCCGATCCGCGCGAACCTCTTCCGCGACGACGATGCCGGATCGTCATGGTCGCTGCACTGGACGCGCCCGAAGCCGCGCGAAGAGCGGGACTGAAGCCATGCGGTCCCGTGTCATCAGCGCGCGCAAAGCCTCCATTCCTTTGTTCGCGGGAAAGCCGTCTCATTCCTTCGTCCCGCTCGACCACAAGTCGGCCAGCGCGCGCAGCGAAGGTCAGGGGCGGCCATCGGTCGGCGCTTCACGCGCACCCTTGACCGCAGCGAGCACGCTGGCAGGCTGGCCGTTCGGCGGAGAAAGGTGGTCACGGCGCTATGCCGTTCTTCTCCTCGCCGTCGCGCTCGCGCTGCCGGCGGGGCCGACCGTCACGATCGCGCAATCGGCGTCCGTTATGCGCCCGGTCGCCGATCCGCATCGAGCGCACATCACCGAGGCGTCGCAGCGCTTCGACATTCCCGAGCACTGGATTCGCGCCGTCATGCGCGCCGAAAGCGCGGGCGACGTGCGCGCGATCTCGACGGCCGGCGCGCTCGGCTTGATGCAGGTCATGCCCGACACCTGGGCGGGCTTGCGCGTGCGCTATCGGCTCGGCCGCGATCCCTATGACCCGCGCGACAACATCCTCGCAGGCACCGCCTATCTGCGCGAGATGTGGGACCGCTACGGCAATGTCGCGGCGATGCTCGCCGCCTACAATGCCGGTCCCGGCCGCTACGACGATCATCGCGCGACGGGCCGTCCGCTGCCCGCCGAGACCCGCGCCTATGTTGCGGCACTGCTGCCGCTGCTCGGCGGGGCGGCTGCGCCCGAGACGCTGGAGAAGCGTTCGGAGCCGCTGCCTGATTGGCGCGAGGCTCCGCTGTTCATCCTGCGCGCGGGCAGCACGCAAACCGCAACCGCACCGTCATCGGGCGCGCAGTCGGATGCGCGGCCGAGCGAGCGATCCGGCGACGGTCGCGCTGCCGTTCCGGTACGCGATCCCGTCGAAGCGGAGCCGCAACGCGGCGTCATGTTCGTGGCCCGTGCGAACGGCGGTGGAATGCGATGAGCGTCGCATTCTCGCGTTCGATTGGGCCGCTTCCGGTGTGCAGTCAGGCAAGGGGGCGCCTGGCTGCATTCCCCGTCTTGAGGGCAGGAAAGGAAGAAAGGGCGGAGGGCAAGATAAAGGAAACCGGCACCACGAGGCGGCGGTTTCTGGGCAAGCCCTTGTCTGCACACTGTTTTGGAGCACCGTTTCCAGCACCTTCGATTTGGAGCCCGCGTGCCGCGTCATGGCGCAAAGCCTTGGCTTTGCAGGGTTTCGACCGGCACCATAGCCCGAAATCGGGCGGCTTTCCGCGTTTCTGCCCGGTGGCGCGCCCATGACCGGCGACGACGAATTTCGTTTCAGGCCGAAGCCCGGCCGCATCCGCGCCGACACGCCCAAGCTCGGCAAGGCCAAGAGCTTTCTCACCCAGGCGAAGAAGATCGCACGCCAGCAGAGCAACAGCCTGTCGCGGTCCTCGGCGTCACCGTCGTCGCGCTCCCGATCGTCGTCGCCGACCAAGGGCGATAAGGCTTCGCGGACGAGCGCGCCGGGCCTGAAGCGCGGACGCGGTGCGGCCTTCGTGCGCGCCCGCACCTTATCGGGCGGATGGAAGCACAGCACGCCCGGTCAGCGCCGTGTCGTGGTCAAAACCCGTTACGTCCAGGGCGCGGGCAAGAACGGGAAATCCGCTGCGCATCTGCGCTATATCCAGCGCGACGGCACCTCGCGCGACGGCGAGCGCGGCCAGCTCTATTCCGCGACCGAGGACCGCGCCGACGGCACGGTATTTGTCGAGCGCGGCGCGGACGATCGCCACCAGTTCCGCTTCATCGTCTCGCCCGAGGATGGCGCGGACCTGTCCGACCTCACGACCTATACGCGCGACCTCATGGCCCAGGTCGAAACCGACCTCGGCACCAAGCTCGATTGGGTCGCGGTCAATCACCACAATACCGGCCATCCGCATGTCCATGTCATCGTGCGCGGCAAGGATGATCTCGGCGAAAACCTCGTCATCAACGGCGACTATCTCGCCAACGGCATCCGCGAACGGGCGAGCGATCTGACGACGCTCGAACTCGGTCCCGTCACCGAGATCGAGCAGAGCCGCAAGCTCTCGGCCGAAGTCGATCAGGACCGCTTCACCCGCATCGACCGCGCCATGACCGAGGAAGCCGAAGACCGCTTCCTCGACCTGCGCCTCGAGCCCGTCGATCCGAAGCGCCAGTTCAACCGGACGCTCCGCCTGCGCCGTCTCGCCAAGCTGGAAAAGATGGGCCTCGCCACACAGCACGCGCCGGGCGTCTGGGAACTCGGCGAGCGGATGGAACCGGCGCTGCGCGAGCTGGGCGAGCGCGGCGTCATCATCCGCAATATGCACAAGGCGCTGAAGGCCGACGGGCTGGAGCGCGATCCCATGACCTTCCAGATTCACGACGCTGCGCCGGAAGTCCCGATCGTCGGCCGCGTCGTCGACAAATATCTGACCGACGAGCTGGGCGAGAACCTGACCGTCGTGCTCGACGGCATCGACGGCCGCACGCATCATGTCGCCGGCATCGACGCCGCCCGCGTCGCTGATGCCCGGATCGGCAGCTTCGTCGAGATCGGCCCGCCCGATACCGCAAGCCGTCCGTCTGACCGCACCATAGCGACAATCGCCGAAGGCGGCGTCTATCGTCCGAGCCGTCATCTCGAACAGGCGAAGTTCGAGGGCCGCGTGCCGGGTGGCGACTATGACGGCTATGTCGATGCGCATGTGCGCCGGCTGGAGGCGCTGCGCCGCGCCGGGATCGCCGAGCGGATCGACGCCGACCAATGGCACATCCCGCAGGATTTCGAGAGCCGCGCCGCCGCCTATGACGCGGGCCGCAACCGGCAGGCCAACATCCGCGTCCTGTCCGCCGCCCGACTGGAAAGCCAGATCGTCGCGGACGGCGCGACCTGGCTCGACCGGCGGCTTGTGTCGGGCGAGACATCGGATCTCGCTCCATCGGGCTTCGGCCAGCAGGTGCGCGAGGCGATGGATCGTCGCCGCGAGCACCATATCGAACGGGGAGACGCGGCCCGTCAGCCGAACGGTGGCGTCGCCTATCGGCGCAACCTGCTCGCCACGCTGCGCGAGCGGGAGGTGGCCCGCGTCGGCGGCGAAATGGCCGAGAACAAGGGCTTGCCGTTTCGCGCCGCCACGGACGGCGAGAACGTCAGCGGCAAGTTCACCGGGACCGTGCAGCTATCGAGCGGCAAATTCGCCGTGGTCGAGCAGAGCCACGAGTTCACTCTGGTCCCGTGGCGGCCGGTCATCGACCGCCAGCTCGGCCGTGAGGTGAGCGGTATCGTCCAGGGCGGATCGGTATCCTGGCAGTTGGGGCGACAGCGAGGATTAGGGCCCTGACCGCTACGACTAACTTGCTCTTACAAGTGAGTCGGTCGTCAGAATTGCTGGCTATCAATCAATCGACGCAAAATCATCAGGGTCTTGCTGCACCTGTTCTCAATCTCTTGTTCTGACAAGGCAGCACGTTCGTTGATAACGCGCTTGATCTGTAGATCTCCGACCAGCAGGCTGAGGAACCAGTCGGTGGCATCTTTAGGATCGCAGCCTATGCCAGCGCAGATGCCTTGCATGAGCTGGTTCAGCAGGGGCATGACCTCGTTACGGCCGCCGGCAGAAATGGTTGCCCCCAGCGCGCCACTCGGATCGGCCGCCGCCGCCCGATTCAGCAAAATCGCCTTCTCTCCCAGAAGCATGCGCAGGAAGACAGGAGCCACGCCTTCAAGCGTCGCCCATGGATGATCCTGGCAGCTCAACGCTTCGCTGAGCATTTGTCTTGTCTCGGCGGCGTTGTCGCGCACCATGGCTTTGAAAAGCCCATCCTTGTCTCCGTACCAACGGTAGAGTGTTTCGTTGGAAGCCTTCGCCGCCTTTGCGATGCGCAGCATCGAGGCGCCGCCGTAGCCGTGCTGCGCCAGCACGTCATAGGCCGCCCCGTAAATCCCGGCTTCCCGTTTCCGTCGAGCGTCGTCGTCCACGTTTCCCCCTGAGAGGTCTTTACTTTTACCGTACACATCTATACGGATCAGTAAAGGCGTATAGATGTGTACGGAGCCCGAGGAGCGTTATGCGACCGCTAACCACAATCATGATCTTCGTATCGTTGCTGCTTAGCGCCGCGATCTTCGGTTTCTTCTACGCATGGGTCTGCTCGACCATGTGGGGCCTCGACGCAGCCGACCCTCGTGTCTCGATCCAGGCCATGCAGGCAATGAATGCCTCGGTCCGCAACGTCGTCTTTGCACCGGCGTTCTTCGGAACCCCCTTCGCACTCGCCTCTACCGCATTGCTGCTTCTTGTTGAGCGTCGCCGAAGAAGCGCGATCGCTTTCGCTCTTGGAAGCGCCGTCTATTTCTGCTTCGGGTTCGCGATCACTGCCACCGTCAACGTTCCTATGAATGAGGCTCTTGCGGCAGTTTCGGTACCAACGGACGTCACAACAGCAGGTACCGTTTGGCGTGAGTATTCAGAGCGATGGCAGTTCTGGAACCAAGTTCGAACTATCGCCTCGGGCGCTGCATTTCTCTTCACGGTGACCGGCGTGCTGTTGCTTGGTCGTAGTCAAAACAGACACCCACCTGCCGCCCGCGGCTATGATCTCAATACAGTTCTATGATCTCAAAGGATACCTCCATGCGTCGTCGTCGCCTGCTTATTCTTGCCGCCGTTTCATTGCCAATCATTGCCGCTGCGGGCTGGGTCGCCATTGCGTCATTCCTAACCGAGCGTGAAATCGAGGGCCATACTGAAGCCGTCCGCCAAATCGCTGGCGGGCATCTTTCCGTTCCCGTGGACTCGGCTGCGATGCAGGCTCTGCCAGCTCCAGTGAGGCGCTATCTCGAATTTGCCGTGCCGGACGTGAAGGCGCGCTACCGCATTGTGAACCTCACGGCAGAAGGTCAGTTCCGGCGCCCCTTGACAGAGGGATTTGCCCTAACGACGTCTTCACAAACGATCGCCGTCGGGACGCCGGCCCTGATGTTCGCGGCGACGACGCCGATCGCGCCGGGGCTCTGGGCGCGCGCTTATGACTTCTTCGCCGACGGCCGGATGGAGATGCGGGCCAAGATCGCCTCGACGCTGACGGTTGTCGACGAAAGCGCCACCGAGGCGTTGAACCGTACCTCGCTCCGCCGTTGGCTGCTGGAAAGTCCGCTCTATCCGACGGCTCTGTTACCGGGCGGCCCGGTGCGTTGGGAAGCAATTGATGACGTGCGCGCGCGCGCCATCGTCTCAGGATTTGGCTTGGAGGCAGCGCTGATCGCAACCTTCCGGCCGGACGGTAGCCTTGCGAGTTTCGATGCGGAGCAGGACGGTGATCTGACCACGCCCTATCACGGCTCGGGTGAGCACGCCGCCCGTGACGATTATCGGTCTGTGGCAGGCATGATGATCCCTCATGCTTTCGAGATCGCCCGTGCTGCAGGTGGCAAGACGTACCCCTTCTGGAAGGGGCAAATCACCTCCATCGTCTACGAATGATATCGGGAGAAAACCCTATGAATTTGGAATTTCTTCTGACGTCACTGCTCATCGTGGCGTCCCCTGGAACTGGTGTCTTGGTAACGCTTACTGCCGGCCTGACACGAGGACGGCGCGCTGCCCTGATTGCTGCCTTCGGCGGCACCCTCGGCACCATCCCCCATATGATCGCGGCGATCACCGGGCTCGCGGCGATCCTGCACACGAGTGCGCTCGCATTCGAGATCATCCGTTATGCCGGTGTGGCATATCTCCTTTACATGGCCTGGACGACCTTCAAAGAGAACGGCGTCTTGAGGATCGAAGAAGACCAAACCTCACAATCCGATTTGGAGGTAATTCGCTCCGCAATTCTCGTGAACATTCTCAATCCAAAGCTATCGATCTTTTTCTTCGCGTTCCTTCCACAATTTGTTGGCACGAACATAGCGAATCCTGTTCTCCGCATGCTCGAGTTGTCGCTCGTTTTCATGGCAATGACATTCGTCGTCTTTTCTATCTATGGTGTATTCGCTGCTGCGGTACGGCACCATGTCATGTCGCGCCCATCCGTTCTGACAGCCCTACGCCGAACTTTCGCCGCCGCCTTTGTTGGTCTCGGCGTCAAACTGGCGTTGACAGAGCGGTAGGAGGTTGACGTTGTCTGAGTGCGCTCCTCTCGATCCAAAGCCTGCACCGCTCGCTTGGCAAATAGCAGGAATTAAACACACTCAAATATCACGCATCGGTTTGGTGCTCGTTCGCCAGTCGTGTGCGTCATGCAACAAGCTGTGACATGCGCCGGGAGCGCCGCAGTCCAGATGTTTCAGGGCACGCAAGCGGAGGGATGTCTCTCTCCTCGCTCATACAGGCCCTAGCAGTTGCGGAACACCTCAATTTTCGACACGCAGCCAATGCACTTGGCGTGACGCAATCGAGCGTCAGCGCGCGTATCAAAGCGCTGGAGGAAGAACTTGGCGTCTTACTTTTCGAGCGCAACACGCGAGGCGTCCGGTTAACCGACACAGGATGCCGCTTCGTGAAGGAAATTACCGCGGCTGTCGATCAACTAAATAATGCCGTGAAGAACGCGAGTATGGCAGCGAAGGGCGAATGTGGTCGGCTTTGTGTCGGAATCCAAGGGCTTATACCTGGAAGCTTTCTCGACGGCCTGCTTGCTCGTTACCGCGTCAAACATCCTGCAATTTCGCTCGAAATGGTTGAAGGATCGACCCGAGAAGTGATGCACCAATTGCGCGCACGCCAGGTCGATGTGGCTTTTCTGATTGGCATGTTCGAGCTACCTGATTGTCATTCTCGCCAGATTTGGACGGAACAGCTTTTGATCGCAATGCCGGAAGGTCATCGGCTGGCAAGGCGATCCGAGGTTACTTGGGACGAGTTGGCTGAAGAGGTTTTTCTCGTTCGACACGGTGGTACGGGGCAGCATGACCATGACCACATTGCGTTACGCTTGTCTGGTCGCTGGCCACCGCCGACCATTCAACGCTTCGAGGTAGAGCGCAGCACGTTAATGTCTATGATCGCGCAAGGGTTCGGTGTCTCCCTTCTCGGCGCAGCAAGTACGCTTTGCCCGATTGGTGGGGTCGTGTTCTTGCCATTCTCGGACGAGCCTGAACCAGTCGGGTTCTCAGCAGTCTGGTCTCCGCACAACCGCAATCCGGCTTTAAGGGAACTACTCGATCTGGCTACCTGAATGCGGTGACCTTTTAAATCGGGTCACAAATTCAAGTCCTTGATGATCGCAGAAACTTGAAAATGGACCAAGAATTCGACTTGATGGGAGATGTGAATGGAATTGAACTCTTTGGATGATGTCCGTATCAACATTGATCGGCTGGATCGTGAAATCATCAGCTTGATGGCCGAGCGAGGAACGTTCGTTCGTCAAGCCGCCAGATTCAAGACATCGTTGACTGACGTTGACGCTCCCAAGCGCGTCGAACAGGTTATCGATAAGGTCCGCGAGCAGGCTACTGGAAAAGGGCTCGACCCTCAGATTGCGGAAGCCACTTATAGAGCCATGATAGACGCCTTCATTGAATTCGAGCGATCAGTCTTTCATCGGAAATAAATAGGTCATGGCTTCTTCCTGTCAGCACATATGATGAGGTGAAGGAGAGCGACACACATCCTTTTTCCCGCCAAAAGTATCCGGCGGCCCTCCCGTACCTTCTTTCCTGTTGCACCTCCCGAAACCCCCATTCTCTGATCGGCTCCGACATTTTTGCCGATTGGAGCCTGTATGCGTGGAGGCCGAATTCTCTGGGGTCAGGTCGCCGCCGTTCTGACCATCGTTCTCGTCATGACCTGGGCGGCGACGCAGTGGACTGCGTGGCGTCTCGGCTTTCAGCCCCAGCTTGGCGCACCCTGGTTCGAGATGGCGGGCCTACCGATCTATTATCCGCCGGCCTTCTTCTGGTGGTGGTTTTCCTACGACGCCTATGCGCCGTCGATCTTCACCGAGGGCTCGATCATCGCCGCATCTGGCGGCTTCATCGCCATCGCCGCCGCGATCCTCATGTCCGTCATCCGCGCGCGCGAAGCCCGCAACGTCGCGACCTACGGTTCGGCGCGATGGGCCGAGAAGGAGGAGGTGCTGGTGGCGGGGCTGCTCGGCCCCGATGGCGTCGTGCTCGGAAAATACGAGCGCGACTATCTGCGGCACGACGGTCCCGAGCATGTCCTGTGCTTCGCGCCGACCCGATCCGGCAAGGGCGTCGGCCTCGTCGTGCCGACGCTGCTGACCTGGCCGGGAAGCTGCATCGTTCACGACATCAAGGGCGAGAACTGGACGCTGACGGCGGGCTTCCGCGCGAAGCACGGCCGCGTACTGCTGTTCGATCCGACCAATGCGCGATCGTCGGCCTACAATCCGCTGCTCGAAGTCCGCCAGGGCGAATGGGAAGTCCGCGACGTGCAGAACATCGCGGACATATTGGTCGATCCCGAAGGATCGCTCGACAAGCGCAACCATTGGGAAAAGACCTCCCATTCGTTTCTTGTCGGCGCGATCCTGCATGTCCTCTACGCCGAGCAGGACAAGACGCTGGCCGGCGTCGCCAACTTCCTCTCAGATCCGCGCCGCCCGGTGGAAGCCACCTTGCGCGCGATGATGGACACGCCGCATCTCGGCGAGGTTGGCGTCCATCCCGTGATCGCATCGTCGGCGCGCGAGCTGCTGAACAAATCCGACAATGAGCGCTCCGGCGTGCTCTCGACCGCCATGTCGTTTCTCGGCCTCTACCGCGATCCCGTCGTGGCCCGCGTCACGGCGCGGTGCGACTGGCGCATCGCCGATCTCGTCGGAAGCCGAAAGCCGGTCAGCCTCTACCTCGTAGTGCCGCCGTCCGACATCAACCGCACCAAACCGCTCATCCGCCTCATCCTCAACCAGATCGGCCGCCGTCTGACCGAGGAGCTGACTGCTACGGCCAAGCGCCACCGGCTGTTGTTGATGCTTGACGAGTTTCCCGCGCTCGGGCGGCTCGACTTCTTTGAATCCGCGCTCGCCTTCATGGCGGGCTATGGACTCAAGGGCTTCCTGATCGCCCAATCGCTCAACCAGATCGAGCGCGCCTATGGGCCGAACAACGCCATCCTCGACAACTGCCATGTGCGCGTGAGCTTCGCCACCAACGACGAGCGCACCGCCAAGCGCGTCTCCGATGCGCTCGGCACAGCGACCGAGCTGCGCGATTCCACCAACTATGCCGGCCACCGGCTTTCGCCCTGGCTCGGCCACCTGATGGTCTCGCGGCAGGAGACGGCGCGGCCCCTCATGACGCCCGGCGAAATCATGCAGCTCCCGCCGTCCGACGAGATCGTCATGGTCGCGGGCACTCCGCCGATCCGCACCACCAAGGCCCGCTATTTCGAGGATGCGCGCTTGCAGGAGCGCATCATCACGCCGCCCGAGCTGGCAGCTGCTCCCGCCAATGTCGCCACGTCCGACGACTGGTCGGGCCGCGTCGTCGCGGCGGCGGGGCAGGCAGGCGCGATGGGCGCAGGCGATGACGGCGGCGATCCGGCCAAGGCCGGCATCCGCCGCGAGCCGGAATTGCCCGAGCACGAAGAGATCAACCCGCCGCCACCGCTCGCGCAGGAGTTCGAGCTACTGGACGACGAACCCGATATCGATGCCGCCAAGGCCAACGCCATGCGCAGCCGTATGCGGATGGTCGCGCGGCAAGCCTCGCTCGACCCCGGCGACGGCATCGAACTGTAAGGACCGCGCCATGCCGACCCGTACCCGCAGGAATGTCTATTTCGATCCCGCCTTGCTTAAACAGGTCGATGCCCTGGCGATGCGCCGCAAGGTCTCGGCATCGGCCATCGTGGAGGCCGCGGTCGCGTCCTTCCTGTCCGGCGACACGACCGAGAAGCTGGAGGCGGCCATGTCGCGCCGCCTCGACAAGCTCGGTCGCCAGGTCGATACGCTCGACGAGGATCTCGCCGTGCTCGGCGAAACCCTCTCGCTCTTCATCCTGATCTGGCTGTCCGCCACGCCGCCATTGCCGGAGAACGCACAGGCCGCCGCACGCGCGAAGGGCGCCGAGCGGTTCGAGGGCTTCATGCAGAATCTCGGCCGCCGGTTGGCGAGCGGCGACAGGTTCCTGAAAGAGCTTTCGCGCGACGTCGAGTCGATACCCGAGGGGCCGACGGCGGACCGGCAAGCGACGAACGGCGCTCCGCCAGAATAACCGATCCGTCCTATTCGCCGCCGATAGCCGCCGACCGCCGCACGCCTCTCGATACTTGTTGAACAGGCCCGATTTCGGGCTCTTTTAATCATCCCCGATCGGGGAACTGTCTGTTGCGTCCCCTTCAAATTTGGGGACGGCATGACTTCTTCTCACCAGAAACCGGAGGCGATCCAGCGTGGCGCGCGAATGCTCCGCACCGCGCTCGGCCCCGCCATCGCACGCTTTCTGGAAGACCCCGCCGTCGTCGAGGTGATGCTGAACCCCGACGGGCGCATCTGGATCGACCGCCTCTCGGAAGGACTGTCCGACACCGGCGAAATCCTGTCGCCCGCCGATGGCGAACGCATCGTGCGCCTGGTCGCCCATCATGTCGGCGCGGAGGTTCACGCCCGGTCCCCGCGCGTCTCGGCCGAACTGCCCGAAACCGGGGAGCGGTTCGAGGGCCTGCTTCCACCCGTCGTCGCGTCTCCGGCCTTCGCCATCCGCAAACCCGCCGTCGCCGTCTTCACGCTCGACGACTATGTGGCGGCCGGGATCATGCGCGCCGATCAGGCCGCGACGCTGCGCGAGGCCGTCGCATCGCGCGCCAACATCCTCGTCGCGGGCGGCACCTCCACCGGCAAGACCACGCTGACCAACGCGCTGCTCGCCGAAGTGGCGAAGACCGCCGATCGCGTCGTCATCATCGAAGACACGCGCGAGCTGCAATGCGCCGCGCCCAACCTCGTCGCGATGCGGACGAAGGATGGCGTCGCCACGCTCTCCGATCTCGTCCGCTCGTCGCTGCGCCTGCGCCCCGACCGTATCCCCATCGGCGAGGTGCGCGGCGCCGAAGCGCTCGACCTCCTCAAAGCCTGGGGCACCGGCCATCCCGGCGGCGTCGGCACCATCCATGCCGGAACCGGCATCGGAGCGCTGCGCCGGCTCGAACAGCTCATCCAGGAAGCCGTCGTCACGGTCCCGCGCGCGCTGATCGCCGAGACCATCGACCTTGTTGCCGTCCTCTCCGGCCGCGGGTCCGCGCGCCGGCTCGCCGAACTCGCCCGTGTCGAAGGGCTCGGGCCGGACGGGGACTACCGCATCACTCACTCCAGCCCCTTGGCCACCCCCAGCAGCACAGGAGAACCCTCATGATCCGTATCCCCATGCGCGTGCGCCGCACCGTCGCGACGGTCGCTGCCGTCGCCTATGTCAACCTCGTCCTCGCGCCCGCCGCGCACGCTTCCGGCTCCTCTATGCCGTGGGAAGCGCCGCTCCAGAAAATCCTTCAGTCGATCGAAGGCCCGGTCGCCAAGATCATCGCGGTTATCATCATCATCGCGACGGGCCTGGCGCTCGCCTTCGGCGACACATCGGGCGGCTTCCGCAAGCTGATCCAGATCGTGTTCGGCCTGTCGATCGCCTTCGCGGCATCGAGCTTCTTCCTGTCGTTCTTCTCGTTCGGCGGCGGGGCGCTCGTCTGATGGCGGTCGCATTCGAGCAACTGGACGTGCCGGGATTCACGGTCCCGGTTCACCGCGCGCTGACCGAGCACATCCTGCTCGGCGGCGCGCCGCGCTCCATCGCGATCCTCAACGGGACGCTGGCCGGGGCCGTGGGCCTCGGCCTGCGCCTCTGGCTGGTCGGCCTGCTCATCTGGGCCATCGGTCATTTCGCGGCGGTCTGGGCCGCCAAGCGCGATCCGCTCTTCGTCGAGGTCGGGCGCAGACACCTGCGCATCCCCGCTTTTCTCGCGGTTTGAAGGAGGCGCAAGCCATGATGAATCTCGCCGAATATCGCCGTTCCGCCAGCCGCCTTGCCGACTATCTGCCGTGGGTCGCGCTCGCCGCCGAAGGCGTCGTGCTCAACAAGGACGGCAGCTTCCAGCGCACGGCGCGCTTTCGCGGTCCCGATCTCGATTCCGCCGTCGCCGCCGAGCTGGTCGCCGTCGCCGGCCGCATCAACAACGCCTTCCGCCGCCTCGGCTCCGGCTGGTCGATCTTCGTCGAGGCGCAACGCCACGAGGCCGCGACCTATCCCGACAGCGTGCTTCCCGATCCGGCGTCCGGCTTGGTCGACGCCGAGCGCAAGGCCGACTTCGAGGAAGAAGGCGTCCATTTTGTCTCGGGTTATTTCCTTACCTTCCTCTACCTGCCGCCGGCCGAGGAAGCGGCGCGGGCCGAGACCTGGCTTTACGAGGGCCGCGAACGCGCGGGCGTCGATCCCAACGAGATCCTGCGCGCCTTCACCGACCGCACCGACCGCGTGCTGGCGCTGCTCGACGGCTTCATGCCGGAATGCGCCTGGCTCGGTGACGGCGAGACGCTGACCTACCTGCATTCGACCGTCTCGACCAAGCGCCATCGCGTCCGCGTGCCGGAAACGCCGGTCTATCTCGACGCGCTGCTCGCCGATCAGCCGCTGACCGGCGGGCTGGAGCCGCGCCTGGGCGACGAGCATCTGCGCGTCCTGACGGTTGTCGGCTTCCCGACCGCGACGACGCCCGGCCTGCTCGACGACCTCAACCGCATGGCGTTCCCGTATCGCTGGTCGACGCGCGCGATCCTGCTCGACAAGACCGACGCGACCAAGCTGCTGACCAAGATCAGGCGGCAATGGTTCGCCAAGCGCAAGAGCATTGCCGCGATCTTGAAAGAGGTGATGACCAACGAGGCATCCGCCCTCGTGGATACGGACGCCGCCAACAAGGCGGCCGACGCCGACATGGCCTTGCAGGAGCTCGGCCAGGATGTCGCCGGCATGGCCTATGTCACCGCGACCATCATCGTCTGGGACGCCGATCCGCGTCTCGCCGACGAGAAGCTGCGCCTCGTCGAGAAGGTCATTCAGGGCCGCGACTTCACGGCCATGAATGAGACCGTCAACGCCGTCGATGCGTGGCTCGGCTCGCTGCCCGGACATGCCTACGCCAATGTCCGCCAGCCGCCGGTCTCGACGCTCAATCTCGCCCACATGATCCCCCTCTCTGCCGTGTGGGCGGGGCCGGAACGGGACGAGCATTTCGGTGCGCCCCCCTTGCTTTACGGCAAGACCGAAGGTTCGACCCCGTTCCGGTTGTCCCTTCATGTCGGAGACGTCGGCCATACGCTGGTCGTCGGCCCGACCGGCGCGGGCAAGTCGGTGCTGCTCGCGCTGATGGCGCTTCAGTTCCGGCGCTACGAGAACAGCCAAGTCTTCGCCTTCGACTTCGGCGGCTCGATCCGCGCTGCCGCGCTCGCCATGGGAGGTGACTGGCACGATCTCGGCGGCGGGCTGACAGAAGGCTCGGACGCCTCTGTTTCGCTCCAGCCGCTCGCCCGCATCCATGACACCTATGAGCGCGCCTGGGCCGCCGACTGGATCGTCGCGATCCTGATGCGCGAGGGCATCGCGATCACGCCCGAAGCCAAGGAGCATATCTGGACGGCGCTGACCTCGCTCGCCTCCGCGCCGGTCGAGGAACGCACCATCACTGGCCTCAGCGTCCTGCTCCAGTCCAACGACTTGAAGCAGGCGCTCCGGCCCTATTGCGTCGGCGGGGCCTATGGCCGGCTGCTCGACGCCGAGACCGAACAGCTCGGCCGCGCTGCCGTACAAGCCTTCGAGATCGAAGGGCTTGTCGGGACCGGGGCGGCTCCGGCTGTGCTCGCCTACCTGTTCCATCGCATCGGCGACCGGCTCGACGGCCGCCCGACCATGCTCATCATCGACGAAGGTTGGATGGCGCTGGACGATGACGGCTTCGCCGGTCAGCTCCGCGAATGGCTGAAGACGCTGCGCAAGAAGAACGCATCCGTCATCTTCGCCACGCAGTCGCTCAGCGACATCGACGGGAGTAATATCGCGCCAGCCATCATCGAGAGCTGCCCGACGCGGCTGCTGCTGCCGAATGAGCGCGCGATCGAGCCGCAGATAACGGCCATTTATCGCCGCTTCGGCCTCAATGACCGCCAGATCGAGATCTTGGCCAGAGCGACGCCGAAGCGCGACTACTACTGCCAGTCCCGGCGCGGCAACCGGCTGTTCGAGCTGGGCCTGTCCGAAGTCGGCCTCGCGCTCTGCGCCGCATCCTCGAAATCCGACCAGACGCTGATCGCCAACCTCGTCGCCGAACATGGCCGCGAAGGCTTCCTCGCCGCGTGGCTTCGTGCGCGCGACGCCGGATGGGCGGCCGACCTCATCCCGACTTTTCCCACCGCAGCAAAGGAGTCCTGACCATGATTATCCGTCGTTTCCGCTCGCGCGCCATGGCGCTCGCCGCAACCATGCTCGCAGCCGCGCCGCTCGCGCTCTCCCCGATGGTCGCGACGCCCGCGCACGCCATCATCGTCTTCGACCCCTCCAACTATGCACAAAACGTCCTGACCGCCGCGCGCACGCTGGAGCAGATCACGCACCAGATCACTTCGCTTCAGAACGAAGCGCAGATGCTCATCAACCAAGCGAAGAACCTCGCCAGCCTGCCGTTCTCGGCGCTCCAGCAGATTCAGCAGTCCGTCCAGAAAACACAGCAGCTCTTGCAGCAAGCGCAGGGCATCGCCTTCGATGTCCAGCAGATCGACCAGATGTTCAGCCAGAAGTACGGCAACGTCTCGATGTCGGCGACCGACCGGCAGCTCGTCGCCAATGCCCGCTCGCGCTGGCAGAACACGGTCGGCGGCCTTCAGGACGCGATGCGCGTGCAGGCCGGTGCTGTCGGCAACATCGACAGCAACCGCGCGCAGATGTCGGCGCTGGTCGGCCAGAGCCAGGGCGCGACCGGCGCACTTCAGGCGACGCAGGCCGGCAACCAGCTTCTCGCCCTCCAGTCGCAGCAGCTTTCCGATCTCGTTGCGCTTCTCGCGGCCAATGGGCGCGCTGGCGCTTTGACGGAGGCGGAGCGCAGCGCCGCTGCCGAACAGGGCCGCGAACAGCGCCGCCGGTTCCTGACACCGGGCGGCGGCTACACGCCCGGCAACGCGCAGATGTTCAACAACGGCAACTGAGGCGCGGGCGATGGATGGCAAGATGTTGGCCCGGCTGGGCGCAATCATATTCGTCGCTGTCGCAGTCACCGCGACGGCAATCGAGATGACCCGCAAGGAACAGGCTTCGCCATCCTCGCCCGTGCGTCTTCATGAGCCCTCGCGCGATCCGCTGCGCGAGGGCCAACGTCGGTGCCAGCAGCTTGGCCAGAAAGCGGCCGAGGATACGGGGTGCCTGCGCGTCTGGGCCGAGACCCGCGACCGCTTCCTTGGCCGCACGCCTGCGCCGGCCGTGCCGTCCGCCAACGAAGGGCGGTGAGCCATGGGCGGCGCAAGCGTCATCGACAACTTCCTCGGAACCTTCACCCGCTACATCGACTCAGGGTTCGGCATTCTGTCCGGCGAAGTGGCCTTCATCGCCACGACGCTGATCGTCATCGACGTGACCTTGGCCGCGCTGTTCTGGTCTTGGGCTGCCGATGACGACATCATGGCGCGGCTCGTCAAGAAGACGCTGTTCGTCGGCATCTTCGCCTACCTGATCGGCAACTGGAACAACCTCGCGAAGATCGTCTTCGACAGCTTCGCCGGCCTCGGCCTCAAGGCGAGCGGCACCGGCTTTTCCACCGCCGATCTGCTCCGCCCCGGCAAGGTCGCACAGACCGGCCTCGACGCGGCCCGGCCGCTGCTCGAATCCATCTCCGACCTGATGGGCTGGGTCGCCTTCTTCGAGAACTTCATCCAGATCGCGTGCCTGCTCTTCGCCTGGGCGCTGGTGTTCCTCGCCTTCTTCATCCTCGCCATCCAGCTCTTCGTCACACTGATCGAGTTCAAGCTGGCGACGCTCGCCGGCTTTGTTCTGATCCCGTTCGGGCTGTTCTGGAAAACCGCCTTCATGGCCGAAAAGGTGCTCGGCAACGTCATCTCGTCCGGCACCAAGGTTCTGGTTCTCGCCGTCATCATCGGCATCGGCTCGACGCTGTTCAGCCAGCTCACCCAAGGCTTCGGCGGTCAGACCCCGAGCATCGACGACGCCATGGCCGTCGTGCTCGCCGCACTCTCGCTGGTCGGTCTCGGCATCTTCGGCCCCGGCATCGCCAATGGCCTCGTCTCCGGCGGCCCACAGCTTGGCGCTGGCGCTGCCGTAGGAACCGGGCTTGCGGTCGGCGGCGCAGCTCTGGCCGCTGGCGGCGGCGCGATGCTGGCCGCCAAAGGCGGAGCCGCGGCGCTTTCGGGTGGCGCTGCCGCCGTCCGGGGCGGTGCTACAGCCGCCGGCGCAGCATCCTCCGCCTATTCGCTGGGTTCGCTCGGCAAGTCCGGCGCATCTGGCGTGGCATCGGGCATGGGCGGTGTCGCGCGTGCTGCCGGTAGCGCGGCCGGCAATGCGGCCACGTCGCCGCTGCGCCGCGCCACAGCCAGCGTCAAATCCAGCTTCTCCGATGGCGTGAAGGCCGGGTTCGGTGCGACCGGCGGCTTTTCGACCGGCGGCACCATCGGCGGAGCCGACACGGCCAATGACACCGCATCCGCCAGCTCCCCAGCCGCATCCACCGGCGGCGCTCCCGATTGGGCCAGGCGCATGAAGCGCGGCCAGTCCGTCGGCCATGGCGTGCAGGCGACCGCCCATGCCGTCCGATCCGGCGACAGCCACGGCTCCGGCTCTTCCGTCAACCTCTCAGAAAGTGACCGCTCATGAACCTCTTCAGGCGACCCGCCGCACATTACGGCAAGACACCCGAGCCCGAAACACCGTACCAGAAGGCCGCACAAATCTGGGACGAGCGCATCGGCTCGGCCCGCGTGCAGGCGAAGAACTGGCGCTACATGGCCTTCGGCTCGCTTGTTCTCTCCGCAGGCTTTGCCGCAGCGCTCGTGTGGCAGTCGGTACAGGGCACGGTCGTTCCCTGGGTGGTGCAGGTCGACAAGCTCGGCCAGGCGCAGACCATTGCTCCGGCCGTCACCGGTTATCGGCCGACCGATCCGCAGATCGCTTGGCATCTTGCCCGCTTCATCGAACAAGTGCGCTCCATTCCGGCCGATCCGATCATCGTCCGGCAGAACTGGCTTCGTGCCTATGAATGGACGACCGATCGCGGCGCGGGCGCGCTCAACGACTATGCTCGCACCAACGACCCGTTCACAAAGGTCGGCAAGCAGCAGATCGCCGTCGAGGTCTCCAGCGTCATCCGCGCCTCGGTCGATAGCTTCCGCGTCGCCTGGACCGAACGGCGTTACGAGGATGGCAAGCTCGCCACGACGGAGCGATGGACGGCAATCTTGACCATCGCCGTCCAGCCGCCCCGAGACGCCGATCGGCTGAAAGCCAATCCGCTCGGCATCTATGTCAATGCTATTAACTGGTCGCGGGAGATGAGCCAATGAACCCGGCTTTCCGCGCCTCCCTCATTCCGGCCCTCTTGCTGTCCGCCACCATGCTCGCCGGCTGCGCCACCAACCGCCCACCGGAAATCAGCTACGACGCCAATGTGCCGCCGCTGCCGGCCCTTCCTGCATCGGTGACGGACGACCGGCCAAAGCCGATCCATGTCCCGCCGGCCTGGACCGTCGCGCGTGGCGGCACGGTGGGCAGCACGCCGACCGCTCGCGTCGACAACGCCAATGCCGCCGCCCGCGTGCAGCCGCGTCGTGAAGGCTACTTCAATGCCATTCAGGTTTATCCGTGGTCGGAAGGCGCGCTCTATCAAGTCTATGCCGCGCCCGGCCATATTACCAATATCGCGCTCGAACCCGGCGAGAGCCTGACTGGCGCAGGACCGATCGCTGCCGGCGATACCGCCCGCTGGATCATCGGCGACACGGAATCCGGCTCCGGCGTCAGCCGCCGCGTTCATGTGCTGGTCAAGCCGACGCGCGCCGACATCACGACCAATCTCGTCATCACTACGGATCGCCGCACCTACATGGTCGAGCTGCGCTCCGGCGAGAAGCCCTATATGCCCGCCGTCGCCTGGGCCTATCCGCAACAGCCGGGCAGCGGGCGTCAGGCCATACCGGCTACGCCGGTCATTCCGGCTGTCGCCGCGCGCAACTACCGTTATGGCCTGACCGGGAGCACGCCGCCATGGAAACCTGTCGCCGTCTATGACGACGGCCGCCGCGTCTATGTCGAATTCCCGCGCGGCATCGTGCAGGGCGAAATGCCTCCGATCTTCGTCATCGGTCCCGAGGGCGAAGCACAGATCGCCAATAGCCGCATCTATCAACACATCCTGATCGTCGATCGCCTGTTCGGCGCGGCCGAACTCCGCCTCGGCGGCGGCGACAAGCAGCAGACCGTCAGGATCGTCCGCACCGACGGGAGGCCGCAGTCATGAGCGAAGCCGATACAAATGCCGCTCCGATGCGGCTGCGCGCCGAAGCGCCCCGAGTCACGCGCTTGTCGCGCAAGATGCTCGCCAGCGTCGTCGCCGTCGCCATGGTCGGGATCGGTGGAGCGCTGATCTATGCGCTCCAGACGCGCGGCCCTGGTGATGGCGGGGAAGAACTCTATTCCACTGCCAACCGGCAGACCGCCGATGGCCTCGCCGGCCTGCCGCGCGACTATACCGGCCCGGTTCTCGGCCCAGCATTGCCGGGCGATCTCGGCGGCCCGATCCTGTCTGCACAGAATGCCGGCCAGCCAATCGTGCCGCCCGTCGTTCCAACGCCCGGCGTCGATGAGGCCGAGCAGCGCCGCCGCGCCGAGGAAGAGGCCGCCCGCCTCAGCACTGTCTTCTTCCAGTCACGGCAGGGATCGACGGCAACGGCGACACCCGGCGCGATGCCGGGTCTTGCCGGCTTCGACCCCGCGAGCGCCACAAGGCAACCAACCGCGCAAGAAAAGCAACTTGCCTTCCTCAACGCAGCGGCCGACCGGCGCACGGTCACGCCGGATCGTGTCGCGCCGCCGGCATCGCCCTTCGTGCTTCAGGCGGGCGCCGTCATCTCGGCCGCGCTCATCACCGGCATCCGTTCCGATCTTCCCGGCCAGATCACTGCACAGGTGACGGAGACCATCTATGACAGCCCGACCGGGCGCATTCTGCTCATTCCGCAGGGCACGCGGCTCATCGGTCAATACGACAACAGCGTGCAGTTCGGTCAGCGCCGCGTGCTGCTCGTCTGGAACCGGCTCATCATGCCGAATGGCCGATCGATCGTGCTGGAGCGCCAGCCAGGCGCGGACACGCAGGGCTATGCCGGTCTGGAGGATGGTGTCGATTACCACTGGTGGGATCTCGCCAAGGCCGCCGCGCTCTCGACGCTGCTCGGCATCGGCACGGAACTCGCCACCGACGACAACGACCGCCTCATCGCCGCCATACGCGGCGGCGCGCAGGATACGGTCAACCAGGCCGGTCAGCAGGTCATACAGCGTCAGTTGCAGATCGCTCCGACGCTGACGATCCGGCCGGGTTTCCCGGTCAGAGTCATCGTCACGAAAGATTTGGTGCTCGAACCCTACAGGAGCTGACCATGGCCAAGCTGAAACTCGGTCCCATCGCCGACGACAAGCCCGTCAAGATCGTGCTGGAGGTGCCGGCGGCCCTCCATCGCGACCTGATAGAATATGGCCGCCTGCTCGCCGAAGGCGGCGCACCGATCGAGCCGGCCAAGCTCATCGTGCCGATGCTGGAGCGCTTCGTCTCGACCGATCGCGGCTTCGCCAAGGCACGGCGCGCAAAGCCATAGGAGCGAGCATGGCCCGCATGACCGGCACGCTGAGCTTGGTGATCTGCGAGAGAACGGCTGTGTTTCTGGTCCCCTAGCAATGACATTGTTGAGGCTCGCCAGTATTCTCGAATCAGATGGTTCGATCACGAAAAGTCAGTATGAATGTCCCGCGATGATTTCACGGCAGCAACAAAACGCTATCTCGCATTGCGGGCAAGTCACCACTGCTCGCTCTGCAGAATTTCCACGGTAGGCCCGAGTGACGAAAAGCCAACTGCCGTCACCATGATTGGAAAGGCAGCACACATCTGTGCTGCATCACCTGGCCCCGGCGCGAGACGCTACGATGCCACCATGACAAGCGCGCAGCGCTCTGACATCAGCAATGCTATCTGGCTGTGCGCGAACTGCGCAGACCTAATCGACAAGGACGAAGCCCGGTTCACGCCCGACGAGTTGAGGCGGGCCAAGGCCGAACATGAGCAATCGCGCAAGATCGGTAACATCTCAGGTCAAGGTGATGGAGACATTATCGCTATTGGTCCATCTATAGTAGCTGTTGGGTCTGTCCTACGAACTGGCCCCACGGGAACTCGTGTTCAACTGGCGCACTTCGTTGAAGGAAATGGCCGCGATCTATTTTCCTTTTCCGAGAGCTTTGATCGCCTTCCCGAGAAGGATCGCTATATCCTCCTTAGCGAACTCGGTTATGGCAACCGGCTCTTGGGTGCGCCGACGATCGAGCGGGCAAACGGCGTCTATGAGGTCGAATTCACTTTGCAGGAACACCTGACCCGTATCAGCGCGACGTCAGGCATCTGCGGGATATGCGCCGAGACAGGCCAGTTGATTTCTGGAATGGACGTGCTGGTCCAGAACTTCGAGCGCACCCTGGGAATGGCGCGCGGAACGTGGTTCGCCAACCTCGAAGGCGGCAGTGACCTATCCGAACTCTATTGGCGTTACAGGAATTCTCCATGGTTCGCCCGATTGGCCATGAAAGAGATAATCCGGCTTTCATGTCTCCCAAGCTTTCGTAGGAATGCCAAGGAAACTGCCACGCCGCTCGCCTGTGTGAATCGAGTCATTAGGGTTGAAGTGCCGACATTCGAGCTGGTCGATCAGCGCCTGTCCATCGACGTGGAGTTCGATATTGAAGGGTCGGGACCGTGGGTAGGAATCCTCTCTGTTTTTATTTCCACGCCAGAACAACTCGAAGAGTCGCGCGCGACAGCAAAACTCCATGCGGACAGAGTCGTCGAGGTCGAAATGGCGAATAAGGCTCGTTAGGCAATAAAAGACGTTGCTTTCCAACGTGCTCTCGCCGGCGCACGCTCATCAACGCCAATCCGCTTAGCCCAGCGATGACGGGGTGCCGTCAACGCACGAGCACGAATGCGGCACGCTACCGGCCGCCGATCCCCCTCCATGCTTCGCATAATTCCGGGCTTTTCGATGTCCGGATTCCACCTGCGAACCACTGAGGATTCCATGTGTGCAGAACACTCCCGCGCCCGAAGAGGGCGGCCCCGGCGGCCAGTCCCGCAAGACCTTCCCGACGACCTCTACGACTACGGCGACGAACCCGCACCGCCAGCACCGCGACGCCGCAATCCGTCGCCCGACGCCTTCGATGTCGAGAAGCTGCCTGTCATCGACGACTGGCCAGAGCGCGTGCCTGTCACCGAGGCCGAGGTTGACATTTTCGAGCGTTATTTCAGCGATGTCCTCGACCGGCTGTTCGGGCCGATTGACGGCCCCGAAACCGGCTTGAAATCGTTATCCCTATCTGATAACAAAAAGCCATGAGCGAGGATCGTGACCCGAGCCTCGACACGCTACTGGACCTTCACGGCCAGGTGCTCGTTGTCGATCCCGAGGGCGGTCATTGGGTGAAGTTCGTTGTCACCCGCGTTCCGGTGTCGCCGGAAAAGCCGCATGGCCTCGATTATTCGCTCACGCTTCATGGGCCTTCGGGCGAACGGCTGGTCGGCTTTGACAACGCCCATCCGGTCGGCCGAGGTAGACGCGGCGAGCCGATGGACCATCGCCACCGCCTCCAGACCGTGAAGCCTTACGCCTGGGAGGATGCGGCCACGCTGCTGGCCGACTTCTGGCAGGCGGTGGACGCGGTGTTGAAGGAGCGAGGCGTAACATGACCACCCTGAAAGTCGGGATAGCCGACTACGAAGAAATGAAGGCCCGCACCATGCGGATTGCCAAGGGCGAACAAAAACACGCTGCCGGCGATCCGAAGGTCTGGTTCACCTCGACCGAATCCTTCGCCAAGGTTCTATCGGCGGGCAATCGCGAATTGCTGCGCATCATCATCGAACAGGCTCCTGATTCGTTGGAGGAACTGTCGCAGATCACTGGCCGAGCGAAATCCAATCTATCGCGGACGCTTAAGACCATGGTGAACTACGGCCTTGTGCGCATGGAAAAAGGCCAGGGGCTGAAGCTGGTCCCAAAGGTCGAGCATGACCGTGTGGAGCTGGTGTTGCCGCTGACCGCTGGCAAAACGCCCCGAAAGACTGCGGGAGGCCACCCATGAACATCCAGAGTCCGCATATCGTGCAGCGCGCCGCCCTCTATCTGCGCGTTTCGACGACGCGGCAGGCCGAGCATGACGTATCGATCCCCGACCAGCGCAAGCAGGGCGAAACCTATTGCGCCTCGCGCGGATACGAGCTGGTCGAAACCTTCGTGGAAGCAGGCGCTTCCGCCACCAATGACCGCCGCCCTGAGTTCCAACGGATGATCGAAGCGGGCACGACGAAGCCCGCGCCGTTTGATGTCGTCGTGGTTCACAGCTTCTCGCGTTTCTTCCGCGATCACTTCGAGCTGGAATTCTACGTTCGCAAGCTCGCCAAGAACGGCGTCAAGCTGGTCTCCATCACGCAGGAGATGGGCGACGATCCGATGCACGTCATGATGCGGCAGATCATGGCGCTGTTCGACGAATACCAGTCGAAGGAGAACGCCAAGCACGTCCTGCGCGCCATGAACGAGAATGCGCGGCAGGGCTTCTGGAACGGCGCTCTGCCGCCAATCGGCTATCGCATTGTCGCAGCCGAGCAGCGCGGCTCGAAGACCAAGAAGAAGCTGGAGATCGACCCGCTGCACGCCGACACGGTGCGGCTGATCTATCGGCTGTTCCTCGAAGGCGACGGCAACACCGGCCCGCTCGGCGTTAAAGCCATCACCTGCTATCTCAACGAACGCCGCATCTTCACTCGCGACGGCGGGCGCTGGGGCCTTGCTCAAATCCACACGATCCTGACCCGCACCACCTATGTTGGCGAGCATCGGTTCAACACGCGCTCGCACAAGACCCGCGAGAAGAAGCCGGAGGGCGAAGTCGCGGTCATGGCCGTGCCGCCCATGATCGACCGCGAGACGTTCGATACCGTGCAAGCGAAACTGAAATCCCGCAATCCGATGAGGGTGCCGGCGCGCATCACCAGCGGGCCGACCCTCCTGACAGGCATTTGCTTCTGCGCGAAGTGCGGAGGCGCAATGACGCTGCGCACCGGCAGGGGCAGTGCTGGCGGGACCTATCGCTACTACACTTGCTCGACCAAGGCGCGGCAGGGCAAGACCGGCTGCGCAGGCCGCTCCTTCCCGATGGACAAGCTCGACGATCTGGTTGCGAGCCATCTGGAGGAACGCTTGCTTCAGCCGGAGCGTCTCGAAACCATTCTCGGCAGTCTCCTTGATCGCCGCGAAGAGCGCGCCGAGCGCCGTCGCGAGCATCTTGCGGAACTCAACCGACGAATCACAGAGACGGACCAGCGGCTCAACCGGCTCTATGACGCCATCGAAGCCGGCCTCGCCGATTTGAACGATTCAGTGCTGAAGGAGCGCATGGCCGGTCTGAAGGCGATTCGTGAGCAGGCCGCAACCGACGCGGAGCGCATTCAGATGACGCTCGATAGTTCAGGCAATCAATCGGTCACGGTTGACATGATTGACGCCTTCGCCAGCGAGGCCCGCAAGGGATTGCGGCTCGAAGGGGGCGGCTATCGGCGGGATCACCTGCGTGCCTTCGCTCAGCGCGTCGAGGTAGCGGACACCGAAGTCAGCATCATGGGATCGAAATCGGAGCTGCTGCGAACACTCGTAGCCGCTTCGGGAGGGAAATCGGCGGTGTTCGGCGTTCATAGTTCTGTACTGAAATGGCGCGCCCGACACGATTCGAACGTGTGACCTTTGCCTTCGGAGGGCAACGCTCTATCCAGCTGAGCTACGGGCGCCTTCGCGGTGAATAACCGATCCGGGCCGGGGCGGCAATGGTGCATTTGCGCCGCCCCGGTCTTTCTCACAATCCTTCAAAAAGCAGACTGGAAATATAGCGCTCGGCGAAGGAGGGCACGATGAAGACAATCGTCTTTCCAGCGTTTTCCGGGCGTTGGCCGAGCGTGATGGCCGCTGCCGTCGCTGCGCCCGACGAGATGCCGCCAGGAATGCCTTCCGTGCGGGCCAGTTCCCGTGCGGTATCAAAGGCGGCCTGGTTCGAGACGCGGAGCACCTCGTCGATGACGGCTTTGTCAAGAATGTCGGGCACGAAACCGGCGCCAATGCCCTGAATCTTGTGCGGCCCCGGCGCCCCGCCCGAAAGGACAGGGCTATCCTCCGGCTCGACCGCGATCACGCGGATTGCCGGATTTTTCTGCTTCAGAACCTGACCGACACCGGTAATGGTGCCGCCGGTCCCGACGCCGGCAACAAAAAGATCGATCTTGCCGTCTGTATCGTTCCAGATTTCAAGCGCTGTCGTGTTGCGATGGATTTCCGGGTTGGCCGGATTCTGGAATTGCTGGGGAATGATCGCATCCGGAATGGTGGCAACCAGCTCCTCGGCCTTGGCGATGGCGCCCTTCATACCCTTGGCGCCTTCGGTCAGGACCAGTTCGGCGCCGAGGTAGGCGAGCATCTTGCGCCGTTCAACCGACATGGTTTCCGGCATGGTGAGGATCAGCCGATAGCCACGCGCGGCGGCAACGAATGCCAGAGCAATTCCGGTGTTGCCCGACGTCGGCTCAATCAACACGGACTTGCCGGGTGTAATCTTGCCGGCCTTTTCCGCCGCATCGATCATGGCAACGCCGATGCGGTCCTTCACCGAAGCGATGGGATTGAAGAATTCGAGCTTGGCCACGAGTTTGGCCTTGACGCCATGGGCGGCAGCCAGCCGATCCACCCGCACCAACGGCGTGTTGCCGATCGTTTCCGTAATCGAACCGTAGATACGCCCCCGTCCGGGCTTTTCTGTCGTCGCCATGCTGCTGTCTCCTCATCGTTCGGCCCAACCTAAGACCCATGGAGAGCAGAAACAATTGCCGCTGACTTGCTATTTTGTCGCGACATGTAGAAATTTATTCTACGCCAACCCGCCGGTTGAGCCATAGCCGCCGCTGCCACGTTGGGTTTCATCGAGATCGGGGACGACATCCAGCGCAACCCGCGTCACCGGCGCAACGACCAGTTGGGCAATGCGCATGCCCCGCTCCACTGTGAAGGGTGTCTCACCGTGATTAATGAGCAGCGCCTTGATCTCGCCGCGATAGTCCCAATCGATGGTGCCGGGCGCATTCAGCACCGTCACGCCATGCTTGAAGGCAAGGCCTGAACGGGGCCGGAGCTGCGCTTCATAGCCCTCCGGCAGCGCGATGGCGATGCCGCAAGGCACCAGCGCGCGGGCGCCGGGCCGGATGACATGGGGTGCGTTGACGGCAGCCGAAAGGTCAAGCCCGGCAGCGCCAGCGGTTGCGTAGGCGGGAAAATCCAGACCCAGACCGTGGGGCAGAACCTTGATGGGGACGGTCACGATCATGGTCGCACCCGGGCGGCCAGCGCGGCGACGAGGCGGCGCGCCACCTCGTCCTTCGGCAGTTTTGGCCAGGTTTCCAGCGTGTCCGGTCCGACAAGATGAACGGTGTTGCTGTCGCCGCCGAACACGCCGTTCGCCGGGCTGACATCATTGGCAACGATCAGATCACAGCGTTTGCGCGCAAGCTTTGCCCGGGCGTGCTCTATGACCTTTTCTGTCTCTGCGGCAAAACCGACGACCAGCGGCGGCCGACCTTCGCCGCGCTGGGCGATGGTTGCCAAAATGTCGGGGTTTTCGACAAGGGCGAGCGCGGGCGGGCCATTCTTGCCCTTTTTCAGCTTTTCAACGCCCTCGTTGGCCACGCGCCAGTCCGCTACGGCTGCGGCAAAAATGGCAATGTCGGCCGGGAGAGCGGCTTCCACCGCCGCCTTCATCTGCCGGGCGTTTTCAACCCGCACAACGGTGGTTCCTGCCGGATCGGCGATCGTCACGGGGCCGGAGACGAGCGTCACGCGGGCACCCGCAGCAGCAGCGGCAGCGGCAATGGCATGGCCCTGTTTGCCGGAGGCACGGTTGGCGATGTAACGCACCGGATCGATTGGCTCATGGGTGGGGCCGGAGGTAACAAGCACATGCCGCCCCGCCAGAGGCTGAGGCGCGGCGAGTGCACCAACCCCGGCGGGCGAGGCCAGCAAAACCGTCTCGCGCAGCGCATCCTCTATTGCGGCCAAAATCTCCATCGGTTCAGCCATCCGGCCCGGGCCGAACTCGCCACAGGCCATCACGCCATCGGTGGGGCCGACGAAGAGGATACCGTCATCCTTGAGCTGGCGGATATTGCGCTTCGTCGCGGGGTGTTCCCACATCCGGACGTTCATGGCCGGCGCAACGAGGACGCGCTTGTCGGTGGCAAGAAGGGTGGTCGAGGCGAGATCCCCGGCTAGACCGCCCGCCATTTTTGCCATCAGATCCGCCGTAGAGGGCGCAACAACCAGAAGGTCCGCATCCCGCGACATCTCGATATGACCCATCTCCGCTTCATCGGTCAGCGAAAACAGGTCTGTCAGCACCTTGTCCCCCGTCAGGCTGGAGACGGACAGCGGCGTTACAAATTCGGCGCCGGCTTTCGTCAGAATGGCGCGAACGCTGGCGCCGCGCTCACGCAGGCGCCGGATGAGCTCCAGCACCTTATAGGCCGCGATGCCGCCGCCGATGATGAGAAGAATGCGCTTGCCCGAGACCGGACTGGTCATGATGTTCCCCCGATCAGGATCACCCGAAGATTATCCAGTAGAGCGCGATGGCGACAAGAGCCCAGAGCGCAAGATTGCCCCAGCGATTGCGCCGCGCTTCCGCCGCGCCGATGGCGGCAATGCTGGCCGGCGCAAGGGGCAAGCCCTTATCCGTAACGGCTTCAAGACGGGCCAGCACACGTCCGCCGCGCTCGATCAAATCGGGCAGACGCGCAGCCTGATGCAGCATGTCGCGCGTGCCCTGCCCCAGTTCCTGCAACTTGCCGATGGGGCCAAGATTGCGCTCGATCCATTCCCGGATCACGGGTTCGGAGGCGGCCCACATGTCAAAATCCGGATCAAGGCCGCGTGCGACGCCTTCAACCACAATCATCGTCTTTTGCAGCAGCACGAGTTCGGTGCGGGTCTGCATGTCGAACAGGGCCGTGATCTCGAACAGCAGCGTCAGCAGGCGCGCCATGGAAATCTCGCGCGCGGGCCGGTCGTGGATCGGTTCGCCAATCGCGCGGATGGCCTGAGCGAATTCATCAACCGAATGATGCGCGGGTACATAGCCGGCTTCAAAATGAACTTCTGAAACGCGGCGATAATCGCGCGTGATGAAACCATAGAGGATTTCGGCAAGGAAGCGGCGCTCGCGAAACCCCAGACGCCCCATAATGCCGCAATCGACGGCAACGAGATTGCCATCCGCATCGACGAACAGATTGCCCTGATGCATGTCGGCGTGGAAGAAACCGTCCCGCAACGCATGGCGCAGAAACATCTGCATCGCGGTTTGCGCGAGACGCCGCCGATCATGCCCCGCCGTCTCCAATGCCTGGTGATCGGAAACCGGGATACCGTCGATCCATTCTGTTGTCAGAACCTCGCGGCCCGTCCGTTCCCAATCGACGTAAGGCACACGGAAGCCCTTGTCCTGGCGGGAGTTTTCCCGAAGCTCTGACAGCGCCGCCGCTTCAAGCCGCAGATCCGTCTCCAGCTCGACGGAGCGTGCAAAGCCGGCTATTGAATCAACCGGCCTCAAGCGGCGCGTGTCGGGAATGCAGTTTTCCGCTGTCTGCGCTGCGAAGACCATTGCGCTGACATCGCGGGCGAAACGCTCGCGGACGCCCGGACGCAGCACCTTGACGGCCACCGGTTTGCCACCGACGGACGCCTTGTGAACCTGCGCGACGGATGCTGCCGCAACCGGGGCGCCGAACGTGCCGTATAATTCCGAAACGGGTTTGCCGAAGGTTGCCTCAATGCTCGCCCGGGCAGTCGCATCGGGAAACGACGGCATCCTGTCCTGCAACTGTTCGAGCTGCCTGGCATTCTTTATGCCGACAAGATCGGGCCTGGTTGCGAGAAACTGCCCCAGCTTAACGTAGGTCGGACCAAGCCGCGTGAACGCACGGGCGAGCCGCTCGCCGCCGGCATCCCTCCGCTCGAACATGCGCAGAAACCGCACGCCCACCCGGGCCGCCGGCGTCAGCGCCGCAGGATCCGCCAGGCCGAAGACGCCCTCGCGCGTCAGCACGAAGCCGGTGCGTCCGAGACGAACGAGGTTGATCAGCGCAGAGAGCACGATGTCAAAGCTTCCAGCCCGAATGAATGTTGACGATCCCACCCGAATAGCTGCGATGGGTCACGCGTGCGAAGCCTGCGTCGCGGATCATGCCTGCGAAACGGTCTGGCCGCGGAAAGCGACGGATCGATTCGACGAGGTAGCGGTAACTCTCGGCATCGCCTGTGACGGACCGGCCCAGCGTCGGAATGACGTTGAACGAGTAAAGATCATAGATGCGGTCGAGGACGGGCGTATCGACCGGCGCAAATTCCAGCACCATGAAGCGCCCGCCGTGACGAAGGACACGGTATGCCTCGCCGAGTGCAACCTCAATGCGCGGTACATTCCTGATGCCGAAGGCAACCGTATAGCCATCAAAGGTCTTGTCCGGGTAGGGCAGGCTTTCGGCATTGGCCTCGATGAAATCGATCTGCCCCTCGAAACTCTGCTTCTCCGCGCGGTCGCGGCCCACGGCCAGCATATCGCCGTTGATATCAAGCACGGTGACATGGGCGCCAGCGCCCGAGGCATCGAGAATGCGGAAAGCGACATCGCCCGTGCCACCGGCCACATCGAGATGGCGGTAAGGCGTATTGCCTTTGGGCGGGCGAAGCCAGGAGACGAGCGCGTTCTTCCAGGGGCGGTGCAAACCAGCCGACATGAGATCGTTCATCAGGTCGTATTTTTTTGCGACCGAATGGAAGACCTCGTTGACCTTGCCCTGTTTTTCGCCGAGCGGAACCTGGCGGAAACCGAAATGCGTTTCCTCCGCCCCTCCATCCCTAACTTCCACCTTCGCCTTGCGGGCCTGACGTGCCATGTCCATCTCTCCGGCGTTCACCGGCAGAAGCAATAGCGAAAGCCACGCCCGCGCGCTATGCGTTCCCTGAGCTTTAATTGACGCAGGTTGCCCATGCCAGAACTTCCCGAGGTGGAAACCGTTCGTCGGGGCCTTGAACCGGTGATGACCGGGCAGCGCTTCTGCACCGTCCGGCTGAACCGGCCCGGTCTGCGCTTTCTCTTTCCGGAGCGCTTTGCCGAGCGGCTGACCGGGGAGACCGTGCTGGCGTTGCGGCGCCGGGCAAAGTTTCTCGTCGCCGATCTGGCGGGCGGCGCACATCTCATCATGCATCTGGGCATGAGCGGGCGATTCATCATTGAACGCGAAACGATGGTGCGCCCGGGCACTTTCGTCCACGAAACCCCGCGCCTGCCTGCCCACGACCATGTGGTGTTCGACCTGACCGGTCCCGCGCGCATCATCTATAATGACGTCCGGCGCTTCGGGTTCATGGTGCTGGCAGAGGCAGGAGCACTCGACCAGCACCCCCAGATGGTCGGGCTCGGCATCGAGCCACTTGGCAACGACTTCCACGCCGATGCGCTCGACAGGCTGTTTTCCGGCAAGTCCACACCGCTGAAGGCTGCACTGCTCGATCAGCGCCTGATTGCAGGCCTTGGCAACATCTATGTCTCCGAAGCGCTGCATCGGGCCCGACTATCGCCCCTTGCCGAAGCGCGCAGCATCTGTGGGCCCGCAGCCGCCGCGGCGCGGGATCAACTGGCCGGCGCTATCCGTGATGTGCTCAACGAGGCGGTTGCCGCCGGTGGCTCCACCTTGCGCGACTATGTGCAGACTGATGGCGCGCTTGGCTATTTCCAGCATCGCTTTCGCGTCTACGACCGGGCCGGGCAGCCCTGCCCGACGCCGGACTGCCGGGGCACTGTTGAAAAAATCGTGCAAGCGGGACGCTCGACCTTTTATTGTGCTGCCTGCCAAAGCTGAGGCTTGCCGATCCGAAAGGGGTCGGATAGCCAAATCGAACCAGACGAGGAGACGACCGATGGGCCTGAAGCCGACCTATGACAACATCATCACCGAGGTGCATGGCCGGGTTGGGCTGATCCGTCTCCATCGTCCGCAGGCGCTCAATGCGCTGAATCAGGCGCTTATCGACGATCTCAACCATGCGCTGGCGGTTTTCGAGGCCGACCGTGGCATCGGCTGCATGGTCCTTACCGGGTCTGACAAGGCTTTCGCTGCCGGCGCCGACATCAAGGAGATGCAGTCCAAGACCTATATGGAGGCGTATCTCGACGATTTCATCGCCTCCTGGGAAAACCTCAGCCGCACCCGCAAACCGGTCATCGCCGCCGTTGCTGGCTTCGCGCTCGGGGGTGGGTGCGAAATCGCGATGATGTGCGATTTCATCATCGCGGCGGACAACGCCAAATTCGGTCAACCGGAGATCAAGCTCGGCGTGATGCCGGGCGCGGGCGGAACCCAGCGGATGGCCCGGTTCATCGGCAAGTCGAAGACGATGGACCTATGCCTCACCGGGCGAATGATGGATGCGACGGAGGCCGAGCGCTGCGGCCTCGTCAGCCGCGTCGTTCCGGTGGCCGATCTCATTGCGGACGCCATGAAAACCGCCGACGCCATCGCCTCCATGTCTTTGCCGGCCACGATGATCGCCAAGGAAGCGGTGAACCGGGCGTTCGAGACCACGCTCGCAGAAGGCATCAAGTTTGAACGCCGCACCTTCCATGCCATGTTCGCGACCGAAGACCAGAAGGAAGGCATGGCCGCTTTTGCCGAAAAGCGGAAGCCCAATTTCAAGAACCGCTGATCCGGCACCCCGGATCGATGGACCTTTTTGTTTCGCTGTTTCATCTGCCGCCTGAGTCGGTTCTCCTTCTGGCAGCGGTGTCCTTTGTCGCTGCCATCGTCGATTCCATCGCCGGTGGCGGGGGCCTTCTCAATGTTCCGGCCATGATGTTGGCCGGTCTTCCGCCTGTGTCGGCCGTGGCGACCAACAAGTTGCAGGGCACGTTCGGGGTCCTGTCCTCAGCGCGCACCTATGCCCGCGCCGGGCTGATCGATGCACGGGCGATGCGCGGCTCGTTCATCGCGGCATTTGTCGCTGCCGGAATTGGCGCCATCGCGGCGCAGATGATTCCGTCCACATTGCTCAGGGTGATCGTGCCATTCATCCTGCTCGGGCTAGCGCTGTTCGTGGCCCTTTCGCCGAAGCTGACCGATTCTGAATCCAGGGTGCGCATGGCCCCCCTGCCCTATGCCCTCGCCGTTGCTCCGCCCATCGCCTTTTATGACGGTTTCTTTGGCCCCGGTGGCGGAACCTTCTTCTTTATCACGCTGGTGACCCTTGCCGGGCTGGGCGTGACACGGGCTGCGGCCAATGCCAAGTTCCTCAACGTTGCCAGCAATGCCGGCGCGCTGGCGCTCTTTGCCTTCTCAGGACATCTTTACTGGGCTCTGGGGCTCGTTCTGGGGCTTGCCGCCTGGTTCGGTGCGCGGATCGGGGCAAGAGCGGCGCTCAGCAAGGGAGCAGCCCTCATCAAACCGCTCGTCATCATCGTTTCCTCGCTGATGGCTCTCCGGTTGCTTTTCGACCCGACACATCCTGTCGGCGCCTGGCTGCGCGGCGGCTGACGAAGGAAATGGCGCATCAAGGCCGCATTTGCCGTTGACGACGGCGGTAGATCGTGCAATTGAGCGCGCCAAGCGCCAGTGGGGTTTCTGCTGGCGCGCCCCTATTATCACGACATTGAGGGATCAGGCACCGCCGGGGTGACATCCGGTCCCGCAAAGCCGTCCCGGAGAAGTGAACGATGGCGAATACGAAGTCTGCCAAGAAGGCCGCCCGTCAGGCGCTGCGCAAGACCGAAGTGAACAAGGCTCGCCGCAGCCGGACCCGGACTTCGGTTCGCAAGGTTGATGAGGCCATTGCCTCGGGCAATGCTGATGCCGCCTTCGCGGCCCTTCGGTCTGCCGAGGCCGAGATGATGCGGGCCGCGCGGGCCGGCGTCATGCACAAGAACACCGCCTCGCGGAAGGTTTCGCGCCTGACCCGGGCCATCAAGGCGCTTCAGGCCTGATCACCGCCATTCAATACGCTGTATTCAACCCGGCTTCGGCCGGGTTTTTTATTGTCTTTTCACGGTCTTGTGGCTTCGACTTCGCAAAGAATCGTATGGAGCGTGCTGAGTCATTTAAGGAAAATTGAGTCAATTGGCCTCTGTCCCCTATTGACTCCTGCTACCCTGGGAACGCTCCAGAGGGGGGCGACAATTGCGCAGGAAAAATTCATTTATTACAATGTCTTAGTCGCCAAGCGTCGAAGGGGGAATGAATCGACCGCGGCGGAGGGGGATGAATAAAATAATTGTCACAATTCGTTTCACTGTCGAAACGTTAAAAATCCGTTAAGGCGCCGGCACGATTCCCGTTTGAGACTCAATGTCTTGTCCGTGCGAGGGGAAAATTGTTGCGCCGATTTAACCATGCCAAAAAAATCGTTCTGGCCTGCCGGGACATGAATCGTGTTGCGCGGACTTTCGGAGGTGGCTAACACTGACCTCAACGGCGGTCGAACTGCCGGGGCAACTGAAACAATCATCGGTGCACAGTCCAAAATCTCCCTGTCTAAAGCGGGGGCGGGTGATTTTGCGTACTGTAATCAACACAGACACGTCCTTTCCAGAACAGGAAGGATCTAAGCAATGGCAAACAACAACTTGCCAGTGTCTGGACGATTATTGTTTCAACAAACAAAATGGACAGAAAAATGCTCGACCTCTGGCATTCAGATCTTTTGTTCCCTGCCGACAGCCTAGACAGCGTGCGCTGTCGACGGTGTTGACCCTGCGAAACGTTCCCTGGGCGCGTCGTGCCCTTCGCCTGCAAATACCCAAGCCCACGTAGTCCGGAATTGACCATGCTGACCACCAGTCTTGCAGAAGATGCCACGACACTGTTTTCGGAGACTTCTACAGTGCGCACCGACCACGGCGATATTTGGAACCGCGTGCGGGCCCGGCTTCGGGCGGAACTTGGCGACGATATCTTCGCGAGCTGGTTTGCGCGGCTGGAACTTGTTGGCGTGCAGGGGGATGCGGCTCATCTGACTGTGCCGACCCGGTTTCTGCGCAGCTGGCTGCAAGGACACTATATCGACCGCATCGAGGCGCATTTTGCCGAAGAATATGCGCAGGTGCGGCGTGTGATGATCACGCTTCGCGAGGCTGGCCAACGCAGCGTCTCGGCCGCGCGACCGGCAATGCCCGAGACAGCAATCACTGCACCGACATCTCGTGCGCCGGCCCTTGCGCCTACGGTTGCCGTGTCCGCCACTCCGCAACGTGCCTTCGAACCGTTTGAAAGCTCCCCGCTCGACAAGCGCCTTGTGTTCCAGACCTTCCAGGTCGGTCGATCGAATGTGCTGGCCCATTCGGCGGCCATGCAGGTGGTTGAGGCGGGCCCCGAGGATACACCGATCTACAACCCGCTGTTTGTCCATTCCGCCGTCGGGCTGGGCAAGACGCATCTCTTGCAGGCTACCGCGCAGGCCGTCGCCGCGAGCGGTCGCAGAATCATCTATCTGACGGCGGAAAAGTTCATGTATGGCTTTGTCGCCGCGCTGCGCTCGCAGACCGCCTTGGCTTTCAAGGAAAACCTTCGGGCGATCGATCTTCTGGTGATCGACGACGCGCAGTTCCTGACGGGCAAGCAGATCCAACAGGAGTTCTGCCATACGCTGAACGCGTTGATCGATGCCGGCAAGCAGGTGATCGTTGCAGCCGATCGCAGTCCGGCGGAGCTTGAAACGCTTGATGAGCGCATCCAGTCGCGTCTCGCCGGCGGGCTGGTCGTCGAAATCGGCGCACTGGACGAGGCCCTGCGCATGAAAGTGCTGGAGCATCGCATCCAGACCGCGCGTCAGCGTCTGCCGGGCTTTACCATCACGCCCGATGTTGTTGCGCATGTCGCCCGGGTGGTGACCGCAAATGGGCGCGACCTTGAGGGAGCCGTCAACCGGCTTCTGGCCCATGCGACCCTCACCGGCGGGCCGCTTGACCTTGAAGGCGCGGAAATGGCCATCCGCGATCTTGTGCGCACCCATGAGCCGAAGAAGGTCAAGATCGAGGACATCCAGCGCCTTGTTGCGAACCATTACAACGTCAGCCGGGCAGACATCCTCTCCTCGCGGCGTACAGCAACTGTTGTGCGCCCGCGCCAGATTGCGATGTATCTCTCCAAGCTCCTGACCCTGCGCTCGCTGCCCGAAATCGGACGTCGTTTCGGCGGGCGCGATCACACAACGGTCCTGCATGCGGTGCGCAAGATCGACGGGCTTGTAACGCGCGACACATCGCTGGCCGGCGAAATCGAGCATCTCAAGCGGATGCTTCAGGAATAGGCCAGCACCATCCCAGAACGGGCGATTTTGGTTGAAAGCCGGAGATCGGCGCTTGCGTGATGCCCCGTTTCCGGTCATCGTCCCCTCCCCTTTGCTGGGGCTGGCAGGACGACGCGTTGAGGGTGAACAGGCGGTTGTGATGAAGGTTACGGTTGAGCAGGCAGCGCTCTTGAAGGCGCTGGGGCATGTGTATCGTGTCGTCGAGCGGCGTAATACTATTCCGATCCTGTCGAATGTGTTGCTCAGGGCCGAGGACCGCCAGTTGTGGCTGAAGGCGACGGACCTCGACATCGAGGTGACCGAAGTGATCGAGGCCGAGGTCGGCAGCGCCGGCACCACGACCGTTCCGGCGCATGTGCTGCATGACATCGTGCGCAAGCTTGCGGACGGGTCGCAGGTTTCTCTAGACCAGACCGGCGATGGCAGTCAGCTGCTGCTGCGTTCCGGGCGTTCGCGCTTTACGCTCCAGTCCCTCCCGGCCAGCGATTTTCCCGATCTTGCGGCAGGCGCGCTGTCGAACCGCTTCGAGGTTGCCGCCGCCGAGTTGCGCCGTCTCGTCGAAAAGACCCAGTTCGCGATTTCGACCGAGGAGACACGCTACTATCTCAACGGCATCTATCTGCACACGGTGCAGTCGGAAACGGGTGTCCTGCTCAGGGCCGTGGCGACAGACGGGCATCGTCTTGCGCAGGCCGACACGCCGGCCCCGGCGGGAGCGACCGGAATGCCGGGCGTGATCGTTCCGAAAAAGACAGTTGGCGAAATCCAGAAACTGCTGGCCGAGGCCACAGGCGATGTCACGGTCGAGCTTTCGACCGCCAAGGTCCGCTTCTCGCTCGGTTCGGTCGTCTTTACCTCCAAACTGATCGACGGCACCTTCCCCGATTACGGACGGGTCATCCCCAGCCGCAATGACAAGCGTTTGACGGTCGATCTTGATGATTTTGCCCGTTCGGTCGACCGGGTTTCCACCATTTCGTCCGAGCGGGGACGCGCGGTGAAGCTGTCGCTTGTTGAAGGAAAGCTCACGCTTTCGGTCAACAATCCGGATGCGGGCCAGGCGACCGAGGAACTCTCGGTCGATTATGAGGATGCCGCGCTCGATATCGGGTTCAACGCCCGTTACCTGCTCGACATCACGCAACAGCTTGATGGCGACACCGCCCTGTTCAAGTTGGCAGAACCCGGTTCGCCGACGTTGATCCAGGACCGGGAAGGGGCACCGAACCTTTACGTTCTGATGCCGATGCGCGTCTGACGGATCGCTGACGTTTCTGCCGAATCTGCCTATAAGCGGCGGTCATGGTTGCCCGCTGCCGTGTGAACCGGCTTCAGATTACCGATTTTCGCACCTATGCCCACGCCGAAATTCACCCCGGCGGCGGGCTCGTGGTGCTGACAGGAGAAAACGGCACCGGCAAGACCAACCTTCTCGAAGCTGTCTCGCTGCTCACGCAGGGGCGCGGTCTGCGGCGGGCTGATCTTTCGGATATGGTGCGGCAGAGCGGCGGCGGTGGCTTTGCCGTCGCGGCGGATGCAGAGGGAGGCGCCGGCCCCTGCCAGCTCGGCACGGGGCTGATCCGGGGGGAGCCCGGACGCAAGGCCCGCATCAACCGGGCGCCCGTCAGCTCGGTCGCCGCCTTTGCCGATCACATGCGCATTGTCTGGCTGACCCCGGATCAGGATGGTCTGTTCCGGGGCGGAGCGGGCGACCGGCGACGCTTTCTCGACCGACTGGTCCTGGCGGTTGATCCCGGCCACGGGGCGCGGATCAGCGCGCTTGAACGGGCGTTACGGGCGCGGAACCGGCTGGTGGAGCAGCCATCAGGTGACGATCGCTGGCTTGATGCCGCCGAGCGGGAGGTTGCCGAACTCGGGATCGCCGCCGCGGCGGCCCGGCAAGAGACCGTGGACCGCCTCGCCCATCTCATCGCCGAGACCCGGGGCGATCACGGACCGTTTCCTCATGCCGAGATCGCGCTTGAAGGCGCGCTTGAGAGCCAGCTTCGCCTTGGCAGCGCCGGCGCTGCCGAAGACTGGTATCGCGCGGCGCTGGCCGAAAGCCGCCCGCGGGACCGGGCCGCCGGACGCACCTTGATTGGTCCGCAGACGTCCGACCTTGTGGTGCGCCACGGGCCGAAGGATATGCCGGCGCATCTCTCCTCCACCGGCGAACAGAAGGCGCTGCTGATCGGTATCGTGCTCGCCCATGCCCGGCTGGTGGCCTCGATGTCCGGCATGGCGCCGCTGGTGCTGATGGATGAGGTCGCAGCGCATCTCGACCCTGTTCGGCGTTCCGCGCTGGTGTCGCTGCTGGGCGATCTTGGTGGACAAATCTGGATGACCGGTGCCGATCCCGCGCAGTTTTCCGATCTTCCGCGCGACGCTGCCCGTTTCCTGGTCAGCCCCGGTGCCGTCAGACCGCTCGACTGAGCCTGCTCAGGCCGTAGCGGTGCGCAGGCGTCCGCAAATGGCGGGACGACAACCGCAGATGTTCAGAACGACGGCCATCAGGCCATAAGCCGCCGCGCCGACAATCACTGTGCTGATGAGTGTTGAAGGCCCCGGCGTAAACCCACGCAGCGGCAGAGCGACGAGCAGCATGACACCTGCGGCCACCAGCGCCTTGCCGAGATCGCCCCAGGGAATAGCCACCGGCGCATGACGCACAGCCAGCGTGATGATCACCGCCAGGCCTGCAACAAAGCCCGCCGTCGTCGCCCAGGCGCCATGTGCACCATTCGAGCCCGGCAGGAGAAACAGAACAGCAGCAGTCACGCCCAGGCTCGCGAGGGCGGCCCAGACGACCGGAGCGGTTTTCTTGGCAATCTGGAACAGGGGGTTGATCGCATACTGGATCAGGGCGCAGGAAAACAGACCCGGCAGCAGGATGGTGAGGTAGTCAGCAAAAGCGCCACAGTAGGTTTCGCTGACAAACAGCCTCTCGAAACTGGGCAAGACCAGCCAGATGCCGAGGGCAGCCGGCAGCATCACGGCAAAAACCACTGCGATATTGTGCCGGAGCTGGCCGCGGGCCGCTGTCATGCCGCCCTCGGCTTCAGCCCGGACAGCAAGCTGGAACAGGTAGATGTCGAGCGCCGAACCAAGCGTTGCGGCAAGCTTGAGCCCGATATCCAGCGAGAGCGAGTAGCGCCCGCTTTCGGCAAGGCCGTGCTGGAGTGCAACACCGGAGCGGACCATCATCATATTGGCGAGAAAGATGATATTCGCCGTCACGATCGGCACCGAATAGAGCGCAAACTGGCGGATGAGATCCTTGCGAATGGCGCCGGCATCCTGTTTCGGCTGACCACGGCCCGAAACAGCCGCCCCGGCAAGCGCCGAAAGGCAAAGCCCGAAGAGAACGAGGTCGGCACGGTGCCAGACGTAGGCGCCGCCCAGCATCAGCACCAGCGCCAGAGCATTCTTGATGATGACGAGTTCGGCATAGCGGCGGTTGTCGAAGGATGCGCGGGCAATCGCAGCGCGAAAGTCGTAAAGACCGTTGGTGATCGCAATCAACGGCGCCATCGCCGCAACGAGTGCGGTTACACCAAGCCCGCCACCGCCGAAATAAACGCCGAGCGCACAGAGGCTGAGGGCTACGGCAATGCCACCCGTCAACCTGTTCAACGTTGCGATGATGCCGGGATCCGCCGCATTCTGGAGTTCGCCATAGAACCGGTTCGCCGACAGCCGTAGCCATTCAAAAAAAGTCGTCTGGAGCACCATGGCCCCGGCAGCGGCAAGCGCAAACACGCCGAACTCGCTGGCGCCCAGATAATAGGCAACACCGAGGCCGAGCGCGAAATTGACGACCGAATTGACCAGAAATGTGAGCAGTGTGAGCATGGCTTTCCCCGCCCGTAGGCCTAACAGGGCGCGAATAAGGAACGCTTAAACGGCAGAAAATCGCGTATGCTTGGCGAATCATCCGTTACCGCCCGTTTTGCCCTTGCGCGCCAAACCTTTCCTGCTCGGTCTTGCCGCCATCGGCCTCTTCTCGGTGCTCAATGCGCTGATCAAGGGCTTATCTGCACAATTTGACACGCTCCAGATCGCTTTCTTGCGCTACCTGTTCGGAGGGCTCTGGATCCTCGTCTATGTCTCGATCACCCGGCCCGGCTGGCCCTCGCTCGCCACGGTGGAAGCCAACGTGGTGCGCGGTGTCCTGTCGCTCGTCACCGGGCTTTCCTTCTTTTACGCGTTGCGTGAACTGCCGCTGGCCGACGCCATCACGCTCAGCTTTCTTGCGCCGCTCTTCGTGACGCTGTTTTCGGTCCTCCTGCTGAAGGAACGCCCCGGTCCTTACATCATTGCGGCGCTCGGGCTCGGATTTGCCGGAATGCTTGTGATGGTGGCCGGGCTTGGCGGCGATGAGGAGGATCGGTCGCTCCTCGGCATCATCGCCTCGCTTGTCTCGTCCATCACCTATGGGCTTTCGATGACGCTGCTGCGCGCCCGCGCCCGGCGCGACCCGCTCGATCTCATCGTGTTCTTTCAGCAATGGATTCCCGCGCTGTTTATCGCGCCTGCTGCCGGTGTGGTCTGGAAGGCGCCGGCGCCCGAACATCTCGGACTGTTCGCAATCCTCGGTATTCTGGCGGTGTCTGCCCACCTGCTGCTTGCGCGGGCGTTTTCGCTTGCCGAAGCCTCGCAACTTGCGCCCATCGAGTTCTCGGCCCTGATCTATGCCGCGATCATCGGTACGGTGTTTTTCGGCGAAACCCTGACCATGGGTACGCTTGCCGGCGCCGCGTTGATCATTCTGGGCGCTTTTCTGGCGACGAAACGTTAACCCTACCGCTTTGTGATCGGCCGTCTTGGCCAAAAGTCGAGGCTGAACCTTGACTCTTGAACACGCCCTCCCTAACTACCCAAGCGTTGATAGCACTCTCGATGGGCGAGTGCTAACAGTCGTGCCTCCGAGAGGGCGACCGTTGGCATTCAACGCCTTTCGGGAACGATTCAGTCCAGAAGGAAGTGATCCATGAAGTTTCGTCCGCTGCACGACCGTGTCGTCGTCCGTCGCCTGAACAGCGAGGAAAAGACGAAGGGCGGCATCATCATCCCCGACACCGCCAAGGAAAAACCGCAGGAGGGCGAGGTTCTCGCCGTCGGTTCGGGCGCCCGTGATGAATCGGGCAAGCTCGTTCCACTCGATGTTAAGAAGGGTGACAAGGTGCTCTTCGGCAAGTGGTCCGGCACCGAGGTCAAGCTTGATGGCGAAGAACTCCTCATCATGAAGGAGTCCGACATCATGGGGATCATCGGCTGACGCCGAGATCCGCGACCAGCACGTAGCGAGTGGCCCTGCGCCGTTCGCCCCAGAATTGAAACACAATGACAGGAAATCATCACAATGGCCGCTAAAGACGTCCGTTTTTCCTCCGATGCCCGTGAGCGTATGCTCCGTGGCGTTGATATCCTCGCCAATGCCGTGAAGGTCACGCTGGGTCCGAAGGGCCGCAACGTCGTGATCGACAAGTCGTTCGGCGCTCCGCGCATCACCAAGGATGGCGTGACCGTCGCCAAGGAAATCGAGCTTGCCGACAAGTTCGAGAACATGGGCGCGCAGATGGTCCGCGAGGTTGCCTCCAAGACCAATGATCTGGCTGGCGACGGCACCACCACCGCCACCGTTCTCGCCCAGGCCATCGTGAAGGAAGGCGCCAAGTATGTCGCCGCCGGCATGAACCCGATGGACCTCAAGCGCGGCATCGACAAGGCTGTCGCTGCTGCTGTCGAGGACATCAAGAAGCGCGCCGAGAAGGTGAAGGATTCGAGCGAAGTTGCTCAGGTCGGCACCATTTCGGCCAATGGCGACAAGCAGATCGGCGAGATGATCGCCAATGCGATGCAGAAGGTCGGCAACGAAGGCGTCATCACCGTCGAGGAAGCCAAGACCGCTGACACCGACGTGGATATCGTCGAAGGCATGCAGTTCGACCGCGGCTACCTCAGCCCCTACTTCGTCACCAACGCCGAGAAGATGGTGGCCGAGCTGGAAGACCCCTACATCCTGATCTTCGAAAAGAAGCTGTCCAGCCTCCAGCCGATGCTGCCGGTTCTCGAAGCCGTGGTGCAGACCGGCAAGCCGCTCGTCATCATCGCAGAAGACGTTGAAGGCGAAGCGCTCGCCACCCTCGTTGTCAACAAGCTGCGTGGCGGCCTCAAGGTCGCTGCAGTCAAGGCGCCGGGCTTCGGCGATCGCCGCAAGGCCATGCTGGAAGACATCTCGATCCTGACCGGCGGTTCGATGATCTCGGAAGATCTCGGCATCAAGCTCGAGAACGTTTCCCTGCCGATGCTCGGTCGTGCCAAGCGCGTCCGCATCGAGAAGGAGAACACCACGATCATCGACGGCTCGGGCAAGAAGAAGGACATCGCTGACCGCGTTGCCCAGATCAAGGCCCAGATCGAAGAGACCACCTCGGACTACGATCGCGAGAAGCTCCAGGAGCGTCTCGCCAAGCTCGCGGGCGGCGTTGCGGTGATCCGCGTCGGCGGTGCCACCGAGATCGAGGTGAAGGAAAAGAAGGACCGCGTGGACGACGCGCTGAACGCCACCCGCGCTGCGGTGGAAGAAGGCATCGTTCCGGGCGGCGGCACGGCTCTCCTGCGCGCCAAGGCTGCGGTTGAGAAGGTGAAGGCCGACAACGAGGACGAAAAGGCCGGTATTGCCATCGTTCTCAAGGCGCTGGAATCGCCGATCCGCCAGATCGTCGAGAACGCCGGTGTCGAAGGCTCGATCGTCGTCGGCAAGATCGGCGAGAACACCAAGTCGGACACCTTCGGCTTCAACGCCCAGACCGAAGAGTATGTGGACATGATCAAGGCCGGCATCGTCGATCCGGCAAAGGTCGTGCGCACCGCCCTTCAGGATGCGGCCTCGGTCGCCGGTCTGCTCATCACCACCGAGGCGATGATCGCGGAAGCCCCGAAGAAGGACGCGCCCGCTCCGGCCATGCCGGGTGGCGGCATGGGCGGCATGGACTTCTGATCCATCAAACCCTGCATTTGCGCCTGCCCCGCAGCGGACAGGCGCCAACCAGACATCAGGCCCGGCGGCGACGCCGGGTCTTTTTCGTGATTAGGGGCAACGTGCGTCAGACAGTTCATTGCGTTTTTGCAATTATGCTCCCGGATTTTGCCGATCATCTCCGGTCGGACTACCGGCTATAAAGCGCCAGATCACACCGGAGATTTCGATTGTCATGAACGCCCTTCTCAACAATCCAACGCTGCATAACCTCGCGCTTCTTGCCGGACGCGCCCTTCTTTCGGCGCTGTTCATCATTTCCGGCTACGGGAAGATCGTCGGTTATGCCGGCACGCAGGCCTATATGGCGAAAGCGGGCGTGCCCGGCGCGCTGCTGCCGCTGGTCATCCTCACCGAACTCGGCGGCGGGCTGGCGATTCTGCTCGGTTGGCAGACCCGACTGATCGCCGTACTTCTGGCCGGCTTCACGGTCCTGACGGCGCTGATGTTCCACAACGACTGGTCACAGCAGAGTCAGCAGATCAACTTTCTGAAGAACCTGTCCATCGCCGGCGGCTTTCTGGCACTGTTTGCTGCGGGCGCGGGGCGGTTTTCCGTCGATGGACGCGAGGTGGACTGATGGCACAGCCCGCCTTGCAGCGGGCTTTCAGGTCGACGGTGCCGCATAACGGGCGAGGACTTTCCGCACTGCGGCGACGATCTCGGCTTCCGGCACCATGAACTGGGCCTCGGCCTGCGCGGCGAGATATTCGGCGCGGTCCTTGATGCCGGTGATGGTCGCGCCAAGCACCAGATCCTTGATCTGCACGACGCCCTGTTCGCGTTCGTTTGAGCCCTGAATGACGACGCAGGTTGAGCCGCGCCGGTCGGCATATTTCATCTGCGGCTTCATGCCCGCGCTGCCGAGGTACATCTCGGCGCGGATGCCTTCCTTGCGCAGTGCGCTGACGAGTTTCTGGTAGCCGGCCATCGCCGCTGGGTCTTTATCCATGGCGAGCACGACCACGGGACCCGGCACCTTTGCCGAGGTGACGATGGGCGAGTTCACCGCCTTCAGTGCGGCCAGGAGGCGCGAGACGCCAATGGAAAAGCCGGTGGCCGGGGCAGGCTCGGGCAAAAAGCGCGACACGAGCCCGTCATAGCGCCCGCCGCCGCCGACAGAACCGAAGCGGATCGGCTTGCCATCCTCGCCGTCGATTTGGAAAGTCAGTTCGGCCTCGAAAACAGGGCCGGTGTAGTATTCAAGACCGCGCACGACGGAGGGATCGATCATTATCTGATCTTGATAACCTGCTGCCTCAATTAGTTCAGCAATTTGCCAGAGTTCATTCAGGCCTGCCTTCGCTGCGGGATATTCGCCAACGTGGTGGTCCATCGCCGACATTGTACTAATCTTATTGTCCCGAGTAGCAGATAGAAGGCCAACGATATTGCCGATCTGATCTTCGGTTAGGTTTGCGCCTTTGGTAAAATCTCCGCTCTCGTCTTTTCTTCCCGCGCCCAACAATTTGGTGATGCCCTCAATTCCAAACTTATCCAGCTTATCAATCGCCCTCAGCACGATGAGCCTTCTTCCGGCATTCTCCTCGCCGCCGAGGCCAATCGCCTCCATCACCCCATCGAGCACCTTGCGATTATTCACCTTGATGACGTAATCGCCGCGTTTGATGCCCAGCGCCTCCAGCGTATCCGCCGCCATCATGCAGATCTCGGCATCTGCCGCGACGCTGCCGGCGCCGACCGTATCGGCATCGAACTGCATGAACTGGCGGAAGCGGCCCGGCCCCGGCTTTTCGTTGCGGAACACCCAACCGGCGCGATAGCTGCGATAGGGTTTCGGCAGCCGGTCGTAATTTTCCGCAAAGTAGCGCGCGAGCGGCGCGGTCAGGTCGTAGCGCAGCGACAGCCACTGGTCGTCGTCATCCTGAAACGAGAACACGCCTGCGTTGGGCCGATCCGTATCTGGCAGGAATTTGCCGAGCGCGTCGGTGTATTCGATGAAGGGCGTTTCCACCGCCTCGAAACCGTAGAGTTCATACACCTCGCGGATTTTCCGCATCATCGCCTCGGTGGCGGCAATGTCGGCGGCATCGCGGTCGATGAAGCCCTTGGCGACGCGGGCTTCCACAGATTTCGGCTTTTTGGGGCTGTTTTCAGCGGTCATGGCGGCAACTTTCTGTTGCCACGCGGATTAAAACGGAAGGCGAGGCGAGGCAAGCATGTTGGTGGTCCCTCCCTGCGAAGGGGAGGGACCCAATCCGTTACGCCACCGACCGGATCACCTTGCCGAGTTTGGTCACCAGTTCGTCTATGTGCTTTTCAGTGAAAATCAGCGGCGGGGTGACCGCAATCGTCTCGCCGGTGGTGCGAACGACAATGCCGTGGTCATGGAACCCGGCTTCCAACGCAGCGTAAGCACGCTTGCCGACACCATCGGGGCGCGAGGCGAGTTCGATACCCGCCGTGATCCCGTACTGCCGGATGTCGATGACATTGGGCAGCCCCTGCAGGGAATAGATCGCATCCTGCCACTTGCCTTCGAGGCGACTTGCATTCTCGAAGAGCTTCTCGTCGCGATAGACATCCATCGCGGCAATCGCGGCAGCGCAGGCCAGCGGATGGGCTGAATAGGTGTAGCCGTGGCAGAATTCCACGACATGTTCCGGCCCCTGCATCAGCGTCTCGTACATATCCTTGCGGCAGACCACGCCGCCCATCGGCACGGTGCCGGAGGTGACACCCTTGGCAAAGGTGAAGAGATCCGGCGTCACGCCCTCGGTGAGCGCCGCGAAGGGCGCACCGGTGCGGCCAAAGCCCGTGATGACCTCATCGAAGATCAAGAGAATATCGTGCCGTGTCGCGATGTCGCGCAGGCGCTTCAGATAACCCTTGGGCGGGGCCAGGACGCCCGTAGACCCCGCCATTGGCTCAACGATGACAGCGGCGATGGTCGATGCGTCGTGCAACTGGATGATCCGCTCCAGCTCATCGGCGAAATGAGCACCATATTCAGGGCAGCCCCGCGAAAAGGCCTGCTTTTCCCGATCATAGGTGTGGGGCAGGTGATCGACGCCCGGGATCATCATCGAGTGGAACTGCTTACGGTTGGCCATGATGCCGCCGACCGAAATGCCACCCATGCCGATGCCGTGATAGCCGCGCTCGCGACCAATCAGCCGGGTCTTCGCCCCCTGACCCTTCACGCGCCAGTAGGCAATGGCGATCTTGAGCGCGGTATCGACCGCCTCGGAGCCTGAATTGGTGAAGAACACAGAATCGAGGCCGTCCGGTGCCAGCGCCGCAATCCGCGAGGCAGCCTGGAAGGCCAGCGGATGGGAGACATTGAAGGATGGCGCATAATCGAGGTCCGCGGCCTGCGCCTGAATGGCAGACACGATGCGCGGGTGGTTATGCCCGGCGTTGGAACACCAGAGACCGGCAGCGGCATCCAGAAGTTCGCGTCCATCGGACGTGTAATAATACATGCCCGCCGCCCGCGAGACGAGGCGCGGCCGCTGCTTGAAGGAGCGGTTGGCTGTGAAGGGCATGAAAAAATTCGACAGATCGTTCGGCGTTGCCGCGGTCTGAAGCGCGCTTGTCATCGTCTTTGCTCCTATGCGCGGATTTCGTAACCGGCGCGGGTAATGGCATCCGCGAGCTTGTCCTTCGAAGCCTCGCCGCCCGAAACGGTCACCTTGCCGTCCTTCAGATCGACCGCGACAGCGGCAGCGGGGGCAACCTTCTTTACAGCGGCTTCAACGGCGCTGGCGCAGCCCGAACAGGCCATGCCGCCCACATTCAACACGATATCGGCCATCTTCAACTCCTGATGTTGCCGGCAAAACTGCCAAGCCGCGTTCCGGTCCATTCGTCAGCAATCATGTCCGCGTCCTCGCAAACGGCTTCGCCCTCAATTTCAAACAGGAAATCGGGCCGCGCAAGCCCGGTCACCTCCAGATAGGTCGAGGCCGGCCTGTGTCCCATCAAACGTCGGTCCCGCACGGCCCGAAACAGCTCGACCGAGCCCGGCACCGTGGCGAAGGCCGTGATCTTGATGATGTCCGTGATGCTCATGCCCGCCTCTTCGAGCACAGCCGTCAAATTATCCCAGGCGGCCTCCATCTGCTCCTCAAGCGTCGGCAGAATGGTGCCATCCGCCAGCACTCCGACCTGGCCGGACATGACCAGGCGCCGCGCCCGCGCAGAATGGACCACGCCATGACTGAATTTGGAGCTCGGACGCGCGGTGACCTTCGGGTTGAAGAAGCGAGGCACGGTACCTCTCCTTAAAGTTGTATTTGTCGTTTATACAATCTTAAGATTGCACCGCTGATTCTATCCATCCTAGCGTGAGCCGATGCGAATCACCAAGCAGGGTCAGATGCAAACCGGAGCGTGGGGCCGGTTCTCGAGGTGGAGACAGACGATGCGGTTGATGGACTTTGCCCGGCGCTCGATGCAGTTGTCGCTGGCCCTGCTTCCTCCGGTCTGTGTCGCAGTTTACATCGCGCTCCACGCCAAGAATCAGGATGAAGTCGCAGCGGTCATTCTCTGGGTGGCGGGCGCCGTCACGGTGGCCAATCTCGTGCAGGTCATGCTGCTGATCCGCGACAACCGCAGGCTTGCGAGCGGGCAGGATGAAACGCGGCGGCAGGCGCTCGCGCTGGCCCGATGCATGAAGCAGTTCAACCAGCGCCTCGCCGAGGTCGAGCACGGCGGCGGCGATGTCAGGCAGGGGGGATTGGCCGCTCCTACGGCGTCCTCGCCTTTCACGCAGGGCATGGCACCCCTGCCCTCCCCCCAGCGACGGATCGTCTCGTTGCCGCATCGTCGGCTGGCGGGAGTGGAGCCCCTCGCTCTCGTCGATGGAGCCAGCCTGTTCCGCCGGCTGGCCGGATCGGGCGACCTTGACGAGCGGCTGGATGTAGCTCTGGACTTGATCCGCTCACGCACGAACGCAACGACCTTCGTGCTCATCGGCAGTGATCTGCCTCTGTCGGCATCTCCCGCGCTTGTTGCCGAAATTGCCAGCCTGGCACAGGAGGAACCGGGATTTAGCGCTGGTTTCATGCTCGGCATCAGCCAGAACGCGATCCGCAGCGGCGGCGCGCGGGAAGCGGAAATCCTTGCGACGCTGGCCCGGGCGGGCATCCGTTTCATGTTGAGCGTCAGCACGGAGACCGGGCTTGATGCCCGGGCGCTGGCTGCCTGCAACATTAATCATGTGCGCATCGATATCCGGCAGTTCCTGAACCGGATGGACGATCTGAGGCAACTCAACGCGCGCCTTGCCGATGCGGGTGTCGCGGTCGTCGCTGACCATGTGGACGATCCGCGCCACCTTCCGGAGATTGTCAATTGCGGCATCCGGCTGGCCGCCGGCGCTGCCTTCGAAACAGGCAGGGACGCTCCCGCCATGCCGTGGCGGGCCGCAGGCGCACCCGAGCGCACGGCGCCATTGCGGGCGCGGTCAGAGGACAGCATCCGCTTTCGCGCGACCGGCTGACCTTTACAAAGCCTCGCATCCACGGCATGTCCCGGACACACTCAGGAGGCCATGCCATGACGACCGCACCCATACCCCTGATCGACCGGCTGGACGCGATTACCTCGCGTTATGACGCGTTGATCTGCGATGTCTGGGGTGTTCTGCACAATGGGGTCCGTGTGTCGCGCGCCGCAAACGCAGCGCTGGCTGCGGCCCGTGCGCGTGGGCTTGCCGTGGTCATGCTGACCAACGCGCCGCGTCCGGCAGCCGATATCGCGGCCTTCATCGCCCAGCTTGGCGGCACGGATGACGCCTGGGATGCGATCGTCTCGTCCGGCGGCGTGACCCGGTCGATCATGACCGAACAGGGTGACAAGCCGTTCCATCACATCGGTCCTTCACGCGATGTCACTGTTTTTGCCGGGCTGAAGGCGCGCAATGTCGCGTTGGCCGACGCAGACTATGTGCTCTGCACCGGACTTCTCAACGATGAGACGGAAACCGCGGAGGATTATCGCGGCACGCTTGAAGTGATGCTCGCCTCTCGCCTGCCGCTGATTTGCGCCAACCCGGATATCGTGGTCGAGCGCGGGCACAAACTCATTCCCTGCGCAGGTGCCATCGCCGATCTCTATGAACGCATGGGTGGGCCGGTAACCTGGGTCGGCAAGCCCTATCCGCTCGTCTATGATGTCGCCCGGCGCGAGGTTGAGCGTATCCTCGGGCGTCCGGTCGAAAAGTCGCGCCTGCTCGGCATTGGCGATGCCGTCCGCACGGACATCGCGGGGGCACGCGGTTTCGGGATCGACTCGCTGTTCGTCCTCGACGGTATTCACTCGATGGAGTTCGGTCCTGCCGGCCGCGATTTCTCAGCGGCGGGCCTGCATGGCTTTCTGGCCGGGGCGAGCCACGGTCCGACCTATGCCACGGTCGCTCTTGCCGGATAGGCCGCCTGGCCGCAGACGGTCTCGATCTTGGCTTTCAGCGTCTGGGCATTGAACGGCTTGATGATGTAGCTGCTGGCGCCCGCGCGGCGGGCTGCGAGCACGTTGTCGGTCTTTGATTCCGCCGTGACCATGATGAAGGGCACATCGCGCGTTTCGGGATTGGACCGCACCTGCTGCAACAGGTCGTAGCCACTCATCGGCTGCATGTTCCAGTCGGAAATCACGAGGCCATAGCGGCGCTCTTTCATCTTCAGAAGCGCTGCAGCGCCGTCGGGGGCGTCATCAACATCTTCAAGGCCGATCTGGCGCAACAGGTTACGAATGATGCGCACCATCGTCTGGTAGTCGTCGACTACCAGCACGGGCATTGCAGTGTTGAGCGTATACATGGGGTTCCCCTCTATCGCCCGCGTAAAGCCATCGCCGCATCGGCACAGTCCTTCCTTGTCGCATTCCATTGTTACAATTGCCTTAAGCGCCGCTTGCGAGGGCTTGCGCAGCGGCCTGATAGCTGGAACAAGCGCAAAGGACAGGACGCATTATTCCCGCATGATCCCAGCTTTTCTTTCCCTCACCGACCCTGATCGATTGCCCGCCCGGCTCCTGAGACCTGTTGCGGCCATCGGCAATTTTGACGGCGTTCATCGCGGTCATCGCTTTGTTTTCGATGAGGCGATCACACTTGCCCGGTCGTTGGGTCGCCCTGCCGTCGCGCTCACCTTCAATCCCCATCCCCGGCAATTCTTTCAACCGCACTTGCAGCATTTCCAGCTGACGCCGCCGGACGTGCAGGCAGAACGCATCGCCGCTGCCGGTCTCGACGGCCTTGTCGTGCTTTCGTTCAACGCAGCACTCGCCGGACTTGGCGCAGAGGCTTTCGTTTCCGATCTGCTGGTCGGGCGTCTGGCCATTTCCGGCGCGGTCGTCGGCGCGGATTTCCACTATGGCAAGGGACGGGCGGGAACCCCGGCCTCCTTTGCTGCGGCGGGGGAAAGGCTCGGGTTCTCGGTGAAACTGCTGCCGCAGCGGGAGGACAACGGCGAGCCGGTATCCTCGACGCGCATCCGCGCCTCTTTGGAAGATGGCGATTGCGAAACGGCCAACCGGCTTCTCGGCTACACATGGTTCGTGCGCGGGCCGGTCATCCATGGTGAAAAGCGCGGGCGCGACCTCGGCTATCCCACCGCGAACATGGCACTGGCGCCGGGCACCCGGCTTCGCCACGGCATTTACGCCGTGCACATCACCATCGACGGGGCACCCCATGGCGGCGTTGCCAGCTTCGGGCGACGCCCAACCTTCGACAACGGTGCCCCCCTGCTGGAAACGCATGTGTTCGACTTCAAGGGTGATCTTTACGGCAAGGCGATCGACGTGGCTTTCGTTCGCTATCTTCGCCCCGAAGCAAAGTTCGACAGCCTCGACGCGCTGGTGCGCCAGATGGATGCGGACAGCGCCGAAGCACGGGCCATCCTTGCGGCTGCGAAAAACTGAGGCTTTCCGGCTTTGAAAATGCCGAGCCGCTTGCTATGAGACGGGCCATGAGTTCCTTCCGGCGCACCATACGAATTATCCGCCCGGCCTGCCGCTGAGCCTTGCTCGCGGGGGACCGGGTCTGATTGCGCCCAGCCGCCGGTGCCAGGGCGCCGCGCCTTCCATCCGAATTTTCTTCGAGATTCCCGATGACCGAGACCACCGACTACAGCCAGACTCTGTTCCTGCCGCAGACCGATTTTCCCATGCGCGCCGGCCTGCCGCAAAAGGAGCCGGAAATCCTCGCCCGCTGGCAGAAGAACGATCTCTATCGCCAGTTGCGCGCGTCCGCCGCGGGCCGCCCCCGCTTCGTGCTGCACGACGGTCCGCCTTATGCCAACGGTAACATCCACATCGGCCACGCGCTCAACAAGATCCTCAAGGATATCGTGACGCGCGGGGCGCAGATGTCCGGCCACGACTCCAACTACGTGCCGGGCTGGGACTGCCACGGCCTGCCGATCGAATGGAAGATCGAGGAGGAATATCGCGCCAAGGGCCGCGAGAAGCCGGATTTCTCGGACGGCACGGCCATCAACGCCTTCCGCAAGGAATGCCGGGCCTTCGCCGAGCATTGGGTGGATGTGCAGCGCGAGGAGTTCAAGCGCCTCGGCGTCACCGGCGACTGGGATAATCCCTACCTCACCATGACCTATCCCGCAGAGGCGCAGATTGCCCGCGAGATCATGAAGTTTGCCCATAACGGGCTGCTCTACGAAGGCTCCAAGCCGGTGATGTGGTCGGTGGTCGAAAAGACCGCGCTGGCCGAGGCCGAGGTCGAGTATGACGACCACACCAGCGATTGGGTCTATGTGGCGTTTCCGGTGAAGGGGTATATCGACGAAGAGCTTTCGACTGATGGGTACGACGCTGAGATGGAGAGTGACGGGCCTGTTTTAACGTTGCCGTCCACGGTTATCCGCCAGCTGGAAGCCGATGCTGCGGATTATAATGCAATGTCTGGTGTTCCCGGTTCGACAGCAGGCAACCTCGCTAGTTACGGATTCAAAGACACTCGCACACTTGTTGGCGCCTCCGTCGTCATCTGGACCACCACCCCTTGGACGCTGCCGGGCAACCGCGCGATCTCCTATTCGCACCGCATCGAATACGGCCTCTATGAAGTGATGGCGAATGAGCGCCCGTTCGGGCCTGTGGTCGGCCAGAAATATATCCTCGCCAAGAAGCTGGCGGAGGAGACGGCCAAGGCCGCCAAGATCAGCCTCGAATTCCGTGAGGATGTTCCAGCCGATGCCTTCACCGGCATGGTCTGCGCCCACCCCCTCGCCAAGTTCAACGACTTCTATTCTTTCCCCGTTCCGCTGCTCGATGGTGATCACGTCACCGATGACGCCGGCACGGGCTTCGTCCACACCGCGCCGGGTCATGGGCGCGAGGACTTCGATATCTGGATGGCATCGGGCAAGATGCTGGGCGAGCGTGGTATCGACACGCGCATTCCCTATACGGTTGATGAGGACGGCGCCTACACCAAGGATGCGCCGGGTTTTGTCGGCGAGCGTGTGCTGAACGACAAGGGCGAGAAGGGTGGCGCCAACGAAGCCGTGATCAAGGCGCTGATCGGGACCGGCACATTGGTCGCGCGTGGTCGCCTCAAGCACCAGTATCCGCATAGCTGGCGCTCGAAGAAGCCGGTGATCTTCCGCAACACGCCGCAATGGTTCATTGCCATGGACAAGCCCTTCGCAGCGGAAGGGGCGACGTCGAATGCCGGAACGCTGCGCTCGGTCGCACTCGATGCCATCCGCGCCACCGAATGGGTGCCGGCGGCGGGCGAAAACCGCATCAACGGCATGATCGAGAACCGGCCTGATTGGGTCGTTTCGCGCCAGCGGGCCTGGGGTGTACCAATCACGGTTTTCGTCAACAAGGACACAGGCGAGATCCTCAGGGACGAGCGGGTGAACACAGCCATCGCCGATGCCTTCGAGGCGGAAGGCGCGGATGCCTGGTTCGCCGACAAGGACGGCAGCCGCTTCCTTGCGGCGTTCGGCTATGATCCGAAGGCGTTCCGCAAGATCAACGACGTGCTCGACGTCTGGTTCGATTCCGGCTCGACCCACACCTATGTTCTGAACAAGCCATCCGAGTTTCCCGGTCTGGCTGACGTGCATCGCACGGTCGACGGCGGGCAGGATCGGGTGATGTATCTCGAAGGCTCGGACCAGCATCGTGGCTGGTTCCATTCGAGCCTGCTCGAAAGCTGCGGCACGCGTGGCCGCGCGCCCTTCGATGTGGTGCTGACGCACGGTTTCTGCCTCGATGAAAATGGGCAGAAGATGTCGAAATCGAAGGGCAATGTCGTTGCGCCTCAGAGCGTCATCAAGGATTCAGGCGCCGATATCCTGAGACTTTGGGTGGCGGCCTCGGACTATTCCGACGACCTCAGGATCGGCAAGAAGATCCTGACGACCTTTGTTGAAACCTACCGGAAGATGCGCAACACCCTGCGCTGGCTGCTGGGCTCCCTCGCCCATCTCGACGGCAACCACACCGTGGCGCTTTCGCAGATGCCGGAACTTGAACGGTTGATGCTGCATCGCCTCGCCGAACTCGATCCCGAAATCCGCGCGGCCTATGCCGCCTTCGACTACAAGCGCGTTCTGGCCGTGCTGATGCAGTTCATGAACACGGAACTCTCCGCATTCTACTTCGATATCCGCAAGGACACGCTCTATTGCGATCCGGCCTCAAGCCTGACCCGGCGGGCTGCCCTGACTGCCATCGACCGGCTGTTCGACACGCTGGTGAAATGGCTGGCGCCGATCCTTGTCTTCACCACCGAGGAAGCCTGGCTTTCGCGCCACGGCGACGGGGCGGGGCAATCGGTGCATCTGCAACAGTTCCCCGAGGTGCCACAGGACTGGCGCGACGATCAGCTCGCGGAAAAATGGGAGCGGCTGCGGTCTGTGCGGCGCGTCATCACCGGCGCGCTGGAAATCGAGCGCTCGAAAAAGACCATCGGCTCCTCGCTGGAGGCCGCGCCGGTGGTGCATGTGGCTGACGACGCGCTGGTGGCGCTTCTGGCCAGTGTCGATCTCGCGGAAATCGCCATCACATCGGCAATCAGCATCGAACCCGGCGCTGGGCCTGCAGAGGCTTTTCGCCTCGCCGAGGTGTCGGGTGTGGCGGTCACATTCCAGCGTGCGGCGGGCGTCAAGTGCGCCCGTTCGTGGAAATATTTCGACCCGGCCACTGCCGACCCCGCCTATCCGGACGTGACCCCGCGCGATGCCAAAGCCCTGCGCGAATGGCAGGCAACAGCGACGTGAAACAGGACCGTTCCGCCTTTCGGCTCGGCCTTGCCGTTGCTCTTGTCGTGTTGATCCTCGACCAGGTGTCCAAACTCTGGCTGCTCTACGGCTATGGGCTGCCTTCGCGCTATCCGGTCGGCCTGACCTCGTGGTTCGAACTGACCGTGGTCTGGAACTATGGCATCTCCTACGGGATGCTCCAGCAAACCACGGATTTCGGACGCTGGGCGCTGACGGCCTTCCAGATCGTCGCCGCTCTCGGCCTGGGGGTCTGGATGTGGCGCACGGTCGGCAAGATGGCCGCGCTCGGGCTCGGCCTGATCATCGGCGGGGCCATCGGCAATGCCATCGACCGGATCGCCTATGGCGCCGTATTCGACTTCGCGCATGTCCATTTCGGCTCGTTCAGCTGGTACGTCTTTAACCTTGCTGACGCTGCGATTGTACTTGGGGTGCCTTGCCTGCTATATCCTGAGCCCGAGAGGCGCTGATCTGCCCCGGAATTGCCCGAATGCAGGGCTAGGGAAGGAACTGGTGCCGTTTGAGACGAGGGTTGTCATGGTCGCGTTGAAATCCCGGAAACTGCTTCTTGGTGCGCTCGTCGTTCTTGGCGCGTCCGCCCTGCCTGCGCGGGCCCAGTTCCTGATGAGCGACCCTGTCGACGAGATTCTTGAAGGCATCGGTCTTAAAAGCGTCGAGCGCGACAAGATCGACTATCGTGAGCGCGCGCCGATCGTCGTTCCGCCGTCCAGCGGCAAGCTCCGCGCACCCGAGGAAGCCGCCGCCAACCGCAACAGCCAGTGGCCGCAGGACCCGGATGTGCTGGCCAGGAAGCGTCGCGCCGAGCAGGCCAAGCTGCCGAGCGGCTATCAGGCCAACGAGACACGCGACCGGCTGCTGGTTGATCCGGCCACGGGCCAGCGCCGCAATAACATGGCGGGCGTTCCTACAGCACGGGGCGGCAATGTCCTCAGCGATGGTGTCAACCCCGCGACGATCCTGACGCGGGAACAGGTTGGGCGGATCAACGCCACGGCCGAGCCCGAAAAGACCTTGCAGCCGGGTGTCGAGCCGTCCCGCCAGTATCTTACCGATCCGCCGAAGGGCTATCGCCGCGCGGCGGCGGGAGCCTCGACCAAAGCGACGATGGAGCCGATGCGCCCGCAGGGCGATCAGATCCAGATCAACGCCCTGAGACCGGCGAACTGATCACAGCCCCTTGAAATTTCCGTGCTTTGCACCGAAGTGTAACGAACAGCGCGCCCATCAGCGGCGCGCTGTCTTGTTTCAGCGAGGGCAGCCTTGAGCGCAGAGCACGGCCGGATTGGCCATTTTCAGCTTGAAAACGGACTCGATGTCGTGGTGATCCCCGACCGCAGGGCGCCCGTCGTCACGCATATGGTTTATTACCGCAACGGCGCGGCAGATGATCCGCATGGCAAATCGGGCATCGCCCATTTTCTCGAACACCTGATGTTCAAGGGTACGAAGGCCCATCCGAAAGGGATCTTCTCCGAGATTGTCGCTGATCTTGGCGGACAGGAAAATGCCTTCACCGGCCACGATTACACCGCCTATTACCAGCGGGTGGCGCGCGAGCATCTCGAAACGATGATGGCGCTTGAATCCGACCGGATGACCGGTCTTGTCCTGAAGAAGCCCGAGGTTCTCTCCGAGCGCGATGTCATTCTCGAAGAGCGAAAGATGCATGTCGATGCGGACCCCGCCTCGCAGATTTATGAAAGCCTTCAGGCCGCCCTCTTCACGCATCATCCCTATGGTACGCCGGTGATCGGCTGGGAGCATGAGATCGCGGAACTCACCCGCGAAGATGCGCTGGCCTATTACCGCCGCTTCTATACGCCGGAGAACGCCATTTTGCTGGTGGCGGGCGATGTGACCGAGGACGAGGTGCGCGCGCTGGCCGAAAAGACCTATGGCCAAATTCCGCGCCGCAGTGCCGCGCCGGTCCGCAACCGTCCGAAAGAGCCGCCGCCGCGGGCCGAACGCACCGTTCTCCTGCGCGATGAACGCGTCGAGCAGCCCGCGGCCTACCGCGCCTATCTCACCCCTTCGCATGGCACGACGCAGAACGGGGATGCCCACGCACTTGAGGTGCTGTCGCAGCTTCTGGGCGGCTCGAATGCCAGCCTGATGCAAAAAGAGCTGGTGGTGAACCGTCCCGTCGCGGTCAATGTCTCGTCCTGGTATCGCAATGACGCGGTGGATGACGGTTATTTCGGCATCTATGCCATTCCTGGCGAGGGCGTGACCCTGGAGGCGCTCGACGGCGAGATCGACGCTATCTTGCGCCGTGTCACCGACGAGGGCTTTGCAGACGCGGATATCCGCCGGGCCAAGACACGTCTTGTCGCGGACCTGATTTATGCGCAGGACAATCAGGCGCAGCTTGCCCGCATCTATGGCGCGGCTCTCGCCACCGGCGGCACCATTGCCGATGTGCAGGACTGGCCGGAGAAGATCGAGGCTGTCACCAACGATGATCTCAAGCGGGTGCTCGACCGCTATCTCAAACGCAAGGTCGCCGTGATCGGCCATCTTGAGAAGGCCGCGTGATCCCATGTCCAGCGTTACCGTTTCCGCAGCCCCCTCGACGCGTATCCAGGAGGTTGTCTCGCCGCTCGGCATCACGGCCTGGCTCGTCGAGGACTATACCGTTCCGCTCGTCTCGATGGATTTCGCCTTTATCGGTGGCAGCGCCCGGGATCCTGACGACAAGGCGGGGCTGAGCTATCTCACCTCGGGTCTGTTTGACGAGGGCGCCGGCCCCTATGACGCGCAGGCATTTCAGGAAAAGCTCGATGATTCGGCCATAGAACTCGGGTTCAATTCCGGGCGCGACCGGTTCGAGGGCAGCCTCCGGACACTGGTCGCCAATCTCGACACCGCGTTCGCCATGCTGGCGCTTGCCCTCAATGAACCGCGCTTTGATGAAGACGCGATCCAGCGGGTCAAGGCGCAGATTTCGGCCGGGCTCAAGCGGGCAGAAACCGATCCGGACAGCGTGGTCTGGCGCGCACTGAACCGCCGCGCCTATGCCGGTCATCCCTATGGACGCCCCGACAAAGGGACACTTTCAACGCTGCCCGGTATCACCCGCGCCGATATTGTGGCCGCCCACAAGGCACGTCTGTCGCGCAGTGCGCTGCGGATTGCCGCGGTCGGCGCCATTTCCGCCAGCGACCTGGCCAAAGCGCTTGACCGGGCCTTTGGCGGCCTGCCAGCGGGCGTCGGCACGGACAGCATCACCGACACCGTGATGCAGGGTGCGGGCGAGCGCCTCCTGTCCACACTCAATGTGCCGCAGTCGACCGTCGCAATGGGGCGCCCCGGCTTGCCGCGCCATGATCCGGACTTCATGGCCGCCAACATCGCCAATCACATTCTGGGCGGCGGTTCCTTCACGTCGCGGTTGTGGCAGGAGGTGCGCGAGAAACGCGGGCTCGCGTATTCGGTCTGGTCGCAGATGTCGACGGCCCGCCATGCCGCTGCCTTCTATGTCGGCACGGCCACGAGCAATGAACGGGTTGGCGAATCGATCAGCATCATCACGGCCGAAATCGAGAAAATGGCTGCCAAGGGCCCGACAGTGCATGAGTTGAAGCGCGCCCAGCAATATCTCATCGGCGCCTATGCCTTACGCTTCGATACCTCGCGCAAGATCGCCTCGCATCTCGTGGAGATCCAGATTGAGAACCTCGGAATCGACTATATTGCCAACCGCAACAACCTGATGGCTGCCGTGACGGAGGCCGATGCCAAGCGCGCTGCCCGCCGGCTTCTGGGCGACGGCAAGCTGCTGATCTCCGTCGCCGGCCAGCCGCTGGGGTACACGGCGAGCTGATTTGCTTGCGCGGACCCGGCTGGCATGGCAGGTGAGCGCGAGGAATGGGAGCGAATGCGGTGAGCTTTGACGCAGATGTCCTGATTGATCGTCGGCGCCTCAGGCGAAAGCTGACGTTGTGGCGGGTCCTGGCCTTTCTCGGCGGCGCAGTGGCACTGGTTGCACTTGGCCTGATGGCCGGCGGCAGGTCACTGGTCGAGGCGCAATCGAACCATATCGCCCGGCTCACGATTTCTGGACTGATCACCGGCGACCAGCCAACGCTTGATGCCATTCGCCGCGCCCGAAAGGCAAAGGCTGCCAGCGCCGTCATCGTCTCGATCAACAGCCCCGGCGGCACGACGACAGGATCAGAAGCAATCTACCGCGAATTGCGCGAACTCGCGGCGGCCAAGCCGACCGTCGCGGTCGTCACGGGCACCGCTGCATCCGGCGCCTATGTCGCGGCCATCGGCACGGACAGGATTTTCGCCCCGCAGACGGCGATCGTCGGTTCAATTGGCGTGATCATCCAGTATCCCAACTTCGTGAAGACGCTGGACATGCTGGGTGTGAAGGTCGAGGCGGTCCGCTCCTCGCCACTGAAAGCGCAGCCGAGCGGCGTCGAGCCGACCCCGCCCGAGGCGCGCGCAGCGCTGGAAGCCACGGTGGCCGACAGCTATCAGTGGTTCCGTGATCTCGTGAAGGAGCGCCGAAAGCTCGACGATGCCGAGCTCAACAGGGTTGCGGACGGGCGTGTGTTCACCGGACGGCAGGCGGGACCGCTGAAGCTGATCGATGCCATCGGCTCGGAAAAGGAAGCCATCGCCTGGCTTGAAACCGAACGCGGAACCTCCAAGGGCCTTGCCGTGCGCGACTACAAGCGAATCAATCCGAACGACACATTCGGCCTTTTGTCGCTGGCCATTCGCGCCGCCAGTGCGCTCGGGTTCGACGGTCTGGCCTCTGCGCTGGCCGGCGCCCGCCGCGACATTGAGGCGCAATCGCTTGACGGGTTGGTTTCGGTCTGGCAACCTAACGTGCAAAATTGATGCTTTTTCAAAGCGTTACTCTAACGATCGGGAGCCAGAGATGATCAAGTCCGAACTCGTGCTGAAGATCGCGGAGCAGAACCCGCATCTCTACCAGCGCGACGTCGAGAACATGGTCAATGCGATCCTCGATGAGATCGTCGATGCCCTTCGTCGTGGCGACCGGGTTGAGTTGCGCGGCTTCGGTGCCTTTTCCGTGAAGCAGCGCGAGGCGCGCGTCGGTCGCAATCCGCGCACGGGCAGCAAGGTTGCGGTGGCGGAAAAGATCGTGCCGTACTTCAAGAGCGGCAAGGAAATGCGTGTCCGACTGAACAAGGTGCCGGCGAAACCGCGCGCCCGGTCGTAACAGGAGCGGCATCATGGCGTCACTGTTCCGCATTCTCTTCTTCGCGCCGCTTGCGGTGATCGTGATTCTGCTCGCCGTCGCCAACAGGACACCTGTGCAGGTTGCGTTCGACCCTGTGACAAGCGATGGCGCCTATACCTTCACGATGCCATTATTTGTCGCCCTGATCGGCGCGCTGATGGTCGGCATTCTCTTCGGCGGCGTCTCGGTCTGGCTCGGACAGGGCAAGCATCGCCGTGCCGCGCGCGCTGCCATTCGCGAGGCCGAACAGGCCAAGGCCGAGGTTGAACGCCTCAAGGCATTGATTCCGCCGGCCACCCGGATCGAAGGCTCCTCCTCGTTGCCCGCGACCATGATCCGGTGACACTTCCGGTCAAGATCTGCGGTCTTTCCACCCCCGAGACGCTGGAAGCAGCGATTCGCGCGGGAGCGGATCTCGTGGGTTTCGTTTTTCACCCGGAAAGCCCCCGTTACGTTTCTCCGGACGCCGCAGCCGCACTGACCCGACAGGTTTCCGGTCGGGTGAAAACCGTCGCCCTTGTCGTTGACCCCGATGATGCGCTGCTGGGGGACCTGGCGCGCGTGGTCCGGCCCGACGTATTTCAATTGCACGGGCAGGAAAAGGTCGAGCGTGTCCGTGCCGTCGTAGCGGCGGCCAGACGTCCGGTGTTCAAGGCGATCGGCGTCGCCACCAGCGCCGATCTTGGGCCGGCGGTTGGCTGCGCGGAGGCGGGCGCGACGCTGCTGCTGGATGCCAAGCCCCCGAAGGATGCCGCCTATCCCGGCGGGCATGGTCGCCCGTTCGACTGGACGATTCTTGCTGCGTTGCCGCCTGATCTGCCCTTCATACTTTCAGGCGGCCTTTCACCCGAGACGGTTGGCGAGGCCATCCGCCTGATCCGTGGCATGGGATTGAGACTTGCAGGGGTCGACGTTTCCTCAGGCGTTGAATCCGCGCCGGGCATCAAGGATGTTGCTAAGATCGCCGCCTTTGTTGCCGCCGTCCGCGCGTCGGGGTAGAGACAGCCAGCAAGATCTGCGGGAGTGCCCGCACCCGAGGACCTGCCAGATGACCGCGAAGACCCGCAACTCCTTCCGCACCGGCCCCGACGAGCGCGGTTTCTTTGGCCTGTTCGGTGGGCGCTTTGTCGCCGAAACCTTGATGCCGGTGATTCTTGACCTTGAGCGGGCCTATGCAGAGGCGCGCAACGACCCTGCCTTCCAGCGCGAGATGGTCGAGATGGGCAAGACCTACATCGGCCGCCCCTCGCCGCTCTATTTCGCAGAGCGGTTCACGCGGCATTTTGGCGGCGCAAAGGTCTATTTCAAGCGCGAGGAGCTGAACCACACCGGCGCGCACAAGGTGAACAACGTGCTCGGCCAGATCCTTCTGGCCCTGCGCATGGGCAAGACGCGGATCATTGCAGAGACGGGCGCCGGGCAGCACGGCGTTGCCACGGCCACGCTCTGCGCGCGCTATGGCCTTCAGTGCGTGGTCTACATGGGCGCTGTCGACGTTGAGCGGCAAAAGCCGAATGTCTTCCGGATGCGGATGCTGGGGGCCGAGGTCATTCCGGTCCAGTCCGGCTCAAAGACACTGAAAGACGCGATGAACGAAGCCCTGCGCGATTGGGTGACGAATGTCGAGAACACCTTCTACTGCATTGGCACGGTGGCGGGACCTCACCCTTATCCGGCCATGGTCCGCGATTTCCAGGCGGTGATCGGCATCGAGACGCGCCAGCAGATGCTGGAAGCCGAGGGCCGGCTGCCGGACAGTCTCGTTGCCGCGGTCGGGGGCGGCTCGAACGCCATCGGCCTGTTCCATCCCTTCCTTGATGATCCCGATGTCGAGGTTTATGGCGTCGAGGCGGCGGGCCATGGCATCGCCAGCGGTCAACATGCGGCCTCCATGTCCGGAGGCAAGCCGGGTGTGCTGCATGGAAACCGCACCTATCTCCTGATGGATGGTGATGGGCAGATCGCGGATGCGCATTCGATCTCGGCTGGGCTCGACTATCCGGGTGTCGGCCCCGAACACGCATTTCTGTTCGATAGCGGGCGGGTCACCTATCTGCCGATCACAGACGATGAGGCTCTCTCGGCCTTCCAGACCTGTTCGCGGCTGGAGGGTATCATTCCGGCGCTCGAATCGGCCCATGCGCTGGCGCTTGCGGAAAAGCTTGCCCCGCAAAAACCGAAGGACCATCTGATGGTCGTCAATGTTTCGGGGCGTGGCGACAAGGATATCTTCACGGTCGCCGAGCATCTCGGCGGCATGTAAGGGCGTTAACCGCCGGTTATCCCTAAGAAGCCGTCAACCGTTTACCAGTTCTGCTAAGCCGCTGTTTTCCTTGAATTAGCGAACAGCGTTAGCTTTCTGTAAATCCCTAAACCGGGCCTGTTGAATTAACCTTTCCATTTCGTTTGACGCCCAGCGTTGCCGCACGGGCCCGGTCTTCCGGCCCTCTCATTTTCTGGCAATGGATCGGGTAGCGTCATGGGTCTTGTGTCACGTCTGGCATTATCGTTCGCCGCCGCTGCGGCACTCACCGGGGCTGCTTCCGCCGACCCTCGGCAGAGCAGCAATCTGGGCGGCGGCTTCATCGAATTCCTGGTAACCGGCAATTCGGGCCGTGCGGCGCCCACCTATCAGTCGCCAGCTATTTCGCCTCGCTATGCAACGCAGGTGGCTGCGCCACTGCCCGATGAGCAGTATCAGCCGGCAGTACGTCCGGTTCAGGGTGGCCTTGCGCCCATGCCGCAGGTGGGCGGATTTGACGGCCGCTATGAACGCCAGGTCGTCAGCTATCCCTCGTCGCACCGCGCCGGGACCATCATCATCGACACCCCGAACCGCTATCTCTATCTCGTACAGGATGACGGCAAGGCGCTGCGTTACGGCATCGGCGTCGGTCGGCCCGGCTTTGAATGGGCGGGAGTGAAGTCGGTGACGCGCAAGGCCGAATGGCCGAACTGGACGCCGCCGCCGGAAATGCTGAAACGCCGTCCTGACCTGCCAAGGTTCATGGCCGGCGGCCCCGATAATCCGCTCGGCGCCCGGGCGCTTTATCTTGGTTCCTCGCTCTATCGCATCCATGGCACCAATGAGCCCTCCACCATCGGGCAGGCCGTTTCCTCCGGGTGCATCCGCCTTCGCAACGAGGATGTCAGCGATCTTTACGAGCGCGTGCGGGTGGGGGCGAAGGTTGTGGTGATGTAGGCATTCGCGGACCGTCGAAACATGAAAAACCCGCCCGGATTTCCATCCGGGCGGGTTTTCATTCGTTCGCGCTATCAGGCCTCGTAGCTGCCGCTATCGTCCTCGCCGCCGTCATCATACCCGGCGTCATAGGCTTCGGCCTGATCCAGCATCCGCTGGTCGTCGAACGACGACTGATCGGTGGGCTGGTTCATGGGCTGGAAATCCGACGATGCGGACTGGGGCGCCCCGGCGCCGGGGCCCTTGAAGGCATTCATCAGCATGTTGCCGACCACCATGCCGCCTGCAACGCCGGCCGCGGTCGTCAGCGCGGAACCAAGGAAACCGCCACGCTGCGGCTGCTGGGCTTCCGCCTGCCGGCCCCAGGGGCCTGCCTGCGCAGGCTGCTGGGGCGCACCGCCCCATGGCCCGCCCTGCGGGGCCTGTTGTTGCATCGGCATTCCACGCTGGGGCTGGCCACCCCAGGGTGCTTGCTGCGGCGCGGGAGCCTGCGGCCTGGCACCACCACCGAAAATGCCGGAAAGGAAGCCACCGGACTGCGGCTGAGCGGCTTGCGCCGCCTGCTGAAGCCTCGCGACTTCCCCGCGCAGACCATCAATCTCGGCCTGGAGATTGGTCAGTGCCTGTTCCTGCACATAAACCGACTGGGCCAGTGCATAGGTGGCATAAGGCTGCTGGGCAACCAGGCCGGCGATATAGCGCTCGGCCTCGGGGTCGCGCGGCTGGTTGGCGGCGGCCTTCAGCCTTTCAAAGATGGAATTGATTACCTCGCGCTCTTGCGGGGTCATGGATCTCTCCCTTTATGTCGCCGCCGGGGACGGCAATCGCCCTGCCGGATGCAGACGGTGCATTAGATGCGCATGATCGTGGCGAAAACCAGCCCCTCTTCTCACGAAATTTCAGGGGCCCTCGCCGATCAGTTCAAACCGGTCCACATCCACAAGCCCCTTGTCGCTGATCTTCAGGTGCGGAATGACCGGCAAGGGCAGGAAGGCAACCTGAAGGAACGGCTCGGCGAGCGTCACGCCAAGACTTTTCGCGGCCCGGCGTAACACGACAAGCTGCTCGCGCACCGCGTCCTTGCCCTCAAGGCTCATCAATCCGGCGACCGGTAGCGGAAGCTCGGCCAGAATCCTGCCGCCTTCGGCCACGACGAAGCCGCCTTCAATCTCGCCAAGCCGGTTGGCCGCCAGCGCCATATCCGTATCGTCGGCACCGACAACGCAGATGTTGTGGCTGTCATGGCCCACGGACGAGGCGATGGCTCCGCGCTTCATGCCGAAGCCCTTGACGAACCCCCGCCCTATGCCTTCGCCGTTGTGCGAGCGGCCATGGCGCTCCACAACCACGACCTTCACCACGTCCTGCGCTGGATCGACCTGCGCCTCGCCATTATTCTGCGGCAGATTCAGCGACAGGCGGTCGGTAATGATCCGGCCGGGCACAACACCGATGACGGGTGTCTCCCCGTTCCGTGCCGGTACCGCCATGTCCGCGACCTTGACCGTCCGCGCCTTCATGCTGCGGCGACCAACCGGCCTGATCGTGCGGCGCGCGGCAAAGCGTTCGGGCGTTACCGCACGCCCGCCGGCGATCACATCTGCCACACGGCACGTTTCCAGCGGACCATCGAGCAACACGAGATCGGCACGCCAGCCCGGCGCGATCATGCCGCGATCCATCAACCCGAAGATGCGCGCGGCGGACCAGCTTGCCGCGCAGTAGGCCGCCAGAACCGGAACGCCAAGGCTGATGGCCGTTCGGATCAGGAAATCGAGATGGCCTTCCTCGGCAACATCGAGGGGATTGCGGTCATCGGTGCAGAAGGCACAGAAGGGCGCGGAACGTTCTGTCAACATGGGCGCAAGGGCGTGCAGATCCTTTGAGACCGAGCCTTCACGGATCAGGATGTTCATGCCTTTTGACAGTTTCTCGCGGGCTTCATCTGCGCTGGTGCATTCGTGATCCGTGCGGATGCCGGCGGCAAGGTAGCCGTTGAGATCGCGCCCGCGCAGCAGTGGCGCGTGGCCGTCAATGTGCCCTCCGGCAAAAGCCGCGAGCTTTTCCATGCAGACCGGATCTTTGTGCAGTACCCCGGGGAAATTCATGAATTCGGCAAGGCCAATGACCTTGGGGTGGTCCGCGAGCGCCAGAAGATCGGCAGCATCGAGCCTTGCGCCCGCCGTTTCAAGATGGGTGGCGGGAACGCAGCTCGACAGGTTCACGCGCAAATCCATCACCAGCGTCTCGGCGCTGTCGAGGAAATAGCGGATGCCCTCGGCGCCAATAACATTGGCAATCTCATGCGGATCGCAGATCACGGTCGTAACGCCATAGGGCAGGATGCATTCGTCAAAATGCTCGGGCGTCAGCAGCGAGGATTCCACATGGGTGTGGGTGTCGATGAAGCCGGGCACGATGATGCGGCCGCCCGCGTCGATGATTTCCCGCCCCTCATAACTGCCGAAGGTGCCGGTGATCGTATCGCCTGTGATGGCAATATCCGATTCCACCAGGGCGCCAGTCGCGATATCGAGGAAGCGACCGTTACGGATGACGACATCGGCGGGTTCCACGCCACGCCCCTGATCAATCCTGCGTTCCAGTGTTGCGCGCATCTTCACTCTCCATGCTAAAGCACTGGGTAGCATGGACCCCGCATCGGGCAGAAGGATGTTTCATCATGCCGGAAGCCAAACCCGCCATTGTCGTCGCCCTGACCGGCTGGAAGGCCGAGCCGTGGGTGGCACGGTTCCGCGCACTCTTGCCGGGGCGGACAATCCTTACGCAGGCCGAGTGCGGGGCGGAACGCCCGGCCCGTTACCATCTCTTCTGCTGGAAGCCATCCGCTGAGGTGCTCGCCGCAACCCCGTATCCGTTGCTGATCGCTTCGGCCGGGGCCGGCGTTGACCACATCCTCAGGGCGAAACCGCCCGCCGGCGTGCCCATCAGCCGCGTTGTCGATCCGGACCTGACCGGGCGCATGGTCGAATATGTCGTGCTCCACGCCTTGATGCATCTTCGGCGGATGCCAGAAGCGGCGATGCATCAGCGGGCGCGGCGATGGAAGGGCTCTCCCATGCCGGCAGCACGCGAGGTGACCGTGGGGCTGCTCGGCATTGGCGTTCTGGGGCAGGCCGCAGCGGCGGGACTCGCCGCGCTCGGTTTCCGCGTCATCGGCTGGAGCCGGACGGCGCGTGGCAGCCTTGCCTTCGAGACCCACGCGGGCGAAGCGGGGCTCGGTCCCTTCCTGGCCCAGACGGACATTCTCGTCTCGTTGCTGCCCTCCACGCCGGAGACGCGCGGGCTGATCGGTACAACCGTCTTCCGCGCATTGCACCGGGATGGAGCCTTCGGCCCGCCGGTGTTCATCAACGCCGGGCGGGGCGATACCGTGCGGGAGGACGAGCTCATTGTGGCACTCGGCGATGGCACGCTCCGGGCCGCTTCGCTTGACGTTTTCACAACCGAACCGTTGCCTGAGGCAAGTCCGCTCTGGGGCATGGAGACCGTGATCCTGACCCCGCATAACGCCGCTGATTCAACCCCGGATGCCGTGGTTGCCGGTGCTGTGGCCGAGATCCACCGTTTCGAGGCAGGGCTACCGTTGAAGAACCTGATCGATCCGAAGAGGGGCTATTGATGCTCCAGATCACCGACACCATCACCATCGAAGACGCCGAGATCGAGGAGAGCTTCGTCCGCGCCTCCGGCCCCGGCGGGCAGAATGTGAACAAGGTTGCGAGCGCCGTTCAGTTGCGCTTTGACGTGCGCCGCTCGCGGTCCCTGCCCGACGCCGTCGCACTGCGGCTGATGACGCTCGCCGGCAAGCGCCTCACCAAGGACGGTGTGCTCGTGTTGATCGCCGACCGCTTCCGGACGCAGGAGATGAACCGGCAGGATGCGCGCGACCGACTCGCGGGGCTGATCGCCGAGGCCGCCAAGCCGCCACCGCCCAAACGTCGGGCAACCAAACCCACCAAAGCCTCGCAGGAACGGCGGCTGACCGAAAAGAAGGGTCGCGCCGGCATAAAAAAGCTGCGCAGTGGCAAGCCTTCCACCGATCACTGACCCCAGGCCATTTGTATGATGACTTGACAGATCTGCGCGGGCCGTGTGACCCCAGGCACATCCGTTCGGTTCGTGAGAAGCCGGCTGATCACAGGAGAACGCCCCCATGGAACAGACCTGGCGCTGGTTCGGTCCCGACGATGTGGTGACGCTGCATGATGCCCGGCAGGCGGGCGCAACCGGCATCGTCACCGCCCTGCATCACATCCCCTATGGCGTTATCTGGAGCGTCGAGGAGATTGAGAAGCGCAAGGCCGAAATCGCTGCGCCGGGCCTCGGCCTTCGCTGGTCAGTGGTGGAAAGCCTGCCCGTGCATGAGCGCGTGAAACTGGGCGAGGGTGACCTTGAACCGATTTTCGACGCCTATCGCCAGTCACTGCGCAATCTCGCTGCCTGCGGCATCCGCACCGTCTGCTACAACTTCATGCCCGTACTCGACTGGACGCGGACGCAGCTTGACTATGTCACGGCGAGCGGGGCGCGCGCCTTGCGCTTCAACCTGCATGAGTATGTCGCCTTCGACTGGCTTCTGCTGGAGCGTCCGGGCGCGACGGACGGCATTAGCGAGGACGTTCTCAGACGCGCCCGCGCCTGGTTCGATACCTCGACCGAGGCTGACCGGACGCGGCTGATCGCCAATATCAACGCCGGTCTGCCCGGTGCCTATGACCGTTATGACATTTCGGGTTTTCGCCGGCTGCTCGACCGCTACAAGGGCATGGATGCCACAACCCTCCGGGGCAATCTCGCCCGCTTCCTCAAGGCCGTGGTGCCGACTGCCGAAGAGGTTGGTGTCAACCTTTGCATCCATCCCGATGATCCGCCGCGTCCGCTGTTCGGTCTCGCCCGCGTCGTTTCAACCGGCGATGATCTTGCCACGATCCTCGCCATGGTGGACAGCCCCGCCAACGGCATCACGCTCTGCTCCGGCTCGCTCGGGGCACATCCCACCAACGATGTTCCGGCCATTGCAAGGGCTGTGGCGCATCGCATCTGGTTTGCGCATCTGAGAAATGTCGCCAGAGACCCCGACGGCTCGTTCATGGAGGCCGACCATCTTGGCGGAGATACCGACATGGTGGCGCTGATCGAGGTGCTCTTGACCGAAGAGCGTCGACGCAAGGCCGCCGGAGCAGCCCACTGGCAGATCCCGCTGCGACCGGATCACGGGCACGAGATGCTCGACGATATCGGCAAGGGCGCCTTCCCGGGCTATTCCGCGATCGGGCGCCTGCGCGGCCTTGCAGAAATCCGCGGCGTGATGGCGGCGCTCTCGCACGGCCATCGTCCGGGCTGACAGCGCATCGGCCGGCGGCGGCAAGAGCCGCCGGCAGGGCGATCAGATATCGAGGTTGGCGACGTTCAGCGCGTTGTCCTGAATGAACTCGCGACGCGGTTCGACGACATCGCCCATCAGCTTGACGAACACATTGTCGGCGGCGTCGACCTCCTTCACCTTCACCTGAAGCAGCGAGCGGACGTTGCGGTCAAGCGTCGTCTCCCAGAGCTGCTGCGCGGTCATCTCGCCAAGGCCTTTGTAGCGCTGGAGCGTGACACCGCGTCGCCCGGCCCCCGTAATGGCATCAAACAGCGCGAGCGGGCCGGAAATCGGTTTCTCATCACCCTTGCGCACCAGCGTTGCCGGCGCACCATAAGTGTCGCGGAGCGAGGATGCGCGGTCATTGAGACGCCGCGCCTCGGCTGACGCAAGCAGCACAGCATCAAGCACCGCAGCCTGCTTCACGCCGCGCACCATGCGCCAGAACACGAAACCATCGCCATTCACCTCACCCTGCCAGCCGCGCTCCAGGGGATCGGCCAGCGTATCAAGCCGGCGCGCGACCTCGGTGGCTGCCGCTGCGGCCATCTCCGGTGCGTCCTCGTCGATGGGATGCAGCGCACCGGCAATCGCCACCTGCTCGACGATGGCGCGATCATAGCGCGAATGCAGACCCGACATGATGGTGCGGAACAGCCGCGCCTCGTCGATGGAGCGACGCAGGTCATCACCCGCGCGCTCCTCGCCCGACGCAAGGCGCAACACGGCGCCATCGATACCGCCGGCGATGAGATATTCTTCCAGCGCCCGCTCGTCCTTCAGATACTGCTCGGACTTCGAACGCGTCGCCTTGAACAGCGGCGGCTGGGCAATATAGAGGTGCCCGCGCTCGATCACTTCCGGCATCTGCCGGAAGAAGAACGTGAGCAGCAGCGTGCGGATGTGTGAGCCGTCCACGTCCGCGTCCGTCATGATGATGATCTTGTGGTAGCGGAGCTTGTCGACGTTGAAATTGTCGCGCTCGTCACCCTGCCGCCCGATGCCAGTGCCGAGCGCAGTGATCAGCGTGCCGATTTCCTGGCTGGACAGCATCCGTTCCAGCCGCGCGCGCTCGACATTGAGGATCTTGCCGCGCAAGGGCAACACCGCCTGATAGAGCCGGTCGCGACCCTGCTTTGCCGAACCGCCTGCAGAATCGCCCTCGACCAGCAGAAGTTCGCATTTGGAAGGGTCGCGCTCCTGACAATCAGCGAGCTTTCCGGGCAGTGAGGCAATGTCGAGCGCGCCCTTGCGGCGGGTGAGTTCACGCGCCTTACGCGCGGCCTCGCGGGCCTGTGCCGCCTCGACAACCTTGCTGATGATGGCGCGTGCCTCGCCGGGGTTTTCCTCAAGCCAGGTTGCCAGCGCTTCGTTGCAGACGCTCTCGACCACGGGGCGCACCTCGGATGAGACGAGCTTGTCCTTGGTCTGTGATGAGAATTTCGGGTCCGGCACCTTGACGGACAGGACGCAGGTCAGCCCTTCGCGCGCGTCGTCGCCGGTGATCGAGACCTTCTCTTTCTTGGCGATGCCGGAACTTTCCGCATAGCCGTTGACCTGACGCGTCAACGCGGCGCGGAAGCCGGCCAGATGCGTGCCGCCGTCGCGCTGGGGAATGTTGTTGGTGAAGCAGAGCACATTCTCGTGGTAGCTGTTGTTCCACCACAATGCGGCCTCCACGGTGATGCCGTCCTGCTCGCGCCGAAGCACGATTGGCTTTCCGATCTGCGCCGTCTTTGCCCGGTCGAGATACCGGACATAGGCTTCCAGCCCGCCCTCGTAGAGCATCTCGTCGGATTTGATCTCGGCGTGACGCTTGTCGGTCAGGAGAATGCGGACGCCGGAATTGAGGAAGGCAAGTTCGCGCAGCCGATGTTCCAGCGTCGCATAGTCGAACTCGGTCACGCCGCGAAAGGTTTCAAGCGAGGGCAGGAAGGTCACCTCCGTGCCCTTCCTGCCGACGGCTTCGCCGGTCACCTTCAGGGGGGCCACAGCATCGCCATGGCTGAATTCCATCTCATGGACCTGGCCGCCGCGGTAAATTCTCAGCCGCAGCCAGGTCGACAGCGCATTGACCACCGAGACGCCAACGCCATGCAGACCACCGGAGACCTTGTAGGAATTCTGGTCGAACTTCCCGCCCGCATGCAGCTGGGTCATAATGACCTCGGCAGCGGAGACGCCTTCCTCGGCGTGAATATCGGTCGGAATGCCGCGTCCGTTGTCGGTAACGGTGCAGGAACCGTCAGCGTTCAGGGTCACGGTGACGATATCGGCATGGCCGGCCAGCGCCTCGTCGATGGCGTTATCCACCACCTCGTAGACCATATGGTGCAGACCCGAGCCGTCGTCCGTATCGCCGATATACATGCCGGGGCGCTTGCGCACCGCATCAAGGCCCTTGAGAACCTTGATGGAATCAGCCCCATATTCATTTTCTGCGCCTTGTCCGGCCATACCTGAACGCTTTCCAGTTCATTGATTCGTAATCGGAATATAGCAATTCGCCGGCCGGAATTCATGCCCTGTGGCCGATTCTTCCCCGCCATTGTTGAGACAGCAGCGAAGGCGTTTCCTTGCGCGCCGGTCCGTGCTAACGGAGCCGGCCATGACCGTGCCAGAAACGACGGGCGCCTCGCGCCTCTCCGCCCGCTTTGCCGCCTGCGCCGCCGAAGGCCGCGCCGCGCTCGTGACCTACGTAATGTCGGGCGATCCCGATGCCGAAACGGCCATGGCCATTCTCAAGGCCCTGCCCGCAGCCGGCGCCGATGTGATCGAGATCGGCATGGCGTTTTCCGATCCCATGGCGGATGGACCGGCAATCCAGCTTGCCGGACAGCGTGCGCTGAAGGGCGGGCAGACGCTCCAGCGCACACTCGACATGATCGCCGCCTTCCGGGCCGGCGACCGGGACACACCCATCGTTCTGATGGGCTATTACAACCCGATCTACGTCTATGGCGTCGAACGCTTCCTGACCGCCGCCAAGGCTGCGGGCGTCGATGGACTGATCGTGGTCGACCTACCGCCGGAGATGGATGACGAACTCTGCCTGCCCGCGCTGAAGGCCGGCATCAGCTTCATCCGTCTCGCCACGCCGACAACGGATGAGCGGCGCCTGCCGACCGTGCTCGAAAACACCTCCGGCTTTGTATATTACGTCTCGATCAACGGCATCACCGGCGCGGCCACCCCGGATTTCGACCAGGTTGGCCGGGCGGTGCGCCGCATCAAGCAGCACACCAGCCTGCCCGTCGCGGTCGGGTTCGGTGTCAAGACGCCGGCCCACGCGACCGCCATCGCTGCCCATGCGGATGGGGTCGTCGTCGGCTCGGCGCTGATCGATGCCCTCCGGCAAACGCTCGACGATCAGGGCCGCGCCGGGCCGCGAACCGTCAGCGCTGTCACGGACCTCGTTGAAAGCCTCGGCGGGGCCGTTCGCGCCACCAAACGGACACTTTGATCGCTTTCCCTCGCCCTTCGCGGACAGGAGCCTGAACCATGAACTGGATCACCAACGCGCTTCCCAAGGTCACCAACCTCTGGCGCCGCGAAACGCCCGAGAACCTGTGGATCAAGTGCCCCGATACCGGGCAGATGGTGTTTCACAAGGATGTGGAAGCCAATCTCTTCGTCATTCCCGGATCCGAGCATCACCTGAAGATGAGCGCGAAGGCGCGTCTTGCCCATATGTTCGACGACGGCGCCTTTGAGGATATTCCGGTACGCGAAATGCCGATTGATCCGCTGAAATTCCGTGGCAAGGATCGTTACATCGACAAGCTGAAGGAAGCGCGCGCAACTACCGGCCTCAACGATGCGGTCAAGCTCGGCTATGGCAAGCTCGATGGGCTGCCGGTCACCATCGGCGCGCACGACATGGATTTCATTGCCGGTTCGCTGGGCATGGCGGCCGGCGAAGCCGTGATCACCGGGCTTGAGACCGCTGCCAAACGCGGCACGCCCTTTGTGCTCTTTACCGCCTCGGGCGGTGCTCGAATGCAGGAAGGCATCCTGTCGCTGATGCAGATGCCGCGCACCACGGTGGCGATCCGCCGCCTGCGTGCGGCGAAGAAGCCCTACATTGTCGTCATGACGAATCCGACCACCGGCGGCGTCACTGCATCCTATGCCATGCTCGGCGACGTGCATCTGGCCGAACCGGGCGCGCTGATCGGCTTTGCCGGCCCGCGCGTGATCGAACAGACCGTGCGCGAGAAGCTGCCCGAAGGCTTCCAGCGCGCCGAGTACTTGCGCGAACACGGCATGGTCGACATGGTGGTGCACCGCAAGGACATGAAGGCGACCGTTGGCAATCTCTGCCGTATCCTGACCAAGGCTGCGCCGGTCGCAGCCTGATTTTCCTGCCGCCATGAAGCTGTCTGAAACCTATCTTCACCGCTTCCAGGCGCTGCACCCGGTTCTCATCGACCTGTCGCTGGGACGTGTTGAGCGCTTGCTGGCCAAGCTCGGTCACCCAGAAGAACGAATGGCCCGGGTCATCCATGTTGGCGGCACCAACGGCAAGGGTTCGACCATCGCCTTTCTCCGGGCGATGCTGGAAGCCGATGGCCAGCGCGTTCACTGCTTTACTTCGCCGCATCTCGTCTCCTTCCACGAGCGCATCAGGTTGGCCGCACCGGGCGGCGGCCGGCTGGTGAGCGAAGAGCAGCTCGTCGCCGCTTTCGAGCATGTCGAGGCCGTGAATTCGGGCGATCCGGTTACTTTTTTCGAGATCACGACCGCTGCTGCCTTCCATCTTTTCGCCGAAACGCCGCATGATGTCTGCCTGATCGAGGTGGGGCTGGGCGGCGCTTTCGATGCGACCAACGTCTTCAAACGTCCGGCGGCGACCGTGCATGCGCCGATCTCGATGGACCACCGCGAGCATCTCGGCGACAGCGTCGAAAAGATCGCCCGGACCAAGGCCGGCATCATGCGACGTGGTGTGCCTGCGATCATCGCGGCACAGGCCGATGAGGCCTCGCATATCCTGCAACGGGAAGCGGAACGGGTCGGCGCGCGCGCCTTTGTTGGCGGGCAGGATTTCGGTGTGCATGAGGAAAACGGGCGGCTGGTCTACCAGGACGACCAGGGCCTCATCGACCTTCCGCTGCCCCGCCTCAGGGGCCGCCATCAGCATGGCAATGCCGGTACGGCAATTGCAGCGCTGCGCACGGTCTTCGGGCCGGGATTTGCGGCTGCCGCGATCGAGAAGGGGCTGCTCAACGCCGAATGGCCGGCCCGGCTTCAGCGCCTGACGGGAAATCTTGCCGGTCTTGCGCCGCAGGGCGCCGATCTCTGGCTTGACGGCGGGCACAATGAGGACGGTGCGCGTGTCCTCGCCGAAGCCATCGGCGAAATCGAGGAGCGCGACCCGAGGCCGCTCGTTCTGATCATTGGCCTCATGGCCCGCAAGGATACGCGCGCCATTCTTGAACCCTTCCGCGGCCTGGCGCAGGAAATCTACGCGGTTGATATTGACGAGACGCCGGCGGCCCGCCCCGCCGCCGACATTGCCACGACCGCGCGAACCATGGGCCTTGTTGCCGCCACCGCCGGCAATGTCAGCGAAACGTTGCGTTTTCTTGCGGCGCGCGACTGGACGGCAGCGCCGCGCATCCTCATCGCCGGCTCGCTCTATCTTGCCGGCGAGGTGTTGAAGGCCGACGGGTCGCTGCCCTCCTGATCAACCGCGGATATTCAGTTGTGCAAGCGTGCCGCCTTCGGCCGCGATTTCCACAAGAAGCGCCGAGGCCTCGAACGCCGGCCCGTCGCGGGTCTGCATGGGCTTCAGCGTCTTGAGGATGGCCGGCAGGCCGATCCGGTCCGCCTCATGCATCGGTCCGCCGCGCCAGGCAGGATAACCGTAGCCGTTGATCATCACGATATCGATGTCGAGCGGGCGGCAGGCGATGCCTTCTGCGACGATCCTGGCGCCTTCGTTGACCATCGCCGCCAATGCACGGGCCTGGATTTCCTGAGGCGTGATCTGGCGGCGCTCCATGCCGATCGCGCGGCTGTGCTCAAGAATGAGGTCGGTCACAGCTTGATCAACGAGGCGCTTGCCACCCTCGTAGCGGTACCAGCCGGATCCGGTCTTCTGCCCGAACCGGCCCAACTCGCACAGCCTGTCAGCGAGCGGTACGTAGCGCTCATCGGGCAGGCGCGTGGGGGCGAGACGCTTTCGCCGCGCCCAGGCGATGTCGAGGCCGGCAAGATCCTGCACGGCAAAGGGGCCCATGGGAAAGCCATAGGTTTCCAGCGCCGTGTCAATTTCCTGCGGCAGGGCGCCTTCCTCCAGCATGAACTCGCATTGCGCGCGGTACTTCGCCAGAATCCGGTTGCCGATGAAGCCGTCGCAGACGCCAGAGACGACCGCGACCTTCTTCAGGCGCCGGCCAAGCGTGACGGCACTGGCCAGGACATCCGGCGCGGTCCGCTTCGCCCGCACGATCTCCAGCAGTTTCATGACATGGGCAGGCGAGAAAAAGTGCAGCCCAACCAGATTCTGCGGCCGGGCGAGGACGCCCGCCATCTCGTTCAGATCGAGATAGCTCGTGTTGGTCGCAAGGATCACATCGGCGCGCGTCACCGCCTCAAGCCGGACGAGCAGGCCCTTCTTGACCGCCATGTCCTCGAACACCGCCTCGATGACCAGATCGACCTGGGCAAGGTCTGCAAGTTCGGCAGAGAAGGTCGCACCGGAAAGGCGCAACGCCCTGTCTTCCGCCGTCAGTCGCCCGGAAGCCAGCATCCGGTCATAGAGTGCACCGATGCGATCACGCCCGCGTTCCAGCGCCGCCACATCCGTCTCGATGATAGTTACCGGGTAGCCGGCATCCAGCAGGGCAACAGCAATCCCCGCGCCCATCGTGCCGGCACCGATGACGCCGATCCGCGATATGGGGCGGGCATTGACCCCCTCGATGTCCCTGATCTTGCCCACTTCGCGCTCGGCAAAGAAAACATGGCGCAGCGCCCGCGACTGATCGGTCGCCATCAGCTCGAAAAAGGTCGCACGCTCCTCGGCCAGCCCCTCGGCAAAAGGCACAATGCCGGCACGGCGGATGAGGCCTATGATCCGCTCGGGCGCAATCCGCCCGCGTGCCTCCTTCCTGGCCCTGGCTTCGGCAGCGGCGACCGCGTCGGGCGGGCTGTCCGGCACCGGGATTTCTCCCGTGCGGCGCAGGGGGGCGCCAATCATCGCTGTCGCCCGCGCCAACGCCGCCGCGCGCAGATCCCCATGGGCAATCTCGTCGACGATGCCTGACTTCAGCGCGTCTTCCGCCGCCATCATCCGGCCCGAGGTGGCAAGATCGATCGCTGTCACGACGCCACATAGACGCGGCAGGCGCTGTGTGCCGCCCGCGCCGGGGCAGAGCCCGAGCCGAACTTCCGGCAGACCGATCCGTGCATCCGCCGCCATCACGCGGGCGTGGGCAGCGAGTCCGATCTCACAACCGCCTCCCAGCGCCGTGCCATGCCAGGCCACCACAACAGGTTTTGTCGCGGCCTCGATCCTGTTCAGCACCACGGGAAGGTGGGGCAGGAGCGGTGTCTTGCCAAACTCGGAAATGTCGCCGCCGGCCGTAAAGGTGCGCCCGGCGCAGGCGATGACCACCGCACCGGTCTCGGGATCGCGCTCGGCGGCCTCGACGGCGGCCAGAAGGCCCGCGCGGACCGCCTGGCTTGTCGCGTTGACCGGTTGGTTATCGATCTCGATCACTGCGACAGCAGCCTGCCGGCCAAGACGAACAGGGCCAAATTGCGCGATATGCCTCACGTCTTCCACCCCACCGTTCGTCGTCGATCCCTGATCGGTAGCGAAGGCGGATGCCGAACTCAAGGGCGGCGATTCGTCCGTTCAATCGGCGGATGAGCAAAACATGTCGTACATCAGGCCAATAAACCGTGCCGCTTCCTCGCTCGCCAGGGAATAATAGATCGTCTGCGCCTCGCGGCGGGTCTTGACCAGACTGTCGGCACGCATACGCGCCAGATGTTGCGACAGGGCAGACTGGCTCAGTCCCACCGCCTCCTGCAGGGCGCTGACCGACTGTTCACCCCGATGCAACTCGCACAGGATCATCAGGCGATAGCGGTTGCCCATCGCCTTCAAGAGCCCTTCGGCACGCGCCGCCTGCGCGATCAATTTCTCGACTTGCATCCCGTTCATATAAGACTATTCTAATATAAATTCCATCCTTTTCCATAACACAATGACGGCGTGAAATCATGATCGACAACTGGCCCGAGGCGATGGCTTCATTTTCCGCGAATCTTCGGGGGCTGCGCGGCGGCGCACCGGAAGTGATGAAGGCCTTCTCCGGCCTCGCGCAGGCTGCACTGGCGCCAAAAGCACTCGACACGAAAACCAAGGAACTGATTGCATTGGCGATCGGCGTAGCGGTGCGCTGCGATGATTGCATCGCATTCCACGTCAAGGCCTGCATTGATCAGGGCGCGAGCCGTGAGGAGATTCTGGAAACCCTCTCGATGGCCGTCTACATGGGGGCCGGTCCATCGGTGATGTATGCCAGCCACGCGCTCAGCGCTTATGAACAGATGGCCAGGAAAGCGGAGAACCCGGCATGATCGGGGGGATTTTGGGCCGCTTGTTCGGCGGCGGGGGCCATGCGACGTTCGAGGATGTGCAGCAGGCGTCGGCAACCGGCGCCGTTCATGTCGTTGACGTCCGCGAGCCGGGCGAGTTTGCCTCCGGCCATGTGCCGGGCGCCATCAACCTGCCACTGTCGCGCTTCGACGCTGCGGCGCTGCCCACGGATCGCCCCGTGATCCTGATGTGCCAGGCGGGCGGGCGCTCGGCCCGGGCGCTGGGCGCCTGCGCCGGGCGCGACGATATTCGTCATTATCCGGGCGGCATGTCCGGCTGGCGGGCCAGCGGCGGCGCGGTTTCCAGCCACTAGATCGCCCCGCGTTCCAGAAACCCTGTTGCCTTTCCCCTCGTGATCGTCTGTTCTCCCTCAAAAGTGATGAGGAAAGGACAGGCGGACATGAGCGGCGAGATTCTGGCGATCGATCAGGGGACAACCTCCAGCCGCGGGATCGTCTTTGCCAAGGATGGTTCGATTGCCGGTGTTGGCCAGCAGGAGTTTCCGCAGCACTTTCCGCATAGCGGCTGGGTGGAGCACGACCCCGAGGATATCTGGCGCACTGTGGTGGAGACAGCGCGCGCGGCCCTGAAGGCAGCCGGTGTTGCAGCCCGCGATCTTGCAGGGATCGGCATTACCAATCAGCGTGAGACGGTGGTCATCTGGGACAGGGCGACCGGCAAGGCGATCCACCGCGCCATCGTATGGCAGGACCGGCGCACGGCCAGCGCCTGCGCAGACCTGCGCGAGGCGGGAGCGGAGCCGGATGTCACGGCACGGACGGGCCTGCTGCTTGATCCTTACTTTTCCGCCACCAAGGTGAAATGGCTGCTCGATCATGTGCCCGGCGCGCGGGCGCGGGCCGAGAAAGGCGAACTTGCCTTCGGCACTATCGACAGCCTTCTCCTGTGGCGGCTGACCGGCGGGCGCGTCCATGCTACCGACGCGACCAATGCCTCGCGCACAATGCTGATGAATATCCACACCGGCGACTGGGACGATCAACTCCTGACACTTTTCGATGTGCCCCGCGCGATCCTGCCGGAGATCCGGGATTGCGCTGCGGAATTCGGCACCGCCGAGCCGTCGATCTTCGGTGCGCCCGTGCCCATCCGCGGTATTGCAGGCGACCAGCAGGCGGCAACCGTGGGGCAAGCCTGCTTCACCCCGGGGATGATGAAGGCGACCTATGGCACAGGCTGCTTTGCGCTGATCAATACGGGCGCAGCGCCTGTCGCCTCCAAAAACCGGCTGCTGACCACAATCGCCTATCGGCTTGGCGGGCAGACCTCCTATGCGCTTGAAGGCTCGATCTTTATCGCCGGCGCCGCCGTGCAATGGCTGCGCGATGGGCTCGGCATCGTCGGCAGCGCCGGTGAGACGGGGCCGATGGCGGCAGCAGCGGACGAGAGGCAGGATGTCATTCTCGTACCGGCCTTCGTGGGTCTCGGAGCGCCCTACTGGGATGCAGAAGCACGGGGTGCCCTTTACGGGCTGACGCGCGGCACGGGGCCCAAGGAAATTGCCCGTGCAGCGCTGGAAGCGGTCTGTTTCCAGACGGCCGATCTCGTCGGTGCCATGCGCGATGACTGGGGCACCAAGGGCAACACGGTTCTCAGGGTGGATGGCGGCATGGCAGCAAGTGACTGGACCATGCAGCGTCTCGCGGATCTGCTCGATGCGCCGGTGGATCGACCCGTCATTGCCGAAACGACAGCGCAGGGAGCCGCATATCTCGCCGGACTTCAGGCCGGTGCCTTTCCTGACCCTGAAACCTTCGGTCGGAAATGGTCGCTGGAACGTCGCTTCACGCCCGCCATGGCCCCAAAGGAACGCCAGCGGCGGCTCGCCCTCTGGCAGGATGCCGTGCGCCGGACGCTCAGCTGACCGCCCCCCCGAGACGCGCTGTGACAGATCGGGCATAGCGCTGCAACATCCCGGCGAGATCGCCATCGACTGCCGCATCGAAGGTTCCGCTCGGCCCCAGCAAGGTAATGGCCATAGCCAACGCTCCGCGATGGTCAAACACCGGTGCCGACAACGCACTGATGCCGGGGATGGGATGGTCAATGGTGGAGGCCAGACCGACCGCGCGCACGCCGGAAACCAGGCTCTGGAGTGCATCATCCGTGCCGGCGCTGGCGCCAATCGTCGGCGTTCCAGGCATGCCTTCACGTTGCAAGGCGTCAGCGATATCCGCCGGGCGGAGATAGGCCGCAAAAACATTGCCGGTCGCCGTGTTGCGCAGCGACATCACGGAGCCGACCCGTAGATTGACATGGAGCGGACGCGGCGATTCCTCAATGCGCACGATGGTTGCGCCATGCATGGCCCAGACCGCAATGGCCACCATCTGGGATGATTCCTCGACGAGCGCAGCAAGCCCTTCGTCAGCCACCCGCAGAGGGTTGAGCCGCCGGAGAGCCGCCAGGCCAGCCTGAAGCGCCAGCGGGCCGACATCATAACGCCCCGTCTGTCGGTCCTGCACGATGAGCCCCAGACATCCATAGGAGACAAGATAGGGATGCGCCTTCGCGGGCGTCAGCCCGGCGCGGCGGGCGATTTCACCGAGCGTCAATGCGCCTTCTGCAGCAACCAGCACCTTCAACAATGCGCCGCCCACCTCAACCGACTGGATGCCGCGCTGCCTGTGTCGTGCTTCGGTCTTGTCCATCGCCAACCCCTGCTTCTAATTCTACAATAGCGAATTCATTCGTTATTGACAAACCCTCTTCTGTCCGCTTTACATTTGTTTGGTTGCGCCCTCCATGGTTTGATGCCGGACGGTGATGATTGAGGACACGGGACGCCACGCGCTGGAAATTTGCCAGGAGGGGATGCCATGAGACCTGAATACCTATCCGGATTTGGAAACGGCTTCGAGACCGAGGCTCTGCCCGGCGCCCTGCCGATCGGACGCAATTCGCCCCAGCGCTGCGCTTACGGCCTTTATGCAGAACAGCTTTCCGGTTCGCCCTTCACCGCGCCGCGCGCCTCCAACGAGCGGTCGTGGCTCTATCGCATCCGGCCAACCGTCAAGCACTGGGGACGTTTCCGCAAGGCCGATATCGGCCTGTGGCGCACAGCCCCTGCCGTCGAGGTCGAAGCTCCGCCGGCGCCCTACCGTTGGTCACCGCTGCCGCTACCGAGCGAAAGCGTCAGCTTTCTTGAAGGCGTGCGTACCATCACCACCGCCGGTGATGCCGGGTCGATGGCCGGCATGTCGGCCTCGATCTACCTCTTTACCCGTTCGATGGTCGACGAGTGTTTCTACAATGCCGATGGCGAACTGCTGTTCGTGCCGGAACAGGGTGGGCTGCGGCTCGTGACCGAATTCGGTATCATCGACCTTACCCCCGGCGAGATCGCCGTAATCCCGCGCGGCGTGAAATTCCGGGTTGAACTGCCGGCCGGTCAGAAGGCCGCGCGTGGCTATCTCTGCGAGAACTACGGCGGTGCGCTGACCCTGCCTGAGCGCGGTCCCATCGGGGCGAACTGCCTCGCCAACCAGCGCGATTTCTACAGCCCCGTCGCCTGGTACGAGCAAAAGGACGCGCCAACTGCGATGTATGTGAAAACCGGCGGCAGCCTGTGGGTGACCGAACTCAGGCATTCGCCGATTGATGTGGTTGCCTGGCACGGCAATTACGCGCCCTACAAGTACGATCTCAGGCGCTTTTCGCCCGTTGGCCCACTGCTGTTCGACCATGCCGATCCGTCGATCTTCACGGTGCTGACCTCCCCTTCCGAGACACCCGGTACCGCCAACATCGATTTTGTCTGCTTCCCCGAGCGCTGGATGGTGGCCGAAAACACCTTTCGCCCGCCGTGGTATCACATGAACTGCATGAGCGAGTTCATGGGGCTGATCTATGGCCAGTATGACGCCAAGCCCGAGGGCTTTGTTCCCGGCGGCTTTTCGCTGCACAACACCATGCTTCCACATGGACCGGATGTAGACAGCTTCGAGACGAATTCGAATGCGGAACTCAAACCGCACAAACTTTCCAACACCATGGCCTTCATGTTTGAAACGCGCTTTCCTCAGAAAATCAGCGCCTATGCGCTGAATTGTCCGGAATTGCAGGATAGCTACGTGGACTATGGCCACGCGTTGAAGGACCATTTCAACCCGAAGAAGCGGTAGGGTTTTGCAACGCTTCGCTCCGTCATCATGCGGCGCGGAGCGATGGAGCAATGACAAACGAAAAGGCTGGGACCTATGAAGCTTGCAACACTGAAGGACGGTTCGCGGGATGGCCGCCTTGTCGTCGTCTCCCGCGATCTGACGCGCTACACCGAGGCGTCGGGCATCTGCCGCACCCTGCAACAGGCGCTCGACGGCTGGGACCATTATGCGCCGGCGCTGGAATCACTGGCAGAACAGCTTGAGCACGGGTCGGTGCCGTCCCAGCGCTTCCACGAGCATGACTGTGCCGCGCCGCTGCCGCGGGCCTATCAGTGGGCGGATGGCTCGGCCTATGTGAACCATGTCGAACTGGTGCGCAAAGCGCGCGGGGCGGACATGCCGCCCTCGTTCTGGACCGATCCTCTCGTCTATCAGGGCGGTTCGGATGCCTTCATCGGCCCCCGTGATCCGGTGCCGGTGGCGTCGGAGGCCTTTGGCATCGACCTTGAAGGTGAGGTTGCCGTCATCACGGGCGATGTGGCAATGGGCGCTTCCCCCGCCGAAGCCGCGAAGGCGATCCGCCTCGTCATGCTGGTGAACGACGTTTCCCTGCGCAACCTGATCCCGGCAGAACTCGCCAAGGGGTTCGGCTTCTTCCAGTCGAAGCCTTCGTCAGCCTTTTCTCCGGTCGCTGTGACACCCGATGAACTCGGCGATGCCTGGGTGGGGGCGAAGGTTCATCTGCCGCTTCTCAGCTTCATCAATGGCAAGCCGTTCGGCAAACCGGATGCCGGGGTCGACATGACCTTCGATTTCGGCACGCTGGTCGCCCATGTTGCCAAGACCCGCCCGCTGGGCGCCGGCGCCATCATCGGCTCCGGAACGGTCTCGAACCGCGACAGGGATGGCGGACCTGGCAAGCCGGTCAGCGAGGGCGGGCTTGGCTATTCCTGCCTCGCCGAAGTCCGCATGGTCGAGGCCATCAACACCGGCAAGCCGACGACGCCGTTCCTCAACTTCGGCGACAAGGTGCGGATCGAGATGAAAGACCGGCATGGCAAATCCATTTTCGGGGCCATTGAGCAGGAAATCACCCGGTATGAGGGCACACGATGAGCGGCTTTGCTTCCACCAATGACATGAATGCCAAAACGGTCTCCTTCACGAAGCTGGGCGAAGGGCTTTATGCCTATACCGCCGAAGGAGACCCCAACACCGGTGTCATCATCGGCGATGATGGCGTGATGATCGTCGATGCGCAGGCGACCCCGGCCATGGCCGCGGATGTGATTGCGAAGATCCGCACCGTCACCGACAAGCCGATCCGCTATGTCCTGCTCTCGCATTATCACGCCGTGCGCGTGCTTGGCGCTTCGGCCTACAAGGACGCCCATGCGATCATCGCCTCGGACGTGACGCGCAAGCTGATCGTCGAGCGCGGCGCGCAGGATATGGATAGCGAGATTGGACGGTTTCCCCGCCTGTTCCAGGGCAAGGAGACCATTCCGGGCCTGACCTGGCCGACACTGACCTTCACAGGCGAGATTTCAGTTTGGCTCGGCAAGCGCGAGGTGAGGATTTCCCAGCCCGGACGTGGCCATACGGCGGGTGACACCATTGCCTATGTGCCGGATGCCAACGTGCTCTTTTCCGGCGATCTGGTCGAGTACAAGTCAGCGTGCTACTGCGGCGATGCACATTACAAGGACTGGCCGAAAACGCTGAAGTCACTTGCCAAATACGATCCCGTGGCGCTGGTCCCAGGGCGCGGCGATGCACTGGTGGGCAAGCCGAAGGTTGCGGCAGCCTTTGCGGGCACGACGAACTTCCTCAACACGCTCTATGTCGCAGTGGAAAATGCCGTTCAGCGCGGGGCGAGCCTCAAGGAAGCCTATGACAGCGTGCGCAAGGTGATGGACGGGCCGTTCGGCGATTATGCCATCTACGAGCATTGCCTGCCGTTCAATGTCTCACGCGCCTATGACGAGGCGCGCGGCATCGACCATCCGATCATCTGGACGGCGGAGCGGGATGTCGCCATGTGGAAGGCACTGGAGAAGGGCGAGAGCTGATCCCCGCGATCAGCGCTGCATCGCGCAGGTCAGGAATCCGGCCAGATCGTCGGTGACATGATCGACGTAGGCCGGTGTCCCGCGGACGATTTCCCAGGGCTCGCGGTGGTCCAGGCTGCCGGCCTTCGGGCGGACGAGAACAGTCGTCATGCCAAAGGCCTTTGCCGTTTCGAGATTATGGGCGATGTCCTCGAACATCACGGCCCGATCCGCGTCGACGCCGTGGTCGGCCAGAAACTTCTCATAGGGCGCGCGGTGCGGTTTGGGCGTAAAGCCGCCGGCGACAATATCGAAAACGTCGTCGAAGAGGTGGGCGATTCCGAGTGCCAGCATCGTCTTTTCTGCATGGCCGCGAGAACCGTTGGTGAAGACCAGCCGCCGGCCCGGCAGATGCTCAATTGCGTTGGCGAGGCGATCATCCACCCGTAATGTCGAGCGGTCGATGTCATGCACGAAATCAAGAAAATGGCCGGGATCGATCGCCTCTGGATGCTCGGCCATCAGCCCGTTCAGGGTGGTGCCGTAGCGCTTGTAATAATGCTTCTGCAAGGCGCGGGCGGAAATGCCGTCGAGCCCGAGAAGATCCGACAGATAGACCGTGATCATATGATCGATCTTCGGCCACAGATCCGCATGCGGGGGATAAAGCGTGTTGTCGAGATCGAAAACGAAGGTATCGATATGGCTGAACACGGCGACTCCTGCCGGTGCGGAGCCGGCGGCGGCATCATCGCTGAGTGCGTCTGGACAGGCGATGGCAGGATCAAACATTTGTCGATCCTACGCGTCAACCCTTGCCGAAATGTGACGGTTCATGTCGGTGCCTCGGATTGATCTTTCGATTACGCTCCGGACGTTCCCCTGCAACGGACCACTGGCCCTGATCGGTGCCGCGCTTGCGCCTTATCCATCCATTTTCAGCGCGGCGATGAACGCTTCCTGCGGAATCTCCACCTTGCCGAACTGGCGCATCCGTTTCTTGCCCTCTTTCTGCTTGTCCAGAAGCTTGCGCTTGCGGGTGGCATCGCCGCCGTAGCATTTGGCGGTCACGTCCTTGCGCAGGGCCGAAATCGTCTCGCGTGCAATGATCTTGCCGCCGATGGCCGCCTGAATCGGGATCTTGAACAGGTGCTGTGGAATCAGATCCTTCAGCTTCTCGCACATGGCGCGGCCGCGCCCTTCGGCGCGCGTGCGGTGAACCAGCATCGAGAGTGCATCGACCGGTTCGTCGTTGACGAGGATCGACATCTTCACGAGATCGCCGGGCTTGTAATCGGTCAGCGTGTAGTCGAACGAGGCATAGCCCTTCGAGATCGACTTGAGGCGGTCGTAGAAATCGAACACCACTTCGTTGAGCGGCAGTTCATAGACCACCATGGCGCGCTTGCCGACATAGTTGAGGTCGATCTGGTTGCCGCGCCGGTCCTGGCAAAGCTTCAGAATGCCGCCAAGATATTCGTCCGGCGTCAGAATGGTCGCCTTGATCCACGGCTCTTCGATTTCCTCGATCTTCGTCGTATCCGGCATATCGGCCGGATTGTGCATCTCGATCACCTCGCCGTCTTTCATCTTCAGCTTGTAGATGACGCTTGGCGCGGTCGCGATCAAGTCGAGGTTGAACTCGCGCTCCAGCCGCTCCTGAATGATCTCAAGGTGCAGCAGGCCGAGAAAGCCGCAGCGGAAGCCGAAGCCGAGCGCGGCGGAGGTTTCCATCTCGTAGGAAAAGCTGGCGTCGTTGAGCCTGAGCTTGCCCATCGCCGAGCGCAGATCCTCGAAATCCGCCGCATCGACCGGGAAAAGGCCGCAGAAAACGACCGGTTGCGCCGGTTTGAACCCTGAGAGCGCTTCTGCGGTCGGCTTCTTCGTATCCGTGATTGTATCGCCGACGCGGGTGTCGGCCACCTGCTTGATCTGAGCGGTGATGAAGCCAACCTCGCCGGGGCCGAGCTTTTCGACATCCACCATCTTGGGCTTGAAGACGCCGATCTTGTCGACCTGGTAACGGGCCTTGGTGCCCATCATCGTGATGTCGGACCCCTTCTTCAGCATTCCGTCGATGATCCGCACGAGCACGACGACGCCGAGATAGGAGTCGTACCATGAATCGACCAGCAGCGCCTTCAGGGGCGCAGTCTCGTCCCCTTTTGGCGGGGGCAGGCGCTTGACAATGGCTTCGAGCACAAGATCGATGCCGATGCCCGTTTTCGCCGAGATCGGCACCGCGTCCGAGGCATCGAGACCGATCACCTCCTCGATCTGCTCCTTGATGCGCTCGGGTTCGGCAGCGGGCAGGTCGATCTTGTTGAGAACCGGCACGATCTCATGCCCCGCGTCGAGCGCGTGATAGACGTTGGCGAGCGTCTGCGCTTCCACGCCTTGCGAGGCATCGACCACAAGAAGCGAGCCTTCGCAGGCGGCCAGCGAACGCGACACCTCATAGGCGAAATCGACGTGGCCGGGGGTGTCCATCAGGTTGAGGATGTAGGTTTTGCCATCCTCGGCCTTGTAATCAAGGCGAACGGTCTGCGCCTTGATGGTAATGCCACGCTCTTTTTCGATATCCATCGAATCGAGCATCTGCTCCTGCATGTCGCGCAGGGCGACCGTGCCGGTGTGCTGGATCAGCCGGTCAGCGAGCGTGGACTTGCCATGGTCGATATGGGCGACGATGGAAAAGTTGCGGATGGTGTCAATCGGATGCGTGGCCATGGCCGCGCTTCTAGAACATGGCGCGATGAAGGGAAAGCCGGTTCATCGCAGGAAAGCGGCTCTATCGGGCCAGAAGAAAGGCCACCATCAAATCCCGGACCTTGCCGAACATGGCGACGCCGTTTGACGTCCGGCAGCCGATTCCCCGCGCAGCCGCGATCAGCGGTGGCACTTCCGGCTTGGTCACGACATCGCCGACGAACATGCCGGGCCGCAGGGTTTCGAGTGGTACGGCCGTCGGGTCGCCCTCGCGCATCCCCAGCGGGGTCGCATTCAGGACAATGTCAAAGCCGGTTGCATCGGCCGGGCCGCTCGTGACGTTGAACTCGGCGGCGCGGAGGCGGGCCACAAGATCGTCGCGACGAGCCGTATCGAGTTCCGCAAGCACCAGTTCGCAGACGCCGGCGCTGGCGACCGCATGTGCAATCGCCGTACCCGCTCCGCCGGCGCCAACGAGCAGTGCGCGTTTTCCGGCAAAATCGCAGCCGTTATCCTGACAGGCCGCCACAAATCCGAGGCCATCGAACATGTCGCCGACCAGTGTGCCATCAGGCAGGCGGCGGATGGTATTGACCGATTTCAGGAAGGCCGCGCGATCCGACAGGCGGTCGCAGGCATCGTGGGCGGCAAACTTGTGTGGCACGGTGATGATCAGCCCGTCCATGTTCTTGGTCACACGCGCATCGGCGATGAAGGTCGCAAAGTCGGCGGGCGCCACCTGCACGGGATAGCAGATGGCATCGGCGCCTTGTTCCTCGAACGCACGGGTGACGCCGCCCGGCGATTTCACCTGGGCGATGGGATCCCCCACGACGGGGTAAAGGCGCGTCGCGCCGGAGAGATTGTCGAGCATGGGCCAAGCCTTTCAAACGACCTTGCCGATCCTCATGGTTCGGGTGCCTCCACCATGAGGATTGGAAGAAGCGGTTATCCCGCCTGCTTCATCGCGCCGCCGAGGAACAGTTCGCCGATGCGTGGATCGGCGAGGATATTCTCGCCGGTATCCTCGATGCGGGTCTGACCCTGTTCGAGCACCAGCCCATAATCGCAGAGCTTCAGAGCCTGCTTGGCATTCTGTTCGATGAGCAGGATCGAGACGCCGTTGTCGCGCAGGTTCTCCAGGATGCCAAAGACCTCCTGCACCATCAGCGGCGACAGGCCGATGGACGGTTCGTCGATGAGGATCAGGCTGGGATCGAGCAGGAGGCCGCGCGCCACTTCCAGCAGCTTCTGCTGTCCTCCGGAAAGGGTACCGGCCTGAACATCGGCCTTCTCACGCAAGATAGGGAAGCGCTTGAACATTGCCTCCATCCGCTCGGGCACGGAACTCTGGTCCGACAGCGCGACGGTGCCGAGTTCCATGTTGTGGCGCACGGTGAGCTCGGAAAAGATGTTGCGGCCTTGGGGCACATAACAAACGCCATTGTCGAGCATCTGGCGCGGCGCGTGGTTGGTCACATCCTTGCCGTTGAGGGTAATCGATCCGGTGCGCACCGGGAGGAGGCCGAAGATGGTCTTGAACATCGTCGACTTGCCGGCGCCGTTGGGGCCGATCACCGTGGTAATCTTGCCCTTCAGGATGTCGCAGGTCGTACCGTTCAGAATGGTCATCTTGCCGTAGCCGGAGACGACATCGCGCAGGGACAGCACCACATCCGGGCGGGCGGCAGCGGGGGCGTTTGCCATGGTGATCCTCCCTCAGTGTCCGAGATAGGCTTCAATGACGTCCGGATTGCTCCGGATCGTTTCGGGCGGGCCTTCGGCGATGATCTGGCCCTCCGCCAGCACAATGATGCGCGTGCAGAGGCTCATGACGAATTCCATATTGTGCTCGATGACGACGAAGGTGGCGCCGGTTTCCCGATTGACCGCCTGCAGCCGTTCCTTCAGCGCGCCGAGCATGGTGAGGTTGACGCCGCCTGCCGGCTCATCGAGCAGCACGAGGCGGGGACCGGCCATGAAGGCCATCGCCGCATCGAGCAGCTTCTGCTGGCCGTAGGAGAGGCCGCCGGCCTTCTCATCCCGCAAGTGGCCAAGCCGGAAGAAGTTGATCATCCGGTCGGCTTCCCCGCCAAGGCCGGCATCGCCCGGCATGAACAGACGCGAGAACATCGTGCCGCGATGCTCCTGTCCCGCAAGGATCAGGTTTTCGTGCACGGTCAATTGCGGGAACACCTGCAACAACTGGAAGGTGCGGCTGATGCCTTTGTGGTTGAGTTCCGAGGGACGCAGACCGGTCACGGCCTGGCCGTCCACCGAAACGGTGCCGCGGGTCGGGGTCAACTGTCCGAGGATACAGTTGAACAGCGTCGACTTTCCCGAACCGTTCGGTCCGATCAGGCCGAGGATTTCACCCTCAAACACATCGAAGGAGACGCCGCGCACGGCGTGAACACCCCCGAAGGATTTGGCGATATCGCGCACCTCAAGGACAGGTTTGCCCTTCCCGTCAGCAGAAACCCGTGCGGTTGCGCTCATGACGTCACCTTTTCAGCAGAGGATTTGGTGAGGGTGGCGCCGGCGCCGAGCGTCGGGCCTGTCACATCGGAATGCGGGCGGCGTTTCGGGGTCAGGAGTTGCTCGATCAGACCGAGGATGCCACGCGGCGCAAGCGCAACCATGATCATCACAATAACCGCAAAGATGATCGGGGCGAGCCCTTCGGTGAAGCGCAGCCATTCGGGTATCAGCACCCCCACCGCTGCCCCAACGAAGGGGCCGAGGAAATAGCCCATGCCGCCGACGAGGATCATCAGGAGATAATAGAGCGAGGGTCCGAGGGCGAAGGGTGCGGGGTCGATAAACTCGACCAGCGGCGCATAGAGCGCACCGGCAAAGCCGCCATAGGCCGAACCGACGGCAAAGGCGAGGAGCTTGTAGCTACGCACATCAATGCCAAGACTTTCCGCCCGCACCGGGTTTTCGCGCAAGGCTGTGAATGCCCGGCCCCAGGGGCTGCGCAACAGCCACCACATCACAGCGGCCAGCACCACTGTCATGAACAGCACAAACCAGTAGAAGACCAGCGGCGGGCGCGTCTTGATGCCGAAGATGACCGGGCGGGGTACATCCTGAATGCCGAACACGCCGCCCGTGAGCCACTGTTCATTGCGGATGAACAGCCAGACGAAGACCGCGAAGGCCAGCGTGACGAAGGCGAGATAGTGCTTTTGCACCCGGAGCGCCGGAAAGCCGAGCAGGATACCGACGACAAAGCAGAGCGCACCGGCAGCCGCGAAGGCCACAAAATACGGGACGCCCAGCTTTGTTGTCAGAAGCGCCATCGTATAGGCGCCGATGCCGAGGAAGGCGGCCTGCGCGAGGGTTTCCTGCCCGGCGTAGCCCATGATCAGGTTCACGCCCATCGCGGCAATGGCCGTCACCAGCCACAGGCTGATGATATAAAGGCCGTAGCGCTTGAAGCCGGTCCACGGAATGCCAAGACCGGTGAGGTCGGCCGGCATGGCGGCCAGCAGGATCAGCGCAATGATCAGCGCCGGAAACTGGTAACGCTTGAGCGTGCTCATACGGTGCGCTCCTCTTTGCGGCCAAGGATGCCCTGCGGACGGAACAGGATGACGAGGACCAGCAGCACCAGGGGAACAGCCTGCCGATAGGCGGTTGAAACGTAAGCGGCTGCGAGGTTGTCGACGACGCCGATCACCAGCCCGCCGACGATGGCGCCGCGCACCTGATTGAACCCGCCGACAATCGCCGCGACGAAGGCGGCCAGGCCCAGCACCTCACCATTCGAGAATTTGGCGAGATAGATCGGCGAAATGAGGAGCGAGGCCATGCCGGCCAGCGCCGCATTGATCAGGAAGGTGTAGAGCACCATGCGGTCGATATCGACGCCGAGGATTTTCGCGACCGTCGGGTTCTGGGCGGTCGCCTGCATCTGCCGGCCCGTCCGCGTCTGGGTGAGGAACCAGTTGAGGACGAGGATCACGACCGTCGCGACAACGAGGACGCCGATTTGCGCCAGGCTGATGTTGACGCCGCCGAAAGACAGCATCGTATCGGGCAGAATGGTGGGGAATGGCTGCGCTTCGGCGCTATAGATGTCCTTGACGCTATCCTTCAGGAATATGGCCAGCGCCAGCGTCGAGATGACCACCGCCAGCCCCGGCTGGCCACGCAGCGGATCGATGATGATTTTTTTGTAGCCGATACCCAGCACCAGCACGGAACAGAGGATTGCCACGATGCAAGCCAGCCAGAACGGCGCCCCGGCCCAGCGCATCGCTGCAAGGGCGAAGAAGGCCGGCAGCATCATGAATTCGCCCTGCGCGAAGTTGATGGTCTGCGTGGTCTGCCAGAGAAGCGTGAACCCGATGGCCGCCAGCGCGTAAATCGCGCCGGTGGCCAATCCCGATATTACAAGCTGAAGAAAATCCGTCATGTCCGCGCTTCCCCTCACTCGCCGTTTTCACCGGCCTGCCACCGGCGTTCTGATCATTTTCTTGCAAAACGGGCGGCCTGATGAGACCGCCCGTTTGTCATTCACACCATTTCGGGAACGGTTTACGGCTTGAGCTTCGGCAGGGTCTGGACAATGACCTGCTTGCCGCCCTTGACCTCGGCCAGATAGGATTCACGGTCGATGTCGCCGTTTTCGTCCCAGGTGCCGTTGAGCAGAATGCCCGGCTCCTTGGCGGGGTCGATGGTGAGACCGTGCAGGGCAGCCGCGATCGCCTTCGGATCCCACTTTCCGGCTTTCTCGACCGCCGCCTTCAGCATGTAGGGGGCCATGTAGCCCTTCATGCCGTTGTGGTCGGAACGGTGGCCGTATTTGGCCGTGAACTTCTTGTCATAGTCTTTGACGAGCGGGTTGTCGGCATCGGCGGTGAGGCCGACATGGCCCTTCACGCCTTCGGCGGCATCCTTGGCAAGGTCGATGACCTTCTGGCCGAGCAGCGTGGTCTCGCCGATCAACGGCTTGGTGACACCCTGCTTCTTGGCTTCAATGAGGAAACGGGCGCTTTCCTCTTCGGTCAGGTAGACGAAGATCGCATCCGCATTGGCGGCCTTCACCTTCACCACGTCCGGCGCAAAGTCAGCCTGGCCGGGCTCGGTGGAAAGGTCAGCTGCAACCTTGATGCCGCGCTTTTCGAGTTCCGGAATGATGGCATTGCGGCCACCCTTGCCAAAGTCGTTGTTCTGGTAGACCACCGCCACGGTCTGCGCCTTGACGCCATCCTTCAGATACTGGGCGATTTTCGGCATCGAGACATTCTGGCCGAAGGAGGTGCGGAACAGGTACTTCGAGCCCTGCGCGGTCAGCGGCGCGGCCTCGCCACCCATGATCTGCGGCACTTCGGCCTCGTTTGTCAGCTTGAGCGTGACGTTGACCGAACCCGAATAGATCGGGCCGAAGATCGCCATCGGCTTGTCGTCGAGCGCGCGCTGCACGCCGGCGCGGGCCTTGCCCGGATCGGATGCGGTATCGACGAACTCCATCTGGATCTTCTTGCCCAGAATGCCGCCCTTGGCGTTGATTTCCTCGACGGCCATGGTCGAGCCGTTCTTCCACATCTGCCCCACCGGAGCGCCGCCGCCGGACAGTTCGATGATGTTCGGAATCTTGATGACATCCTGCGCCATGGCCGGCATGGCAACGCCTGTCGCCAGCACCAGCGCACCGAACACGAAACCAAACCTGTCGATCTTCATGGTTATCCCTCCCTGGAACCTTGACGACTTTCGTCTTAACGGCTTCATTCGCACACGCCATCTTGAAGTGCAACTCAAAATTTGAATGACATTCCAAAAATGACTGTCTGCGCAAAATCTGACAGACTGGTTGCGGAATCGGGAGAGAATCATGAGCGGTGTCCTGGAAAGAACCCTGGGGCTTCTGGAGTGCCTGACGGTGCATCCCGAAGGCCTGCCGGTTGGTTCGATTGCAGACAAGCTCAACATCCCCCCGAGTGCAGCCCATCGATTGCTGACTGAACTCGTTCAGCGTGGCTACGTCAAGCAGACACGCGATCAGGGTGATTACGCCCTGACTACAAAGCTTGTCGCCATGGTTCTTGACTACATGGGCGCCGCAGGCATCGTCGATTTCGCCCAGCCGGTTCTCGACCGTCTGGCACTGGAAACGGGCGAGTTCATTCGCCTTGCGGTGATCGACGGCGACAAGCTGATCTGGGTGGCGCGCGCGCAGGGTGCGCGGCGGGGCTTGCGCTATGACCCCGACATTGATGCGGTGGCGCGTCTTTCCTGCACCTCGTCCGGCCATGCCTGGCTGATGACGCTGAGCGACGAGGATGCGCTGACGCTCGTGACCCGGCAGGGGTTCGGAGTGGCCCAGGATTACGGCCCGAACGCGCCGACAACCGCCATACGGATACTGGAACTGCTCGGACAGGCGCGCAAGCGCGGCTATGCCATGACCCATGACATGTTCGGGGCGGGGCTCTCGTCCATGGCGGTGCCGATTCGGCGCTTCGGCACGGTCACGGTGGGTTCACTCTCCATTGCCGGCCCGTCCGTTCGTCTGCCGCCGGAGCGGCTTGCCAGCCTCGCACCGAAGTTCTTCGAGGCGGCGGCTGAGATTGCGCAGGCTTCTGCGACCTCGCCGCTGTTTGCGACCCGACGGATCATTTCGGAGGCCGAAGCCGCCAAATAGGCGCCCCGATCTATCGCCGTGCGATGACGCCGGCGATTACCGCTTTCGCGGTTTCAAGGCCCCGGCGCGCCCATTCCTCGACACCGAGTTTATCCTTGGCCCCATCATTCGGCAGCTCGATGCTGACAGGCAAGGTCGCCGGCAACGCGGCAAACATGCCGGTGATGTCGATCGTACCCTCGCCTGGCAGCAACCGTTCCTGCCGGGCGGTATGGATCAACTCGGCATCGGTGAAATGCGTGCCTGGCGTTGCATCGCAAATCTGGGCGTAGTGGAGACGGCTTGCCGGAATGGCAAGGAGGTCGTCGAGCGTCGTGGTCGAGCGTCCGGCATGGAGCGTATCCACCAGAATCCCGCCGTTCGGCTGGCCGGCAGCAGTGACGATCCTTAACGCGGATTTCGCATCCTTCACCGCAGTCCAGGCCATGAATTCAAGATCACCGGTCACGCCAAACGGTGTGGCGGCCTCGCAGAAGGCTGCGAAACTCGCCGTGAGACGCGCTTCATCCGGGTCATCGCCCGCCACCAGCACAGCCTTTGCGTTGAGTTCGCCGCAGACCTCAAGGAAAGGGAGGACAGCCTTGGCCGAAAAATCCGCGCCAAGGCGAATGATCTCGACATCGAAAACGGTGATCCCCGTATCGGCAAGCCGACGTTTTGTCTCGCGCAGCAATCTCTTGTCGTCGATCAGCGGATCAAAGATGCCACCCGGAGCAGAGGGCAGTGCGCGCAATCCCACCGCGCCGTAGCCAAGTCTTGCAGCCAGGGAAATGGCCTCGGGGGCAGCCAGCGGAGCCGCCGTCAGATAGGCGAGGGAATAGGTGCGCGTCATTGTCTGCTCCCGGTTCAGGCCAGCGGCGAAATCGCCGTGGGCAACAGGATCGTCGAATGCATTTCGCCTGTCAGCCAGGCCGGCCCCCCCTTCGGCGGCCAGACGCCTTTGGCGACCGATTCAGCGCGGGCCGCCGCGCGGGCATCCAGGCTCGCGAAGGGCCAGATATGTGTGAATCGCGGCGCGCCATCGAGGGCGACCATCGCGATCGTGAGTGGCGAGATCTTGCCACGCTCCGGCATGGCGTTTTCCCAGGCCGCGATGGTGTGGGGAACGCCGCCATGTTTCAGCTTGTAGGTGCGCAATTCGTAGACGTTGCCGAACTTGCCGGGCGTAATCGGAGGCAGGAATGGAAAGGGAAGATAGCTGTCGAACCGCATGTCGAGAATCGCCTCGCCTGCGTTGAACGGGTTCGTCGTGGACAGGACGCGCATCCGCTCCTCGCCGAGTTCGCGCTCATCGGCAAAGCCGCGCAGCAGCACCACCCGGTTCAGTTCGCCGATTTCGCTGGACCAGCAGCCGAGCAGCTGGCCGCGGGCATCTGTCTCTTTCACGAAAGCATCGATGCCGGCGACAACGGCTCCGAGCGTACCGAACTTTATGGACAGAGTGGCAATTTCATAACGCATGGCGGCTCCGGGTTTCAGGGGCTGTTACGATCAAGTGGAACGCCTGCCGCGACATGGGCTGCGACATAGGCGAAGGTCATGGCCGGGCCCAGCGTGATGCCGCCCGCCGGATAGCGCCCGCCCATCATACTCGCCATGTCATTGCCAACGGCGAAAAGGCCATCAGTGGCAGCGCCCTCCGCGTCAAGGACGCGGGCCTCCGGGTCGGTGCTCAGGCCGGCAAACGTGCCGAGACTGCCGGGTATGATTTTCACGGCATAGAACGGTGCGCGGTCGAGTGGGGCGACGCAGGGGTTTGGCCCGTGCCGGGCATCACCCTGAATGCGGTTGTAGGCGCTTGTCCCCCGGCTGAACGCGGGGTCCTCGCCACGAGTTGCCGGACCGTTGAAAGCAGCGATGGTGGCCTCAAGCCCAGCCCGGTCGATGCCGCAGGCCGCCGCCAGCGCGCCGATCGTCTTGCCGCGCTTCAGGTAGTCGTTCGCAAGCCACGGACGTAGCGGGAAGGGGCGAGGCCGCGCACGGCCCAGCCCGTAGCGGCGCTGGAAGGCATGGTCGCAGATCAGCCAGGCCTCCATCGGTTCACCCGCGGGCGTTGCTCCGAAGAGCGCTTTCATTACGTCGTGGTAGGAATTGGCCTCATTGGCAAATCGCCGACCATCGCGACGGACCATGATGAGGCCAGGCTTGGCGCGTTCCATGAGATGGGGAAAGCGCCCGGTCGAGCCACCCTTGCGGGGCACCAGCGAAACGGGTGCCCAGGCCCCGGCATCGGACAGATCGCGGCGAACATGCCCCCCTGCCCGCTCGCCGAGCCGGATCCCGTCGCCGGTGTTTTCTTGCGGCGCGGCAGAATGATGCTCGGCCCCGGTCGGTGCATGTGGGAACAACTCGGCCTTGCGCGCCAGATCATGCGGAAAGCCGCCGGCTGCGAGCATGACGCCGCGCCGCGCCGCGATGTGGACGGTCTCTCCGGCAATGCGTGCAACAACCCCGGTCACGCGCCGTCCAGTCATCGCAAGATCGATAACCGGTGAATCCGCCACGAGTTTAACCCCGAGGTCATCCGCCGATTTCAGCAGCCTTGCGATGAGCGCGTTGCCACCCACGAGATGCATTCCCCGGCCATGGCGCAACAGATCGGCCCAATGGCGCAGAGTGCGCCGGGCAACGTGGCGGAAGGCACCAAAATCGCGGAAGGCGTTGATGAAGTTCCCGAGGTCGGCGCCAGAGGCAATGCCCATGCCCCAGGGCGAGATTTCTTCGAGCGGTCGGCGCAGATCACGGATGCGGCGGCCCAGGTTGCGCCCGTCGTACGGCGCGGCGCAGACCGAACGGCCTCCGCGCCCGGCACCCTCCGACTTGTCATGGAAATCGGGAATGACATTGCCATCGACAAAATCGAGGCTGGTGTGCTGACGGAAAAACGCAATCATGCGCGGCGCCTGTTCCAGAAACCGCGTGACGCGCGCTTCGTCATAGGCGCTCCCGAGCTCAGACCGAAGGTAGGCTCGCGGCGCCTCGATGTCTTCAGCAATGCCGGCGGCAACCGCGAGTGGATTGCGCGGCACCCAGAGCCAGCCGCCCGACCAGGCGCTGGTGCCGCCAAACTGATGGTGCTTTTCAAGCACGATCACATCGAGGCCGAGAAAGGCCGCCGTCACTGCCGCCGCAAGCCCCGATGCGCCGGAGCCAACGACAACGAGGTCGCAGACGCGCGCGGCGGCCGCTTCAGACACCGGCTGCCCCGCCATGAAGCGCATTGCGGATGGCGCGGTAGGCGAAAGTGATGCCTGGTCCGATGGTGATGCCCGGCCCGGGATAGGTGCCGCCCATGATCGATTGCGCTTCGGCGCCGACAGCATAAAGACCGCCGATGGGCTTATTCCCTGCGTCCAGAACGCGGGCCTCGGTGTCGATGGCAAGGCCGGTCGAGGCGCCGATGTCGCCGGGATAGAGCCGGACGGCATAGAATGGCCCGGTCCTGACTGGCCCGAGCGTCGGGTTCGGCAAGCCCGCCGAAGCATCGCCGTTGACGCGGTGATAGGGCGTTGTGCCACGTCCGAAATCCGCGTCGACACCCGTCTCGGCGAAGCGGTTCATGCGGGAGCCGGTTTCGATCAGAGTCGCGGGGTCCATTCCGAGCTTGTGGGCAAGATCCTCCAGACTGGCGCCCTCGGTCAGATAGCCATCGGCCAGGAAGGGCTTGAGATCATGCGTTCCCATGCGCACCATGCCAAGGCCGTATTTCAGAAGCGCCGGCGCATCGCAGATGATGAAGCAGGGAATGGTCGGCGTCTCGGCATGGGCCGCAAACATGGCGCGCCCGAAATTGTGATAGGAGGTCGATTCATTGACGAAGCGCTCGCCCTTCTGGTTCACGCAGAAGGTGCCCGGCTTCGAGCGATCCATAACGAAATGCGGGAAGACCGCCGTGCTGCCGTCGGCCCGCTTCCGCACCGAGACGGGCGCCCAGAAGGCATTGTCCGCCCCGCCCGTACCATAGGCCGCGCCAAGGCCCAGCGCCAGGTCCTGCGCCGCGCCGGTATGGCCGGGGGCCGCAGGGCTGAACTCCGGGGTCGGGGAGTGCAGCATTTCGCCCCGGCGCTTGAGGTTACGCCCGAACCCTCCCGCTGCCAGCACAACGCCTTTCATGGCAACCAGGCGACGGGTAACGCCCTCCGCCTCGGCCACGACACCGGTGACACCAGAAGAACCGGTCAGTAGCTCAGTGATGCTGGTCCCGGTCACGATATCGGCGCCACGATCCAGCAGCGACTTTAGGAAACGCCCGATCAGGGCATTGCCCATGACAAGACGCGAGCCCCGCTTGCGCCCGAACAGCCGATCCCGACCGTAGTTGGCCAGGATCCGGCTGGCGTGGAGGAAAGAGGCCAGACTTTGCTTCAGCTTGAGCAGATGACCGATGTCGGTGCGGTCCACCATCATGCCGCCGAAGATCGTGAACTCGGGAATTGGCGGGCGGATCAGATCGAGTGCATTGCCCAGGCTCCGCCCGTCGAAAGGCAGCGGCTCCAGCGCCCGCCCGCGCATGGTCGCGCCGGCATGTTGCTGTTCGTAATCGGGATGGGTGGCATAGGGGCGGAATTTGACTTCGCTGTTGTCCTCCAGCGTGTGAATGGCATCGGGCGCACTTTGCAGAAATGCCATGCGCATCGCGGCGCTGGAATGATTGCCCACTGCCGCATCGAGAAACCCCGCCACGGTCTCGATGCTGTCGCTCTCCAGCACCTTCGGCGAATGCCGCGTATTCGGCGCCCAGGTTGTCGCGCCCGACAGCGCGGAGGTCCCGCCGACATATTCCGTCCGCTCGATCAGCAGAACCTTCTGGCCTTCAATGGCGGCAAAGAGGGCTGCGGCCATGCCTGCTGCGCCCGCTCCCAGCACGATGATGTCATAGGTCGCGCCATCGGCGATATCGCCAAGACTGCGGATCACCTGCCTGTCCTCCGGTTGACCATTTTCACTCGCGCGCCAAGACCGCCAGCCATTCGGCTAGCATGGCCATCATTGATTTCCAAATATATTTTTATTTTGGAATTATATTCCAGTTTAATTGACATTGCGAAGATTGGCGCGCAGACTGTCCGGCGCGGTCGGACCTTCGCCGCTCGGACGCAGGAAACTCAGCATGATGTTTGACAAGCCCCTGGTTGACCTGCGCGTCTACACCATCCGCCTACGCAAGATGGGTGCCTTCATCGACGTGTTCGACCGGCTGGCGATGCCCGTTCAGGTCAAGTACCTCGGCTTGCCGCTCGGAATGTATGTGAGTGCGGTTGGAGAATTGAACCAGCTTGTGCATCTCTGGGGCTTTGACGACATGGGTGCCTTTGAGCGCTGCCACGCAGCACGCGACCGTGATCCTGACTGGCCGGCCTATCTTGCCGCTTCAGCAGACCTGATCACGGCCCAGGAAAACCGGCTGATCCGCCGGGTCGAGATGCCGCTGACGGCCGCACTCATCGCATCAGGCGCACCAATTGCCACGGGAGCCGGCCTGTGACGGGCACCGACTGGCTCGGCCTGGGCGGCAAGGTCGCTGTCATCACCGGGGCCGGCGGCGGACTGGGCCGAGCGCTGGCGGGGGCCTTTGCGCAATCCGGCGCAAAGCCTGTGCTGCTCGACTATAATCTGGCGGCTGCACAGGACGTTGCCGCTTCCGTGCAATCCCAAACCGGAGTGCACGCCCTGGCGCTTGCCTGCGATGTTTCTGACCCTGCTTCCGTAAAGGCGGCTGCGGATGAAAGCGCGCACACCGCAGGCTCCGCCGACATACTGGTCAACAATGCCGCGCTGCTGCGCCCCGGCCCGCTTGACGAACTGACCCTCAGTGAATGGAACGCGCTGATCGCCGTCAATCTCACCGGCTATTTTCTCACCTCGCAGACGTTCGCGCGCCAGATGCGCGGACGAGGCGGCGCGATGGTGCATATCGCCTCGATTTCCGGCAGCCATCCGCAGCCGCTGAGCGGCGCCTACAGCGTTTCCAAGGCCGGTATCCTGATGCTGTCGCGGCAGATCGCCATGGAGTGGGGCTGCGACGGTATTCGCTCGAATGTCGTCAGTCCCGGTATGGTGGAAACGCCGATGAGCAAGGGCTTCTATGACACGCCCGGCGTTCGCGAGCGTCGCCGTGCCGTCATCCCCGCTGCCCGGATCGGCCAGCCGCCGGACATGGCGGATGCCGCGCTTTTCCTTGCGTCCGACCGCGCGGCCTATATCACTGGCGAAGAGATCCTCGTCGATGGTGGCTATTCCCGGATGCTGATGGGACTGATCCCGCGCCCCGGCTTTGACAAGACGTGAGGGATTGATGGACCGCAATCGTGAATTCGCCGGCAAGGTCGCCTTCATCTCCGGGGCCGGGTCGGGAATCGGACTGGCAACGGCCGAACTGCTGGCCTCGCTCGGCGCCCGCGTTGCCATTGGCGACATTTCCACTGACGCTGCCGACCGGGCTGCGGCTAAAATCGCCGCGATGGGCGGCACAGCCCTGCCACTTACCGTTGATGTCGGCGATCATGCGGCGCTGGCGCGCGCCGTTTCCCGCATCGAAGCCGATTTCGGCGGTCTCGATCTTGCCGTCAACAACGCCGCCATTCCGGGGCCTCGTGTGCCCCTCGAAGATTATCCCATCGAGGCCTGGAAGGCGGTGATCGACATCGACCTGACAGCCGTATTTTATGCACTGCGCACCGAGTTGCCGGCCATGAAGCGGCGCGGCGGCGGCAGTATTGTCAACATCGCCTCGATCGCCGGCGGGCTCGGCATTCCGCTCACCGGACCCTATGCCGCCGCCAAACACGGCGTCGTCGGGCTGACGCGTGTCGCCGCGCTGGAAAATGCGACCGCCAATATCCGCATCAATGCGGTTGGTCCCGGTTATGTGGAAACGCCCTTCGTGATGGAGCGCGGCGAGGACATCGTGCGCGCCTACCGGGAGAAGCACCCGGTCAAACGCATGGCGACGACGGCCGAGATTGCCGAACAGGTCGCCTTTCTCCTGTCGGACAGAGCCTCGTTCGTCACAGGTGCCTATCACATCATCGACGGCGGTTATTCCGCACAATAGCGGGTGGACAGGGGCCGGGCACGGGGTAGGATGCCGCATCCTACCAAGCTCCGGAAGTCCCATGAAAGTCTCGCTCATCCAGTCCAATCCCGGCGCCGACAAGGCTGCGAACCTTGCCGATGCGAAGATGCTGATCGAACGGGCCATCGCGCTTGATGCGCCGGATTTCGTCATGCTGCCCGAGGTGTTCGACTGGATGGGTTCACCGGGCGTTGACCGCGAACAGGCCTTCGAGGCTGAACGGGGTGGACCATCCTATGAAATGTGCCGCAGCATCGCCCGGCAGAATCGGGTCTGGCTCCACGCGGGCAGTTTCCGCACCCGCATACCGGGTGAGGAGCGCAGCTACAACACGACTGTTGTCTTCAATCGCGAGGGTGAGGAGGTGACGCGCTACCACAAGATCCACCTCTTCGACATCACAAGTCCGGACGGCGCAAGCTACCGCGAGTCTGCTTCCTTCCGCCCCGGCGAGGCCATCGTGACCTATGATTGCGAGGGCGTAACTGTCGGCTGCGCGATCTGCTATGATATCCGCTTTCCGGAGCTTTTTCAGGCGCTCGTGCAGCGCGGTGCGCAGGTGATCGCCCTGCCAGCCGCCTTCACGCTCCAGACCGGCATGGACCATTGGGAGGTGCTGTGCCGGGCGCGGGCCATCGAGACGCAGACGTTCTTTCTCGCGTGCGGCATGACCGGGGCCTTTCAGTACGGCAACGAACGCCGGCACACCTATGGCAACTCAATGGTTGTGGACCCCTGGGGTCAGGTGATTGCAAAGGCGTCGAATGGTGTCGGACACGTCTCCACCCGGCTCGACATCGGGCAGGTTGCCCGGGTTCGGGCCCAGATTCCAGTGGCCGAGCACAAGGCCGTCGGTGTTCGGATCAACGCCTGAGCCCGATTTCACCAGCGGTATGCAGAGCCGTCGGCAGACCTGCTGGACGCCCAGGACGCAGGCTGCATCGTGGCGAACACTCATGCCGATTTCCCTGGCTCCGAACAGCCGGATCGCTACCTCGGCCTCCATCATGGCCGTCGCAGGCTCTACGGAGGCGATGCGGTAAAAGGATGGTCGCAACTGCCGCTTGTCGAGGTTTTCGGGGATAGCGCCGGCATAGCCAGTCGCGCCCCTTCCCGTTTCCTTGTCGCCAATACCTTCGCCACCTTGCATTACCATGTTTACCACCGTCGGTGCATTTCATTTGCACAAGAATGGCTGCATGATTGCGTAACAGCAACGTCAGGTAGCGAGCTCGGTTAAGTTCGCCGGCGGGTTCCACAATATGAAATAGCGCCGCGCCCGAACTGCCGGACCATCTGTTCCATAACCTGGTGCTGAGCAACAAGGCCACGGACCAGATCAGGGAGATCTGGCGCATCGGGTCCTTCCGGAAAGCCGAGCCCGAGCGCGCCTTCAGGACGCCCGTCCCGCCCGAGCACAACGACTGCCAGTTCGCTCCGCCCGTTCAGGGGATTGCGGGCAAGTGCGTAGCCCTGGAGGCGGACCCGGTCGATATCCTTGAACAATTGACGGGCCGCCAACTCCGGCGAGACGGCCGTGCGGATCAATGTGGCAAGTGCAATATCCTCAGCCTCCGCTTCGGGCAGGGCAGCCAGAATTGCAAGCCCGAATCCTCCCTGGCCGATCGTCCGGCGCAGTCCAATCTCGAACCCCTCATCTGCATAACCTGCCTCGCCGCGGGCGATGTCCATGCAGACGAGTTCCTGCCCGGACCGAAGAAAGAACGCGGCATCCGCGCCCGTCGTCGCGGCCAGACGCTCGACCACCGCCCGGGCGGTCGTCCCGACATTGCGTCGGTTCGAAGCGGCGGCAGCCAGCGTGAAGAACTCAAGTCCGAGATAGTAGCGGCGGGTGAACGGGTCCTGCTCGACAAATCCGTAACGCCCCAGGGTCGAGAGCAGGCGCCGCGCGGTCGCTGCATCCAGCGCATTTTCGACAGCGAGGTCCGTCAGGCGCTGTCCTGAACCGTCATGGGCGGCCAGGTGAAGGAGGAGGCGCAAAGCACGTTCGACAGCCTGGGCGCCATTGCGGCGTTCGGGCACGTCTTCGGCAAGTCCGCGTTGAGGTTGCAGTTGTCGGGCAGTCCGGATCACACACGACCGGTAGCAGTGCCGTCTTGCACTTCCCCTGCAAGAATTCCGAAGATTTGAGACGACGGCCCAAACTATCGCCCAAACAGACGATTCAGCTGATCCCGGTCGTTGCTGTTCGGCCCGGCATAGAAGGTGCGATCAGGCTTCGGCTGTGCCTTGTCGACCGCGCCAACAGGCCGTGGCGGCACGGGACGGAAGGTAGTGCCCGTAACTTCCTGACGAAATGCTGTGCCCTCTCGCTCCGCCGACACGACGCGACGCGGGCCGCGCGGCCGCTCCTGCGGCGCATTTGACAGGTTTCCGACAGGTTTCGGCGGCACCAGACGCGGTGTATTTCCGACCGATTCAGGCCTGAGCTGCAACGGCGCGCGTTCAACGGCGGGCTCGCGTGGGGCAGCGACGGGGCGCGGGACAGGGCGGGCGACCGTTCGCTCCGGCTGGGGCATCGGCGGGCGCATGTCTTCGCTGGTGCGGGCATCCGGGTCGTAGTCGCGGGCTGGCGCAGCCTCGCGCGCGGCGGGTGCGGCACCGACAATGCCGGGCAGCGGCTGCACAGGCTGGCCGGCAAGCGCAGAACGCATGAAGCGGCTCCAGATCTCCGCCGGCAGCCCCGAACCCGAAACCTTTTTCATCGGGTCACCATCATCATTGCCGACCCAGACCGCTGCGGTGAGCGCACCCGTGTAGCCCACGAACCAGGCGTCCTTGTGTTCCTGCGTCGTGCCGGTCTTGCCGGCAGCAACCCAGCCGGGAATCTCGGCCTTGCGTGCGGTTCCGCTCAGAAGCGTTTCGCGCAGCATCACATTCATCTGGGCGACGTGATGGGCTTCGATCACCCGGCCACGCGTGGTCGCCTTCCGTTCAAAAATAACCCGGCCATCCGTGCCCCGCACACGGGAGATCACGTAAGGCGTCACGCCAACGCCACCGTTCGCGAAGGCGGTGTAGGCCGTCACCATTTCGAGTGGCGTCACCTCGGATGTGCCAAGCGGCAAAGAAGGGTGGGCGGCGAGCGGCGAATTGATGCCAAGCCGTTGGGCCGTGCGCACGACGTTCTTGATGCCGGCCTCTTGCCCGAGCTTCACTGCCACGGTGTTCAGCGACATTGCCAGCGCCCGCAACAGGGTGACGTTGCCGAAGTACTCGCGCGTGTAGTTCTCGGGCTGCCAGCCCTTGATGTTGACCGGTCCGTCCTCGCGCACCGTTTCCGGCGTCAGGCCCAATTCAAGGGCCGCAAGATAAACGAAGGGCTTGAAGGAGGATCCCGGCTGGCGCCGCGCGAGCACCGCCCGGTTGAACTGGCTTTCGGTGTAGTCGCGCCCGCCGACCAGCGCCCGGATCGCGCCATCCGGTGCCATGGCGACGATTGCGCCCTGATCCACATTCTTGGCATCGCCCTGCGCGTGCAGCGCCGAGGTCAAGGCCCGCTCGGCGGCCTGCTGAATCGGCGGAAGGAGCGTTGTTGTCACCTGCACATCACCGTCGATGGCGCCAACATAATCGTCGAGCACGTCCATCACCCAGTCGGCTGCGTAATTGGCCGAACCGCCACCGATGGTGCGACGCGCCTCGACCTTCGTCGCCATGGCCACCTTCGCCTGGTGCGGGCTGATGTATCCCTGATCAAGCATCTCCTTGAGAACGACCATCGCGCGGTCAGAGGCGCCTTGCGGGTTTCGGCTTGGCGCAAGGCGTGATGGCGATTTCATCAGCCCGGCCAGCATCGCGGCCTCGCCCAGTGTCAGCGAGCGGGCGGACTTGCCGAAGTAGCGTTGCGCGGCGGCATCGATGCCATAAGCACCGGCACCGAAATAAACGCGGTTGAGATAGAGCTCGAGAATCTGGTCCTTGCGGTAGTGCCGCTCCAGCCAGAGGGCGAGGATCGCTTCCTGCACCTTGCGCGACATCGTGCGCTCCTGCGTCAGGAACAGGTTCTTGGCCAGCTGCTGGGTGAGGGTTGAACCGCCCTGCTCGACCTTGCCCGAGGTCATGTTGCGCATCACCGCACGGCCGAGGGCGATCACATCAATGCCGAAGTGCTCGCGGAAGCGCTTGTCCTCGATGGCGATGAAAGCATTCGGCACATGCTTCGGCAGGTCCGAAATCGGAATGTTGCTGCCGCCCGTTTCGCCCCGGTTGGCGATCAACGTGCCGTCAGCAGCAAGAATGGCGATGTTCGGCGGGCGCTTGGGCACGGCGAGCTGGTCAATCGGCGGCAGTTTCAGCGCATGATAGCCGACGAGAACCGCGCAGGCGATAATCCCCCAGACTGACGCGACGGCGCTCCAGTAGACAAGCCGGCGGCCAAAACTGCGGCGCGGGGCGGGGCGGCGCTCCCGCGACGCTTCGCGGCGCTCGGTCCGCTCCGGCGCCCGCGCACGGCGTGGAGGGGGAGGCGGATCATAGCCGTCATCGTGGTCGTCGTAGTCCTCGTCGCGGCGGCGTCGGCTCATGGCAGGTTCCGGTCTGTCCTGGCTGACCGCCCGGCGGGGACGGCGGGGATGATCGTCCCCCTCATCGTCGATTTCAAACGGTGGCGAAAAATCAGGCTCGCGGCGTGCATTGCGGGACCGGCGCACCCTGTCGGACGGACCGGGACGATCATCAGGTTCGAGCGCGATGTCGCCACGACGCGCCCGTTCCCCCATATCGAAGGCAGGTTCGCGCCGCTGGCGGCGCCCGCTATCCCTGTCATCGTCCCAATCGGCCACAACTCAACCCGCCGCTCATCCCGCCTGACAGCCTAGCGGCTTCGATCTTAAGGCGACGTTAGCGTTGGCAACCGGTGACAGCGATTCGCAGCTTTTTCATGAATTTCCCGAGAAAAACCGTCACTTTCCGGCCTTGATCGCGTTCGCACGGATGGTTGAGAGCGATGCGGCGATGGTGAGGGCCTCAGGATCGAGGAAACAATGCAGGATCGCCGGCTTGCCCGAGGCGCGCGCGCGTTCAAAGGCTGGCGCAAATTCCGCCGTGGTCCGCACGGTCTCGCCATGGCCACCGAAGGCCCGGGCATAGGCCGCGAAATCCGGATTCTTCAACCCGGTGCCCGAGACACGCCCGGGATACTCCCGCTCCTGATGCATCCGGATGGTGCCATACATGCCATTGTCGATCACCAGCGCGATGATCGGCAGGTCGTATTGCACGGCGGTCGCAAATTCCTGGCCGTTCATCAGGAAACAGCCGTCGCCGGCAAGGCAGACTACGGGCCGTTCCGGATAGAGGCGTTTGGCCCCCACCGCCGCCGGCAGGCCATAGCCCATCGAGCCGGAAGTCGGCGCAAGCTGTGTGGCAAAGCGGCGAAAGCGGAAATAGCGGTGCAGCCAGGTTGCATAATTGCCCGCGCCGTTGGTCATGATCGCATCATCGGGCAGGTTTGCGCGCAGCCACTGGACGACAAGCCCCGGATGGAAGTCGCCGGAGGTCGGCGCGGGATTGCCGGAAAAGGCGAGATAGGCCTCGTGATCGATGGTGGTCTGTGCCGCCCAAACGGGTTTGTCCGGCGCAGCGAGCCCGGCAAGCGCGGCGGCAAAGGGCTTCGGCGTTGCGTGAATCGGCAGGCTTGAGGCGTAGACACGGTTCAGTTCCCCGGCATCGGGATGGACATGAACAAAGCGCGCGCCATCGCCGGGGATGTCGAGCAGCGTGTAGCTCTGGCTTGGCATTTCTGACAGCCGGGTGTTGACTCCGATGATCAGATCCGCCGCCTTGATTCTGGCGACGAGCTTCGGATTGGCGCCAATGCCGAGATCGCCGGCAAAGCAGCGGTGGTCATGGGGAAAGAGCATCTGGCGGCGCAGGGACGTGGCAACCGGCAGATCAAACCGTTCGGCAAAAGTGATGAGGTTGCTGCGGGCCTCCTCATCCCAACGCGTGCCACCAACAAGCACGATCGGGCTTTTCGCCGCCAGCAGCCGCCCGTGCAGCGCCGCCATTGTTTCAGGGCCGGGGTGGGTCTCGATGGGCGCGACGAAGGGCGCATCCGGCACGTCGACCGCATCGACCAGCATATCCTCCGGCAACGCAATCACCACGGGTCCGGGCCGCCCGCTCATGGCAACGGAAAAGGCACGGGCAACGAGTTCGGGAATGCGTCCGGCATCGTCGATTTCGGTCGCCCATTTGGCGAGCGGGCCGAAGGCTGCGCGGTAATCGACTTCCTGAAACGCTTCCCGCTCGCGCATTCCACGCTCGATCTGGCCAACGAACATGATCAGCGGAATGGAATCCTGCCTGGCAACATGGATCGCATGGGCCGCATTGGTGGCGCCGGGACCACGCGTGACAAAGACAATGCCGGGCCGGCCCGTCAGCCGCCCCACCGCATCGGCCATGAAGCCTGCGCCCGCCTCCTGCCGGCAGACCGTGACGCGCACCGAGGCGTCATGCAGCGCATCAAGCACGGCAAGATAGCTTTCGCCCGGCACGCAGAAGATGTCCGTAACCTTCTGGATGAGGAGCTGATCGACGAGAACTTGGGCGCCGGTGCGGGTCGTCATGAGGGGTCAGCTCCAATTGGGATCGTTGAGGATTTCGGCCTGATGCTCGCCCACGGTCGGGCTGGGCCTGTGGGAGAGCTGATGCTCGCCATCAAGCGTGATCGGCGTTCGGACGGAGGGAATGCTGCCGGCGGCGGCCGCGGGCGTAGCCAGATCGACGCGCATTTTCCGGTGGACCACCTGCGGGTCGCTGAACATTTCCTGGACTGTGTTGATCGGCCCGGCCGGCACGCTTTCCGCCTCAAGGCGGGCAATCAGGTCGTCCTTGGCAAAACGGATCGTCAAGCGCCCGAGATGCGGGATCAGCGTGGCGCGGTTGGTGACGCGGCCCTTGTTGTCCAAATAATCGGCGTGGTGTGCCAGTTCCGGCTCGCCCAGCACTGCACACAGCTTGCGGAACTGGCCATCATTGCCGGTGGCGATGATGATATGTCCGTCTGAAACCGGGAAGACCTCGTAAGGCACGAGATTGGGATGGGCATTGCCCATGCGTCCCGGTGACTTGCCTGAAACGAGGAAATTCAGCGCCTGGTTGGCCATGACGCCAACCATCGTGTCGAGCAACGCACAATCGATGATGCCGCCTGCCCCGGTTTCCTGCCGCCGATGCAGGGCCGCCAGCACGCCAATGGTCGCATAAAGGCCGGTGTAGATGTCGGCGATGGCAAAGCCGGTCTTGGTCGGCTGGCCGTCCGCATCGCCGGTGATGCTCATGGCGCCGCTCATGCCCTGGATGAGGAAATCATAGCCGGCGCGCGGGGCATAGGGTCCATCCTGGCCAAATCCCGTGATCGAGCAATAGATCAGGCGCGGATTGAGCGTGGTCAGGCTTGCCCCGTCGAGGCCGTACTTCTTCAGGCCGCCAACCTTGAAATTCTCGATCACCACATCGGCCTTCCCAGCAAGACGGCGGATCATCGCGATATCGTCCGGGTTCTCGAAATCCGCCGCGAGCGACCGCTTGCCGCGATTGCAGGAGTGATAATAGGCCGCACCAAGATGGCCGCCATCACGCGCCGGAACGAAGGGCGGCCCCCAGGCGCGCGTGTCATCACCGGCGCCGCGCCGCTCCACCTTGACGACATCTGCGCCGAGATCAGCGAGCACCTGCCCCACCCACGGGCCGGCCAGAATGCGGGCAAGTTCCAGAACACGAATGCCGGCGAGCGGTTTGTCAGACATGGCTTATGCTTTCTTGCGGGGACGATTCCCCGTTCCGTCCGCGGGACGATGCGTCAGAAAGAGCCTCCCGTGCAACCGTCAGCCATCACATTGTCGCGCCGATCGTCCAGGGCACGAACTCGGCATCGCCATAGCCCAGTTCTTCGGATTTTGTCCGCTCACCCGAGGCAACACGCAGGATCGTCTCGAAGATCGCCTGCCCCTTTTCTTCCAGCGTCACGCCATCAAGAACATCACCGCAGTTGATGTCCATATCGTCGATCATCTTCTCGTACATCGGCGTGTTGGTGGCGAGCTTGATCGAGGGGGTCGGCTTGCAGCCGTAGGCCGAACCGCGACCGGTGGTGAAGCAGAGCACATTTGCGCCACCCGCGACCTGTCCCGTCGCAGCCACCGGATCGTAGCCGGGCGTATCCATGTAGACGAACCCGCGCGCATCCACCGGTTCGGCGTAGTGATAGACACCCGACATCGGTGCATTACCCCCTTTGGCGGAGGCGCCGAGCGACTTTTCGAGGATGGTCGTCAGCCCCCCGGCCTTGTTGCCGGGCGAGGGATTGTTGTTCATGTTCATCCGGTTGCGGGCTGTGTAGTCCTCCCACCACCTGATGATGCCGACGAGTTTCTCACCAATGTCGCGCGTCTTGGCCCGGCGGGTGAGGAGATGTTCGGCGCCGTAGATTTCCGGGGTTTCGGACAGGATCGAGGTGCCGCCGTGCCGGACGAGGATGTCCGAGGCAACCCCGAGCGCCGGATTGGCGGTGATGCCGGAGTACCCATCCGAGCCGCCGCATTGCAACGCCAGCATCAGGCCCGAGGCGGGCGCCGTCTCACGGCTCACCGCATTGACTTTCGGCAGCATACTGCGGATTGCCTCGACACCGGCGGCAATGGTCTTTTTGGTGCCCCCCACTTCCTGGATGGTCATGGTGCGGAACGTATCGCTTTCAGCAACGCCGTACGCCTCCTTCCAACGCCCGATCTGGAAGCCTTCGCACCCGAGCCCGACCATGACGACGCCGCCCATGTTCGGATTGGTTGCATAGCCCCATTGGGTGCGCTTGAGGACCTCATAGCCTTCGCCCTTCACATCGAGCGCGCAGCCGCCGCCATGCACAAGCGGAATCACGCCGTCGATGTTGGGATAATCATCGAGCAGGCCGGATCGGTTGATTTCCTCGGCCATGAACTTCGCCACCGTGGCGGAACAGTTCACAGAGGTGAGAATGCCGATATAGTTGCGCGTACCCCATTTGCCATTCGCGCGACGATAGCCCTCGAAGGTCGCTTGCTGGCTGGCCGGCAGAAGATCATCATCGCGCGCGTCCGCCGCATAAGCGTAATCGCGGGCAAAATCGGCGGCGTAGTAGCAGTTGTGCTCGTGGATCCATTCTCCAGGCGCGATATCCTTGCCGGCAAAGCCGATGATCTGCCCGAACTTGCGCACCGGACCGTCCTTGCCGATCGCGACCGCCGCCATCTTGTGGCCGCGGGGGATGCGCTCGCGCGCGGCGACGCCGCGGGCATCAATCCCCTGGTCGATCTGGTCGACGGCGATCAGCACATTGTCCTCGGAATGAAGGCGCAGAACGCGCGGAGCGGAACGGGCAGATGGAACAGACATGGGACCCTCGAAAGAGATGACAGGAGACCGTAACTTGTCATACAAGCTTGAACGGCAGGGCGAAACCCGAAAATCACCGCAGCCCGCAACCGCTAGGACAATCGCGCCATGGCCAGGATTACGCTCACCCCCGCGACCACCCTCCCCGCTGACGGAACTGCCGGCGCGCTGGCCGGTCGCGTCTGGCGCCCGGATGTCGGCGGCCCCAGCGTTGTGTCCATCGAGGCCGGCGGGGTGTTCGATGTTACGCAGACATTTGCGACCCTGCGCGATCTTGCAGAGGAGGTCGATCCTGCTGGCGAACTCCGAGCCGCGCCGAAGACGCGGCTCACCGACCTTTCAGCCCTGCTTGCCAACACACCGCCCGAAACGCGTGATCCGCAGCGCCCGTGGCTGCTGGCCCCTATCGACCTTCAAGCGGTGAAGGCGGCGGGCGTCACCTTTGCTGTCTCAATGCTGGAGCGGGTGATTGAGGAACGGGCGCGCGGCAATCCGGCGGCGGCAGCCGAAATCCGCAAGGAGGTGACGCGGCTTGTCGGCGATGACCTGTCGCGGCTGAAGCCCGGCTCCCCCGAGGCGATGCGCCTCAAGGAAGTACTGATCGAACAGGGCATCTGGAGCCAGTATCTCGAGGTCGGCATTGGCCCGGATGCAGAGATTTTCACGAAAGCACAGGTGCTTTCGTCGGTCGGAACCGGCATGGCGGCAGGTCTGCATCCGATTTCAGACTGGAACAATCCCGAACCGGAAGTGGTGCTCATCGTCAGTTCGACGGGGCGCATCGTCGGTGCCACGCTCGGCAATGACGTCAACCTGCGGGATGTCGAGGGCCGCTCGGCGCTGCTGCTCTCCAAGGCCAAGGACAACAACGCCTCCTGCTCGGTTGGCCCCTTCGTCCGCTTCTTTGATGCAACCTTCTCGCTCGACGACGTGCGGGCAACCGAGGTTTCGCTCCGGGTCGAAGGTACAGACGGCTTCGTGCTCGATGGTTCGTCCAATCTCGCGCGGATTTCGCGGGATCCCGCCGATCTCGTCAAACAATTGATCGGGCGGCATCACCAGTATCCGGACGGGGCGGTGCTTTTTCTCGGCACAATGTTCGCGCCCACCAAGGATCGCGGCGGCGCAGGCAAAGGCTTCACCCACAAGCTCGATGACATCGTGACGATTTCGGCACCCAAGCTCGGCAGCCTGACCAATGTGATGACGCATTCGGACAAGGCGCCAGAATGGACCTATGGCGTCAGCCACCTGATGCGGAACCTGGCCAAGCGCGGCGTGCTGTAGCCGCCGCGCCGGGCAGATCATCCGCCCCTGTGCGCGAAGGGCTACGCTTTCGCGGCCTCGTCGATCATCGCGGCGATTTCGCCCGGATGCGAGGCGAGCGAGGCGTGGCTCGCTTCGAGCGTGATGGTCTTCGCCTTCATGCGCATCGCCATCATCGTCTGGTTTTCCGGGTTGATCATCCGGTCCGCCGACGAAATCTGGTACCAGCAGGGTTTGGCCTTCCATGCCGGGGCGGTGACAGTGTTGCCGAAGGTGCTGCCCAGCGGCGCCTTCTGGGTCACTGCCATGACGAGAGCATCATCGGCCGGCAGATCCTGACAGAAGCTCTCGCCGAACTTGTCGGGCCTGATCCACAGGTATCCGTCGCTGTCGGGAACAATGTTGGCGAAAGCCGCCGGGGGCTTGGCCTGGCTGATGCTGCCGGCACTCTCGCCTGCGTCGGGCGCAAAAGCGGCGACGAAAACCAGCGCCTTGACGTTCGGCATGTCGCCCATCTCGGTGATGACCTTGCCGCCGTAGGAATGGCCGACGAGTACAACCGGGCCTTTGATCTGCCGCACCATCTTGCGGGTGCGCTCGGCATCGTCAGCGAGCGAGGTCAGCGGGTTCTCAACCGCGTGGATGGCGGTGTAGCCGAGCTTTGCAAGCTCCAGGATGGCCTTGGCCCAATGGGCTGCTCCACCCCAGAAACCGTGAACGAGAACAATGGCAGGTTTGGTTGTCATGAATTCCCTACTTTAAAGTTGTATTCGTTGAACGCCATAACCTGGAGTGCGAACCGCCATTTGCCAAGCCTCCTAGATGACGTTCTTTTCCAGAAGCGGACGGCCCGATGCAATCCGCTCGAACCCAAGATCGGAGAGATCGAGGCTCTGGTAGCGGCCGCCGGCGATCAACTCCGCCAGCCCGCGCCCGACCGCCGGCGCCTGCTGAAGGCCATGGCCTGAAAAGCCCGCCGCGAGATAGGCGTTCTCAAGGTCCCCCATGCGCCCGACGATGGCGTTGTGGTCGAGAAGGTTCATGTCGTAATGACCGGCCCAGGCCCGGCCTGGGCGAATCGTCTCAAAGGCCGGAATGCGCGCGGCCAGCGCCGGCCAGATGATATCCTCGAACTCCGGCCAGTTCACATCAAAGTCCCGCCCTTGATCGGTCGCACTGTCATCGGGCAGCGTGCAGCCGGCGATGAAGCCTTCGCCCTCTGGCCGGCACCAGATACCGGACGTGTCGATGAGCAGCGGGAAGCGCCGCAGCTTCTCCTGCGCCCGAAAGGAAAAGACCGACCGTTTCTTGGCGTAAACGGGAATCGGCACTCCGCAGTGTTCTGCCAGAACGCGCGCACCCCAGGCGCCGGCGGTGTTGACGAAGGAACCGCAGGCGACTCGCCGGCCGCTTTTCAGCTGGACCCCGGTGATACGGGCGCCCTCGCGGCGCACATCCGCCACTTCGTCCTCGATATAGACCGCACCAAGCGACCGGGCCTTGCGAGCAAAAGCCTGCATCAGCCCGTAACCGTCGAACCAGCCCTCGCCCGTCTCGCCAAAACTGCCCGCGACAAGATCGTCAGACGTCAGCCAGGGAAACCGCTCCTTGAGGGCGAACGCATCAAGCAGCGAGATATCGGCGCCCTCACGTTGCTGGATCTGGTGATTGGCTTCCAGAATGGTCGCCCCGGCGGCGGTGGCGAGATAAAGATAGCCGCCTTCCTTCAGCCCGATATCAGGTGCTTCGCCATCGATGGCGAGCCGCTCGCCAATGGTCCGCAGGAAATCGATCCCATAGAGCGAAATGCGAATGTTGACCGGCTGGGAAAACTGCTGGCGGATGGAACTGGCGGACAATGCGGACGCTGCATGCTGGTAGCTGCGGTCCCGCTCGACCACCAGCACGCGGCCTGAAAAACCGGGATCTGACAGAAGATGGAAGGCAAGGGACGAGCCCATCACAGCGCCGCCGGCAATCACCACATCAAAGGCTGCGTCCATTGCCATCATCTTGCCGATCAGAGCCAGCCGGCCTTGCGGAAGCGCCAGAACAGGAAAGAACAGGTCGAGGCAATCACCACCAGCACGATATAGTAGCCGTACCGCGAATCCAGTTCCGGCATATTCTTGAAATTCATGCCGTAGATGCCGGCAATCGCGGTCGGGACCGCAAGGATCGCCGCGCCGGAGGAGAGTTTCCGCGAAATTTCCGTCTGTTGCGCCTGGCCGGTCATCAGGCTCGCTTCGAAGGCGAAATCCAGCACTTCGCGCAGGGCTTCGATCTCCTCCTGCACGCGGCGGATGTGGTCGGTCACATCGCGGAACTGATGCCGCATCACGTCATCGACGGCGAGATGCTCCGTGTGCTCCAGACGCCGGCAGACATCGACCAGCGGCAGAACCGCGTTGCGCAGGCGCAGGAGATCGCGCCGGAGGTTGTAGAGCCGCTCGACCTCGCTCTTGGTCAGCGCCTCGGACAGCACGATGTCCTCGATGATCTCGACTTCCTCGCGCATCGCCTCCAACACATCCATGTAGTTATCGACGATGAAGTCGAGGATGGCGTAGAGGATGAAATCCTCGCCATGGCTGAGCTGGTTGGGGTTAGCCTCACAGCGGCCGCGAACGGGAGCATAGGTTTTCGAGGCGCCGTGGCGCACGGACACGACATAGCCCTTGCCGACGAAGATATGCGTTTCACCAAAGGCGACGCGCCCTTCGATCATCTGCGCGGTGCGCGTAACGATGAACAGTCCGGAACCGTAATGCTCAAGTTTGGGGCGCTGATGGGCGTGGCTCGCATCCTCGATGGCAAGGTCATGCAAGTGGAACTGCACCTGCACCCGGCGCAGCAGGCTGTCGGATGGTTCAAGCAAGCCGATCCACACGACATGTCCCGGGCGCTCGGCCCACTGGCCCGCTTCCTCGATGGCGATGTTCGCCACGCGGTGGCCGCCCGAATAGGCTGCCGAATTGATGACCCCCGGTCCCTCATCGGGTTGCGACAGGGACTTCTGCAAGCCGTCGAGCATCAGCCCCTCCCCGGCACCCGTTGCCGCGCAACTGTGCCCCGGGGCGTGACCCGGCGTCAACGCCGGATCAGCGTGCCCGCGCCGTGGTTGGTCAGCAATTCGAGCAACACCGCATGGGGCACCTTGCCATCCATGATCACCACGCCCTCGACGCCGCGTTCGATGGCGTAGATGCAGGTCTCGATCTTCGGGATCATGCCGCCAGTCACCGTACCATCCGCGATCAGGCGGCGGCAATCCTCAACCGTCAGTTCGGGGATGAGGTTCTTGTGCTTGTCGAGAACGCCCGGAACATCGGTCAGCAGCAGCAGACGCTTGGCCTTCACAGCGCCCGCGATGGCACCAGCAAAGGTATCGGCATTGACGTTGTAGGTCTGCCCGTCCGAGCCCACCGCGACCGGCGCGATGATCGGGATGAGTTCAGCTTTCAGCACCGCATCAATGACGCTGCGATCCACTGTTTCGGGCTCACCGACAAAACCGAGATCCACGACCTTCTCGATGTTGCTGTCGGGATCGACGATGGTGCGCGTCACCTTTTTTGCGGTGACCATATTGCCGTCCTTGCCGCAAAGGCCGATGGCCTTGCCACCCTCGGCGGAAATCCAGCCGACGATCTGCTTGTTGATCGAGCCGGCCAGCACCATCTCCACAATCTCGACGGTCGCAGAATCCGTCACGCGCAGACCCGCCTGAAATTCGGATTTGATCCCGAGCTTGTCGAGCATCCGACCAATCTGCGGCCCGCCGCCATGAACGACGATAGGCTTCACCCCGGCCTGCTCAAGGAGCACGATGTCCTCGGCGAAATCCTCTTGCGCCGTCCGGTTGCCCATGGCGTGGCCACCATACTTGATGACGATTGTTTCCTGATCGTACTGCTGCATGTGGGGCAGCGCCTGGCTGATCACCTCGGCCTGGATGTGGACGTCGGGAAGGGTCATATCGGGCATCGTCGCAACCTCAGCGCATCATCCAAATGGAACCGCCGGCACCATCTCCGGTACCGGCGGCTTTCATAGGACGTTGCACGCGCCAAGGTAAAGAGCGTTCGACGGTCAACCCGCAACGGCGGCCGCGTTTGTCACGACCGGATCGGACGTGGGCACGCCATCGGCATTGGGACCGATTTCGCCGCGCCAGGGGGAGACCTTCTCCAGCCAGACGAGAAAGCCGATGATCAGCGCCGCAAAGGCCAGCGCGAGCGGCGGGAACGGCACACCGAGCAGCTGGTCGAGCGTCAGCCGGCCATAGGATCCTGCGGTGAGGATCGGCTTCAGCAGGCCCGGTTCGGCGTAGGTGAAGGCGAGCGCCCCAAAAAGGCCCCCGACGAAGGTAAAGATCGCATCCTTGTACCCGGTGCCGATCTGCGCCAGCACCGTGCCGGGGCAGGCACCGGCCACCACGATCCCGATGCCGAGAATAGCGCCACCGATGATGTCGGCGGCAAAGAGTGTCGGCTTGGGTGACAATTTGGCGAGGCCGAACCCGACCATCACGGCAAGGACGATGAGCCCCGTTGCCACCGCGGTCAGAAACATCTTCAGCATGGTGTGGCGGCTCATCTGCATCTGGCAGACGATAACGCCCGCCTCGCAGACGCGGCCCTTTTCCAACGCCATGCCAAACACGGCGCCCATGGCAAGACCCAGCAACATTGCAGCAAAGACGGACATGGGTCAGACCCTCTTGTAAATGAGATTGGCGGTGATGATGCCGGCGCCGAACATCGCGGTCACGGCAACGAATGAGCCGATTGCCAGCTGCGCGATGCCGGAAACACCGTGGCCGGAGGTGCAACCGTCCGCGATCCGCGCGCCAAACACCATGATGAAGCCGCCGGTAAAAGCCATCAGATAGCGCTGGGCCGGCGTATGCGCACCCATGGCCTGCGCCCAGAAGGGCGAGGCGCCCCAGCGCGCCGTGCCCGATAACCGCGACGAGATGAAGGCGCCAAGAACGATGCCGCCGATCAACGCCACCTGCCACCAGTTCTTGGCGCCGCCCATATGATTGGCCGCGTATTTGATGGCGGCAATCGAGGGGTCGAAAAACGATGCGATATTGGCCGAGATCGTCACATAGGACGAAGAGGTGCCGAGCGCCGTGCCCAGAAAATAGAAGGCCGGGATCTGCAGGAGCCCGATGACGACGCCAGCCGCATAGGGCGACCAGGCGCGCGTGGTGAGAGAAAACATGTTGGCATCCCCGATGAGATTGGTGCCAACATATTCCAGCTTTAGAATATTAGCAATGTCTAATTTGTCAGGCGAGTCGCGCGGTGATCATCGTCCTGAGAGCCGCAAGATCCTTGGCGAACTGACGGATGCCCTCGGCCAGCTTTTCAGTCGCCATCGCGTCGTCGTTCATCTGCCAGCGGAAGCTGGCCTCATCCACCGGGATGCGTGGCGGCGGTGACCCAGCGTTGGCGGGATCCAGGACACGCGCCAGGGGTCCCATGTCCTTCTGGAGCTGTTCCAGCAGTGCCGGGGCGATGGTCAGGCGATCACAACCCGCAAGGGCTTCAATTTCACCGGTGTTGCGGAAGGAAGCACCCATCACAACCGTTTTGTGGCCGTGCGCCTTGTAATAGCGGTAGATGCCGCGCACAGAGAGCACCCCGGGATCGGTCTCCGGCGTGTAGGTCTGGCCGGTCGACTTTACGTACCAATCCAGGATACGGCCAACGAACGGCGAAATCAGGAACACGCCGGCCTCAGCGCAGGCCGCAGCCTGAACCGGCGCAAAAAGCAGCGTCAGATTGCAGTCGATCCCCTCTTTCTGGAGGATTTCAGCGGCGCGGATACCTTCCCAGGTCGCGGCGATCTTGATGAGGATACGCTCGCGACCGATGCCGCGCGCCTTGTAGGCTGCGATGACGGCACGGGCCTTTTCAACCGTCCTCACGGTATCGAAAGACAGATCAGCGTCCACCTCGGTCGAGACGCGCCCCGGCACAAGGCGGGTCAGTTCTGCACCGAAGGAAACGGCCAGGCGGTCACAGGCCGCAGCAGCGATGGCGGCGGCACTGCCGCCCTGCCCTTTCGCCCAGGCCACAGCCTCATCGACAATCGCGGCATAGGCGGGCATCTGCGCCGCCTTCAGGATCAATGTCGGATTGGTGGTGCAATCGGTCGGCTGGAAGGCCTTGATCGAAGCAATGTCGCCGGTGTCGGCAACCACCACGGTCATTGATTTCAACTGATCGAGTTTGCTCGTCATCCGTCTCATCCTCTCCAGCATTTCATCGTGCGACAGGCTTAGCGCGCCAGATCGGCTGCGTCACCCGTGCCGGCGCATCATGGTCTCCGAAATCTCACCGCACGACGGCATAGGTGCTCAAACCGCGCCGGTTGGAATCAATCTCAAGCCGTTGCGAAAGGGCGGGCATGGCCCGGTCCGAGCAGTCGATGCGCGGGCAGGTGCGGCAGGAGACACCAATCGGCGTGACGATTTGCGGGTCGTCAAGATTGAGCCCATCGGCATAAACGATCTCGCCGGAATAGTGGGCCGCGCAACCAAGGCCGATCGATAATTGTCCGACCCGGTTGGGCAGCCCGCCGCGTGTCGAATGCCGGCCGACGGTTGAAATCGTCCGGGCGACACAGAAGAAAGTCTGACCCTCCGGCATCCGCGAGACCTGAACACGCAACATGCCGGGCGTTGCAAAGGCATCGTAGACGTTCCATCGCGGACAGGCTGCCCCGAAGCGGGCGATATGGATGCCTGACGCGGAAAAGCGCTTGGAGATGTTGCCGGCAATATCCACCCGGATCAGGTGGAACGGCACGCCTTCCGCGCCCGGGCGGCGCAGCGTGGTCAGCCGATGGCAGGCCTGCTCGAAAGAGACGCCAAACCGGTTCTGGAGAATATCGAGATCGTAACGGACCGAACGCGCGGCCTCGTAGTAGCGGACGTACGGCATCATCACCGCCGCCGCGAAATAATTGGCCAGCGCAGAGCCCGCGAGAGAATCAGCTTCCGCCGTCGAGAACTTGCCGCCCGAAACGATGCCTTCGATCTCACGCTTGTATCCGAGGAAGGCGATCTGATGTGCGAGCTGGAAAGTGCGGCTCGGAACGGGCAGCATTTCGGAGAGGATCAGGCGCCGGCTGAGCGGGTTATAGCTGCGCAACAGCCCTGGAATGGAGGCAGCAGGCACAATCTCGACATCGACCGCAAAGCGCTGGCTCAGGACGCGGACAAGATCATGCTGCAAGGTCTGCTGGTTGAGGTCGTTCTCCTGCCAAAGGGCCTCGGCGCAAACCTCCAGTTCGGCAATGTGGTTCATCCGCCGCTGGAGAAATTCGGTCACCTCTTCAGAAGGGAGCCCGGCAGAAACCGCGTCGCTGTCCATGTCATCAGCGCGGGACGACGCGACGCCACCGCCGCGACGATAGGCATGATAGAGCGCGGCGAGCGCCTTGCCGACACTGGGCAGGGTCGCGACAAGATCGCGGACATCGGAGGTCTTGACGTCCTGTGCCTCAAAGATCGGATCGGCCAGCACCTCCATCAGGTCGGAGGTGAGACGCGCGTCGTCCTCGCCACCGAGCGTCGCCAGATCGACCTGGAAGCGCTCGGCGAGGCGGAGCAGAATGTTGACCGTCACCGGTCGCTGGTTCGACTCGAGCAGGTTGAGGTAACTCGGTGAGATTCCGAGTTCGGTCGCCATCTGCGCCTGGTTGAGGCGCTGCTCTTGCCGGAGGCGACGCAGCTTGCCGCCGATCTTCACCGCACGCATGAAACCCCTCATTCCGGTAAATTTACAAAATTATTACAATTCACAAATTTACAACTGTCAAGTTGTGAATGATTTTCGGGATTTTTCCCGATTTCTTTCGACATGTTGCGATGCACCCAAACTTGAGGCATGAAACGCGCCAACTGCTGGCGGGCAACCGCTACAGGTTCGCCATTCCTTTCCTCCAAGGGGACCATGATGACCGCTTCTTATTCACCCGAGAACAAGCGCGATTTCACCAAGGCCGACGTCGAGAAGCTCTCCGGCTCGTTCAAGATGGAATACACGCTGGCCAAGATGGGCGCTGCCCGCCTGCGCCACCTGCTTGCCAACCGTCCCTTCGTGCGCACCCTTGGCGCGCTGACCGGCAACCAGGCGATGCAGCAGGTCAAGGCCGGCCTCGAAGCCATCTACCTCTCGGGCTGGCAGGTCGCTGCGGACGCCAACAACGCCGGCCAGATGTATCCTGACCAGTCGCTGTATCCCGCCTCCTCCGTGCCGGATGTCGTCAAGCGCATCAACAACACCCTGCGCCGCGCCGACCAGATCGCCCATATGGAAGGCGACAAGTCCGTGCATTACATGGCTCCGATCATCGCCGACGCGGAAGCCGGCTTCGGCGGCCCGCTGAACGCGTTCGAGCTGATGAAGGCGATGATCGAGGCTGGCGCTTCGGGCGTCCACTTCGAGGATCAGCTTGCGTCTGAAAAGAAGTGCGGCCATCTCGGCGGCAAGGTTCTGGTCCCGACCAAGACCTTCCTGCGCACGTTGAACGCAGCGCGTCTGGCTGCCGACGTCTGCGGCGTCGACACCGTGCTGCTGGCCCGCACCGACGCGCATGCCGCCAACCTGATCACCTCGGATGTCGATGATTACGATCATCCCTGGATCGATCGCGACAGCCGCACCGACGAAGGCTTCTTCCGCCTCAAGCAGGGCAACAAGCATTCGGTCGAGCACGCGATTGCCCGCGGCCTTGCCTACGGCGCCTATGCGGACCTCGTGTGGTGGGAAACGTCCGAGCCGGATCTGGGCGAAGCCCGCGAATTCGCCACCGAATTCAAGAAGAAGTACCCGAACAAGTACCTCGCCTACAACTGCTCGCCCAGCTTCAACTGGCGCAAGAAGATGACGGATGCGGAAGCCGCGAAGTATCAGGAAGAGATCGCCGCCATGGGCTATCGCTACCAGTTCGTGACGCTCGCCGGCTTCCACTCGCTCAACCTGTCGATGTTCGAGCTGGCCAAGGGCTACTCGACCCGCGGCATGGGCGCCTATTCGGAAATGCAGCAGCGTGAATTCGCTGCCGCCGACATCGGCTTCACAGCCGTCCGTCACCAGCGCGAAGTCGGCACCGGCTACTTCGATGCCGTCGCCATGGCGATCTCGCAGGGCAAGTCCTCCACCACGGCGCTCGCCGGCTCGACCGAGACCGAGCAGTTCCATGGTGACAAGGGCAAGCACGCCGCCGAGTAACACTCGGCCGAGCAAGACCAGGTTCGGGGGGCTAAGCGCCCCCGGGCTGACTTTGACCGACTTCCAAAGTCGACTTTCAGCCGCATCCTTCGGGATGCGGCTTTTTTATTCCCGCACCGATCCACTGCGGAACTGGTCGCGCGCAGCCTGAACCTCTGCGGTGATGAAATCCGCAACGGCACGAACGCGGGCGAGTGTGCGCGTGTCGTCGTGCGTCAACAGCCAATAGGTTCGCTCAATCCGTATTTCGGGCAGGATCCGAACCAGAGCGCCATCCCGCCGGGCGTGATAGTCATGCAGGATGCCGATGCCGGCGCCGGCACGCACCGCCTCGAACTGACCGAGCACGCCTGCACATTCAAAGCGCCGGAATCGCGGCTCGAACCCTTCCGGAAAGTAGTTGAGGCTCGCGGCGAACTGGAGATCCTGCACGTAGGTGACGAGCGTGTGGGCCGTCAGCTCCTCCACCGAAGCCGGCGTTTCATGATTGGCCAGATAGTGTTCGGCGGCATAAAAGCCCAAAGTGTATTCGGTGAGTTTGCGGACATGCAGGCGCCCCTCTTCCGGTCGATCGATGACGATAGCGATGTCCGCTTCGCGTTTTGACAGAGAAAAGGTGCGCGGCAGCGGCACGAGCTGGACCGTCAGGCGCGGATGTCGGGCAATCAGCGCCCCGAGACGCTGGGACAGGAACAGCGTGCCGAAGCCGTCCGGAGCGCCGATGCGCACCGTTCCGGCCACTTCGACATCAGCGTCGCCAAGGTCCGAGCGCGCCCGCAGCATCTCGGCTTCCATACATTCGGCAGCAACAGAAAAGCGCTCGCCCGCCGGGGTCAGTGCGCAACCCGTCGTCCGCCGTTCGAACAGCTTGACGCCGAGATCCGCTTCCAGAGCGGTTATGCGCCGGCCCACCGTGGCATGGTCGAGCCGCAATTGCCGAGCAGCGGCCAGAAACTGCCCGGTGCGCGCGACGGCCAGAAAAATCCGTGCATGATCCCAATCCATGGTCTTCAAATCCAGCTTATGCCTATTTTTGCACAACGGCTGCGCGGTTTTGCATCTTGTGTACGAGAATGTTCACAGCCTATCAATGGGACAAATCTCAGGAGGACACTATGATCGAGTATGGGCATTTCATTGGCGGCAAGCATGTCAAGGGTACATCGGGCCGGTTCTCGGACGTTTTCCAGCCGCTGGACGGCACCATCCGTGGGCGTGTCGCTCTCGCAAGCCAGGAGGAACTGGCGGCTGCGGTCGAGAATGCGAAGGCGGCGCAACCCAAATGGGCTGCGGTGAATCCGCAGCGCCGCACCCGCGTCCTGATGAAGTTTCTCGATCTCATCGCCCGCGACAATGACAAACTGGCTGATTGTCTTGCCCGCGAGCATGGCAAGACCTTCCCCGATGCGCAGGGCGATATCCAGCGCGGTGTTGAGGTGGTCGAGGTCTGCCTTGGCGCGCCGCATATGCTCAAGGGTGAGTTCACCGATGGTGCCGGCCCCGGCATCGACATCTATTCGATGCGTCAGCCGCTCGGTGTCGTTGCCGGCATCACGCCGTTCAACTTCCCGGCCATGATCCCGCTGTGGAAGCTGGCGCCCGCGATTGTCTGCGGCAACGCCTTCATTCTCAAGCCGTCCGAGCGTGATCCTGGCGTGCCGATGATGCTTGCGGAACTCGCCATCGAGGCCGGCTTGCCGCCGGGCATCCTCAATGTGGTCAACGGCGACAAGGAGAGCGTCGACGCCATTCTCGACCACGACGACATCAAGGCCGTCGGTTTTGTCGGCTCGACGCCGATCGCCGAGTACATCTATGCCCGTGGCTGCGCCAACGGCAAGCGCGTGCAGTGCTTCGGCGGCGCCAAGAACCACATGGTCATCATGCCCGATGCCGATATGGATCAGGTCGTCAACGCGCTGATCGGCGCGGGCTATGGTGCCGCCGGCGAGCGCTGCATGGCGATCTCTGTTGCGGTGCCGGTGGGCGAGAAGACCGCCGACGAGCTTGTGAAACGCCTTATCCCCCGCGTGGAATCGCTCAAGGTCGGCCCGTCCACTGATGGGTCCGCCGATTTCGGCCCGCTGGTGACGGCGGCCCATCGCGACAAGGTGAAGTCCTACGTCGACCTTGGCGTGAAGGAAGGCGCCAAACTTGTCGTCGATGGCCGCGGCTTCAAGATGCAGGGTTACGAGAACGGTTTCTATCTCGGTGGCTGCCTGTTCGATCACGTGACGACCGACATGCGCATCTACAAGGAAGAAATCTTCGGCCCGGTGCTCTCGGTGGTTCGCGCCAAGACCTATGATGAAGCGCTGTCGATGACCAACGACCACGAGTATGGCAACGGCACCGCCATTTTCACCCGTGACGGCGATGCTGCCCGGGATTTCGTCTCGAAGGTCAACGTCGGCATGGTCGGCGTCAATGTGCCGATCCCGGTGCCGCTGGCATACTACACCTTCGGCGGCTGGAAGCGCTCGGGCTTCGGCGATCTCAACCAGCATGGCGCCGATGCCTTCCGCTTCTACACCAAGACCAAGACGGTGACGGCGCGCTGGCCGAGCGGCATCAAGGATGGCGCGGATTTCGTCATCCCGACCATGGGGTGAGGCGGAGGGTCCACACCCTCTGCCTTCTCCTCAAGAAGGGGGTGATTCAGGAACAAAAGGTTGCTATATAAACCGTCGAGCCAACCATCCGTCTTCTCCGGCTGACACGAGGGTTCCGTTGAGCGACTTGTTCCTGACGCCGCTGGTCATCGCGCATCGCCTGCCGCAGTTGTGGTTTGAGGCGTTGCATCCCAACCCGATGGTTCACGACGAGAGCAAACTCGCCGTGACCGAGAAAATCGAGGCCTTTTCCGAGGGGCTGATGGCCAGCCAAGTGGCGGTGATGACCGCGCCGCTCGGCATGGCGGTCGATCTGATGAGCGGGCGTTCGCCGTTTTCCGCCGCCTACGCCGCGCAGCAGAAGATCGCAAAGGCGGCCACACGGCCGGTGGAAAAGCGACTCAGGCATAACATGCGCCGCCTCAAGCGGCGCTGAAGCCCGGGATCGCCGAAGGTCGCGCTCGACATCAGGGGCGCCCGGCGGCAGACTCCCAGGAAAATCCCGGGAGTGATCATGACGTTTGCCCTCAATGATGACCAGATCGCCATCCGCGACATGGCTCGCGCCTTCGCCGACGAGAAAATCGCGCCCCATGCCCTTAAGTGGGATGAGGAAAAGCACTTCCCCGTTGATGTGATCAAGGAGGCCGCCAGTCTCGGAATGGCCGGCATCTACGTGCGCGAGGATGTCGGTGGCTCGGGACTTTCCCGCCTCGATGCAGCGTTGATCATGGAGCAGCTTGCCACCGGTTGCCCGGCGGTTTCGGCCTATATCTCCATCCACAACATGGTGTCGTGGATGATCGACAAGTTCGGCTCCGAGGATTTGCGCCAGACATGGCTGCCGCGCCTTGTCACCATGGACTTGCTCTCCTGCTATTGCCTGACAGAACCGGGTTCGGGATCGGATGCGGCGGCGCTGCGCACCACGGCCCGGCGCGACGGTGATCATTACGTGCTCAACGGTTCCAAACAGTTCATCTCCGGCGCTGGCGCGGGGGATCTCTACCTTGTCATGGTCCGCACGGGGGGCGAGGGGCCGAAGGGCATTTCGGCCGTTCTCGTCGAGAAGGGTACGCCCGGCCTTTCCTTCGGTCCCAACGAGAAGAAGATGGGCTGGCATGCCCAGCCGACGCGGCAGGTGATCATGGAAGACTGCCGCATTCCGGTGTCTAACCTGATCGGCGATGAGGGGCAGGGCTTCAAGATCGCCATGGCGGGACTGGACGGCGGCCGTCTCAATATCGGCGCCTGCTCGCTCGGCGGCGCGCAATCGGCGCTCGAGAAGGCCGTGGCCTATGCTTCGGAGCGGAAGGCCTTCGGAAAGGCGATCAACGAGTTCCAGTCGCTGCAATTCAAGCTGGCCGACATGGCGACCAAGCTGGAAGCGGCGCGCGTGATGCTCTATTCAGCCGCCGCCGCCTACGACCGGCAGGATCCGGAAACCACCGTTCGCTGCGCCATGGCCAAGCGCTTTGCCTCCGATACCGGGTCGGAAGTGGTCGATGACGCGCTTCAGGTGTTCGGCGGCTACGGCTACCTGCACGAATACGGCGTCGAGAAGCTGGTGCGCGATCTGAGGGTGCACCGCATCCTCGAAGGCACCAACGAGATCATGCGGCTGATTGTTGCCCGCAAGATGGTAGGGTGAGCGCCGGAGCTGGCGCGCGCATTCTCTTTCGCGTCAGCGTGCGAAAGACGGAAGGTCCGTCGTTCATGCGCATCTGACGCGGGATTTCGGGCTTGAAGACTTGACAACGAACCTACGGATTTTGTGAGGAGCCTCGCATGACCATCATCGCATTCATCGGCCTCGGCAACATGGGTGGCCCCATGGCCGGCAACCTCGTCAAGGCCGGCCATACGGTCGTCGGCTTCGATTTCAGCGAGGAGGCCCGGGCTGCGGCGAAGGCAGCGGGCGTCACCATCGCTGCGGATGCCAAGTCCGCTGCGGCACCCGCTGACGTGATCGTCACCATGCTGCCTGCGGGCAAGCACGTCCGCGCGGTCTGGGGAGAGCTTGCGCCCGTTGCGAAGAAGGGCACCCTGTTCATCGATTCCTCAACCATTGACGTCGAGAGCGCGCGGGCGGTGCACAGGATCGCCGGCGACATCGGCTTGCCATCCGTCGATGCCCCGGTTTCCGGCGGCACGGGCGGCGCGAAGGGTGCGACGCTGACTTTCATGTGCGGCGGTGAGGAAGCAGCCTTTGCAGCGGCAAAACCAATCCTCGAAAAGATGGGGAAAAAGATCGTCCATTGCGGCGGCGCTGGCGCGGGACAGGCGGCGAAGATCTGCAACAACATGATCCTCGGCATTTCCATGATCGCGGTGGCAGAAGGCTTCGTGCTTGCCGAAAAGCTTGGCCTCGACCGGCAGGCCCTGTTCGATGTCGCATCCACCTCCTCGGGTCAGTGCTGGAGCCTCAACGCCTATTGTCCGGTGCCCGGACCGGTGCCGACCAGTCCGGCCAACAACGATTACAAGCCGGGCTTTGCCTCGGCGCTGATGCTGAAGGATATGAAGCTGAGCCAGGAAGCAGCACAGGCTGCCGGCGCTTCCACCCCGCTTGGCGCGGCGGCGACACAGCTTTACGGGCTGCACAACGCCTGGGGCGAGGGCGGCACCGACTTCTCCGGTATCATCAACCTGATCCGGGGGAAAAGCTGACCCCGGCGCACCGCCCGGTGCCGTTTCCGATTCGTTAACCCTACCGCGCTGTTCACCTTAACGGCGCAGCAACCCTTCCATCGTCTTTACCTTGCACAAAGGGTTGTTGACGCAAGGTAAGCACGGGAATCCTGGAAAGGCTCGTTGCGGTCGGCAGACCGTGAGCCTCCTCAGGTGGTGCGAAGGGTCGGAGCGGAAAATGGCGTTGCGTCGCGTGGTTGTGGGACTGTCCGTGTCGTTGCTGGCAAGCACGGCGCTTCTGGCACAGGGTTATGTGCCGACCGATCAGCGGACACAACAGCCGGGGACCGTGATTCCTTATGTGCCGCAGGACCAGCGCGCGCAGGCCCCGCAGGCGTTTTCACCGCAGGATTTCCGCGCGAACCGCGCCACGATCATGCAGCCGCAGGAGCAGAACACGGGTTGGGCGGATCATCGCCAGCAGGCCGAGGTTCCCGTTGCCGCGCAGCAACTGGACCCGCGCACGTACGATCCGCGCACTTATGATCCCCGCGTGTCCGCGCCGCAGGACACGCGTCCGCAGCGGGTGAGTACACAGCCCCCGCCGAGCTATCTGCCCACCGAGCGTCCGCAGGTCCAGCCGCACCAACCGGCGCCTGATCCGCGCAACCAGCGGCAGGGGCACACCGCCGCTCGCGGCAGCACGCATGATCCGCGTACTGCGCAGGATTATCGAAGCCCGACCACCCGGCCGCAACCCGGCGTCGTCGCCACATCTGCCGCCGCGACGGCGGACAAGCTTCCTGTTTATGAAGCCAGGCCGGGCGTGATCGACCCGCGTGTGATCCCGGCCAAGGAAGACCGCTTCATCGATTACAAGCCGGTCGATGGTCGGCCGTATGATTTCCGTCCGGTGGATTTCAAGCCGGTGGATACGCGCGCGCTGGAATACCGATCCTTCGACAACAAGACGCAGGATCAGCGGGTTCTTGATCCCCGCCTCAAGGAAAAAGGGCCGGAGATTCAGGCGCGTCTTGAGTGCAAAGCCATCCTCTATCGTTCGGTCGAGTGCAATTTCCTCGACTACAAGGAAGTCGATCCCCGATTGCAGGAGTTATTCTCGCGCTATCCCGAGCTGACACTCGGCATCGTACCGCGCGAATATACCAAGGACACCACCGACCGCTGGGCCGGGCTGGTCACGCATCTGTCGCGCGAAATCGGGCTTAAGGTTGGTCTCAAGATCGCCAATGACTATCAGGCGCTGATCGAAAGCCAGCGCGCCGGGCTGATCCATGTCGCCATCTACAGCCCAATGGCCTATGCCCGGGCCCGCAACAGCGGCGCCAAGGTCGAGGCCTTTGCCATCGAGACCAATCCGGACGGCACACGCGGCAGCCATTCCATGATCTATGCGCTCGCCCGTGCCAACGCGCCCAAGACCGAGGACTTCAAGGGCAAGAGCCTTGGTGTGGTCGATCCCAACTCGATCTCGGGCTATTCCGTGCCGCGCTTTGCATTGTCCTCGCAAAAAGTCGATCCGGACAGCGTATTGAACAAGCTCGTCTTCACCGGCAGCCACGAGAATGCTCTGGTCGCCTTGTCGCAGGGACTGGTGGACTATGCGGTTGGGCAGTGGACCTCTGATGAGGATTCAACCCTAAGCCGCCTTCTGTCGCGCAATGCACTCAAGAATGTCGATGGCTCGCCGATGCGTCGTGACGACTTCCGTGTGGTGATGAAGTCCGACACGATCATGAATGCCCCCATCGCCTATCTTTCGGAAATGCCGGAAGACCTGAAGGCGGTCATCCGCCGCGCTTTCCTGGAGGCGCCGGCACGGGACCGCGCCGACTTCGACAAGATCTACGACGCCAAGGGCCGGGGCTGGGAGACGGTCGACCCGAAGGCATTCGACGGCACTGTGGATCTCGTGCGCTATATCGACGACAACCGCTTGAAGCCGCAGACACCGCCGAAGACCGCTCAGGCTCCCGCAACGCCAACGGTTGCGCCTGTCGTCCCTCCGACGAGCCGGCGCTGATCAGCGCCGCAGGGGCAGGGTGCGGCTGACCACGCCCTGCCAATAGGCGATGCCATAGGGAATTATGGCGTCGTTGAAGTCGAAGGCAGGGTTATGCAGTGGCGCACTGTCGCCATTGCCAATGAAGATCATCGCCCCTGGGCGCTCTTCCAGCATGAAGGAAAAGTCCTCGCCGCCCATCATTGGCACGGTCATGCGGTCGACACCGGCCGGCCCCGCCAGCGCAACCGTTTCCGCGACATCGCTGACAAGGCCGGTGCAGTCCCGGTCGTTCACCGTCACGGGGTAGCCATAGGCGTAATTGATGGTCGCGCGGGCGCCGTGTGCCTCGGCGGTGTGGCGCACGATCGAGCGGAAACGCTCTTCGGTCTGCCGCCCCACCTCTGCGTCGAGATAGCGGACGGTGCCCTTCATTTCCAGCGTCGAAGGAATGACATTGTACGCCGATCCGGCGTGGATTGCCGTCACCGACACAACCACAGATTTGAGGGGGTCCGTCGTGCGCGACGCAATGGATTGAAGCCCGGTGACAATGTGGCCGGCGATCACCACCGGATCGATTGAATGGTGCGGTTGTGCTGCATGGGCACCCTTGGCCTCCAACTGCACGGTGAACTGCACGGTTGCGGCCATGAGCGGGCCGGGGCGGATGGCAAATTCGCCGACCGGGATGCCCGGCATGTTGTGCATCCCGTAAAACTCACCGATGCCGAAGCGCGAGACCAACCCATCCTCCAGCATGGCGCGGGCGCCGGCGCCGCCCTCCTCAGCCGGCTGGAACACGACGACAACGGTGCCGTCGAAATCCCGTGTTTCTGCCAGAAGACGGGCTGCACCCAACAGCATCGCGGTATGGCCGTCATGACCGCAGGCGTGCATCTTTCCTTCGGCTTTCGAGGCATGCGGCAGGTTCGTTTCCTCGTGGATTGGCAGGGCGTCCATGTCAGCCCGAAGCGCGACGACGCGACCGCTGGCCGTTGAGCGACCGCGAATGACGCCAACCACCCCGGTCTTGCCGAGACCGGTCACAACCTCGTCGCAGCCGAACGCCCGCAACTTCTCCGCGACAACACTCGCCGTGCGATGGCAGTCGTACATGAGTTCGGGGTGGGCGTGGATGTCCCGGCGCCAGGCCGTGACATCGCCAACGATAGCTTGAATGCGTGGTTCGAGGTTTGACATCGGTTGGTCGCCTTCGGGCGCTGGAGCGTTCTGGCGCAGTGTGCGCCGGGGAGCCGGTGATGGTCAATTGACCGCGACGGTTGGTCGTCCGGCAATCTCGGCAGTGGGGCGGACGGTTCTGTAAAGCCCATGGCGCACTGCGACGAGCATGACCGTGAGCACAACCGAGACGCTGAGCCACCATGCCTGCGTCGCCGTGACATCCAGAAGGGCGAAGACAAAGCAGGCCGTCAGTCCGGACAGAACCGCCGGGGCCAACGCACGCGACTGGCCGGCGATGACGCTGAGCGAGCTATAGAGCACAATCGCAAGCAGGACAGCGCCCGGCAATCCGAGATCATACCACAACATCGGCAGCAGCCCATCGGGCGCCGCAGGATTGATCAGCCCGGCGATCTGGGCCCGATAGGTCGTATCAAATCCATGCCCGGTGAACAGACGAACGGGTTCAGAAGCGATCTGGCTGGCCCAGAGGCCGACCTGTGCCAGGATTGTGTCCGGGCCCAACGCCAGGGCCGAGGCGACGGCGCGGCTGGCAAAGGCCAGGGCCGGAGCAAACAGCACGATGGCCGGCAGAATGATTGACAGTACCCGCGCCGTCAGCCGGCTGTTGGTGCGCGCGGCCATGAAGACGAGCAGCGCCGACACGAGCGTGATCGCGGCATCAAGCGAGCCACTGGCGGCACAGGCCAAAGCCGATGTCGCAACCAGAGCGAGCCCCTGCCAATCCCGGCCGCGGATGAAGGTCCAGGCCACCGCCGGCCAGACCATCACGCTGATCGCTACGGAGGCGCGGGCGAAGGTCGGCGCTTCCGGATTCATCGTCAGCCGGATGAACGGGCCGGCCAGGACCGAAAGACACAGCGCCAGCGTCGCCAGCGCAACGCCAATGGTCATCAGATTGAGGTTGGAGGCGCGCATCCGCTCGGGCAGGGCATTGGCCACCACCAGCGCCATCACGACATTGCCAAGGGTGCGCAAGCCACGCTCCGCCGCTGCGCCTGGAAACGGGGTCCAGACCAGCGAGAAGAACAGCCAGCCGAAGAAAAAGAGAACCGCAACCCCAACCGGTGAGATGATGGCACCGCGCACGCGACGGACGAGACCACCGGCATCCAGCAACAGGGCCGAACCGGCAATCAGGAGCGAGCCCACGGGCACGAGCACGACAAAAGCGCGGCGCGAAAACACCGCCGCGACCGGCGCGACCAGCACGAGGATGCCGAAGCCAATCCTCAACAGCAGCCCGGCCGCATCCGCTGCCGGTGACTCCGCCCCTCTGCGTTCCCTGCTCTCCATCGAGCCGGCAATCCTTTCACGCCGTTTCATCCGCCCGACAGGCAGCATCGCACCCATTGTAGTGCAAGACGACAACCGGAACTGTGGAGGGCTTGCCACAGTTTTGCCGAAAATGGCAGAAGACAAGGAGCACGCGACTGTCATTCTTCCCGGAGGCCCCATGACCGCCCTTCTCGATGTCCTTGCTCGGCGGCGCTCCGCCAGTGCGAAGTTCCTGGTCGCTCCGGGGCCGGATGAAGCGACGCTGGGGCAGATGCTGAAAGCCGCCTCGCTCGCGCCCGATCACGGTCGGCTTGTGCCGTTCCGCTTCATCCGTATCACCGAGAGCAGCCGGGCCCGCCTTGCCGATGTGTTCGTGGAGGCCACGCGGCAGGACATGCCCGACGCGCCCGCCAGCGAACTCGACAAGGCGCGCGAGAAAGCGACGCAGGGACCGTGCCTGCTTGGATTGGTGGCGAAGATCCGCTCGGACCTGCCGAAAGTGCCGCCTTCCGACCAGTGGCTGACCGTTGGCTGCGCGCTCGAAAATGCGCTGCTGGCGCTGGGCGAGGCCGGCTATGCCACGGCGATCCGTTCGGGCGGTTATCTTGAAACGCCGGCGGTGCGCGCGGCCTTTGGACTCGCGGACAACGAGCATTTCACCTGCCTGCTCGCCATCGGCACGGCAACGGACTGGCCACCCGCCAAGCCCAAGCCCGAGGCGGCCTCGCTCATGTCGATCTGGTAGTGCTCCGGCCGGCATAGACGGCAAACGCCATCAGAAGTGCGCAGACCGACAAGCCGAGAGGCAGGGCCAGGGCTGTTCGGTCGAGCGCTGCACCGACAAGGGCGCCGACCAGCGCCGACAGTCCCATCTGTGTCACGGAAAACAGGGATGATGCCCCCCCTGCCCGGTCGGCAAAAGGGACCAGCGCCCCCGCGTTGCACTGCGACAGGATCAGCCCGAAACCGACCTGATAAAACGTCATCGGCACCAGCACGGCCCAAGGGCCACCGATTCCCGTCAGCATCCCCGCCAGCATTGCGAGCGCGGCCGGCAGGCCGATCAGAACGCCCATGCGAATCGTCCGGTCGATTCCCCAGGCCATCACCTTGCGCTGCGCGAGCATGGCGCCGGACATGTACCCCAGGACAGGGAGCGCGAACGAGGCGGCAAAGGCCCGCTCGCTCAGACCATAGACCTGCTGGAGCACAAAGGAGCCCCCGGACAGGAAACAGAAAAATCCAGCAAAACTCAGCGATCCAAGCGCGGCATAATACCGGAAAGACGGAACCCGCAGCACCGTGCGGAAATCCCGGAACATCTCGCGGAGGGAAAAAGGCGTCGCCAGCGGCTGACGCACCGTTTCCGGCAGATGGAAATGCACTAGCCACAGGATCAAGGGACCAAGCGCCGCCATGACATAAAAGACGCTGCGCCAGCCGGCCAGCGCCCCCACTGCGGCCCCAGCCATCGGCGCCAGCGCCGGCACCAGCGCCATGATCGACCCGATGCGCGCAAGCTCCCGTCCGGCGCGGGCGCCCTCATGGCTGTCGCGCACCATGGCCCGGGCAAGAACCACCGAGCCAGCGCCCCCGAGCGCCTGGAGAACACGCGCGCCGATCAACCAGGAAATCGTCGGCGCCAGCGCGCAGCCGAGGCTGCCCAGCATAAAGAGCAGGAGGCCGGCAATCATGGCCGGCTTGCGACCCTTGCGATCGGAAATCGGGCCATAGAACAGTTGCGCAAGGGCATACCCGATCAGAAAACCCGAAAGCGTCGCCTGAACGTCGGCGGTCGTTGCTCCCAGATCATCCCGTATCGTCGGCAGGAGCGGCAGATACATATCCGTTGCCAGCGGGCCAATGGCGGTGATCAGCGCCAGAAGGACGGTCAACGCCAGAGATTCGGGTTTCAGAATTGCCACGTCATGCGCTCCCTTGCCACCGCAGGCCTCAGCAGCCAGCCGGCTGACCACCCTTGGGACCGTAGCGATGCAGACCCGTCCCGTGTGCTGTCAGCCAGGCCTCGGCAGCCTGCCATTCCGGACAGGTGCGGGCCACCACACGCCAGAACCGGTCCGAATGGTTCATTTCAAGCCGGTGCGCGACCTCGTGCGCGGCGAGATAGTCGAGCACATGGGGCGGGGCGAGGATGAGCCGCCAGGAGAAGGCGAGCGCACCGGCCGCCGAACAGGATCCCCAGCGGCTGCGCGTATCCTTCACCGTGATCCGGCCGACGCGCACGCCAAGTGTCGCGGCATGGCGGGCAACCGCGGCGGTCAGGTCGGCTTTCGCCTCGGCCTTCAGCCAGTCCAACGCCCGGCGCGGCAAATGCGCTGCCTCACCGGGCACGGACAGAATGCCCTCTTCCAGCGTGATGCGCCCGCGACCGCTGCCACCCAAGGACCGGAGTTGGCAAGGCGCACCGCGCAAGGGGAGCACGGCTCCGTCTTCCAGCGGCACGCGGGCCGGCAGCCGCGCCTTTCGTTCGGCGATCCAGCCGCCATACCGATCAAGAAATGCGCGCGCATCCTTCAGGCTCGTGCGGGCCGGCAGGGTCAGAACCGCTTCGCCGCTGTCTGCCCGAAGGCGCAGGATCAATCGACGTGCAGCAGCATTTCGCCGCAGGCGCACCACGAAGCGCTGACCTTCATGAGAAACCTCGAGCGCTTCGGTTCTGGAGGCTGGCCGGGGTGCGGTCCCGGTCGCAGAGCGCGGCTTGGAAGAAAAAAAGGCTGGCGGCCATGAGAACATGGCGACCAGCCTAACGGATTCGCGGGGGCCGGACCAGTTCCCGCCCCCGATGGAATGGTGCCTGCGACGTTATTTCCTCTTGGCGCCGGAGGCCGAAACCAGCTTGGGCCGGGCGCTCTTGCCCAGCACAAAGGACTTCTCCATCTCTGCCATGAACGCGTTCATCGCCGGCACGATCTCACTCTTGAACCGCTTGCCGTTGAACACACCGTAGTGCCCGACCTGGGACTGGAGGTGATAGAGCTGGCGATCCTTGGGGATATTCGGGCAAATGTCATGCGTCGCCTTGGTCTGGCCGACACCGGAAATATCGTCCTTCTCGCCTTCAACGGTCATCAGTGCCGTGCGGCGGATGGCCGAGGTGTCAACCGGCGCGCCGCGGTGGGTCATCTCACCCTTTGGCAGGGCGTGGCGGACGAACACGGTATCGACCGTCTGGAGATAGAACTCCGCCGTCAGGTCGCAGACCGCCATGTACTCGTCGTAGAAGTCCCGGTGCTTGTCGGCGCTGTCGCCATCGCCCTCCACAAGATGCTTGAACATCTCGGCATGGGCGGAAACGTGCCGGTCGATATTCATGGCCATGAAGCCGGACAGCTGGAGGAAGCCCGGATAAACCTCGCGCATGAAACCGGGGTTCGGGAAGGGAACACGGGTGATGCAGTTGCGACGGAACCACTCCGTCCCGCGCTTTTCGGCCACCTTGTTCACTTCCGTCGGGCTCTTGCGCGTGTCGATCGGACCACCGATCAGCGTCATCGAGCAGGGCACATGCGGATCGTTCTGCGCTTCCATGCAGGCGACGGCGGCCAGCACCGGCACCGACGGCTGACAAACGGCAACCACATGCACATCCGGGCCCAGATGGCGCAGGATGTCCATCAGATAGTCGATGTAGTCATCAAGGTCGAAACGTCCGGCGGACATCGGCACCATGCGGGCATCCGCCCAATCGGTGATGTAGACCTGATGGCTGGGCAGGAACGCTTCCACCGTGCCGCGCAGCAGGGTGGCGTAATGGCCCGACATCGGCGCGACGATCAGGAGTTTCGATTGCTTGATGCCAACGGGATGGGGGCCGCGAACGAACCGAAGCAGGCGGCAGAAGGGCTTTTCCCAAACGACGCTCTCGGTGACAGGGACGGTCTCGCCCTCGATCTCGGTGGTGTGCAGGCCGAAGGCAGGCTTGCCGTAGCGGCGCGTCATGCGCTCATAAAGTTCGCAGGCCGCAGCGATGTTGCGGCCAAACGCCGTCTGGGCGATCGGATTGAGCGGGTTGCGGTAGAACAGACCGACGGTATCGACGAAGGCCCTCGACGGACTGATGATCGAATGGGCTGCTTCGTAGAAATAGTACATATGATTGTTCATCGACGAGCCTTTTTGCGACCCCTTGAGCACCCGCCCGGCATGTGCCATGCCCGGATGAGCGCCCGAAAGGGAACAGGTTGTTCGCGGAGAGTGTGCCGCGCTCGGGGAAGATTGAATACCACGGAACTGAATAAATCCATTCTACCAATGCTGCATTGCGACACAAATGCAACACGGGGCCGGCGCTCCGGGCAAAATCCTTCGCTCCAGACGGGACGCGGGGGGCCTGATGCTGGCTGATCGGACATTCGTGCGGCATTCGGGCGACCTGAGGCTACGCCTGGAAACGCTCGTGCGCCTGCGCTGGCTGGCGATTCTGGGCCAGAGTGCTGCGGTTCTGATTGTCGCGCTCGCGCTCGATTTCACGACGCCATTGACTGAGACAGCCGCCATCATCCTTGGCGCAACCGTCCTCAATGTCGCCCTCACGCTTTGGCCTGGCCTGTTCGGCGCCTTCAATGCCCGCATGTCGGCGCTGGTTCTCGCCTTCGACATTCTGCAACTCTCGGCCCTGCTCTATCTGACAGGTGGGTTGCAGAACCCGTTTTCGGTGCTGTTTCTGGCCCCTGTGATGATTTCGGCAACCGTCCTGCCGCCGCGACACACGATCCTGCTCGGGCTCTTGGTCGTGATCATGGCTAGCCTGCTCGCGGTCTTTCACCGGCCCCTGCCGTGGATCCGGGGTGAAGTACTGGCCTTTCCATGGCTTTACATCGCCGGAATCTGGTCCGCGATCCTGCTTGGTGCCGGTTTCATCGGCAGCTATGCCTGGCGCGTCGCCGAGGAAGCGCGGCAGATGGCGGATGCGCTGGCGGCCACCGAACTCGTTCTTGCGCGCGAACAGCATCTGAGCGCCGTGGACGGGCTGGCAGCGGCGGCAGCGCATCAACTTGGAACACCGCTCGCAACCATCGCCGTGGTCGCCAAGGAAATGGACCGGATGGTGAAGCCTTGGGATCCACTGAAAGAGGATGTCGTTCTGCTCAGGCAGGAGGCGACGCGCTGCCGCGAGATTCTGGGCAAAATTGCCTCGCTCGGCGGCGAGCAGGATGGCCCTCTCGGCGAAATGACCATCGAACAGCTCATCGAGGAACTGGCCGCACCACAACGGGACTTCGGTATTCTGATCTCTGCCTCGGCCGAAGGGGCAGCTCCCTCCCCCCGTTGTCCGCGCAATGCCGGCATCCTCTATGGTCTCGGCAACCTGATTGAGAACGCTGTCGATTTTGCCGAAAAGCGGGTCGAGATCACCGCCCACTGGAGCGACCGCGATGTCGCCATCACGGTGGCCGACGACGGGCCGGGATTTCCGTCGGACGTATTGCAGCGACTCGGCCAGCCCTATCTAACCACGCGACGCAGCCGGATGCGCGAGGGCGAGGACCGGTACCATGCGGGCGGCGGCCTCGGATTGGGGCTGTTCATCGCAAAAACCCTGCTCGAACGCTCCGGCGGGCGGATCACCTTCGGCAACCGGCCAGGGGCGGACGGGGCCGAAATCACGATCCGCTGGCCGCGCGAGGTCTTTGCCCGGCGCAGTCTGGAGACTGGCTGAACCTGGAAAACGCTGGCCGGCGCGGCCCTTGTGCGTTCGAGGCTTTGGAGCCCGTCGCGATTGAGTGGACCAGGCACATCGTTGACGTTACGCTTTAACCTGTTGGAATCGATCATGCTGCCCGCGTTTGGATGACCCCATCAAACGGGCAGCGTGATCTGAAGGATCAGGCCAAAGATGAACGACAACAGCCTCCTCATCGTCGATGACGACAAGCCGTTTCTCACGCGCCTTGCCCGGGCGATGGAGGGTCGGGGCTATCGCGTCCGCACAGCGGCCTCTGTGTCCGAAGGACTGGTCGCACTGGCCATCGAAACCCCGGCCTTCGCGGTGATCGACATGCGCCTTCAGGATGGCAATGGCCTTGATGTGATCAGCGAACTGAAGCGGCGGCGCCCCGATGCGCGCGGCATCATCTTGACCGGCTATGGCAACATCGCAACGGCCGTGACCGCCGTGAAGCTCGGTGCCTTCGACTATCTCGCCAAACCTGCCGATGCCGACGACATCGAGGCAGCGCTGCGGGCCGGCGCCGCACCGCGCCCAGAACTGCCTGAACATCCCATGTCGGCAGACCGGGTGCGCTGGGAGCATATCCAGCGCGTTTATGAATCCTGCGACCGTAATGTGTCCGAGACGGCGCGCCAGCTCAACATGCACCGGCGTACGCTGCAACGCATCCTTGCAAAACGGGCGCCGCGCTGAGGTCAGGCTGGCCTACGGCTGCCGGCGGAATTCGTGCTGCATTGACCAGAGCGCGCTGACCACCACGATACAGGAGCCAAGGATCATGTTGGTTGTCGGCACTTCAGCAAAGACGAGGTAGCCGAATCCCATCGCCAGGGCGAGGCGGATGTAGGGGATCGGCGCAAGAACCGCCGCCTCACCGCAGCCATAGGCCTCGATCATCAGAACCATGCCCAGCGCCCCGAGGACACCTGCGCCCAGCAGAATGGTCATCGCCTGCCAGGTCAGCGGCACCCAATCCAGCAGCGCCGCCGGAATGGCCGCAGCCAGCACGAACAGTCCGATGTAGATCATGGTTGTCAGCGTGTCCTCGGTCTGCGCCAGCGTCCGGGTGACGAATACGATGACCGCCGAAAGCGCGGCAGCGAAAAGCCCGATCAGAACCCCGGCATCGAAGGACATGGTGCCAAAGCCTGCGGCGATCGCAATGCCGACAAAACCGGTGATTGTGCCAATCCAGGTCGCCGCCCGCACGCGTTCACCCAGAATTGGCCCTGCAAGAACGACGATAAACAGGGAACTTGCAAACGACAGCAGCGTGGCGAGCGCGACATCGAGATTGCGAAACGTCCAGTAGTAGAGCCACCAACCCGCGATACTGACAATGCCGCGCAGCACATGCAGCCAGCGGTGGTCCGACCGCAAACTCGGCATCACACCACGCCGGGCCATCCACGCCAACACCACCAGCACCTGCCCCAAACCACGGAACAGAACAGCCTGCCAGACTGTGATGTTCGGTCCTACCCAGCGGATGGCGAGGGTTTCGATCGTGAACATCGTCACGGCGATCATCAGGAAAAGCGAGGCGACGGCATTATCCGTCTGCCCCCGCAGGGCGGTGGCGCGCAGTGGCATCTTGATCATTGCCTGCGAGGTATCGCAAGATAGGGGAGAGACGATTCCTTCTATCTCTAAGTATTGCGCAGCATGCCCGCTGCTGCAAGCGATTCCAGCGAGGCGCAATGGCCGAATCCGAACCTGCATGGAGTTGGCCTGAAGAAAAGTGGCAGAGCGCGGTCGCGGGGCTGCGCGCCGGTCGTTCGCTCAAGCCGAAGAAGTGGAAGGGCGGCGCCCGCGCCCTGATGGCCCTCGGCTTTGATTGCACCCACGAAGTCGCCGCGCTCACCGATGGCGCGCCAACGTCCGTGCGCCTTGCCGAAGGGCAATACGCCAGCCGGCAAGGCTTGCCGCGTATCCTCAGGCTGCTGAAGGCTCACGGTGCACAGGCAACCTTTTTTTACCCGGCCGTCAGCGCCATGATGACGCCCGAGGATGTCAAGCTGGTTGCAGGGGCCGGCCACGAAGTCGCCGCCTGTTCCTGGATCGGCGAGGACCTCGGCCTTCTTGACCACGATACGGCGCAAGGGTTGCTCGCGGGGTGCTGCGATACGCTCGAACGGATCACGGGTGCACGCCCGCGCGGCTTTCGCGCGACCGGAGGCGCCCTCACCCCCGCACTTGCCCGGCAGCTGCGCGACAACGGCTTTATCTGGGATGCTTCTCTTGGAGCCGATGACGACCCCCATGAGTTGCTCGCCGATGGCGAACCTCTGGGACTGGTTGAAATTCCGCATGGCCGCACCTGCGACGATTTGGCCTACTTCGCCGCCGGGCAGCCGGGCGCTCCGGAGACCGTCTTCGATATTTTCCGACGGGAAATGGAAATGGCCTATGAGGAGGGCGGGGTTTTCACCCTGACCCTGCATCCCGATCTGATCGGAAAGCGGTCGCGAATCTGGATCCTGGAAGAACTTCTCAAGATTGCGCGGACCCTGCCGGGGATGCGGTTTTCCACCCATGGCGAACTTGCAGCAGCCTGTGGCGCGAGAGGCGCGGCCTGATCGTTCGGCTCAACGGAATGTGATTATTTCCTTGTCAGACAACGGCCCGAGGTAGACGCCGCGCCATGCCGGATGTTACATGCGACAAAAGCATTACATTCTGGGGGGCGCGCTGGTGAAAATACGGGCGGAAAAAGACTTCGCTGCGGGGGTCTTGTATATCATCCTTGCTGCGGGTTTCCTTTGGTTTGGGCGCGATTACAAGATGGGCGCGGCTTCGCGGATGGGGCCGGGATACTTCCCGTTGACGCTGGGCTGGATTCTGTTTGGCTTCGGCGCGATCTCCGTGGTCCGCTCGTTCCTTACGGATGGCCCCGTGATCGGCGGCGTCGCCTGGAAGAAAC
>Ga0209571_1000138_pt1 | contig 160173 bp, 146 predicted proteins | sample EBPBio102011_DNA_FD_185866 | JGI IMG/M metagenome (GOLD analysis project Ga0209571, IMG submission 185866) | Wastewater treatment Type I Accumulibacter community from EBPR Bioreactor in Madison, WI, USA - Reactor 1_1/10/2011_ DNA (SPAdes)... | ecosystem: Engineered > Bioreactor > EBPR >...
GCCGTCCGCCCCGATCAGACTGTCATTGAACGCCGAACCCACCACGCGCTCGATCGAGGTCAGGGTATCGCCCTGTGCATCGCCGCCCGCTCCCGTGCCGTTCCACAGACGAACCGTCACACCCGCCGAAGACCCGGAATAGTCCGCCGTGTCCACACCGTCGCCGCCGGTGAGGGCGTCCGCACCGGCTCCGCCGATCAGGACGTCATTGCCGGCCAGACCATCGATGGTGTCGTCGCCCGCCAGACCGTCGATGAGATCATCGCCGGTCGTACCTTGAAGAACGTCCGGCCCGTTCGTCGGGCCGGTGGGGGGAGCGGCCAGGGTGACCGTCTGATCGGCAAACTGCGCAAACTCGACACCCGTCAGGGTGTCCGTGCCGCTCGGCCCGGTGATCGTGAAGTTGCCGCCACCGTTATCGGTGATGACGTAGTTGGCGCGGTTGCCCGTGAAGACCGCCGTGTCCGTTCCGGCTCCACCGTTCAGGATGTCGTTGGAGAGGCCGGACACCAGGGTATCGTTGCCGTCGCCGCCGTTGAGCGTCGAACCATAGCCAGCGGCCTCGACGTACGCGTGTCCGGGGATCGAGACGTTGAGCTGGTACGTTCCGTTGGCGGGGACCGGGCCGCTGATCAGGCTTGCGCCGCTCCCGCTCTGCCACACCCCGACAGCGACATAATAGGTGCCGCCGGTGGTGAAGGTATAGGTGAGCAGGGAATTGGTGATGCCGTCAGCTTCGTCGTCGTTGACCGCGAGTTGGTTGCCGGCGGAATCGAAAATACGCAGGGTCGTGTCAAACGAGGCGGTGCCGATGTCGAACGTACAGGCCGCGCCTGCCGTGACGGTGAAGGCATAGTACTCCTGGCCCCCGCCCGAGCCCGTCCCACGGATCACAGCATGCGGCGTGCTCGTGGCGTTGACGACGCCAGGGTCGTTCATTCGGTCAAAATTGTCATCGATGTTCACCGCCGTCACCCGGCTGGTGTTGGCGGTTCCACTCGTCTTGATGACGTCCTCGGCTCCCACGACCAGGCCCGAGCCGGCAACAAGGCGATCATCGCCACCGTTTCCGTTCAGCGTGTCGATGCCCCCATTGCCTTCGATCACATTGGCGGCGTTGTTCCCCGTCAGGGTGTCGCTGGACGTCGTCCCACGCATGTTCTCGAAGTTGGCGAGGGTGTCATTTCCCTGGGCACTGGTCGCGGTGCCTGAGGCGAGGCTCGCCACAACCCCGGCTGACTGGCCAGAAAAATCCACGGTGTCGATGCCGTCACCGCCGTCCAGGATGTCGTTACCGCGCCCACCGTTGATCCGGTCATTGCCCGCGCCCCCATTGAGGGTATCCGCGCCGTCCGCGCCGTAGATCCAGTCTGCGTAAGCCGTGCCAGTGTAGGAATTGTCCGTCGCGTCCCCTTCGACCACGACACCGTAGAGCGACGCCGGGACAGCGATGGTACCGTTGGCAAATGAGAGGAACTCGACGTTGCGCAGGGTATCGGTCCCATCCGGCCCCGTCACGATCAGCACCCGGTAGGACACCCCGTCTATTACCTCGACCGAATTCGTGATCGAGTAGGAGGTACTGTTTCCGGAGAAGACGGCCGTATCCGTTCCCATGCCACCGTCGATTACATCGGCCCCCCCACGTCCAGTCAGACGATTGTCGACGGCGTTGCCCACGATGGTATCGCCGCCCGAGCCGCCGACGGCGTTCTCCATCGTCACGCCCATGGCGATCGAAACATTGCCGATCAACCCGCCGACACTGGAGAAATTGCCCTGGCGAAGGTCGATTGTGCCTGCCTGGGTGTAGCCCGAGAAATCCAGCGTATCCACGCCGCCGGCGTCCCAGACACAGAAGATGACCGCCTGCGGATTCGCCGCCGTCCCCGCGCCGAACCACTGACGATCTGCGGTGGTATTGAAGCCGTAGACCGTATCCCCGGTACGGGTCGACATATTGGCACCGTAGAGGCGCTGGGCGGCGGCGATGTCGTCCATCAACGGCGCAGACGAATATCTAGCCCCGAACGACGCGCCGGTATTGCCCTCTCCGAAGTAGCTCATCACCGTATACTGACGGGAGTCTTCGTAATATAGAGCATGCTGTGAATAGGTAATCGAGACGCCGGCCCCGGCATTGTATGCAGCGGGATGGCTCAACCCAATGGCATGACCGATTTCATGCAGCAGGACCTGGTATCCATAGGCCATGTACTGGGGCGATGAATTGTAGGCCAGAGAGGAATTGATCCACACATCGCCCGGAGCGGCACCTGCGGCCGTGCTCCCAGGCAGATAGGCGAAGGCGGCGGCCCCGTCCGCACCCGACGAATAGTTGCCGAACAACATGGTCGCGTTGTTTGAATAGGCCCCCGGCCCAGTCGTTCCTGACCCGACGCGAAGGAACGTAATCCCCGCGACGTCGGACCAGGCCGCCAACATGACCTCCGTCACGTAAATCTGGGCCTCGCTGAATTGGCTGAAGCCCGACGTGTCGCTGGGCATCGTCCCCGGCGCATTGGCTCTGAAGGCATAGGTGACCGTCGCAGGCTGCCCCAGCGCGGACGACCAGCTCAGGCCCGTCCGGGTGATCTGAGCACCGGCATCACCCGGCAGCAGGGACGGCAGGCCGTTTGCCGCCGTTCCACCGCGATCGATCAGGTTCAGGAAAGCCAGCGGCATGTCCCCACCCGCCGCCAGAGACAGGCCGGAATCCCCGGAGAAGCCCGCCCCCTCAACAAACTGCGACTTCTGGAATTGGTTGGACAGGCCGGTGCACACAACACACATGTCGGGATCTCCGCGAGAGTTCTCGAAAACAGGTATCAGATCGATGACGCTGAGGCTATTATCTCTGAAGAGAAGAGCCAAGACCGCAGAGACTCAGAACACGAGGCCAGGCCCTGAAATCTTGGTTTTTGATCCTTGCCCTGAGCATCAGCTCAGCCTGTGGAGCGCCTGACGCGACGATGGCCAGTGCCCCTGCGATCCCCGAAGCCGTTGGCCTGGCTGGTCGTTGGCTGTTGACCGGCACAAACGCCTCCTGCGCGATCGAGCTCTTGCTCGACGACAGACCTCTGACACAGGGCAGTCTCGCAGCGCCCATGATGGCAGCCCGGATGGAGGCGGGCTGCCCGGGTGCCCATGCCGTGGCCGGCTGGAATCCAGTGCCACTGGGCCTGGTCCTGGCCGACGCTTCGGGTTTTGCCGTCATCACCTTCGAACAGACCGGTCCCCAGGCCTACACTTCGATCGACCGGGCCTGGACGCTTTCGCGCGGCTAGCGGCCTAGCGCCAGTTGGACACGCACGGGATCTTGGCCCGGTCGGCCCGGTCCGCATAGCGTTCCGCTATCTCGCGCACCTCAGCCAGCAGACCGTCCTCCAGACGGATCGGATCCAGCCCCAGGCCCAGGAACCGGGCGTTGACCACCTCCAGTTCGTTCTCGTCCGCCTCGCGGCGCGGGTTCGGCAGGTTGGCGATCTCGGCCCCGGTTTCGGCGGCGACCATCTCGGCCAGGTCACGCACCCGGTGGGTCTCGGTCATCTGGTTCAGGATCTGGACCCGCTCGCCTCGCTGGGGCGGATTTTCGACGGCCAGCTGGATGCACCGCACCGTGTCGCGGATGTGGATGAAGGCGCGGGTCTGACCGCCCGTCCCATGCACTGTCAGCGGATAGCCGACCGCCGCCTGCATCAGGAAGCGATTCAACACCGTGCCGTAGTCGCCGTCATAGTCGAACCGGTTGATCAGTCGCTCGTCGCGCTCGGTCTCGGGCGTCTGGGTGCCCCAGACGATGCCCTGGTGCAGGTCGGTGATCCGCAGCTCGTCATTGCGCGCATAGAAGTAGAACAGCAGCTGATCCTGGGTCTTGGTCATGTGATAGATCGATCCCGGTGCCGCCGGGTGCAGGATCTCGCGCTCGACCAGGCCATCAGGGCCTTCGACCATGACCTTCAGATAACCCTCCGGAATCGGTGCCCCCGTCGTGCCGTAGCCATAGACGCCCATGGTTCCCAGATGCACCAGATGGGCGTCGACGCCGGCCTCGACCATCGCCGCCAGCACGTCGTTGGTGGCATTGATGTTGTTGTTGACGGTGTAGCGCTTGTGCCAGGCCGACTTCATCGAATAGGGCGCAGCGCGTTGTTCGGCGAAATGGACGATAGCGTCGGGCCGCTCGGCCTTCAGCAGGGCGACGAACCGATCGAAATCCTGGCCCAGCGTCAGATTTTCGAAGCCGATCTCGTGGCCCGAGACCTCCTTCCAGGCGACCAGGCGCTCCGACATCGGACGGATCGGCGTGAGCGACTGGACCTCCAGCTCGACATCGATCTTTCGGCGGGAGAGATTATCGATGATCGTGACCTCGTGCCCGAGGCTGGAAAGATGAAGCGACGTCGGCCAACCACAGAAGCCGTCACCGCCCAGCACGAAAATCCGCATCAAATCGCCCGCTATCGAGAAAAAGCGCCCCTTACTCCACGCGGGACGACCAGATTGCAATGAATTTGGTCAGGCCGCCCGTGACAGGCGCTGCGGGCGCGGCGGCGGCCGGAAGCAGACCCCGAACTCACCGTCGTAGGGCGTCAGCCGCCAGTCCTCGACGAGGCCTTCGGTTCCGGGCCGGATCCAGGCAAAGCCGTGGTCGTGGCCATGGCGACGGAGCATCCCCGGCACGCTCTCCAATCTCTGCTCAAGCTCTTGCGGGACGACCGGCAACCGAACCCTTGCGCAGCCGAGACGCGAAGCATTTCGCACCAGGCTTAGGACCAGGGCCGGCAGAGCATGATCGTCACATTCCGCCACCGCGACCAGATCAATGATCTCCAGGGTCGGGGCGTCGATCTGGGTGACCTTGGTGATCTCTGCCAGAAGCAGTCCGCCGATCGCCGCGCCCTCCATCCAGGCCAGGAGGATGGGATCACGCGTTCGGTCCGGGTTGACGAAGCGCCAACGCAGCGCCGCGGAATCCCGACGCGCCATCAGCCGGCCCTCCGCCGCCAGGGCCGCGGCGAAGGCGTCGATCCTGTGGTCGAGATCGGAGAGCTCCAGTGTGTGGACACGCGGGTCAGCGTGGATCAGTTCCGTACCGAAAACACGATCCCGCAGCAGCCACTCCCGGGTCGGACGGCCCTCACGACCGAGGTGGGCCTTGCTGGCCCGCGCCGCCCGCTCCGCCAGCAGGGCCAACGGGTCAGTGACCCACATCAGGCTCATTTGATCGCGCCCGACCGGGAAGGGCACCATGCCGTGACGCCGGTAGATCGGCGCGGCCAGATCATTGGAATGCAGCACGGTCACGGCGAACAGGGACGGCTGGTCGAGAACGGCGTCAATCAAGGGACGACTGGCCCCGCGAATTCTCGGGTGAACGATGAGCGTGTGTCCGGTGCCGCCTGACAGAGAGCCTTGTCGCGAGCTGTAATCCTGGGTGAACAGGCCGAAGACGCCCGCCACCCGACCGTCCCCATCCTCGGCAACAAAGCCGGCGGGAACCGCGCGCGAGGCCAGCGATCGAGGAGTCCGGCACAACCATCGCCACCCGGCCTCGGACCGCGCAGGAAACCACGCATGATCCAGCAAGGCCGAGATATCGCCTGTGTCTTGCATTTGGATCGGACGCACCGCGTGTGCCATTTCAGAACTCGCTTCGACTCTGGCGAGCGTCGATGCATAGGTCGTGCTAATGACCGGGTCTGAAATAGGCGTGGATCCGTTCGGCCAGGGCCTGACTGACACCGTCGACCTTGATCAGGTCGGCCACCGCCGCGCGCGACACCCCGCGAGCCGAGCCGAAGGCGTGCAGAAGCGCCTTTTTGCGGCCCGGACCGATGCCTTCGATCTCGTCCAACGGGTTCTTCTTGATGTCCATCGAACGGCGCTTGCGATGGGCCCCGATGGCGAAGCGGTGCGCCTCGTCGCGCAGCCGTTGCAGATAATAGAGCGCCGGCGACTTCATCGGCAGCATGAAGGGCTCACGGCCTGGGATGAAGAACCGTTCCATGCCGGCGTCACGGTCGGGGCCCTTGGCCACGCCCACCAGCGGGATGTCTTCCAGACCCAGTTCGGCCATCACCTCGCGCACGGCACCCAGCTGGCCCAGCCCGCCGTCGATCAGGACCAGATCAGGCCTTACGGCGTCCTCACCGGCTTCCTCGTCCTTGACCAGTCGCCCAAAGCGCCGCCGCATCACCTCGGTCATCATGCCAAAGTCGTCGCCGGGGGTCAGGTCTTCGCCCTGGATGTTGAACTTGCGATACTGGCTCTTCTGGAAACCGTCCGGCCCGGCCACGATCATGGCCCCGACGGCGTTGGTCCCCTGGACGTGGGAGTTGTCATAGACCTCGATCCGCTCGGGCCGTCCCTCCAGCCCGAAGGCCTCGACCACCTCATCGAGGATCTTGCCCTGGGCCGAGCTCTCGGCGAGGCGCCGCCCCAGCGCCTCGCGCGCATTGGTCAGGGCGTGGTCGATCAGCTTTTTCCGGTCGCCGCGCTGGGGCCGCTCGATCGCCACCACCCTCCGCGCGTCGTCCAGCTTGGCCTTCAGGGTAAAGGCCTCTTCCAGCAACTCCTTTTCGAGCGGCAGGATACTGACCAGGATCAGGCGCGGAACCGGCTTGTCTTCGTAGAATTGACCCAGGAAGGCCGACAGGATGGCCGCCTCGCCGTCAGTGCGGTCCACGCGCGGGAAATAGGCCCGCCCCCCCCAGTTCTGACCGCCGCGATAGAAAAAGACCTGCACACAGGCCTGGCCGCCCTCGGCATGGACCGCGAAGACGTCTGCCTCCGCCAGCCCCTCGGCCGACACCGAGTTCTCCATGGAGATCGCCGACAGCGCCCGGATACGATCGCGCAGCCGCCCCGCCGTCTCGAAATCCAGATCGTCCGACGCCGCCTGCATCTCGCTGGACAGGCGTTCGATCACGGCCCGCGACTTGCCGCGCAGGAAGCCCTCGGCCTCGTCGACCAGCGCCCCGTAGCTCTCGAGGTCGATCAATCCCACACACGGGGCCGAGCACCGTTTGATCTGATGCAGCATACAGGGCCGGGTCCGGCTCTCGTAGACGCTGTCGGAGCAGGTTCTGAGCAGGAACGCCTTCTGCAAGGTGGTCAGGGTGCGGTTGACCGCCCAGGTCGAGGCGAAAGGTCCGAAATAATCGCCCTTGATCGTATGGGCACCCCGGTGCTTCGCCACCTGCGGGGCCGCGTGATCACGCCGGATCATCAGCTCGGCGAACGACTTGTCGTCGCGCAGCACGACGTTGAAGCGCGGCTTCAGCTTCTTGATGAAGTTGGATTCCAGCAGAAGTGCCTCGGTCTCGGTCCTGGTCGAGACGAACTCCATGGACCGGGTCAGGCTGACCATCAGGCCGATCCGCTGGGTGTGAAAGCGCCCTTGCGCGTACTGGTTCACGCGCTTTTTCAGACTGCGGGCCTTGCCGACGTAAAGACAGGTACCGTCCTCGCCATACATCCGATACACGCCCGGCCCGTCAGGCGCGCGGCGCGCCTCGTCGCGGATCAGGTCAGCGGCCTTCAGCGGAGTGGAATCCGGCGTATCGGTCATGGCTGTGATATAGGCGGCTACGCCACAGGATTGAACGGCCCCGACGACTGGCGCGCGTCAGACGGCTCGGCTACGACCGCACCCGGAGACCGCGATGCCGAAACACAAAAGCCGCACCCTGGGCGATCACGCCCTGGCCCCAGAAACCCTGATGATGGGCTACGCCTACGATCCGGGCCTGTCCGAAGGCGCGATCAAGGCCCCTATCTTCCAAGCGTCGACCTTCGTGTTCAAGTCCGCCCAGGAGGGCAAACGCTTCTTCGAGGTCGCCTATGGCCTGCGCGAGAAAGGCCCGGATGAGGCGCTTGGCCTGATCTATTCGCGCATCAACAACCCCAATCTGGAGATTCTCGAAGACCGCCTGGCGGTCTGGGACGCGGCGGACCGGGCGCTGGTTTTCTCCAGCGGCATGGCGGCGATCTCGACGGCGGCCTACGCCCTCAGCCGACCGGGCGATGCCATCGTCTACACGGCCCCGGCCTATGGCGGCACCGAGTATCTCTTTGATCGCATCCTGCCCCGCTACGGCATCACCGCCCACGCCGTTCCGGCAGGCAGCGGCTCGGAGGCTCTGCGCGAGGCCATGGCGGAGGCCGTGGCCGAGGCGAATGGGCGCGGCGGCCGGCTGGCGGCCGTCTTCATCGAAACCCCGGCCAATCCGACCAATGAGCTGGTCGACATCGCCCAGGCGACGCGCGACATTGCGGCTCTGGGACAGGCCGAGCGACCGATCCTGGCGGTGGACAACACCTTCCTTGGGCCGATGTGGCAGAGCCCGTTGAAGCTGGGCGCGGACCTGGCGCTCTATTCCCTGACCAAATACGTCGGCGGCCACTCCGACCTCATCGCCGGGGCCTGCATCGGCAAGGCTGAAACCATGGCCCGGATCGCCGAGATGCGGACCATCTGTGGCTCGATGACGGATCCGCACACGGCCTGGCTTCTGACCCGCAGTCTGGAAACCCTGCATCTTCGCATGGAGAGATCCCAGGCCAACGCCGTCACCCTGGCTGAACGTCTGGCCGAGCACCCCAAGGTGCATGAGGTTCTGACCGCCGGCGGGGCCTCGGCCTCCGATGATCAGCGTCGAATCTTCGCCGAACAATGCACCGGGCCGGGCTCGACCCTGTCGATCCGTCTTCCGGGTGGCGAGGCCGAAGCCTTCCGTTTTCTGGACACCCTCCAGCTCTTCAAGCTGGCGGTCAGCCTGGGCGGCTCCGAGAGCCTGGCGTCGCACCCGTCCAGCATGACCCATTCCGACTACACGCCCGAGGCCAAGGCCCGTTGCGGCATCGGTGACAATCTGGTGCGCCTGTCGGTCGGCATCGAGAACATCGAAGACCTCTGGGCCGATCTGACCCAGGCGCTCGCGGCGGTCTGACCTAGTCCAGGCCCCGAATGAAGGCCGCGGCGCGCTCACCTTCGACGTCTCCCGGGCGACCGAACTCGAAATTGATGTCGCGGTGGGTATCGCCGGGCGCGACCACGACCTCGGCCCGACCACCGGCCGCAACCAGGGCGTCGGCCAGGCGGCGACTCTGGCGCGTCGCGTCCTGCCGGCTCTCGATGTGGAAGATCAGGAACGGCGGATAAGCCTGTCCGCCTCTGATCCTGAGGATCGGCGACAGCTCGGCGCGTTGGTCACCGAAGGCGTTGTCATAGGTCCGCTCGAGCCACCGCCCGACCGGCCCCGGCTCGCGCGGCTCCGTCGCATCGTAGCCCGCGCCATCCACCGGGATGACGGCGGCCAGGTCGGCCGGCTCCATCCCTTGCGCCGCCAGATAGACCGGGTCGACGCCGACCAGGGCGACCAGATGCGCGCCGGCGGAGTGTCCCATGAGAACGAGCGGTCTGTCCGGGAACATCCGGCGGATCAGGCCGACGGCCGAGGCGACGTCTTCGGCTTCGTCACGCGCGTTCACCTGCGGCACCAGACGATAGCCGATCGACACCAGCGTCAGGCCGTGGCGCTCAGCATATTCCGGCAGGCTGTTGACCATGGACCTGTCCCCATGCGCCCAGCCCCCACCGTGCACGAACGCCAGGACCGGGCCGGGCGCCGTTCCGTCATAGATGTCGATCACCTGCTGCGGGTCCGGGCCATAGGCCACCGTCTGCCGCGCGCGGTCTGACTGGCTTTCATTGCCGACTCGCCGACGTCGACGGTCGAGGAAGCCCCTGCCATCCTGCGCGCGCGCCGGGGCTGCGACCGCCAAAGCTACAGCCGCAAACAGAATCTGACGTCGGGCAAGGGTCATGGCTGGCCTCCGGTTCGGCTTTCCGGCTTGAACGGTCGAGCGGGCGTGATCCGTCGTTCAATTCCGCCGGACCAGAACGACCCCACCGATCACCATCGCAACGCCCAGCATCCGCATCAGATTGATCGGGTGGCGCGGGGTGCCGAAGGCCCCGAAATGGTCCAGAACCAACCCCAGCAAGAGCTGACCGGCCACCATCAGGGTGATGGTCGTGGCCACACCCAGGCGGGGAACGCCCCAGGTCGCCGCGATGACGAAGATCACCCCGCACAGGCCCCCGATCCAGGCGTACCAGGGCAAGGCCCGGGTCGCGGCCATGTCCGGCCGGACCTGAAGCACCAGAGCCAGCCCGATCAGGGCAATGGTCCCGACCGCGAACGACACCAGGGCGGCGTTGACGGCCGATCCGACCGCCGTGGCGAGGCGGGCATTGATCGGGGCCTGCAAGGCCGTCGCCGCCCCGGCCAGGGTGACGAGCAGCATCGAGGCATAGGCGACGAGATTGGCGTTCATGGCTGGGAATTAGCCGTCCCCCGGCGCTTGTGCCAATGGATTCTCGTCACGCAGACCGGCCGCCGAGTTGTGTGGCGAACAGGGCCGACAACCGGCCCCAGGCGTCCGTCGCCGCCGCCTCATTGAACATGGGCCGGTAGTCGGCATGGAAGCCATGGTCAGCCCCCGGATAGACGTTGATTTCGCAATCCGTGCGACCCGCCGCCGCCAGGGCCGCGCGCATCTGCGCGACCGTCTCCAGGGGGATGCCCTGGTCCGCCTCACCGTAGAAGCCCAGCACCGGACAGCGCAGCTTGCCGGCGATGTCGACCGGCCAGCGGCGGTCGGCCTCGGCGTTCTGAGCCGGTGGCACCATTCGACCATAGAAGGCCCCGCCGGCCTTGAAGTCATGCGCGGCACAGGCCATCCACACCACCGTCCCGCCCCAGCAGAAGCCGGTGATCCCGGCGCGGGAAACGTCGGCCCACGGCTGGCTGTCGAGCCATTCGAGCGCGGCCCCGGTGTCGCCCATGACCTGGGCGTGCGGCGTGGCGCGCACCACCGCCATGATTTCGGGAAAGTCGGTCATCACCGCCGGATCGCCGGCGCGGGCGAAATAGCCGGGGGCCATGGCGACGTAGTCCTGATGGGCCAGCCGTCGGCACACGTCCTGGATATAGGCGTGAAGGCCGAAAATCTCATTGACGACGATGACGACCGGAAACGGTCCCGCCCCTTGGGGCCGCGCGACATAGGCGGGCAGGGACGGCGCGTAGTTTCCCGTGCTGGACCCCACGAAACTGACCGCCCCGGCGATGATCCCCTCGTCGCTGGTCACGATCGGTCGGGCCTGGGCCCCCAGGGCGGCGGCGGCATAGCCGGTGAACATCAGTCCGCCCAGGGTGCGGCGCGTCAGCCTGAGATCGCTCGGCCCTTCCGGAGTCGGCAGATGGGTCGGGGCCATGTTCACCTCCTGATGCGGGACGGCACCATGCACCGCTGTGCCGGGATGGCCAAGATTCCCTGCACGGACTCGGAAATTCGATGGCTTCAAACCCTTGCGACCTGTGCGGACTTTCCCATATCCCGCCCAAGCGTTGCGTTTCGGGCTGAATCCGGGGCGCAACAGGGATTGAAACTGGGGATGGGAACGCGCGGCGCCGAAACGCCGGGTCGCCAAGGCCATCCGCCGAAACGGAGACTAGAGACGCCCATGAGCAAGATCATCGGCATTGACCTCGGCACCACCAACTCGTGCGTCGCGGTCATGGACGGCAAGAACCCCAAGGTCATCGAGAACGCCGAGGGCGCGCGCACGACCCCGTCGGTCGTCGGCATTCTGGAAGACGGCGAGCGCGTCGTCGGCCAGCCCGCCAAGCGCCAGGCGGTGACCAACCCCGAAAACACCTTCTTCGCCATCAAGCGCCTGATCGGCCGCACCTTTGACGACCCGGTGGTCGCCAAGGACAAGAAGATGGTGCCCTATGAGATCGTCAAGGGACCGAACGGCGACGCCTGGGTGCGTTCGCACGGCAAGGACTATTCGCCCCAGGAAATCTCGGCCTTCATCCTGCAAAAGATGAAGGAAGCCGCCGAAGCCCACCTCGGCGAAACCGTGACCAAGGCGGTCATCACCGTCCCGGCCTATTTCAACGACGCCCAGCGTCAGGCCACCAAGGACGCCGGCAAGATCGCCGGGCTTGAGGTGCTGCGCATCATCAACGAGCCGACTGCGGCGGCCCTGGCCTATGGCCTGGAGAAGAACGACGGCAAGAAGATCGCCGTCTATGACCTGGGCGGCGGCACCTTCGACGTCTCGATCCTGGAGATCGGCGACGGCGTCTTTGAGGTGAAGTCGACCAACGGCGACACCTTCCTGGGCGGCGAGGACTTCGACCTACGCATCGTCGACTATCTGGCCGATGAGTTCAAAAAGGAGCAGGGCGTCGACCTGCGCTCGGACAAGCTGGCCCTCCAGCGCCTGAAGGAAGAGGCCGAAAAGGCCAAGAAGGAGCTCAGCTCCACGACTTCCTATGAGGTCAACCTGCCCTTCATCTCGATGAATGCGTCGGGCCCGCTGCACCTGAACATCAAGCTGAGCCGCGCCAAGCTGGAAGCCCTCGTCGAGGATCTGGTCCAGCGCACCGTCGGCCCGTGTGAGAAGGCGCTGAAAGACGCCGGCATGAAGGCGTCGGACATCGACGAGGTCGTCCTCGTCGGCGGCATGACGCGTATGCCGCTCGTCCAGGAGACGGTGAAGAAGTTCTTCGGCAAGGAGCCGCACAAGGGTGTGAACCCCGATGAGGTCGTGGCCCTGGGCGCGGCGGTTCAGGCCGGCGTGCTGCAAGGCGACGTCAAGGACGTGCTGTTGCTGGACGTCACCCCGCTGACGCTGGGCATCGAGACGCTGGGCGGCGTGTTCACCCCGCTGATCGAGCGCAACACCACCATCCCGACCAAGAAGTCCCAGGTCTTCTCGACCGCCGAGGACAACCAGTCCGCCGTGACCATCCGGGTCTTCCAGGGCGAGCGTCCCATGGCATCTGACAACAAAATGCTGGGCCAGTTCGACCTGATGGGGATTCCGCCGGCACCGCGTGGGATGCCCCAGGTCGAGGTCACCTTCGACATCGATGCCAACGGCATCGTCAATGTGACGGCCAAGGACAAGGCGACCAACAAGGAACAGTCGATCCGCATCCAGGCCAACGGCGGCCTGTCGGATGCCGACATCGACCGGATGGTCAAGGAAGCCGAGGCCAACGCCACCGCCGACAAGGCGCGCAAGGAACTGGTCGAGGCGAAGAACCAGGGCGATGCCGCCGTGCATTCGACGGAGAAGGCCCTGGCCGAACACGGCGACAAGATCTCGGGTGACGACAAGTCCGCGATCGAGACGGCCCTGGCCGATCTCAAGGCCGCCCTGGAAGGCGAGAACGGCGAGGACATCGCGGCCAAGACCAACACCCTGGTCCAGGCATCGATGAAGCTCGGCGAGGCCATGTATCAGGCGCAAGCCGGCCAGGGCGACGCCTCGGCCGAACAACCGGCCGACGACGGCGTCGTCGATGCGGAGTTCGAGGACGTCACCGACGACGAGGACGCCGACAAGAAGGAACAGGCGTAATGTTCTCTCCTCCCCATGAACCCGGACTTGGTCCGGGAGAAATGGGGAGGGGGACCACGAAGTGGTGGAGGGGGCGCCTCCGGCCTAGCTGGCCAGGCCAGCGCCGCCCCCTCCGTCTCGGCGCGTATTCGCGCCGATCCACCTCCCCCTCGCTTTGCGACGGGGAGGAGATCTAAGGACGCAACGGCCCATGGCTTCCTCGACTGATTATTATGACCTCCTCGGCGTCGGCCGCGATGCCGATGCGGCGGCCCTCAAGGCCGCCTTCCGCAAGAAGGCGATGGAGTACCATCCTGACCGCAATGGCGGTTGCGAGGACTCCATGGCCAAGTTCAAGGAGGTCAATGAGGCCTATTCGGTCCTGTCTGATCCCCAGAAACGTGCCGCCTATGATCGCTTCGGCGCAGACGGTCTGAACGGCATGGGCGGCATGGGTGGCGGCGGTTTCTCCGGCGGCCCCCAGGACATCAACGACATCTTCTCGCAGGTGTTCGGCGACGCCTTCGGCGATATGTTCAACCGCGCCCAGCAGACGCGCCGGGCCGGGCCGCAACGCGGCAGCGACATCCGCCACGATCTCGAAATCACCCTGGAGCAGGCCTATCGCGGGGCCGAGGTCGAGATCAACGTGGCCACCGCCGCGTCGTGTGACACCTGCTCAGGCTCGGGGGCCAAGGCGGGGGCGTCGCCCACCACCTGTTCGACCTGCCAGGGCCAGGGCCGCGTACGGACGGCCAATGGTTTCTTCCAGGTCGAACGCACCTGTCCGGCCTGCGGCGGCCAGGGCCGGCGTCTGGCCGAGGCCGATGTCTGCACCTCCTGCCGGGGTCAGGGCCAGGTCCGCAAGCACCGCACCCTCAGCCTCAAGATTCCGGCCGGCGTCGACGATGGATCGCGCATCCGCCTGACCGGCGAGGGCGATGTGGGCCAGCGAGGCGGCCCGCGCGGGGACCTCTATGTCTTCCTGTCGGTCAAGCCGCATGACCTGTTCGAGCGCGACGGGCTGGACCTTCTGGTCCAGGCCCCTGTGCCGATGGCCTTGGCGGCGCTGGGCGGCGACATCGAGGCCCCTTGCCTGGCGTCCGAGGCCTGCGACGGGCAGTGCCGGACCAACGTCAAGGTCGAGGCCGGGGCCCAGACCGGCAAGACGGTGCGCGTGCGTGGCAAGGGGATGCCCGACCTTCAGGGCCGCCGTCGCGGCGACCTGGTCGTCGAGCTGTTCGTGGAAACCCCGACCAACCTCACCGCCCGCCAGAAGGAACTGATGCGCGAGCTGGCGGAGACCTGCGGCGACAAACAACAGCCCCGCCACGCCGGCTTCTTCAAGAAGGCCAAATCCTTCTGGTCTGACCTGAGGGACGGCGCCGCCTAGGCATCTCCGGCGGCCGACTCGGGCTTCGGGCGCGGAGAGCGGGCGGCGAACTCCTCCCAGATGCGCGCGCTCAGCTTTTGGTCGTCGGCGACAAAGTGGGCGAGCCACGCCTTGGCGTATTCGGGGTTCTGGGGATAGGCGCGGTGCGCCGCGCCGAAGGCTCGCGCCGCGCCGGCGCGGTCGCCCAGCTTGCTCAAGACGTTGCCCAAGGTCGCCTGGACGTGCGGATCATGGTCCGGGTCCTCAATGGCTCGCATGAGCAGGGACCGTGCGCTCTCCAGCTTGCCGGCGGCCGTCACGGAATAGCCACGTTGCCAAAGGGCGTACCAACCCTCACGGGCCCATTGGAGGTCCAGGGCGTCAATGACGGCATCGTGGAGCGGATGCTCGCAGATGAATCCCAGCCCGCCCATGGCGGCGATCTCGGACTGGGCCCACTCCGACATCACGGGATCGAGCGGAGCTTGCCCGGCCAGATCCGTGCAGATGCGCGCGTGCAAACGCTGGAACAGGTCGGCGGTGGGGTGGTTGGAGGTATAGAAAAGCGGGACCTGGCGATGGGTCGCGACCAGGTGATCGGTCAGGTCGCTGTTCCACCCCGCGCCGGCCTCGGAGCGGCGCATGGCGGCCAGATCAAACTCGAATTGGCGGCGAATGCGGTCCGGATCGAATGGATCGCCGACCTTCGAGAGCCACGGATGCCAATAGGCGCGCAGCTCCAGATAGGGAAAGCGGACGACCAGTCCGGCCAGACCATGCGCCCAGGGATCCAGCCCCGGTAACAGGGGCGCCGTCTGTTCCAGCAGGGCGACCTGGCGGCCCTCGGCCTTGGCGTAGGTCGCCAGCCAGGCGGCCTCTTCCCAGCTGATGAACGGGGGGCGTATGCCCCGGACTTCCGGGTAGAACCCGTAGGGGTCTCCGACGACGCAGACCATCCCAAGCCCCTGGGCAGCCAGCACGGCAGCCAGATAATGACCTTGGCAATTTCCGTAGATCAGGATCAGGCGCTCGGATGCCGCCTCGTCACATCGACGACCGCCGAATGTCGTCAAGGAGGGCGCCGAGGTCCGCATAGTCGAAAGCCGATGCCGGATCGATGAGAACACCATAGACCTCCTCTACCGACATGATCAGCTCGGCGTGTGTCAGCGAATCCCAGCCCGGAACCTGGGTTGCGGTCAGGCGTCGATATACCGGTCCTGTGTAATGCGGAAACAGGCGGCGAAAGACCTCCACCACCCGCTCGGGGACCTGCTCGTCGGAGTTCAGCTCACTCAAGGGGTCGCTCGCCATGACTTCAGTTCGTCGAGCTGGTAGCGCCGACGGTTTTCATTCCGGCTGATCTTGCCGCTCGTCGTCTTTATCAGGGTGTCCGGGTTCAGCACCACGACTTCACGCGCGCTGACCAGCAGAACCTGAGCCAGTCGCTCCCGCACGCGCTCGGCAATGGGCCCTGCAAGGGTATCGTCGCCGCCACGCTCTGCTTCCGCTAGGATGACCAGATCCTCCGTCCCTGTCTGGTCGTTGCGGATCCCAAACGCCACCGCCCGACCCGGTTTGAGGCCCGCGATGTTCGCCAACTCCGCCTCAATGTCGTGGGCGTACAGATTTCGTCCCGCCACAATGATCACGTCGTCCAGCCGCCCACTGATGAAAACCTCTCCGTCCTCGACGAAGCCGATATCTCGCGTCGCATACCAACCGTCCGACAGGCGGGTCTTCGTCAGCTCGGCCTGACGGAAATAACCGTCGAACAGACTTGGGCCACGGACGTGGATCTGGCCGATCTCTCCGTCGTCGACCTCGCGACCGTCCTCATCGCGCACGGAGATCGCCAATCCCGCCAGGGGGCGGCCGCAGGATAGCAACTCGGGAGAGCGACCCGGCCCCGGTGCTCGACGCCGCCGCACTGGCGCGCCGAGGCGCGACTGGCTCACGGCAAAGACGGTCTCGGCCATGGCATAGCAGGTCTGGAGCTGCGCGGGCCGTAGCCCCCGGTCGCCATAGGCCCCGAGCATCAGGTCGAAGCTCTCAGGCCGACAGGGCTCCGAGCAATTGATCAGGGCGCGAATACCGCCGAGCCCCGTGTCCGGCTTGAGCCGCCGGGCATGGCGGGCCAGGTGGTTGAAGGCGAAGTTCGGCAGCCAGACCAGAGCGTCCTGAGCCTCAGCGGCCTCCTCCAGCACGCGGGTCGGCTGAACCAGCCACTCGAACGGATCCATCGACACCAGAGGCAGGCCCCGCACCGTCGGCAGCACGGTACAGGCGACCAACCCCATGTCGTGATAGACCGGCAGCCACGACACCACCGTCTCGCCACCGGTCAGCTCCAGGGCCGCCCCATAGCTCTCGATCTGCGTCAGCACCGCCCGGTAGGACAGCGCCACGCCCTTCTTCAGCCCCGTCGTCCCCGAGCTGTGCTGGAGCACACAGATGCCGTCAGGATCGTACGCCACTGGGTGATCGTCCCCGCCGACCTCGCCCGCTTCCAGGTCGGCCAGGCTCAACACCGGCAAACGCCCATCGGCCAGCAGATCGCGCACCTCCGGGTCCGCAATGATCGCGGCCGGGCTGACATGGTCGATCAGCGCCCGATGCGAGGACAGCCAGACCTCGGGATCCTGGCGCGGACTGAGCGCCGGCATGAAGGACGGGATCGCGCCGATCCACTGACAGCCCAGAAACGCCGGGATCAGACCGGCCTGATGTGACAGGAACAACAGCACCACATCGCCATGGCGCACACCCTGCCGGTGCAGCCCGCCGGCCACGCGCCGACAGTCCGCTCTCACCCCGGCCGCGGTCAGGATCTCGCGTCCCGCCGCCCGCGCGACGGTGATCAAAGCCGCATCGTCCGGGGCCTGCAGAAGGGCACCGAAATACGGGTGACCGGTCAGAACAGGTCTCCTTGCCCACTGGTCGGCGCGGCGGCTGACCTGGACCTGGGCTTGGCGTCAATGGGCTTGGTCTGTGCCGGCTTGGCACCGGCCTCTCCCTCGATCCGGGCCCCGCGCGTTCCGTCTCGGAAATGCAGCGACACCGCCTCTGCAGCCAGGAGCGCCGACGCGCTTCGCACCAGCCGTCCGTCTTCTTGGTGAACCCGTGCAAAGCCGCGATCGAGCGGGCCGTCCGGATTGAGCGATCCCAGCAGACGTTGCACCCTCTCAAGACGCTCGGCCTGACGTGCCAGCGTCCGATCCAGCGAGCGGCCCGCCCGCGCCGACAGATCGTCCAGACGCTCGCGCGCCTGACGCACCGGTCGCGCCATCGACGGCAAGCGGCGGGCCACACCCTGAAGCCTCAGCTCGCGGTCGCGAATATCTCGCTGCAACGCCTGAAACGCACGACGATCCAGCCCACCCAGACGTTCGGCCTGCAAGGCGATGGGACGCATCAGCCCCTGCGGCGTCAGCCTTGAGGCCACCGCCGTCAGTCGCCGGTCATGGGCTGCGATATGGGCACGAAGGCCCGAACTCAGCCGCGCCGAGGCCAGGTCCAGACGCTGGTCCCGGCGACCGAACAGATCCGCCATCGACGGTAGCCGCGCCGCCGCCCCGGTCAGGGCCACGCGCCGCGTCTCGACCATGCGCCCGGCCGCCCGTTGCAGCCGCCGCTCATAGTCCGCCGTCTCGGCCTTCAGTTCGCTGAGAACCGGGGTCGCCATCTCGGCGGCGGCCGTCGGCGTCGGGGCGCGTCGATCCGATACGAAATCGATCAGGGTGGTGTCGGTCTCATGGCCGACCGCCGAGATCACCGGCAACGGACAGTCCGCAACGGCCCGGGCCAAGGCCTCGTCGTTGAACGGCCAGAGATCCTCGATCGAGCCGCCACCACGCGCCACGATCAGCACGTCCGGGCGCGGGATCGCTCCCCCGGTCTTCAGGGCCGCAAAGCCACGCACGGCATTGGCTGCCTGTTTGGCCGCCTGGTCGCCCTGGACCACACAGGGCCACACCAGAACATGACACGGCCAGCGGTCGCGGATCCGGTGCAGGATGTCGCGGATCACCGCCCCCGTCGGCGAGGTGATCACGCCGATCACCGCTGGCATTTCGGGGATCGACCGTTTGCGCGCCGGATCGAACAGGCCCTCGCCCCGCAACTGGGCCTTCAGGCGCTCCAGCTGGGCCAGCAGGGCCCCGACCCCGGCCGGCTCCATGCTGTCGATGACGATCTGATAGGATGACCGGGCCGGATAGGTGGTGATCTTGCCGGTCACGATGACCTCAAGGCCCTGTTCCGGCTGACAGTCCAGGCGCGACACCACCCCGCGCCAGATCACTCCGTCGATCGAGGCGTTCTCGTCCTTGAGCGTCAGATAGACGTGGCCCGAGCCATGCTTTGTGACCTTGGAAATCTCGCCGCGCAGCCGGACATAGCCGAACCGTTCCTCGACGGTGCGCTTGAGCGCAGCCGACAGCTCCGACACCGAAAACGGTGCGGCATTGTCTCCGGGAGGCGCGCTCGCCTCACTCGCCATACGAATCCCTCCGGCGCGCCCAAATGCCGCCACCCTTGCATCTATAAGGGCAGCACAATCGTTGCTACCCTCAGACTTGGGGCACAACGAGGGATCCGACCATGTCCACCATGAAGATCATCGCCGCTGCAGCGGCCCTGACGGTTTTTGCCGGCACAGCCCTGGCCGATGCGCCTGCGCCTGCGCGCTCTGTCACCTTGTCGGACTTCGATGGCCGCTGGTACGAAATCGCCCGAACGCCCAACCGAAATCAGGGTCCTTGCACCCAGCTTCAGGTCAATATCAGCCCTGCGGACGGTGGTGCCTATTCCATCGTCTCGACCTGCAATCGCGCCTCGGGTAGCCCCCAGGTCGTTCGCTCGACCGCCACCTCATTGAACAGCGCCAACAATCGCCTTCGCTTCCGTGCGGCGTCCGGGGCCGCCGGCTTTGTCGGCGTTGCCCAGGAATTCTGGGTTCTGGACCGGGCCGACGACTATTCGTGGGCCATTCTGGGCACGCCCGGCGGCAACTATTTCTGGCTCTGGACCCGCTCGGCCAATCCGGCCAATCGCGCCGCCCTGCTCGCTCGCGTCCGGGCGCTCGGTTACAACACCTCCAACGCCGTACAGATAGGCGGCTGAGTTCTCATGCAGACACTGAAGTTCATCTGGCTCACCCTGGCAGTCGGCACCTCGTCCTGACGGCTTGACAGTCAGAACGCAGAGCGAACATCTGCGTCGACATGGCTCTCATCAAGGTCGAAACCCTGGTTCTGTCCGGCGTTAGGCCGCTCGTCACCGAGGCGGTGACGCGCGGGGCCGCGCGGGCGCTGGCGGATCTCGGCTTGGCCTGTTTGCTCGAGGTCACCCTGCCCAATGGGCGGCGCGCCGATGTCATGGCGCTGGGGCCGCGCGGCGACATCGTGATATGCGAGGTCAAATCCTCGATCGAAGATTTCCGCGCCGACCAGAAATGGAGCGACTACCTCCCCTTCTGCGACGCCTATTATTTCGCCGTGGCCCCCGAGTTTCCCACGCGCGTCCTGCCCGAGGCTCCAGGGCTGATCGTCGCCGACGGGTTCGGCGGCGCGGTGATCCGACCGGCCACGCCATCTCCGTTGGCACCCGCACGCCGAAAATCGCTGACGCTGGCCTTCGCCCGTCTTGCCGCCCTGAGAGTCGGCTCGGCCTGACCCGAAGGTCCGCTCCCGCTATCTGGGCGCGCGCTTGGCGAGGATCCGCTGAAGGGTGCGCCGGTGCATATTCAGCCGCCGCGCCGTCTCAGAAACGTTTCCGCCGCACAGGTCATAGACTCGCTGGATATGCTCCCAGCGCACCCGGTCCGCCGACATCGGGTTCTCGGGCGGCGCCGCCTTGTCATCGCCCTGGGCCAGCAGCGCCTTGACCACATCGTCCGCGTCGGCCGGCTTGGACAGATAGTCGATGGCCCCCGCCTTGATGGCGGCTACAGCATTGGCGATGGCGCCGTATCCGGTCAGCATGACCACGCGGGCATCCGGGCGGGCTTCGCGCAGAGCCTCGACCACGACCAGGCCGGTGCCGTCTTCGAGCCGCATATCCACCACCGCAAAGGCCGGCGGGTTCGATCTGGCGATGTCGGTGGCCTCGGCGACGGATTCCGCCAGGGTCACCTCAAAGCCGCGCGACTCCATCGCCCGCCCCAGCCGGGTTCGCAGGGCCGCATCATCGTCCAGCACCAGCAGCGTCCGGTCGGCCAGGGTTTCGACCAGGGACTGAAGATCGAGCGTTTCGGTCATGCCTGTCTCCTATCTTCCGGGGGCAGATTCGGCTCTGCGGCCCCATGACGCAAGCGACCCTTCTAAATCCGGCTTACGGCGCCTCTATGGCCTCACGCGGCCAGGTGGCCGTCACCAGAGCGCCTTCGCGGTTTCTTAGGTTGCCGAATGTGAGCGAGGCCCCGGTCTTTTCCAGCAGGGTCTTGGCGATGAAGAAGCCCAGTCCCATCCCCTGATGGCCGGTGCGAGACCCCTCCCCCAGCGGGCGCGAGGTGACATAGGGTTCGCCCAGCCGCGCCAGCACGTCCGAGGCGAAGCCCGGGCCGTCGTCGCGTACCTCGATCCGCACCGTGCGGTCGTCAAAACGCGCCGTCACCCGCACCTCGAACACGGCGAAGTCGGTCGCGTTTTCGATCAGGGTCGAAATGGCCCGGACCGCTTCAGGCAGGCGCCGCACCTCCGGCTCCATCGATCCGACCGCCCCCTCGACCGCGATCTCGATGCGCGGTCCGGCTCCGCGATGCGGCTCGGCGCACTCGCTCATCAGCATCTTCAGCGACAGCCGGGCGTCGGCCACCTCACCGGTATCTGACCGCTGCGACAGGGCCTTGAGAATGTCCCGGCACCGCTCGGCCTGCTGGACTAGCAGCGCCGCATCCTCAGCCAGGGCGGCGTCGCCCTTGGCGTTCCTCAGCAGTTCGCGCGCCACGATCTGGATGGTGGCCAGGGGCGTACCCAGCTCATGCGCCGCCGCCGCCGCCAGCCCCCCCATGGCCGCCAGCCGCTGCTCACGCGCCAGAACCGCATCGGTCGCGGCCAGCGCGAGAGCCATCCGGCGGGCTTCATTGGCGGTGCGCCAGGCATAGCCCGCCGTGAAAATGACCCCCGTCATCAGCGCGATCCACACCCCCAGTCGATACAGCGGCGGCAAGGCGAAGGTTTCCCCGCCACGCCACGGCAAAGGCTCGGGGACGAAGAACAGAACGGATGCGACCAACAGGGCCAGACCACCGATGGTCATGGTCTGGCGCGTCGGCAAGGCCGCTGCCGCGATGGTCACCGGCGCCACCAGAAGCAGACAGAACGGATTATCGAGGCCGCCGGTCAGCCCCAGCAGGGCACCGAGTTGAATCACATCGAAGCTGAGTTGCGCCCCGGCGCTCCAGCCCTCCAGCACCGGGCGCGGGTTGGGTCGCAGCAGCAGCGCCAGATTCATCCAGGCCCCGGCCGCGATCACCGCCATGGCCCAGCCCAGCCGGATTTCGAAATCGAAGACAAAGGCTGTGACCAGGACCGCGCCCAGCTGACCGCCCAGCCCCAACCAGCGCAGCGACATCAGGGTGGTCGCCCTCAGCCGCCCGCGCGGCGCGGGAAGGCTGGCGGGGTCGCCGAAGGTAGATACGTCTTGGGTCTCTGCGGTCACGCCCCTATAAGCCCCGCCCATCGGCCTTCGTCGAGAGGATTCCATGCCGCGCAAAATGATCGCCATCTTCGCCGTGGTCTGTTTGGGCCTGGCGGCCCTCATCGGCGGCGTCAGCCTGTGGCTCTATCACCAGCGCACCGAACAGGCGTCCGCCGGCGGCACACAGCCGGTCGTGTCCTTCGGACGTGCTGATGTCGGGGGGGCCTTCCAGCTTGTCGACCAGACCGGCCGCAACGTCGATCAATCGATCTTGGAGGGCCGCTGGACGGCGGTCTTCTTCGGCTTCACCCACTGCCCCGACTTCTGTCCGTCGACGCTTCAGGCACTCGAGGCCGCCAAGGCACGAATGGGCGACCGGGGCGACGACCTCCAGATCGTCTTCATCACCGTGGACCCCGAGCGTGACACACCGGAGGCCATGGCCGACTACCTTGAAACCTCCAGCTTCCCGCGCGGTGTCATCGGTCTCACCGGCACGCCGGATCAGGTCCGCCAGGCCGCAGAGGCCTATCGTGTCGTCTATTCGCGCCGGGATCTCGACGGCGGCGGCTATACGATGGACCATTCGCTCAACATCTATCTGATGAACCCGGCCGGCGAGTTCGCCATCCCGCTCAGCGCCAGTCTCGGGCCGGAGCGGCTGGCCAATCTCATGACCGCCCGCATGGCACAGAGCAGCTAGCCGAGGGTCCCGGTTCTCTCAACTTCGATCGGGCCGGTCATCCACACATGGCCGTCGTCGCGCCAGTCGATCTCCAGCTCGCCGCCGTCCAGCACCATCGTCGCCTTGCGACCGACCAGACCCTTGCGGCTGGCCGCCACCAGAGCCGCGCAGGCACCGGTACCACAGGCCCGGGTCAGGCCCGCGCCCCGCTCCCAGACCCGCAGTCGGATCCGATCGGGTGCCAGGACGTGGGCAAAGCCCACATTGACCCCCTCAGGGAACAGGGGATGGTGCTCAAGCAACGAACCTGAGGCGGTAACAAAGGCGTCGTCGAACGCCCGATCCGCAAAAAAGGTGACGTGGGGATTGCCCATCGAGACGGCACCCGGCGTGTGCAGCACCGGATCGTCAATCGGACCAATCTGGAGTTCGATGCCGCGCGTATCCATCTCCTCGGCGAGCGGGATCTGGGTCCAGTCCAGGCCGGGTTCTCCCATATCGACCGAAACCCGATGGTCGCCGGCGTCATGGGCGCGGGTCAGACCGCCAGCGGTCAGAATCTCGGCCTGTCGTTCGCCCGACGCCTGCATCAGCAACCAGCCGACGCAACGCAGCGCGTTGCCGCAGGTCTCCACCACCCCTCCGTCGGCGTTCCAGACCCGCATGAACACCGACCCGCCCGTACCCGGCTCGATGGCGATAAGCTGGTCACAGCCCTGACCGGTCTGGCGATTACAGATCGCCCGCACCTCGGCCTCATCGGGTCGGAAAGCCTGATCGCGCGCCTCGACCACGACGAAATCGTTGCCCAGACCATTCATCTTGACGAAGGGACGTCCCATATCGGCCATATAGGGCTCGCCGGTTCCCCAGGCGAGAGGTCCGCGCTATCGAGAGACGATGAGCCGCAAGTCCAGTCGCCGCCCCCGTGGCTCGCAATCTGCCCCCGCCGGTGTCGGCGCGCAAACGCGTGCTGCCCTCGATCCGTCTGCGGTGATGCCAACGCACCGCGAGGGACTACGCCTGAAAGCGCGGCTTCGGGCCCTGTATCATGGGTCATCCCACACCGCGGTGAAGTTCCGGGCCACGGTGCTGATCATCGATCTGCTCATCATCGGCTTCTTCATGGTCAGCCCTCTGCTCAAGGAGCAGGGCATCATCTTCTATGCGATCGACTATGTGATCGCGGCCATCCTGGCACTGGATCTGGCGGCGCGGGCCTATGCCTATTCCGACTTCAAGGACTGGCTGAAGCGACCGATCGTCTGGGTCGACCTCTTCATCCTGGCGACCCTGCTGTTTCCGGCCTGGCTGTTCAACCTCGGCTTCCTGCGCGTGTTGCGCCTGTGGACTCTGATCCATTCAGATTTCTTCTGGCGGACCCTGGGCCAGAAGTATGACGACACCCGCACCGAAGAGATCGTCCGCGCCGTCCTCACGCTGGTGACGTTCGTCTTCGTGGCAACCGGGTTCGTCTACACCGCCTTCCTGGGCCGTCACGAAGGGCTTCAGGGCTATATGGACGCCCTGTATTTCACCGTGACCAGCCTGACCACGACCGGGTACGGCGACATCACCCTGCCCGGGGCCTGGGGGCGCCTGGTGTCGATCTGCATCATGCTGGTCGGGGTGACCCTGTTCGTGCGTCTGGGTCAGGCGATCTTCCGGCCGGCCAAGGTCAGCTTTCCGTGCCCGAGGTGCGGTCTGGCAAAACACGATCCGGATGCCGTCTATTGCAAGGCCTGTGGCGAGCAGATGTGCATCCCCAACGACGAATAGATTCGCTCAGACGCTCTCGGCTCGGAATTTGATCGCCTCGTTGATGGCCTCGAAGGCGGCGGCCAGGCGGGCACGGCGCGGGACCACCCAGTCGCGGGCGCGCAGCCCATCAAGGATTTGCCCGTTGGCCAGCAGGGTCGCAGTCTCGCCCAGGGCCTCCAGCTCGAAATACCGGGTGGTCCGAACCAGAAAGGCGGGCCGTTCGACCCAGATCAGCTGAGCTTCGGGCGTCCAGTCCGGCACCCTAACCTCAAAACGACGCTCGGGTTCGCCCTCCAGTGTTTCGACCAGGTCAAGTTTGCCGCCGATGGCGATCCGCCCGCTGGCCTGCGGGTGAAGCGGATTCCAGTCCCCCCAACGCTCCAGGTCAGCAATGATCCCCCAGACCGTCTCGGTCGAGGCGGCCACGCCGATGCGATTTTCGATGCGGATGCTCATGGTCGTCTTCTGCCATGACACCGCGGCCAGATCGAGGCCCCGAAACGCTTGGCTTGATGGCGCTCAAACCCCTATATGGCCGGTCTCCCAACCTGGCACCGACATGACCTCTCTCAAAGATATCCGCTCCACCTTCCTCGATTTCTTTGAGGCGGACGGCCACCAGAAGATCCACTCCGCCCCGCTGGTGCCGCAGAACGATCCGACGTTGTTGTTCGTCAACGCCGGCATGGTGCCGTTCAAGGACTATTTCACCGGCGCGGCCAAGCCGCCGGCCCTGCGCGCCACCAGCTCGCAGAAGTGCGTGCGCGCCGGCGGCAAGCACAATGACCTGGACAATGTCGGCTACACCGCCCGGCACCTGACCTTCTTTGAGATGCTGGGGAATTTCTCCTTCGGCGACTATTTCAAGGAACACGCCATCGAACAGGCGTGGAAGCTGGTCACCCAGGATTTCGGCCTGGACCCCAAGCGCCTTCTGGTCACCACCTATATCGACGACGATGAGGCCGTGGCGATCTGGAAAAAGGTCACCGGCTTTGGTGACGACAAGGTCATCCGCATCGCCGGCTCGGACAACTTCTGGGCCATGGGCGACAACGGCCCGTGCGGCCCCTGCACCGAGATCTTCTGGGATTACGGCGACCACGTTCCGGGCGGCCCTCCGGGCTCTCCCGATGAAGACGGCGACCGCTTCGTCGAGATCTGGAACAACGTCTTCATGCAGTTCGAGAAGGAAAACGACGTCATCGTCCGTGACCTTCCCAAGCCCAGTGTCGACACCGGCATGGGGCTGGAACGGATCGCCTCGGTGCTTCAGGGCAAGAACTCGGTGTTCGACACCGACCTGTTCCAGACCCTGATCCGGGCCTCCGAAGAGCTGACCTCGACGCCGTCCGACGAAGCGCGCGCGCCCAGCCACCGGGTCATCGCCGACCACCTGCGGTCATCATCCTTCCTGATTGCCGACGGCGTCACCCCCTCCAACGAAGGCCGTGGCTATGTGCTGCGCCGGATCATGCGCCGGGCCATGCGGCACGCGCATCTCCTGGGCGCGACCGAGCCTCTGATGCACCGGCTGGTCCCGACGCTGGTCGATGAAATGGGTGAGGCCTTCCCCGAGCTGAAGCGCGCCCAGGCCTTCGTCGAGGACACCCTCAAGCAGGAAGAGCTTCGTTTCCGCTCGACGCTGGGACGCGGCATGAGCCTGTTCGAGACGGCGGTTCAGGGCTTCCGCCCCGGCGATATGCTCGACGGCCAGACGGCCTTCGAACTGTACGACACCTATGGCTTCCCGCTGGACCTGACCCAGGACGAGGCCCGCCGTCGCGGCTTTTCCGTCAATGTCGACGGCTTCCAGCACGCCATGGCTGAGCAGCGCGCGCGCAGCCGCGAGCACTGGAAGGGCTCGGGCCAGCAGGCGTCCCAGACCGAATGGCTCAAGATCCGCGATCGCCTCGGGGCGACCGTCTTCACCGGCTATGACGCCGTCGACGGATCGGGCGAAGTCCTGGCCATGATCAGGGACGGCCAACCGGTTGATCGCGTCACCGAGGGCGACACCGCCGAGGTCGTGTTCGACCAGACCCCCTTCTATGGCGAAGGCGGCGGTCAGGCTGGCGACCAGGGCGAAATTTCCTGGCCGGGTGGCTCGGCCCGCGTCATCGACGTTCAGAAGCCCGGCGGCGACCTGTATGCCCACGCTATCGAGGTGACCTCCGGCACGCTGGAGATCGGCACCCGCGTGGCGCTGTCGGTCGATCCGACCGAGCGTCTGACGACCCGCGCCAACCATTCGGCGGCCCACCTGCTGCACGCGGCCCTGAAGAATGTGCTGGGCGATCACGTCGCCCAGAAGGGCCAGATGGTCGACCACGAGCGCGTGCGCTTCGACTTCAGCCACAACGCGCCGGTCACCGAGGCCGAGCTGGCCGCCATGGAGGCCGAGGTCAATGCGGTGATCCGCCAGAACCTGCCGGCCTCAACAGAGGTCATGGCCCCCGAAAAGGCCATCGAGGCCGGGGCTGTGGCCCTGTTCGGCGAGAAGTACGGCGACGAGGTCCGGGTCCTGACGCTGGGCCAGTCGCTGGCCGATCAGAAGACGGCCTATTCGGTCGAACTGTGCGGCGGCACCCATGTCGGTCGCACCGGCGACATCGCCCTGTTCAAGATCGTGTCAGAGAGTGGGATCGCCGCGGGCGTGCGCCGGATCGAGGCCCTGACCGGCGAGGCCGCGCGTCAGTATCTGGAAGCCCAGGCCAAGGTCGCGCGCGGCCTGGCCCGCGATTTCAAGATCCAGCCGGGCGACGTGCCGGCCCGGGTCGAGGGGCTGGCCACCTCGGTCAAGGCGCTGGAGAAGCAGGTCGCTGACCTAAAGAAACAGCTGGCCCTCGGCGGCGGCTCAGGCGCGAGCGCCGCCCCCGAAGAGATCGGCGGCATCAAGCTGATCGCCCGCGTGCTCGACGGCGTTGACGGCAAGGCCCTGCGCGGCGTGGCCGAAGACTTCAAGAAGCAGGTCGGCTCGGGCGTCGTGGCCCTGGTCGGCGTGACCGACGGCAAAGCCGCCGTCACCGTCGCCGTCACGCCCGACCTGACCGACCGCCTCAACGCCGCCGACCTGGCCCGCGCTGCGGTCCTGGCCATGGGCGGCCAGGGTGCCGGCGGCAAGCCGGACTTCGCCCAAGGCGGTGCGCCGGATGGATCGAAGGCGGAGGTTGGGTTGAACGCGGTGCGGGCTGGGTTCTCCACCTGAGACTCGGCACCTTGCGGCCATGACCTGAACGAACGAGGCTTTCCGACAGATTGACGCCTGCTCGCCTTAGCGTACAAGTGGCAACTGTGGGCTGGTGAGATGATCGCACATCGGGTGCCATGACTGCCCCGCAGAGGGAGTCACATGTCTCGATCAGTATGGGCGGGTGCCGCCGTTGCGGCGGCGGCCATTCTCACGGCGACGGCAGTTCAAGCGCAAGACCCCTATGTCAGACTGTCTAACAGCTATCTGGGATCCGGGATGTCCCTCGACCTTGGAAATCGGGTCAATCCAGGTCTTCTGACCGGCGAAATGCTCGCGACGGGCCAGGCCTTCGGACAGTTCTGGAATTTTGTCCCCCAGGGCGACGGTTCGTTCAGGATGATGAACCGGCTGGCGCCCGGCCAGTGCCTTGACGTCTCGGGCGACGGTATCACCTACATGGATCAATGCGGTGGCCAGATCGGTCAGCGCTGGCGCGTCAGCGGGTCGAACGGAAACGTATCGATTTTCAATGACTTTATGCCCGGCCGATGCCTGGATACGTCCAGTGACCCAGGGATGCACATCGCCATGATGGCTCCTTGCGGGGGGCAGACGGGTCAGCGCTGGACCGTGATCTCGACCGGCGTCTGGCCGTAAATCGGCGCTAAATCGCCGCCGCCGCGCTCGTCTCGGTGGCCTTGGCCTAACCCGCCTGCGGCACACCTTGTTCGGCCTCGCCGGCACCCTCGGGGCTGCCGCCGTCGGGCAGGCCGACATAGCTCAGCTTCCAGGCGAAGATGCCGGAGCGGGTAAAGGTCAGGACCGTCTCGGACCCGCCCTCGTCACGGACGCGGAAGCGCGTGCGGCTGGGCCCCCAATGGACCAGACCCGGCCAGGGCTTGTCCTCGGGCTGGTGCTCGATCGTCGGGGCCCCCTCGCGCGAGCGCTCGGCGGCAAAGCGGCCTTCACCGAAGGTCAGCCCGGCCAGGGCCTGGGGCGTCAGATAGGGGTCGACGTCCGGTGCGGTGCCGGTCGCCTCTTCGGCGGCCTGGCCCAGTCGACGGCGAATGGCTTCAATCGGGTTTTCCAGCCAGGACGGAGCCGGTTCCTGGGCGCGCGGTGCATCCGACATCTGGCCCCGGAGCGACGCCCGGACCTCGCCGTAGTCGACCAGTTCGGCCAGGGCTGGGACATCCCCGGCGAGCGCTGCGGATCTCAGGGCAAAAAAGGCGTAGGCCGGGGCCAGGAAGAAGGCCAGGCCGGCTGCGATGACTGCCATGCCCAGGAAGTTGGAGATGGCTCCGCCAATCGACGGGCGACGGCTATCGCGGTGGTCGCGCGCATGGTCCCAAGCGTAGCGCCGATCCGGCGACGACGACGGCGCAACGGCACCGGGCCGCGACAGGCGCGCAATCTCGCGTCCGTCGCGCCGGATCACCAGTTCGCCGACCGAGCCGTCCTCGATGTGACGGATGATCTCGTCCAGCGGCGGGCCGATTTCGCCTGCGTCGATGTCGATGCGTCTGCTCATCAGGCGCAGTTAAGCCTCAGCTTTGCGGCCAAGGCTAGACCGCACCCCCCACGCGCGAGGTTTCGTCAGGTCTGACTTCAGGCCGCCATCGCCGCGTCGAGGTTCTCCGCGACCTTGTCGAGGAAGCCTTCGGTGGTCAGCCAGGACTGCTGGTCGCCGACCAGAAGCGCCAGATCCTTGGTCATGAAGCCGGCCTCAACGGTCTCGACCACGACCCGCTCCAAAGTCTCACCGAAGGTGATCAGGGCCTGATTGCCGTCCAGCTTGCCGCGGTGCTTGAAGCCGCGCGTCCAGGCGTAGATCGAGGCGATGGAGTTGGTGGAGGTCGCCTCACCCTTCTGATGCTGGCGATAGTGGCGGGTGACGGTGCCGTGGGCGGCCTCGGATTCCAGGATCTTGCCGTCCGGCGTCATCAGCACCGAGGTCATCAGGCCCAGCGAGCCGAAGCCTTGCGCCACCACGTCGGACTGAACGTCGCCGTCGTAGTTCTTGCAGGCCCAGACGAAGCCGCCCGACCACTTGATGGCGGCCGCCACCATGTCGTCGATCAGGCGATGCTCATAGGTCAGGCCACGCGCCTTGAACTCGGTCGCGAACTCTTCATCGAACACCTTCTGGAAGATGTCCTTGAAGCGCCCGTCATAGGCCTTGAGGATGGTGTTTTTGGTCGAGAGATAGACCGGATAGTTCCGGTTCAGGCCGTAGGCGAAGCTGGCCCGGGCGAACTCGGTGATCGAGTCGTCCAGATTATACATTCCCATGGCCACGCCCGAGGACGGGAAGTCGAAGACCTCGTGCTCGATCTCGGTCCCGTCATTGCCGACGAATTTGATCGTCAGCTTGCCCGGACCCGGCACCAGGAAGTCTGTGGCCTTGTACTGATCGCCAAAGGCGTGACGGCCCACCACGATCGGCTGGGTCCAGCCCGGCACGAGACGCGGCACGTTCGAACAGATGATCGGCTCGCGGAAGACCACGCCGCCCAGAATGTTGCGGATGGTGCCGTTGGGCGACTTCCACATCTTCTTCAGGCCGAACTCCTGAACGCGGGCCTCGTCCGGGGTGATGGTGGCGCACTTCACACCCACACCATGCTTCTGGATGGCGTGGGCTGCGTCGATGGTCACCTGATCGTCGGTGGCATCGCGGTTCTCCATGCCCAGGTCATAGTAGTCCAGCTCAAGGTCGAGGTACGGGAAGACCAGCTTATCCTTGATCATCTGCCAGATGATGCGGGTCATCTCGTCGCCGTCGATGTCCACGATGGGGTTGGCGACCTTGATCTTGGCCATGGGGCTCTCTTTCGTCGGAGGGGAGATTGTCGGCGCGCTCTATAGCGGCGGCACGGCGTCAGCGCAAAGCCGACGGTCACATCTCTTTGGTGGCTGGTTTGATCCCCGACCGGCGTTTCAGCCTTGTCGAAGACCGGCCGCTGGCCAGGGGGACGCCGGTGCAACGACGCCCGATTGCTGTCTAGCGGGTCGTCGGCGGATTGATCGGCACCGGGGCGTCCGGGTCCTCCGGCACGTCGTCATCATCGGCATCGGCACCAGACGGCGATCCCCACATCGGGTCGGCCCGCACGAGGTCGGACTGGACACCGCATCCGGCGAGCACGAGGCCGGCACCCGCCAGCAAAATCAGGGTCCGCAGTTTCATCCGATCCGCTCCTTCCAGCGCCTGACCTGTTCGCGCACCGCCTCAGGCGACGTGCCGCCCCAGGCCTTGCGGCTGGCGGCCGAGGCCGCCGGGGTCAGGACATCATACACATTTGCCGTGATTCCGCTCTCCAGAGCTTGAAGCTCGTCCAGCGGAAGATCCACCAGATCCACGCCCAGCGCCTCCGCCCGCTTGACCGCCGCGCCGGTGACATGGTGCGCGGTTCGGAACGGCAGGCCCAGCTCGCGCACCAGCCAGTCGGCCAGATCGGTCGCGGTCGAGAAGCCCGCCCCGGCGGCAGCGGCCATGCGCGCGCGGTTCGGGGTCAGGTCGGCGACCATTCCGGCCATGGCCGACAGCGCCAGATCCAGGGCGTCGAAGGCCTCAAAGACCGGCGGCTTGTCCTCCTGCATATCCTTGGAATAGGCCAGCGGCAGGCCCTTCATCACCGTGGTCAGGGCGACCAGCGCCCCGGTGATCCGCCCGGTCTTGGCCCGCACCAGCTCGGCGGCATCCGGGTTCTTCTTTTGGGGCATGATCGACGAGCCGGTGGTGAAGGCGTCCGACAGGGCCACAAAGCCGAACTGGGGCGTCATCCAGATCACGATCTCCTCGGCCAGGCGCGACAGGTGCCCCGCACAGATCGAGGCCGCCGCCAGGCTCTCAAGGGCGAAATCGCGATCCGACACCCCGTCCAGCGAATTGGCCATCGGTCGGGCGAAACCCAAGGCCGAAGCCGTCATCTCCCGGTCGATGGGAAAGGGCGATCCGGCCAGGGCTGCCGAGCCAAGCGGGCTTTCATTCATGCGCTCGCGCGCATCGGCAAAGCGTCCGGCGTCGCGCCCGAACATTTCGACATAGGCCATCATGTGGTGGCCGAAGGTCACCGGCTGGGCCGGTTGCAGATGGGTGAACCCCGGCATCAGGGCGTCGGCGTGCGCCTCAGCCTGAATGAGCAAGGCGCGTTGCAGAGCCCGGATCTGCTCGACCGTCCGGTCACACGCGTCGCGCACCCACAGCCGGAAATCTGTCGCCACCTGATCGTTGCGCGAGCGCGCCGTGTGCAGCCGCCCGGCCGGCTCGCCGATCAGCTCCTTCAGGCGCACCTCCACATTCATGTGGATGTCTTCGTATTCGTCCCGGAACGGGAAGGTCCCGGCCTTGATCTCAGCCTGGATCTGGCCCAGGCCACCCAGAATGGCGTCCGCATCGGCCCGGCTGATGATGCCCTGATGGGCCAGCATCCGGCAGTGAGCGCGCGACCCCGCCAGATCCTGAGGCCACAGCCGCTTGTCGACCCCGATGGAGACATTGATCGCCTGCATCAGGTCCGCGGGCTTTTCGGAAAAGCGCCCGCCCCACATCTCTTGACCCGCGCCGGAGGGCGGGGTTTGGGTCGCGGCGTCTTTCTTGGAATCGGACATGGACGGGATCTTGGGCCTTCGTCGAACATCGAGCCGGGCCGCCGGCCTGCTGACAGCCGCCCTCGTGCTGGGGGTGTTATGGGGTTGCGACGGGGGCGGCAAGAGCCTGGGGGCCTATGCGGCCGGATCACTCGAAGCGTTGTCGGTGCCGGACGCGCCGATGCAGGCCCCCAATCAGACCTTCCTGACGCCGGAGGACTCCACCACGGACCTGTCGGCCTTTCGCGGGCGGGTGGTCGTCCTGAACGTCTGGGCCATGTGGTGCCGACCTTGCCGCACCGAGTTGCCGACCCTCGCAGGCCTCGACGCCGCCTACGGCGACGAGATCGCCGTCGTCACCGTCAACGTCGACCGCACGCCCGAGGAGGTTCAGACCGCCCGCGACTTCCTGGCCGAACACGTGCCCCTGGCCTTCTATTCAGACCCGACCTTTGAGTTGCCGTTCCGGCTGCCGGGCCGCGGGGCCATGCCCCAGACGATCCTGATCGACCGGCAGGGCCGCATCCGCGCCTGGCTGGCCGGCGAAGCCGACTGGAACAGCCCCGAGGCGCGGGCGCTGGTGGATGCGCTGCTGGCGGAGAGCCGTTAGGTCGGTCGACCGTCCGCCGGGGCGAGCGCCCTCGTTTTGACGGATTCTGACGCCTACCTTTGCGGACACACAGGTCGATTCCGGAGGCTCCATGCGAACCGTCGTGACCCTTGCCCTGGCCAGTCTCGCAATACCGGCCATCGCCCAGGCCCAGCCTCAGGCCCATCCGCCGGATTGTCGGGGCGACGTGTCCTGGGTAGCGGCAGCGCCCCGCATCGCCCCGGACATCAGCGCCTTTCCCAACCGCTCCTTCGCAGCCACTCCGCGCCAGGACGTCGGACTGGATCAAATCGTGGCCCGCGCCGAGGCCGCGATGCAGCCCCAGGCCCTGGGCGCTGCGGTTCTCGATGAAGACGGCCTGTGGCAAGGTCGCGTCGGTGAACATTCGGCCCCGATGTTCTGGTGGGCCAGCGCCGGCAAGCTGGCCGTGGCAGTCGCCATCCTTCAGCTGGTCGAGGAGGGCCGGTTGTCGCTCGACGACCCGGCATCGACGTGGATCGCGGGGGCTCCTCTCGGCGACCGGATCACGATCCGAATGCTGCTGAATCATACCTCGGGCCTGTTCAGCGCCAATGAAGCCGACGATGTCAGGGCCGATCCGCGCCGCCGCGATCTGTCGGAACAGCTCGCCGTGGCGACCCGTGAGGGCAGCCTGTTTTGTCCGGGCCAGGCCTGGCGCTACTCCAATACCAACTACTGGGTCCTGGGGGGCATCCTCGAAGCGGTGGAAGGCGCGCCGCTGGACGCCGTCCTTACCCGTCGGATCATCGCGCGAGGCGACCTGCAAGCGATTCGGTTCATGGCGTCTGATGACACCCTTCGGGACATGGAACCGCTCGGCCCGATCCAAGCCGATGCCGGCGAAGTTGTGATCAACCCCGTCTGGGTCGGCGCTGCCGGCCCGTTGCTGGCGACGCCCGCAGGCGCGATCCAGTTCCTGCAGGCCGTGCTGACGGGGCGGCTGCTGGCGGACCCGACCGTGCAGTCCATGCTGGCCGAACCCCATCAGATGTTTGCTGAGCCGATGTATTACGGCCTGGGGCTGATGCTCTATGAGCCACCGGCCCAAGGGGCTCCGGTCATCTGGATCGGCCATTCCGGCGGCGCGCCGGGGGCGAAGGCCGCGATGGTCTGGTCGCCGACAGATCAGGCCTACGCCGCTGTCGCCCTGACCGGACCGGGATCCGCCGAGGCTGTCGCTAACGCCCTGCTCGCCGCCCGTGGGCGGCGTGGCGGCTAGGCCGATCTACTCCGCCTCGACCGGCTCTTCGGTCCGCTTCTTCATCAGGCTGTCGAACGACGACCACACCCCGTCGGCCCCGTGCCAGGATCCCTTGGTGGCGGCCTTGGAATATTCGGTGGCACGCGCCTCGAAGAAGTTGGCGTGTTCGACCCCCGACAACAGGCTCTGCAGCCACGGCAGCGGGTTCTCGCGGGTGCCGCCGAACAGCTCGGGCAGCTGCAGCTGACGCAGGCGCCAATCGGCGATGAAGCGGATATAGGCCTTGATGTCGTCGGCCGTCATGCCGTTGACCGGTCCCTGTTCGAAGGCCAGGTCGATGAACTTATCCTCCATGTGCACGACGGTCTCGCAGCACTGAACGATGTCGTCGGCGACCTGTTTGGTGACCGCGCCGGTCTCCTTGTTGAAGGCATGGTACAGCTTGATGATGCCCTCGCAGTGCAGGCTTTCGTCGCGCACCGACCAGCTGACGATCTGGCCCATGCCCTTCATCTTGTTCTGGCGCGGGAAGTTCATCAGCATGGCGAAACTGGCGAACAGCTGGAGCCCCTCGGCGAAGCCGCCGAACATGGCCAGGGTCCGGCAGATGTCGGCGTCGCTGTCGACCCCGAACTGGCCCATGTAGTCGTGCTTGGCGCGCAGGGCGTCATATTCCATGAAGGCCCCGAACTCGGCCTCGGGCATCCCGATGGTCTCGAGCAGAAGCGCGTAGGCCGCGATATGGACCGTCTCCATATTGGCGAAAGCGGCCAGCATCATCTTGATCTCGGTCGGTTTGAACACCCGACCGTAGCGTTCCATGTAGTTGTCCTGCACCTCGATGTCGGCCTGGGTGAAGAAACGGAAGATCTGGGTCAGCAGATTGCGCTCGCCGTCGTTCAGGGCGACCGCCCAGTCCTTGACGTCCTCGCCCAGCGGCACCTCTTCGGGCACCCAGTGGACCTGCTGCTGCTTCTTCCACATGTCGAAGGCCCACGGATAGCGGAACGGCTTATAGGCCGCCGACGGCGTCAAAAGGCCGGGCGTGGAAGTCGAAAGCGGCGAAGAGGGGGCGGTCATGTGGGTCATCCTGGTCAGCGAATCCAGCCTAGCAGCATCCGGCCGGAATCAACCAGTGGGGTATCGCACCCCAAGTGTTCACAAAATGTTGGGGTCTGGGGATAGGTTGCCCCGATCCGGGTCGGCTAAGCTCCGTCGATGCCGCCGATCTGGTCCAGGGATCGACCGCGCCGGGCCCGGTGCCTCTGGGCGGCATAGGTGATCAGCCAGCAGACCATGGCCCAGGCCGCGCCCAGGGCCCAGCCCGCCAGAACGTCCGAGGCCCAGTGGGCCGCCAGATACACCCGGCTGATCCCGACAAGGCCGGCGATCAGAATGGCCACGCCCATCACATAGATCTTGAGCCGGCGGCGGGCGAAGATCCGTTCCAGCATGACCCCCAGCGTCAGGTAGAAGACCGTCGACATCAGCGTATGGCCGGACGGGAAACTGGCGTTGATGGTTTCGACGGCCTGATAGATCTCCGGCGGGCGCCCCCGGTCGAAGACCGCCTTCATAAGCTCGCTCAGCAACAGGCCGCCACCCAGCGCCACTCCCAGCATCAGGGCCGACCAGGGCTTTTTCTGCATCAGCAGGAACCCCACCGCGATCAGGGCAAACAGCACCAGTACCGCCAGGCCGCCCAGGGACGTGAAGTCCATCATCGCTTCCATGAGCCAGTCCGGGCCCAGGGCATCGTGCGTGTTGGCGTAGGGGTGGGTCCAGGCCAGGATGGCCTCGTCAAACGACTGGTTCTCGCCCTCGACCAGATCCTCGGCCAGCTCGGCGAAGGCGGCCAGTCCGCCGGCCACGATCCCCAGGGCGAGCACGACCCCCAACTCGCGCCGGGCAAATGTCATCGCCCGACCGATGGATTTCGTGAGACGAAGCGACAGGCTGGAGATGACCGACATGGTCTGCGAACGGCTACGCTTGGCTGAAGTTCCACGGCATCTGCGATCACGGATTTGTGATCGCCGGCTCAGCCCCATGTTTGTCCGGTCCTGACGCAGGCCGGTGCGACCCTCTGATCACGAATCAATCAAACCCGGCGTCAAGCCGTTGACGGGTCGTTAGGGTTATGTCCCCCTACATATGGACCTTGGGGCACGGGGTCCTACCAGATGCGGTGGTTTTCTCCGGTTCTGGACGATCACAGAGATTGGGGCGAACGACGTATGGCTGGTGGTGAAGCGTTGATGCGGAACGAGTTTTCGAGCCAGGAGATGGACGTCGCGCACACCGATGCGCCGGCCCTGTCGCTGGTCCGCAAGGTCGAGGTGGATCGCTCCCGCGACGACCTGCTGACCGACTTCGGCAAGAAGACTCTCGAAGACCGCTATCTGCTCGCCGGCGAGAGCTATCAGGATATGTTTGCGCGCGTCGCCACAGCCTTCGCCGACGACGCCGACCATGCCCAGCGCGTCTATGACTATATGTCGAAGTTGTGGTTCATGCCTTCGACGCCGGTGCTCTCGAACGGCGGGGCCAATCGCGGCCTGCCGATTTCGTGCTTCCTCAATGCGGTGGGCGACAGCCTGGACGGCATCCAAAACGTCTGGAACGAGAACGTCGCCCTGGCGTCCAACGGCGGCGGCATCGGCACCTATTGGGGCGGCGTCCGTTCCATCGGTGAGCAGGTCAAGGGTGCCGGCAAGACCAGCGGGATCATTCCCTTCATCCGGGTTATGGACAGCCTGACCCTGGCGATTTCACAAGGGTCACTGCGCCGCGGTTCGGCGGCCGTCTATCTGGATATCCACCACCCCGAGATCGAGGAGTTCCTCGAGATCCGCAAACCGTCGGGCGACTTCAACCGCAAGTCCCTGAACCTGCACCACGGCATCAACGTCACCGACGCCTTCATGGAAGCCGTGCGCGACGGCACCACATTCGACCTGGTCTCGCCCAAGACCCAAGAGGTCAGAAAGACGGTTGACGCCCGCGCCCTGTGGACCAAGATCCTGGAGGTCCGCCTGGCGACCGGCGAGCCCTATCTGATTTTCTCGGACACGGTGAACCGGATGATGCCGGACCACCAGAAGGCGCTGGGCCTGAAGGTGAAACAGTCCAACCTGTGCTCCGAGATCATGCTGCACACTGGGGCCGACCACCTGGGCGTGGACCGGACCGCCGTCTGCTGCCTGTCCAGCGTCAACGCCGAGACCTTCCTGGAATGGCGCGACGAACCGCGCTTCATCGAGGACGTCATGCGGTTCCTGGACAATGTGCTTCAGGACTTCATCAACCGTGCCCCGCCGGCCATGGCCGCGGCCGTCTATTCGGCCAAGCGCGAGCGGTCGGTGGGCCTGGGCCTGATGGGCTTCCATTCCTTCCTGCAGTCGCAGGGCGTGGCGTTTGAATCGGCCATGGCGAAGTCCTGGAATATGCGACTGTTCAAGCACCTGCGCCGCGAGGCCGACAAGGCCAGCCGCCTGCTCGCCGAAGAGAAGGGGCCCTGCGAGGACGCCGCCGAGCGCGGCACCATGGAACGGTTCAGCCACAAGCTGGCCATCGCGCCCACCGCCTCGATCTCGATCATCTGCGGCGGCACCTCGGCCGGCATCGAGCCGATCCCGGCCAACATCTATACGCACAAGACCCTGTCGGGCTCGTTCGCGGTCAAGAACCCCTATCTGGAGGCCCTGCTGGAAGAGCGCGGTCTGAACACCGAGAGCGTCTGGTCCTCGATCCTGGCTCACGAGGGCTCGGTCCAGCATCTAGACGATCTGAGCGACGACGAGAAGTCGGTCTTCAAGACCGCCTTCGAACTGGATCAACGCTGGGTCATCGAGCTGGCGGCGGACCGGACGCCGGAAGTCTGCCAGGCCCAGTCGGTCAACGTCTTCCTGCCGGGCGACATCGACAAGTGGGACCTGCACATGCTGCACTGGCAAGCGTGGGAGAAGGGGATGAAGTCCCTGTATTACCTGCGTTCCAAGTCCGTTCAGCGGGCCGCCTTCGCCGGAGCCGAGGACAAGGCCGAGGCCGAGATCGACCCCAATCAACCTGACCTCTTCGCGGTCGCCAAGACCGACTACGAGGAATGCCTCGCCTGCCAATAGGCCGCCGCGCGGAACCCTCTGCCGGTTGAAGGTTTGCAAGACCGGATCAGACGAGTCATTCTTCCTCATCTGACGCTAGGTAAGGCGGAGGGACGTCGGTGAACGGCGGCGTAGGAGCGGTGATTGGTGGCGCTACGGTCCTGATCGGGACCGGTCTGGCCTTTTGCGCTTTTGCGCAGGAGACGTCCGGGCCGGGTCGCTGGACCGATGGCGCGCCTGTCGAGATGATTGCCGACGACAGCCTGGCCCTCGGTGTGGACGGGCTGGAGCGCCAGGCTGACACGCGGCGGATGGACCGGGCCCTGTTCATCGGCGTGGATGGAATGATCGCGGCCCAGCAGCGCGGTGCCTGGCACCGGAATTCCGATGGATCGATCGGCCAGTTCCGCTATCGCAGAGGAGATTGGGCCTCGCCCCTGCCCGAGGGGTCGATCGAACGCGCCCGGTTTGAAGCATCCCAGGAGGAGTTCGCCTATCTGCGCGCCTGGCCCTTCGTCAGAGGCGAAGCGGGTGCGATCCAGTTCGAAGTGACACCGCACGCGGGGGTCGGCATCAACGCCGGTGGCGGCACTGCCGAGGCCGGCGCGACCATCCGGGTCGGCGAGCTCGAAGTCGCCGACGGCGACCGGGCATATGACGAGGATGAGGGCCGCTGGTATCTTTTTGCGGCCGGAACGGGAACGGCTGTGGGTCTGAACTGGGCCCGCGGCATGGACGGCTGGGATCGACGCCTTAGCCACGACACCGGGGCTTTCATCGGCGACGCCCAGATCGGCGTCGCCTGGCGGCGCGGCGACACCCAGACCTCAATCGGCTATGTCCATCGCGAGATCACCGCCGAAGGCGTTCATGGGGGGACCGGGGTGGACCGGGACGCTACCCAGGGCTTCCTCGCGCTCCAGTTTTCAGTCCGCCCGGACTAGATGTTCAGCGTCGGCGACCAGACAACGGTCACCGGGTGCGCTTGTCCGCCTGATCGGTCTGGACGGTTCGATCAGACCTCTGCGCCATCTGCGGCCGGGCTAGACCCCAGCCAATCCGCAGCGCCTTCGCCGGCGACGACGCCGCTGGCCATACAGGCCGTCAACAGATAGCCGCCGGTCGGGGCCTCCCAATCCAGCATCTCGCCGGCGACGAAGACGCCCGGGCGCGCCCGCAGCATCAGGGCGGCATCGACCTCGGCGAACGGTACGCCACCGGCTGACGAAATGGCCCGATCCAGCCCCTGAACGCCGGACAGGCGCAGGCGAACCCCCTTGATCCGGCGCGCGAGTTTTTCAGCCCCCGGCGGCGGCTCCCCAATCTCGCGCAGAACCGCGATGGCCGTTGCCGACAGCCCCCCGGCCTTGCGCAGAAAATTGGTGACGCTGTCCTTGCCGCGAGGCCGTGCCAGCCGTGCTGCCAGGGCCTCGACCGTCAGGTCGGGCCTCAGGTCCATGGTCAGGGTCGTCGCACCCTCGGCCCGGATCGCGTCGCGCAGGTGTGCCGACAGGGCGTAGATCGCGCCCCCTTCCAGCCCGTAGCGGGTCAGGATGACTTCGCCGCGCACGGTCTGGCCGTCGTGGCTGAGGACCACCGGCTTCAGCGCCTGACCGGCGAAACGATCCGTCAGGACCTCGGACCAGGCGACGTCAACGCCCATGTTCGACGGCAGGAACGGCACCAGACTCACCCCCTGTCCGCCAATCGGCTCGGCCCAGGCCCCGTCGGAGCCGAGGCGCGGCCAACTGGCTCCCCCCATGGCCAGAATGACGGCGGCGGCGGGCTCGACGGTCTCGCCCGAGGGTGTCTCGAATGCCAGGTCCGGTCCGCGCCAACCCAACCAGTTCGACCGGGTCCGGACCTCGACCCCCTGGTCCTTCAATCTGGCCAGCCAGGCCCGCAACAGCGGCGAGGCCTTCATGGCGCGCGGAAACACCCGACCCGACGACCCGGTGAACAACGGCTGACCCAGGCCCTCGGCCCACGCCATCAGAGCAGCCGAGCCGAACCGGCTCAGCCATGGCGCAATGGCGGCGGACCGATCCCCATAGCGGGAGAGGAACCGGGCCCGGTCCTCCAGCCCCTCGGCATGGGTCAGGTTCAGTCCGCCCCGTCCCGCCATCAGGAATTTGCGAGCGACCGAGGGCATCCGGTCGTGGACGACAACCCGGTGGCCGCGCCCGGCCAGGGTCTCGGCCGCCATAAGACCTGCAGGACCTGCCCCGATGACACGGACCGGCGCGCTCATGCCGGTCGTGCCCGACGCGCGGCGACGACCGCCCGGTCCAATGCCTGGAGAAAGGCGGAGCGATCCCGTGCCGAGAACGGCGGCGGGCCGGAGGTCGCCACGCCCATCGATCTCAGATGCTCGCCGACCATGCGCCCGGCCAGGGCGGAGCCGATGCTGTCGGCGGTGAAGGATTGGCCGTTGGGCTTGATCGCCTGAGCCCCCGATTTCAACACCCGGTCCGCCAACGGAATGTCGGAGGTGACGACGATGTCACCCGGCCCGGCCCGCTCGGCGATCCAGTCGTCGGCAACATCGGGGCCTTCATCAACCACGATCTGCTCGATGAAGGCCGCGCGCCGGGTGTTGATCCAGCCGTTGGAGACGACGAACACCTTCAAACCGGTGCGCTCGGCCACGCGATAGCATTCGTCCTTCACCGGGCAGGCGTCGGCGTCGATGAAAAGGGTCAGCATGGGCAGGACGCAACAGAAGGGACGAAGTGGGGCGTGTGAATCCCGGTCCTAGGCGCTCCGGGCCTCGAGGTCACGCTCGGGTCCTTCCCTGAAACCGCTTCGTCGGACTAGGTTGGGACGAAGCTGGAGACACATCATGAAACTCTATTACGCGCCGGGTACCTGCGCGCTGGCCTGCTGGATCGCGCTGGACTGGGCCGGGGCCGAGTTCGAGCCGGTCAAGGCCAACCCGCATTCGGCGGACTTCAAGCGGGTCAATCCGCTGGCCCAGGTGCCGGCGCTGGACCTGGGCGAGCCGAGGGCGCGGACCCAGGCAGGGGCGATCCTGGAGTGGGTGGCGGGGCGCTGGCCTGAGGCCGATTTGGGGCCGGGCGCCGACGCCGACGACCAGGCCCGGTTCCGCTTCCATGAAACGATGAGCTTCCTGACCGGCGACTTCCATCCGGCCTTCTGGCCCTGGTTCGTGCCTCAGCGGTACACGACCGATCCGTCGGACGCGGCCAAGGATGCGGCGCGCGCCGCCGCCGTGCCGCGGATCGACCGGGTAATGACCTATCTCGACGGCCTGATCGGCGACACCGACCATGTGTTCGAAAACCGGCGCACGGTGGCGGACGCCTACGCCTATGTGATGGCCCGCTGGACCGGACGACTGGACAAGACCTGGCGCGACTATCCGAACGTCGCCCGCTTCATGGCCGCGTTGGACGCCGACCCGTCGGTGCAGCGCGTGCTGAAGGCGTCGGCTGAGGGATAGGCCGGCGAGAGAGGTCTCATCGTTTCGCTATCGACTGGTTCTGGGTGATCGCCGCCTGGACCAGGGCCTTGAAGGCGATCGCGTCGAGTGTCTCCCCTTCACGAATATCGATGGCGCGGCGGGTGCCGGCGTCCAGGCTGGCGTTGAACAGACCCGCCGGATCGCGAAGCGCGGCCCCCTTGGCGAAGGTCAGCTTGACCTTGTCGCGATAGGTCTCGCCGGTGAACAGCAGGCCGTTCTTCTCGAAACAGGGCACGCCGTCGGGATTGGTCGGCTTTTTCCACTTGCGGGTCTCGACGATGCCAGGGTCGGCCTGAAGGGCCAGGTCACGCAGGATGTCGAGCGTTTTGGCGCGCCAGTCGCTCACATCTTCTCTCCGGGCAGGGCGGCGGCCTGGGAGATCCAGGCCCGAATCCGGGGTGTGTCGACGGCGTCTCCCTCGGTCAGGTGCAGATAGCGCACGCGCGGCTGTGTCGAGCCGACCGGCGGCGGCGGATCCAGCGCCACGCCGTTGTGAAAAGCGACCTTGATATAGGCTTTCATGGCGTGAAAGCTGAGGAACCAGGTCTGACCGTCCAGCCCGTAGAGGGGCGAGTTCCACTTCACCGCCTTCTGAACGCCGGGTACGAGGCGGGTGATCAGGGCGTCAAGATCGGCGGCGGTCGTCGCCTTCCAGCCGGGTGCCGCCGCGATCCAGGCGTCGACCGGGGCCTGGCCGAAACCTTTGGCAATCTGCGGATTTCCGCCAGCGAGCAATCTTGGATGAGAGGTCATCGTCGCAGGTTAGGGCCAAGCCGTATCCGGTGCTAGCTTCGCTGCCGCCAGACCGGAGACCAGGCTTGACCCAGACGCCCGACCAGATCGAAGCCCAGGCGAGGGCGGGCCATGTCCCGGCCCAGATGCGATTGGCCCAGATGTTCGACGCCCAGGGCCGCCATGATGCGGCGATGACGTGGCTGGAACAGGCCGCGCACGCCGGCGATCTGACCGCGGGGACGGTTATCGGATGCCGGTGGCTCGCCGGGCGCGGAGCCCCGTTCGAACCCGCCCGCGGAGCGGCCTGGATTCACCGCACCGCGGGTCTTGGTGGAGCCGAGGCCTTGGTGCGGGCGTCCGTCCTGACCGCCCTCGGACACGGCACCACATCGAGCTGGACCACTGCGGTCGAGCAGCTACGGCGGGCGGCCACCGGGCGGGCACCGGGGGCCGAGGGTCAGATCCGCACCCTTGGGGCCGACCGGCCTGGCTTCGACGTCGAGGCTTGGCTGACGCCACCTGCGGCCCGGACCGCCATCCCGGCACCGCGGATACTGATCTTCCCTGAACTGGCCTCGCCTGCGGAATGCGGCTGGCTACGAACTTTGTCTGCCGATCGGCTCGGGGCCCAGCGTGTCTATGACCCCGCGACGGGACAGACCCGGTTGGACCCCATGCGCACCAGCCGCGGCGCCGCCTTCGGCCTGATGGAAACAGATCTCGTCCTGGCGGGTGTGCGCGAACGTCTGGCGCGGGCCAGCGGACACCCGACGCCACACTTCGAGCCGACCAACGTCCTGAACTATCAGATCGGCCAGCAGTACGAACCGCACTTTGATTTCATCAATCCCGAAGAGGCCGGTTTCGCTCGCGAACTGGGAATCCTGGGACAACGCCGGGCCACGGCTCTGATCTATCTGAACGACGACTATGAAGGTGGCGAGACCGCCTTCCCCGAATTGGACTGGTCCTTCAAGGCGACAGCCGGTGACGCGCTGATCTTCTTCAACGTCGATGACGATGATCGGCCCGACAAGCGCACGCTTCACGCCGGTCTGCCGCCGACCTCCGGAGAGAAGTGGGTTCTGTCACAGTGGATCCGGGATCGGCCCCAGCCCATCGTCTGATCCTCGACGCCACAAACCTCCCCTTTACGTCAACGTCAACTTCGGTTAATCGGGAGACATGACGGCTGACGATCACCGCACCTATTCCATCCGCCAGTTGTGCCGTGAGTTCGGTGCGACGGCGCGTGCCCTGCGCTTCTATGAGGACAAGGGCCTGCTCGACCCGGCGCGCAAGGGCCAGACCCGCGTCTATTCGTCCCGCGACCGCGCCCGGCTGAAGCTGATCCTGCGCGGGCGCCGCATCGGTTTCACCCTGGCCGAGATCCAGGAGATGATGGATCTGTACGACCGCAAGGAGCACAATGTGCACCAGATGGCGGTGGCCCTGCCGCGTCATCGCGCGCGGGTCGAGGCCCTGAAACAACAGCTGGATGACATCAAGGGTGCCATCGAGACCGCTGAAGAGGCCTGCGACTGGATGGAGCGGACCCTGGCCGAACATCGCCCGGACCTTTTGCCCGGTGCCGAGGACTACGCCCGTCTCCTCAAGGAGCGGATGAACCCCGACGATTCCCCCCGACCCTTCCAGACGAGAGCCTGATCCATGGCCTACAAAGCCCCTGTTCGTGACCTCACCTTCATCCTGTCCGAAGTGCTGGAGATCGACCGCTATGCCAACCAGCCCGGGTTCGAGGAGATCTCGTCCGAGTTCGTCCAGCAGGTTCTCGAAGAGGGCGCCAAGTTCGCCGAGGAAGTGATCGCGCCGATCAATCACTCGGGCGACAAGGAAGGCTGCCACTGGGCCGAAGGCGGCGTGGTCACCGGGCCCAAGGGCTGGAAGGAAGCCTATCAGGCCATGGTCGAGGCCGGCTGGCCCGCGCTTTCGGCGGACCCGGCCTTCGGCGGCCAGGGCATGCCCGCCGTGGTCGGCATGGCGTTCGGCCAGTTCACGGCCGGCGCCTCGGCGGCCTTTTCGATGTATCCGGGCCTGACGGCGGGGGCCTATGCGGGCATCCACGCCAATGCCTCGGACGAGCTTAAGACCAAATACCTGCCCAAGATGGCCACCGGCGAGTGGGGCGGGACCATGAACCTGACCGAGCCGCAGTGCGGCACCGATCTGGGCATGGTGCGCACCAAGGCCGTGCCCCAAGGCGACGGCACCTACAAGATCACCGGCCAGAAGATCTGGATTTCGGCCGGCGAGCACGACTTCACCGACAACATCATCCACACGGTCCTCGCCCGCGTCGAAGGCGCGCCGGAGGGGATCAAGGGGCTGTCCCTGTTCCTGGTGCCCAAATACATGGTCAATGAGGACGGCTCGCTGGGCGAGCGAAACGCCCTGATGTGCACCGGGCTGGAGCACAAGATGGGCATCCACGGCAACGCCACCGCCGTGATGCAGTACGACGACGCCACCGGCTGGCTGATCGGCGAAGAAGGCCGCGGCATGAACAACATGTTCGTGGTGATGAACGAGGCACGGCTGGGCACCGGCCTGCAAGGCCTGGCCATCGCTTCCGCCGCCTATCAGGCCGCGCTGGAGTTCGCCCGTGACCGCCTGCAAGGCCGCAGCCTGACCGGACCCAAGAACCCGGACGGCCCGGCCGATCCGATCATGGTCCACCCGGATGTTCGCCGGATGCTGCTGGAATCCAAGGCCTTCGTCGAAGGCGGCCAGGCCTTCATCCTGTGGACCGCGCTTCAGGCCGACCTGCAGAAATCCGACGATCCGGCCACGGCCCAGAAGGCCAAGGACTACATGGGCCTGATTACCCCGGTGCTGAAGGCCTATCTGACCGACAAGGGCTTCCACGTCGCGTCGCTGGGGATGCAGGTGCACGGCGGCTCGGGCTATACCGAACACTTCCAGGCCAGCCAGTATCTGCGCGATGCGCGCATCACCATGATCTATGAGGGCACCAACGGCATCCAGGCGCTGGATCTGGTGGGCCGCAAGCTGCCGGCCAACGGCGGCCGCGCCATCATGAGCTGGTTCGCCGACATCGACGCCTTCGTGGCCGAGCATCGCGGCAATGCCGCCACCGACCCCTTCATCGACGGCCTCGACAAGGCCAAGGGTGCCTTGCAGGAAGGCTCGATGTGGCTGATGCAGAACGGCATGCAGAACCCGGACAATGCCGGGGCCGCCTCGACCGACTATCTGCAGATCTTCGGCCTGACCGCCCTGGCCTATATGTGGGCCCAGATGGCCGTTGTGGCCCAGAAGCAGATCGACGCCGGCTCGACCGACCCCTTCTATACCACTAAGCTGCAGACCGGCCGCTATTTCGTCGAGCGCATCCTGCCGGACGCCCGCGCCCACCTGAAGAAGCTCCAGTCCGGGGCTGAGGTGCTGATGCAGATGCCGGCGGAGGCGTTCTAGCGTTCTGTCTCCTCTCCATGACGAAGGACATGGGGAGGTGGCGCGGCGCGAATACGCGCCGTGACGGAGGGGGCGGCGCAGACCCGCCACAACGCCCTCGATAACCAGTCGGCGGAGGCGCCCCCTCCACCACTTCGTGGTCCCCCTCCCCATCGCGGGGCGATGGGAAGGAGAAACAGATGTCCCCCCTCAACGTCCCAGACCCCGATTTCATGGCAGAGGAAGAGGTCACCCTCTTCGCCGATTCCGTCGCGCGCTGGATCGACGACCACGCGCCGCCGGAGGCGGTTCAGACCTGGATCGCCAACTCGTCCGTCCCGCGCGAGCTGTGGAACCAGGCCGGCGAGGCGGGCCTGCTGAACCTGTCGGCGCCGGAGGAATACGGCGGCGTCGGCGGCGACTATCGCCACGAGGTCGTCTTGATGCAGCAGCTGGGCCTGAAGGGGGCGGACCATTTCGGGGCCTCGCTGCACAACGCCATCGTCGCCCCCTACATCTGGCACTACGGCACCGAAGAGCAGAAACAGCGCTGGCTGCCGCGCATGGCCACCGGCGAACTGGTCGGCGCCATCGCCATGACCGAACCGGGTGCCGGCTCTGACCTTCAGGGTGTGCGCACGACCGCCCGCAAGGACGGCAACGGCTATGTGGTGAATGGCTCCAAGACCTTCATCACCAACGGCCAGCTGGCCAATCTGATCATCGTTGTGGCCAAGACCGACCCGGCCGAAGGTGCCAAGGGCACCAGCCTGATCGTCGTCGAAACCGACGGGGCCGAGGGCTTTGAGCGCGGCCGCAACCTGCACAAGATCGGCATGGAGGGCAATGACACCTCCGAGCTGTTCTTCAACGATGTGAAGGTGCCCGGCGAGAACATCATCGGTGGCGGCGAGGGCATGGGCTTCGTCCAGCTGATGCAGCAACTGCCGCAAGAGCGCCTGAACATCGCCGTCCAGGGCGTCGCCGCCGCCGAGCGGGGCCTCAGTGAAACCCTAGCCTACGTCAAGGAGCGCAAGGCGTTTGGAAAGCGGGTGATCGACTTCCAGAACACCCAGTTCAAACTGGCCGAGGTCAAGACCAAGCTGACGGTGGCCAAGGTGTTCGTGAACCACTGCATCGGCCAGCATCTGAAGGGCCAGCTGGATGCCGCGACGGCCTCCATGGCCAAATACTGGGTCACCGACATCCAGGGCGAGGTCATCGACGAGATGCTCCAGCTGTTCGGCGGCTACGGCTATATGAACGAATATCCGATCGCCCAGCTCTACAAGGACGCCCGCGTCCAGCGCATCTACGGAGGCACCAACGAGATCATGAAACTGCTGATTGCGCGCACGCTCTGATCACGTCGTGCGGACGCAGGAATCCAGCGATAGCGGCTTGATTTTTCTGATTGATCGCCTCGCCGGGCGGGTTATCAGTGCTCCCGCTTCGGGGAGGAGCCGGCCATGTCTGATGTTGGAGCCACACTGGCGGGGTGGGGTGGCCAGGTGGCCTCTGTCCCGATCGAGTTCTTCCTGTTTGGCCTGACCCTTCTGGGGGTGGCGCTATTTCATAACCGCACCCTGACAGTTGCCCTGTGCGGCCTGGCCGCGACGGTTCTCTACAAGCTGGCATTCACGGGTTTCGCCCACGGCAGCGGCCTGGACGGCCTGATGCTGCACGCCCGACACGAGAGCGTCATCCTGTCGAACCTGCTGCTCTTGCTGATGGGATTTTCGCTGCTCGCCAACCAGTTCGAGCGCAGCAACATACCCGAGGCCATGCCGCGGATCTTGCCTGACGATTGGACCGGAGGGTTGGTCCTTCTGGGGTTCATCTTTGTCCTGTCCGCCTTTCTCGACAATATCGCGGCGGCCATCATCGGCGGGGTTGTGGCCCGCCATGTCTATCGCGATCAGGTCAGCCTGAGCTTCCTGGCCAGCATCGTCGCAGCGGCCAACGCGGGCGGAGCCGGCAGCGTCATCGGTGATACGACCACCACCATGATGTGGATCAGCGGGGTGTCACCTCTGGCTGTGCTGCATGCCTACATTGCGGCATTCGTCGCCTTTGCCATCTTTGGTGTGATCGGGGCTCGGGCCCAGCATCGGCACGCGCCGATCCAGGTCCATATCGCCGACGATGCCCCGCGCGTCGACAAGACCCGGGCCGCCATTGTGGGGTTCATCCTGGCCACCCTTCTCGCGGTCAATTTCGCTGGCAATGCCTGGTATCCCGAGTTTCAGGACAAGGCACCTTGGCTGGGCCTGGCGGTCTGGATCGCGGTGCTGCTGACCGCGCTGGTGCGCGCGCCGCAGTGGCGAGTGCTGCCGGGGGCCGCCAAGGGGGCCCTGTTCCTGGTGTCGCTCGTGGCCACGGCGTCTCTGATGCCGGTCGACCGTCTTCCGGAGGCCTCCTGGCAGACGGCCATCGGGCTGGGTTTCCTGTCTTCGATCTTCGACAACATTCCGCTGACGGCCCTTGCTCTCAAGCAGGGCGGTTACGACTGGGGCGTCCTGGCCTTCGCTGTCGGCTTCGGGGGCTCCATGATGTGGTTCGGCTCTTCGGCAGGCGTGGCCCTGTCCGGCATTTTCCCCCAGACGCGGTCGGTGCTCGGATGGCTCAAGCACGGCTGGTACGTTCCGGTGGCCTATGTCGCCGGCTTCTTTGTGATGCTGCAGATCATGGGCTGGCATCCGACTCCCACCCGCGCCGAACGCCCCGCCGATGCGGAGGCTCACGCCCAGCCGCCGGAGATCATCGACAACATCCTGCATCAGGGCGGCGAGGTGTGGCGCGGCCTCACGGCACAACGGCGCGACCCGGACGGTGGGACAACATCCCGGGCGGCGTCGGACCTTCAGTCAGGGTCGCCGGGCGCGGCTCCACACAGCTAGGTCGCGACGGGGCACCGTCCGTCCCACCCATCTTCGCCTGCTGACGTTCGCAAGGAAAAGCGAGGCTCCGTTGACGGGATATTAGCGTCGTCCCGCCATCCTTATCTCGAACAAGCTGCGGCAAGCGGCGCGAGGGGTGTAAAAGAGGATGTCCGACGCGCGCCGCCGCGAAGACGATGCACTAGTCGCCGCCGTGGAATTGCGGCGACAGAATCTGGGTGTGCGCTGTGCCATCGCCGTCGTCGGAGCCCTGGCGTTCGAGCCGATCCTCGGTGAGTTGACGGCCCTGGTCTGGGTCGTCTCCTTCCTGGCCATGCAGGCGTTGGAAGCCTTTGCGCTCGGCCGGTTCTTGCGGGTGGACGGTGACGCGATGTCGCCCCTTCGACGCGGCACCGCTACGGCGATCATGTTCATTTCAAACGCCATCTACGGGGCCCTCGGCTTGTTGATGTGGAATGAGGGAATCGCTGGGGGAACCTGCGCGATCCTGGTTCTGGCCGGCGGAGCCGCCAACGCCGTCATGAACACGGCAGGATCCCGCCTGGCCCTGGCCGCGACCCTGGCGCCGGTCATAGGCTATTTCGCTCTGTCACCCTGGTTTCTGGCGCTCGCAGGGGCCTCGCCCGCGGCGGTCCAGGCCCTGGCCATGGCCTGTGTCATCTTCGCCGGCTTTGTTCTGACCGCCTACAACCAGTCCCAGAAACTCTCACAGTCCGAGCGGGCCGCGCGCCGCACGGCCGAGAGCCGTCGCGCCGCCCTGGAACGCGCCGGCCAGAGCAAATCGACCTTCATTGCATCGGTCGGGCATGACCTGCGCACGCCGTTGTCGGCCATCCTGACCGGAGCCGCCGAGCTCCGCCGCCAGGCTCGCGACGCCAATGAGCGCTCCCAGGCCGCCCTCATTGAGGATGCCGGCGAGATGATGAACCGGCTTCTGGATGATCTGCTGGACCAATCGCGACTGGAGGCGGGCCGGATGGAGATCGACCCTGTCGTCTTCAATCTCAGAGAGCTGTTGGCGCGATCAGCCCAGTTCTGGCAGAGCCAGGCACGCGCCAGGGGCGTGCGGTTGATCGTCGAGGGCGGACGCTACGTCCCTGCCTGGATCAAGGCGGATCCGGTCCGGGTCCGGCAAATTCTCAACAACCTGCTGTCCAATGCCGTCAAGTTCACCGAAGAGGGAACGATCCGCATCCGTCTGAACGCCTGGCCGTCCGATGATGGTCGATGCGCGATGACCATCGAGGTCGTCGACACGGGCACCGGCATGGACCCCGAACAGCTGAAACGCCTGTTCATGCCTTATGATCAGACGCGCAGCGGCGTGGCTCGTGATTACGGAGGCTCCGGCCTTGGGCTTTGGATCAGCCGCGGTCTGGCCCAGTTAATGGGCGGACGGCTGACAGTTCGCAGCGAAAAGGGCGTCGGAACGGCCTTTACCCTGGCGTTGGTGGTGGACGAGGCCGAGGCACCGGTCCTGGCGGCCAGCCTGCCGGACGTTGACCGGGTCGGTGCCGGCTTCACCGTCCTTGCGGCGCCTCCGGTCGAGCCCCGGCTCGACGCCCCGGTCCCGCCCCCGAACGAGCCGGCACCTGTCGAGACCGTCTCCGTCCCGCCTGACGGTGACGGAGGATCGCTGCGGGTCCTGGTCGTCGATGATCACGACATCAACCGTCGTGCCATCCAGTTGATCCTCGCTCCGCTCGGCTGTGACGTGTGTGAAGCCGACAACGGCAGGGTGGCTCTGGACATGGCCGCCGCCCAGCCCTTCGACATCATCTTCATGGACGTGCGGATGCCGGAACTGGACGGTCGCGAGACCACGCGCCGCCTCCGCGCCGGCGACGGTCCCAATCAGCAGACGCCCGTCATTGCGGTGACGGCCGACACGGCACCCGACGATGTCCGCGCCTGTGCACAAGCGGGTATGACGTGGTTCGTCGGCAAGCCTCTCACGCCGGCGACCCTTCTGGGTGCTCTCCAGAGCGTCATGTCCGGCGAGTCCCGTTTCGACCACGCCGATTCGCGCGCGGCCTGACGGGTTCGCCTAGAGAACGTCGAGCAGATAGTCCGCCGAGGACACGCGAAACTCGCCACCCTCCTCGACATTCAGGGACGTGACCTTGCCGTCGCTGATGACCATCGAATAGCGCTGGGAACGTCCGCCCATGCCGAATTTGCTGGCATCCATTTCCAGGCCGAGGGAGCGGGTGAAATCGCCGTTGCCGTCGGCCAGCATGATGACCTCGCCATTGATGTCCTGATCGGCGGCCCAGGCCCCCATGACGAAGGCGTCATTCACCGACACACAGGCGATCTGGTCGATCCCCTTGCCGCGAAGCTCCCCCGCCCGGTCGCGGAATCCCGGCAGATGGCGAGCCGAGCAGGTCGGGGTGAACGCCCCCGGGACAGCGAACAGAGCCGTGGTCTTGCCCGCGAACAGGTCGTCGATCCGGACGGCCTGGGGACCATCGTCCGTCATGGTCATGAGGGTCGCTGAGGGGATCTTGTCGCCGATCTTGATGGTCATGCCGCATTCCTGAAAAGCCGCGCCGGTCGCCTTGTGGCCGACCTTCGGGAGATAGGCCCTGGGCCCGGCGAATCCAAGACGGCTTGTCGCCGCGCCCCCGGATCGCCATCATCATTGAGTGTCTCAGTCTTCAAGCCTTGTCGGTCGTCTGCTGCTCGCCATGCCTGGAATCGGCGATCCGCGCTTCGAGCAGGCCGTCATCCTGGTCTGCGCCCACGACGAGACCCATGCGATGGGTTTGCGCGTCAATGACCCCAAGGCACAGCTTAGCCTGGGGGAGCTGTTCGAGGGACTGGAGTTGGATGCACCGCCTCTACACCCTGACCAGATCGTTCTGATCGGCGGTCCTGTCGAGACCGAGCGTGGCTTCGTTCTGCACACAGACGACTGTTTCGATGTCCAGGCGTCCCTGCCGGTGGAAGGGGGCTTGGCCGTGACGGCAACACGCGAGATTCTCTCGGCGATGACCCATCCGGGCTCGGCACCGCGCCGTTCAGTCCTGGCCCTCGGCTATGCCGGCTGGGGTGAGGGCCAGTTGGAAACCGAATTGGTGGAAAACGTCTGGCTGGCCGGCGAGCCGGACGACGACATTCTGTTCGGTGACGACCACGAGACCAAATGGGCCCGTGCCATGGCTCGGATCGGCGTCGATGTGGCCCACCTGTCGGGGGATGTGGGTCGGGCCTGAGCGCGGTCGTCGCCGAAGTGCCTCAAGTCTGTCGTCGATTTAATCCACCTGTCTGCCTTGTAACTGGCGAACGCTCAACGGTGTCGCCATCGCTCTGCGGGACAGGGAGAGATTCATGCGTAGCCGACTGATCATGACCGCCGGCGCCGGTGTCTTTGTTTTTGCCGCCGCACCGGTGCTGGCTCAGCAAGCGCAAACCCCTTCCCAGACACCGGCGACGACGACCAGCGATGGTGTCACCGTGTTTGACGCCGCCTTTTTTGCGGGGGCCCAGTTGAATTCGGCCATGGACATGATCGAGCGCGTGCCAGGCTTCTCCTTCCGGGACGGCGACAATGTGCGGGGCCTGGGCGGCACCGCCGCCAACGCTTTGATCGACGGCCGCCGTCCGGCCTCCAAATCCGAGCCGATGCAGGACACCTTGCGCCGCATCCCGGCCAGCCAGGTGCTGCGCCTGGAGCTGATCCGGGGCGGCGCGCCCGATATCGATATGCAGGGTCTGCCGGTGGTGGTGAACGTCGTGCGCGTGCCCGGTGCCGGCGGCAATACGACCTTCGCCGTCGCCTCGGGCCTCTACCAGGACGGACGAACCACGCCGGCCATGCGCTTTGAAGGTGCCCGGCCCCTGTCGGGGGATCGGCGCTTCGAATGGTCGGCCCTGGTCTATAACTTCATCGACGATGGGGCCGGCGAGGGCCCGCGCCAGCGATTCGATGCGTCCGGGGCGCTGATCCGCGACGCCTATTCCGACGAGACGGCAGGCGGACGCGGCGGGACCTTGTCGCTTGGCTGGCAACAGGATCTGGCCGGGGGTCGCCTGGCCCTCAATAGCCGTCTGCAGACTGAGGTCTATCAGTCGTCCCTGGAAGACGCGATCTTCACCCCCACGCCCGGAGGATTGTTGGTCAATGACGACTATCGCCAGACCAACGGCGAGATCGGCGTGAACTGGCAACGGCCGCTGGGCGAGCAGTGGCGACTCGAGGCCATCGCCATCCAGCGTCTGCGCGGCTCAGACTTTTCGACCCAGTTCGACAACGGAGCCGATGTCGGCCAGTTCACCGAGGATTCGACATCCGGGGAATCCATCGGACGGGCCACCTTGCGCTATACACGCACGCCGACCTGGTCGCTGGAAGCTGGCGGCGAGATCGCATTCAACTTCCTTGAAAGCGCGACGACCTTCACGGACAACGGCGTGCCTGTGGTGCTCCCATTCTCGGATGTGCGGGTCGAAGAGCTGCGCGGCGAAATGTTCGGAACCTCGACGTGGCGGCCGAACGCGCGCTGGGGTCTGGAACTGGGATTGCGGGCCGAGGTCTCGACCATCACCCAATCGGGCGACACCGATCTGGAGCGTTCCTTCTTCTATCCCAAGCCGCGCGCCCTGCTGACCTGGGCACCGGACGAGGGCAACCAGTTCCGTCTGCGCCTGGAGCGCGAGATCGGCCAGCTGGACTTCGGCGATTTCGTTTCGTCCGCCGCCTTCAACACGGGTGTCGTCACTGCCGGAAACTCCGAGCTGGAGCCCGACAAGGCCTGGGTTGCCGAACTGGCCTGGGAGCGCGGTTTCTGGGACGAGGGCTCCTTGGTCGTCACCCTCACCCACCGCGAGATCACCGATGCCTCTGACCGGGTACCGGTCTACACCTTGACGGACGTCTTCGATGCGCCGGGCAACATCGGCGATGGCTCGTCCGACAGCCTGGGGGTCAATCTGACCGTACCGCTGGCCCGGCTCGGCCTGACCGGCGCGCGTTTGCGGGCCGAACTGGATTGGGCGGTTTCCGAAGTCGAGGATCCGACCACCGGAGAGATGCGACGGTTATCGGGCCAGCAGCCGTTCAGCGGAGAGCTGAACTTCACCCAGGATGTGCCGCGCCTGAACCTGCAATGGGGTGGCAATGCCTATCTCGGCCGGTTCCAGCGCTACTACCGTTTCAACACGGTCGACACGATCGAGTTGGAGCCGTGGTTCAATCTGTTTGCCGAATGGCGCTACCAGCCGAACCTGTCGTTCCGGCTCGAACTCCAGAACCTGTCGGGACGCAACCTGATCGTGACGCGCGACGTCTATACCGGGCCGCGCGACACCTCGCCGGTCGCGTTCCGCGAAGTTCGCGACCTGAATTTCGATTCGTTCGTCTACTTCAGAATCCGCCGGACCTGGGGCTAGGGTTTACCTGCCTGACGGGGGCTGCGACACTGCGTGCTGCCCGGAGGACCGTCCATGCGCTTGCTGACCTTTGCCGTTTTCTGTTTCGGTCTGATGGTCGCTGGCACGAGCGCCGCACAGACACCGCCGGCCACAATCGGCCAGCCCTATGTGCCGTCCCCATGGTGGATGCGGGATCCGGTCATTGCCTCGATCGGTGCCGTTCGCACCGAAATCGCCGCCAATCGCGCCACCTTCCAGATCACCTTCGAGGTCGTCGACCGCAACGTTAGCGAGGCCACTCAACGCGCGACCGAGCGAGTCCGTTCTCTCAGCCGGTCGCTGGGTGGCTACGGCGTTGACAGCGTCAGGGTCGAGACGACCGTCGTAAGTCGACCACTCCATGAACAGTACCGTGATAACGCCGGCATCCTGCGCGAGAACGTCCGCCCGGATCAGATCGATCGCTATGTCGCGACGGCCAGCGTCAATCTGCAGGTCCGCAATGCCGGCCAGTTGGAGCAGATCTACGCGGATGTGCTGGCGGCCGATCCGACGTCGGTGTCCGGTGTCTCCTTCTCGCTGGAGCCCACCAACGCTCAGAAGACCGAACTGGCCGAGGCGGCGGTACGCGATGCCGCGCGCCGCGCGCGCGCGGCAGCTGCCGCAGCGGGTGCCTCCCTGGGGCCGGTCCGGGTCATCGATCCAACCGGTCGCGCCTGCCAGACCGATGTTCTGGCCGGTTGGCCGTCGTACGGCGCGGCGGCGGTTCAGGCTGCGGACGTGGTCGTCACTGGCAGCCGCATCCGGCGCGACGAATTCGCGCCTGCCGGGCCGGTCACCACCGTGGCCGCTGAGCATTCCCAAGAGGGCGACCGCCTGACCCTTCAGCCGCCCTTCGTCGTCCTGACCGAACAGGCCTGCGTGGTCTATTCGCTGAACTAGGTCCGCCGACCTGGAGCCTGATCCAAGCCAGAGCTTGATTCACGTCTTCAGAATACCCACGCAGCGGGTCCATTCAAAACGATCAAGCTCTAGGGTTCGCCCCATTGACGCAGCAGGGCCCCGATCGATTTGTCGAGCAGAAGCCGTGTCTCGCCGCCGGGGGTGGCGGCCCGCACGCGCTCCAGATCGAACAGCAATTCGCGCTGGTCGTGGCGACGCACCAGACTCTCGAGCCAGCCGACCGCCGCCAGCCGTTCGCCCCGCGTGACCGGCGTCACCTGATGCAATTGCCCGGTCGAATAGATGACGGCGTCGCCCGCCGCCAGCCGGTGCTCTCGCTCGCCGTCCAGGCCTTCGAGCATCAGGGCCCCGCCCTCGTAGGTCGCTGGGTCCGACAGGAACAGGGTAAAGCTCATGTCGGTCCGCAGGCGCCGCCCGTCCTCGCAGACCATGAAGGCATCGTCCGTGTGCAGCCCATAGGCGTCGCCGGGGCTGTAGCGTGAGAACATGATCCGCGACCAGGCCGCGGGCCGGGCATAGGCCGTGAAGACCGGGTGGCGCATCAGGGCATCGCGCACGAAGCGGCGAAGCGGCTCGGCACCCGGATCAGCACCGACGGCCTGCCGGTTCTGCTTGACCTTTCGCGCGACCGGACCGGCGGTTGCCTTGCCGTCCTGGAAGGCGACCTTGGCCAGGCCGTCTCGAATTCGGGCGACATCTTCCGCGGTCAACACCTGTGCCAAGGTCAGCATCGCGGTTCGATGGCCCATTCACGGCAGAACCGCAAGATCGAGACTGCGAACTACTTGCAAAAGAGCGGCGAGGCGCTAGGGTTCCGGCCATCTCCTGGAGGTCCATCGCATGGCATTTCGACCCAAACTCTGGCTCACCCTTGGGGCCGCCCTGACGCTGACGGCGGCCTGTTCTGAACAGGGTCAGCCCGGAGGGGAAACCGGCGGAGAGACCGGCGGCGAGGGCGGAGCAGCCGCCCAGGGCGAGAACGAGGGCGGCGGTGGCGGCGAAGCCGGTGTCGGCGAGGCCGGGGCTTCGGCCGGCTACGCCGGTGTGCCCGCCGAAAGCCTGCTGGCCCTGCGGATCGCTCATCTGAAAGGATTCTTCCTGGTTGCCCAGCGGTCCCAGGCCGTCGAAGGCGACGCCGCGGCCGCGGCCCTTGCCGGTCAGGGGCTGGCCGAGGTCTATGATCCGGCCGCCGCGAACTTTGCGGCGGCCCGATTGGACGCGGCGGTGCTGAGGCGCGCGGCTGAAACCGGATCCGCCGCCGATCTGGCCGCTGCCGTCGCCGCGCTGGACGCCGCCCAGACCCAGGCCGGTGGAAATGCCGGCACGGTGGTCGGGGCCATGGCCGATATTTCGGCCGGCCTGTACCGCGAAGTGGCCGTCGACGGGGCCGTCGATCCGATCGAGTACCAGCACGCTCTGGGCGCAGCCATGTCGGCGCTGGCGACGGCACGTTCGGCCAGTCTTCCGGCCCAGACCGTTACCGACGCCGAGGCCCTGGTCGCCATGTGGCACGGGGTCACGGCACCGGATGCCGTCGCCGGCTTGACCCCGGCAGGCCAGGTTCAGGCCCAGGCGTCGCGGATTCGGCTGGCGGCCGCCGGCTAGGCTTCGGCCCGGCACACGATCCGGTTGTGGCCATCGGGCCCGGAGGGCGCGAAGTCAAAGGCCAGCTCAACGGTTGAGCCTTCGGAATTGACCCGTGCCCGGGTAATCCGGCGGACTTCGCCGTCCAGCACCGCCAGGTCGCCGTCGACTTCGATCCGGCGGTTCTCACTGACCCGCAATGTTCCCTCGCGCCGGCCTTCGCGCTTGATCACCATGGTGAAGGTGTCGGCATTGATCCCGACGGTGCCATAGGGTGTGTCGGCCCCGGCGGTCGGGCCGACGAGGGCGCAGACATAGTCGCGCTGGGGCAGGCGATTGTGGGCCGCCATCGAGTCGACCAGTTCGGTGGCCTCGCCCGGGGTGGCGCGGGACCGACCTTCGGCGCTTGACCCGCCACCGGGAAATTCGCAGGCACCCAGGGCCATCAGGCACGTCGCACCGATCAGGACTCTTTTCATCGCCTGCCTCCTGAGGCGACGTTACCGCGCCTGTTCGGGGCTGCAACCTTGATTTCCGAACAGGTTTGCCTCATAAGCCGCCGCTTCCGGCGCAAGTGAACCCTCGCGCCTCCCTCGACACGACCCCATCTCCCGGTTCCCGGGACGCTGGCTGAGGTCGAGGAGGACCCCCCGTCGACGCGAACGTTCACGGGGGTTGAGGGCGTTTGGGCCGATTGGAGATGATATGTTCGAGGCTCTGAACGAGCGACTGTCAGGCGTTTTTGACCGGATCACCGGTCGCGGCGTGCTGACCGAGGCGGATGTCGATGCGGCGATGCGCGAAGTGCGCGTGGCCCTGCTCGAGGCCGACGTCGCCCTGCCGGTGGTCAAGGACTTCATCGCCAAGGCCCGCGAAAAGGCGACCGGCGAAGAGGTCATCCGTTCGGTCAAGCCGGCCGATCAGGTCATCAAGATCGTCCATGACGGCTTGATCGAAACCCTGGGCGGCGACACGCCCGAGGGGCTGAATCTCAACGCCACCCCGCCGGTGGTCATCCTCATGGCCGGCCTGCAAGGGTCGGGCAAGACCACGACTTCGGCCAAGCTGGCCCGTCGACTGTCCAAGATCGAGCGCAAGAAGGTCATGATGGCCTCGCTCGACACCCGCCGCCCGGCGGCCATGGAGCAGCTGGCGACGCTCGGCAAACAGGTCGAGGTCGAGACCCTGCCGATCGTGGCGGGCCAGTCGGCGATCGAAATCACCCGACGGGCGCTCCAGTCAGCCAAGCTTCAGGGCTTTGACGTCCTGATCCTCGACACCGCCGGTCGCACCACCCTGGACGAGGCCCTGATGGCCGAGGCGGCCGAGATCGCCGCCATCTCCAAGCCGACCGAGACCCTCCTGGTCGCCGACAGCCTGACGGGCCAGGACGCGGTTCGCACCGCAGAAGCCTTCCACGAGCGTCTGCCCCTGACCGGCCTGATTCTGACCCGCGCCGACGGCGATGGGCGGGGCGGGGCGATCCTGTCGATGCGGGCCGTCACCGGCCTGCCGGTCAAGTTCCTGGGCGCGGGCGAAGGGGTCGAGGCGTTGGATGCCTTTGATGCCCGCCGCGTGGCCGGGCGCGTCCTGGGTCAGGGCGACATCGTCGCTCTGGTCGAAAAGGCCGCCCAGGACCTCGACACGGCCAAGGCCGAGAAGGCTGCTCGCAAGCTGGCCCAGGGCAAGTTCGACCTGGAGGATCTGGCTAATCAGCTGTCCCAGATGAAGAAGATGGGCGGGCTGGATGGCATCATGGGGCTGCTGCCCGGCGTGGCCAAGATGAAGGGCCAGATGGCCCAGGCCGGTCTGGATGACCGTCTGATCGATCGCCAGCAGGCGATCATCTCGTCAATGACCAAGGCCGAGCGCAAGAAGCCCGATATTCTGAACGCCTCGCGCAAGCGCCGCATCGCCGCCGGCTCCGGCGTCGATGTCGCCGACATCAACCGCCTCTTGAAACAGCACCGTCAGATGGCCGACGCGGTCAAGGCAATGAGCAAGAACGGCGGGCGCGGTTTCGGCCAGATGGCCAAGATGCTGACCGGCATGGGCGGGGGCGGCATGGGCGGCCCCGACATGGCCCGCCTGAAAGCCATGGGCGGCGGCAAGATGGCCGAACCCAGCGAGGCCGACCTCAAGGCCCTCCAGGACCGCATGGCGGCCCTGGGTGGCGGACAAACTCCTGGCGGCCTGCCTGGCCTGCCCGGTTTCCCTCCCAAGAAAGACTAGATCCCAAGGACCCCTGAAATGCTCAAGATTCGTCTCGCCCGTGGCGGCGCCAAGAAGCGCCCCTACTACCACATCGTCATCGCCGACAGCCGCTCGCCCCGCGACGGCCGCTTCCTCGAGAAGGTCGGTTCGTACAACCCCATGCTGCCGCGCGACGGTGAGCAGAAGCGCGTCAACCTGAACGTCGAGCGCATCCAGCACTGGCTGTCCAAAGGTGCCCAGCCGACCGACCGCGTCGCCCGCTTCCTGAGCCAGGACGAGACCCTGGGCGCCACCGTCAAGTGGCAGGCCGGCAACAACCCGAACAAGGCTAAGCCGGGCAAGAAGGCCGAAGAGCGCGCCGCCGAGCGCGCCCAGCGTGAAGCCGACCGCGCCGAAGCCGAAGCCGCAGCCAAGGCCGAAGCCGCTGCCGCTCCGGCCCCGGTTGAAGAAGAAGCCGCTCCGGTTGCCGAGGAAGCGCCGGTCGAGGCCGTTGCTGAAGAGGCTCCCGCTGAAGCCGCTGCTGAAGAGGCTCCGACTGCTGAAGACGCCCCGGCTGAAGCCGCTGCCGAAGAAGAAAAGACCGAAGGCTGATCTTCGCCCGTCCCGGGCTCCCTTCTCCCCTCGGGGGAGAAGGTGGGCACCGGAGGCGCTCGGATGAGGGGGCTTTCGCCGTCACACCATGTCGAACCATCGACCCGGAACAACCAACCCCCTCAACCGTCTCGCGACGCGAGCCACCTTCTCCCCCAAGGGGAGAAGGGCGTGAGCGGCCACCTCATCCTGGTCGGACAGGTCGGCGGTGCCTTCGGCGTGCGCGGGGAGGTCAAGATCACGGCCTTCACCGCCGATGCCATGGCCCTGGTCGGCTATTCTCCGCTGTTGAAGGCCGACGGCTCGGTCGGCCTGACCCTCACCGGCGCGCGGCCCGACAAAAAGGGCATCGTCGCCCGCGCCAGGGAAATCGCCACCAAGGAACAGGCCGACGCCCTGCGTGGCCTCAAGCTGTTCGTGCCGCGCGAGCGCCTGCCCGAGCCGGACGAGGACGAGTTCTACCTGTCAGATCTGATCGGTCTGGAGGTGCGTGACGACAGCCAGGCCGTGCTCGGCAAGGTGAGATCGGTTCCGAACTTCGGGGCCGGCGACCTCCTTGAAGTCGCCCCCGCCGCCGGCGGTCAGACCTGGTTTCTGGCCTTCACCCGCGACACCGTGCCCGAGCTCCACATCGCCGACGGCTGGCTGCTGGTCCGCGTTCCGGCGGACGACGACACCGAGGTCGACTAGGACCCATCGACGTTCGCGGACGATCTAGGCTCAGGACTCATCCTGCGATCTCAGGGCGGCTTAAAGCGCCAAGGCGGGACCCGTTCCATCATCCCGCTCATCCCCGCGAACGCGGGACCCAGTTCTGTCCAGCCTGAAGCCGGTGTTTCAGGACGCCTGACGGTTCCCGGCATCAACAGACCCATCACCCAAAGCCCTGGATCCCCGCCTTCGCGGGGATGAGCGGATGCGTGAATGTCGCCTGGATCTAACCTTTCGCCAGCGAAATGCCCTTGGTGACGATGATCTCGGCCAGGCGCGCGCCGGGGATGAACAGGGTCGCGGCCTCGACGCTGGCGTCGATCAGAAAGGCGGGGTCCATCACCTTGCCGAGGTAGCTCTCGAAGGTCGACCCGCCCGCCTTGACCTCGCCGGTCAGTCCGTCGAACTCGACGATCGCCTCCTTGTTCTGCCAGCGATAGCGAAAGGCGTAGATGGGACGGTAGTAGAGCTCCACCGCCTCGACCCGGATCCGCTCCTCGATGACCCGATCCGCCTCGATGCGGGTGATGACGCCCGACAGGGCGTCGCGGATCAGCTCGGGCGCCTTGGCGACCGGCGGCACCACGATGGTGCCCTCGCCCGCCGCCACCTGGAGGGCTTCGGGCGCGACGGCCACGCCGTCGTACTGCAGATAACGGCTGAGGGTCGGGTCCGACTGTTTGGTGAGCGCGTCATACAGGCTCTCCTTCCTGACCGCCTCGCGGCAGGTTTCCAGTCCCTCGAAGGTGATCTCTCCGCTCACAGCCGTCAGGGTCTGACCATAGGCGGCCACCGTCTCGACGGCTTCGGGCACCTTCACCGCATATCGGCGCATCCGCTCGTACAGATAGTCCGCCGCGCAGGTCAGCCGCCAGAAGGGCTGCAGACGTCGCTCGCGATAGACCAGCTCGAAGTCGTCTTCCTTGGGCTTGCTCAGAAAGCCGGTGACCTTGGCCAGCGTCCCGAAGGCGTCGATCCGCTTGGTCGAAGCCCGCCCCTCGGCATGGTCCATCGAGAACCGATCCGTCAGGATCAGAAACCGCTCATCCGCCAGTTCGACGTTCATGGGGGGACCTTTCGTTGGCAGGCCGAACTATGCTGCCATCGCGATCACAGAAACAAGGTTCGATCTTGTTGATGGAGACGCTCCATGCGTTAGCTACCGCGTCTTGCGCATGGAGATTGCCGTGACGATTGAAGCTCGAAACAGGCCGGTCCGGGAGTGGCTCAACCGTGTTCGTACGGGACAAACGGTCTTGCCTCGGTTTCAGAGGTTCGAGGCTTGGGATCGAAATCGTGTGGCTCAGCTGTTCGAAACGCTTCTTCGTGACCTGCCCGTCGGAGCCGCGCTGATTCTCGAGGTCGGCGACGCCGAGAAGTTCGTCAGCCGTCCGCTCGCCGGAGCTGACAAGGGGTCTGAGAAGGTCACTGAACACCTCCTGGATGGGCAACAGCGACTCACGGCGCTCTGGCGCGGACTCAATAACAACTATGACGACGTCACCTATTTTCTGCAGTTTGAGCCGGACGAGGAAAGTGGGCAACCCTACCGTGTTCTGGCTCAAAACCGGTGGCGCAAGACGGGGAGCGACAGCCTTTACCCCGTTTGGGCGAATGATCCGGCGGGCCAGTGGTTCAAGCGCTGCGCTCCGCTCGACCTCCTGCGTCCAGATCTCGACGCCAGTCACGTTCGTGCCTGGGTGAGAGCAGCGATCTCGGACCAAGGCGAACAGGACCGGGTCCTCGACACCCTGACGGCCATCCGGCAGCGCGTCGACAGCTTCAACCTGCCATTTCTGTCCTTGCCCGTCACGACGCCGACCGAGGTCGCGCTGGACGTCTTCATCAAGATGAACACGACGGCGGCCCCTCTCTCGATGTTCGACATCGTGGTTGCCCAGATCGAGGCGGGGTCAGGCGAGTCCCTCCACGACCTGATCGCTGATCTGCGGCGAAAGGTGCCGGCCATCTGTGACTACTATGACCCCGAGGGCCTGGCCATCTACGCGGCCGCCCTGCTGCAGGATCGCCCGCCGACCAACAGCACCTACCTGTCGGCGGATTTCGCCGGCGGCCTGATACGCGATTGGCCGCGCATCGTCGCGGGGGCCGGTCGCGCCGTGAGCTTGCTTGAGGGGGAACGGATCTTCGACAAGCAGAGGCTTCCCAGCGAAGTCGTGGTTCCGGTTCTTACGGCGCTGTGGGCGGATGCGCCGACGTCGATGGATGCCGAAGGGCGCGCTCGCACCCTCCTGCGACGCTATATGTGGCGCGCGTTCTTCTCGGGTCGCTACGAGGCCTCCACAAATGCACGGGCATTGGAGGATTTTCGGAAGCTCAGAAGCCTCATCAGCGGTCCCGATGCTCCGATGCCCGACATCTTCGATGATGCCCTTTACCCCCTGCCGAGCGAGGATGAACTCGTTGCCGCGCGCTGGCCCAAGGGCAAGGATCGATTGGCGCGGGCCATTCTCGCCGTGGCCTTGCGCGAAGGCGGCAAAGATTTCGCCGACGGTCGCGAAGCCAGTCGGGAAGAGTTGGCGCGCCGGGAGTATCATCACATTTTTCCTGACGCCTACCTGAAGAAACAGCAGCGCACGGATCGTGAAATTTATGGCTCATTGAACTGCGCGGTCGTGACCTGGATCACCAACCGCAAGATGTCGGACAAGCCGCCGGTGAAATATCTGGCCGAACGGCAGGACGGGGCGGAATTGGGCGAGGGAGAGGTCCGCGCGCGGCTCGCCTCCCACCTCATCCCCTACGAAGCCATGGTGGATGGAGACTACGACGCCTTTCTCAGGGCGCGCGCCGCCATGATCGCTCCAATCATGAAAGACTTGTGCGCGGGGAAATAGCCCGCCTTAGCCCATCGCTTCGACACAACCTCTCAGGTCCGTCAGGTCCTCCTCCGACAGGGCGCGGCGGCCGACGACGGTTTCGGCGGCCTGGGCCACGCGGGCCGTCGCTTCCTCGGGCGTCAGGCCGAGCGCGGCGATGGCGGCCTGTTCGCGGTCGTTCCAGAAGGCGGCACCGGAGGTCCGCACCTGAGAATCCAGATCGGCGGGCAGGGGCTCCATCTGGCCGCCGATCCGTCCGGCCACCACCGCCGTGAACAGGGCATTGCAGCGGAAGGCCTGATCGGCCTCATCCGGCGTCAGGGACGCGGCTTCGACCGAGGCGTCAGACCCCGCGCCCGTGGCGCTGTCGGCGGTGGCGGTTTCACCCGTGGCCTCGGCGGCCGCGTCGTCAGCAGCCGGTTGAGAACAGGCCGTGATGGCCAGCACACCGGCCAGAACCAGAGCGGTTCGCATCATCATCGTCGTCTCTCTCTATGAATCTGTTCTATTCGCCCGCCGGCGGCGAGCGATCCACCATGACGCCCGAGGTCGCCCATTCCGCCTCGACCTGGCCGGGCACCTGATCCTTCAGCCAGCAGATCGGCGTCTCGGCCTGGATCCCGGCCTGGACCCAGGTGAAGGACAGGCACTCGGCATCGGCCTGGCATAGGTCGCGGCAGGCTTCGGCGTCGGCGACGCCATATTCGGTGCGATGGTCATAGCCGGGCCGGTCGAAGCCGACCTCCAGAGCGCCCGGCGTGCCGGTCGGGGTGGCCGCCGTACCGTCCGCCGAGGACGATCCCGCAGCCGACGCATCCGCTGCCGCCGTGTCGGCTGCCGGAGCCTCGGCCCCGGCCTCGGTGGTGTCGTCCGTCTGGCCGCAGGCGACCAGCCCCATCAGGGCCGCGCCTGCCAGCAATGTCATCCATGGCCGCATGATCTCATCCTCCCAAATGATAGGTCCGACACTAGAGGATACGCGTGTTCTGCGAAATCCCGGACACGGCCCTTGCGTGGCGCTTTGGCCACACCATCTCCGCTGCTGGGGACGGCGCGTCGCTTGCATGAGGGCGCAGGTCCGGCCCATCCGCTTTCTCAAAGGGATACGCCTTGCAACTCGACCAATATTCCGACCGCGCCAAATCGGCCATTCAGGCCGCCCAGTCGCTGGCCCTGGCGCGCCGTCACCAGCAGTTCGCGCCCGAGCATCTTCTGAAGGTGCTCTTGGAGGAACGCGACGGCCTGGCCCGTAATCTGATTTCCTCAGCCGGCGGCGATGCGAAGCGCGCCCAGGCCGACATCGAAACCGCGCTCAGCAAGCGCGCCCAGGTCGAGGGCGGCTCAGGCCAGCTCTATCTCGACGGCGACACCGCTCGCGTCTTTGCCGCCGCCGAACAGGCCGCCAAGAAGGCCGGCGATCAGTTCGTCACCACCGAACGCATCCTCCAGGCGCTGACAAAAGAGGGCGGCGTGGCCAAGACCGTCCTGGCCGCCTCGGGCGTCACACCCGACAAGCTGGACGCCGCGGTCAATGAGCTGAGAAAGGGCAAGACCGCCGACAGCGCCGGGGCCGAAGACGCCTATGACGCGCTGAAACGCTATGCCCGCGACCTGACCCTGGCCGCCGCCGACGGCAAGATCGATCCGGTCATCGGCCGCGACGAAGAGATCCGCCGCACCATCCAGGTCCTGGCCCGCCGCACCAAGAACAACCCGGTGCTGATCGGCGAACCCGGCGTCGGCAAGACCGCCATCGTCGAGGGTCTGGCCCTGCGCATCGTCAACGGCGACGTGCCCGAGAGCTTGCGCGACAAGAAGGTCATGGCGCTGGACATGGGCGCTCTGATCGCCGGGGCCAAATATCGCGGCGAATTCGAAGAACGCCTCAAGGCCGTGCTGGGCGAAGTCGCCGCCGCCGAAGGCGGCATCATCCTGTTCATCGACGAGATGCACACCCTGGTCGGTGCCGGAAAGACCGACGGCGCCATGGACGCCTCCAACCTCTTGAAGCCCGCCCTGGCGCGCGGCGAGCTGCACTGCGTCGGCGCCACAACGCTCGATGAATATCGCAAGCACGTCGAGAAGGACGCCGCGCTCGCCCGCCGCTTTCAGCCGGTCATGGTGGCCGAGCCGACGGTTGAGGACACCATCTCCATTCTGCGCGGCCTCAAGGAAAAGTACGAGGTCCACCACGGGGTGCGTATTTCCGACAGCGCCATCGTCGCGGCCGCCACCTTGTCGAACCGCTACATCACGGACCGCTTCCTGCCCGACAAGGCGATCGATCTGGTTGATGAGGCCGCCAGCCGCGTGCGCATGGCCGTGGATTCCAAGCCCGAGGCGCTGGATGAGATCGACCGCCGCCTGGTCCAGCTGAAGATCGAGCGCGAGGCCCTGAAAAAGGAATCCGACAGCGCCAGCCAGCAGCGCCTGGAAAAACTCGAAGACGACATCGCCGACCTCGAAGGCCAGTCCGACGACCTCACCGCCCGCTGGAAATCGGAAAAGGAAAAGGTCGCCGGCGGCGCCCAGCTGCGCGAGACGCTCGACCGCCTGCGCGCCGAACTGGCGGCGGCGCAGCGCGACGGCGACCTCGCCCGCGCCAGTGAGATCGCCTATGGCCAGATCCCCGACATCGAGCGCCGCCTCAACGAAGAAGACAGCGCCGCCGACGCGGCCTCGCCCCTGACGCCGGAAGTGGTCGATGCCGAACAGATCGCCGCCGTCGTCGCCCGCTGGACCGGCGTGCCCGTCGAAAAAATGATGGAGGGCGAGCGCGAAAAGCTGCTCGAAATGGAGACCCAGCTGGTCCGACGCGTGGTCGGCCAGGACGACGCCCTGGTCGCTGTGTCCGATGCCGTGCGCCGCGCCCGCGCCGGCCTGAACGACCCCAACCGCCCGCTCGGCTCCTTCCTGTTCCTGGGTCCGACGGGCGTGGGCAAGACCGAGCTGACCAAAGCGTTGGCGGAATTTCTATTCGACGACGAGAGCGCCATCACCCGCATCGACATGAGCGAGTTCATGGAGAAACACTCCGTCAGCCGCCTGATCGGCGCGCCGCCGGGCTATGTCGGCTATGACGAGGGCGGGGTCCTGACCGAAGCGGTCCGGCGCCGGCCCTATCAGGTCGTGCTGTTCGATGAGGTCGAAAAGGCCCACCCCGACGTCTTCAACGTGCTCCTCCAGGTGCTCGACGACGGCCGCCTGACCGACGGCCAGGGCCGGGTCATCGACTTCAAGAACACCCTCATCATCCTGACCTCGAACCTCGGCTCGGGCGCCCTCGCCGACCAGCCCGAGGGCGAGGATGTCGAGATGGTCCGCCCCATCGTCATGGACGCGGTGCGGGCTCACTTCCGCCCGGAGTTCCTCAACCGCATCGACGAGATCATCCTGTTCCGCCGCCTGGGCCGCGAACAGATGGGCGGCATCGTCCGCATCCAGCTCGCCCGCTTCGAGCGGTTGCTGGCCGACCGCCGCCTCACCCTGGCGCTCGACGATGCGGCCGCCGCCTGGCTCGCCGACAAGGGCTACGACCCGGTCTACGGCGCCCGCCCGCTCAAGCGGGTGATCCAGAAGGAGCTGGTCGACCCGATCGCCCGCAAGCTGCTCGCCGGCGAGATCGCCGACGGGTCGGTGATCAGCGTGTCAGCGGGCGAGGACGGCCTGGAGATCGGGAAGGCGGCGGTGCATTAGGGGCTGTGGCGGCTGACAATGGACCCAAAGGCGATCCCAAAATGCGAACTACGCCTCCGCAATGCTCAGCGAGCATTGAATGGTATGGCGGAGGCAACGCGATTCATGGATTTCGCTGACCATTGGTCGGCATTTCTGAGCGCGTGGAAGGGCATCTATACGGCGCTCGAACAGGGTGCGAAGGTGTCGCCCCAATCCCGTCAGTGGTTTGGTGGTAAAAAAGCTGAGCGCATTCGCGATCCCTTGCTTCAGTATCTTTTCGAAGCACGCAATGCTGATGAACACGGCCTCGAGCCGCCTATTGAGGAAGGTTATGAAGGCCCGCTAGTTGCGATCAAAGATTTGGGTGATCCGAACGCGAAAATTCGGATGCAGCACCGTACCGTGAACGGCAAGTTTGAGATGCGGTTTATCGACTCCGATGGAAACCCTATTGAGCCTGTTCGAGAAGGAACTTCAATGGGGGTTCTGGCGACAGTCTCCGCCCGTGGGGGCCGCGAGTATGGACCGCCAATCCGTCACTTAGATCAGTTGCTAGATGACATTTCCGCCCTCGGCGCCGCTAAGGCAGGCATGCAGTACGCGATTGGGCTTGTGGAAGAGGCGCGGCAGCGATCTTAGAATAGAAAGTAGAGGACAGGCCGCGCCTTGCCCTCTTGGTCGCCGAGCAAGCGGTCTGGACGCCGGATTAGGGCCACACACTCGTTTTGAGGCTTGCTCTACCCACCCTCGCTCCAGGGCATTCCGACCCGTTTCGCCAAAGCCGCTAACATAGCGGATTTGTCCTCACCCGCCCGATTCACACCCGCCGATGGCAACGACGCCGCGCCCTGCGTCACGAAGAGCCCCCGGAACCAGCCCGCCTCCGCCTGCCACAAGAGCGCTTGGCTTACGTCGTTGCGCCGTTCGAGGATGAGCATTTCGGCAACCTTGAGGTCTAAACCAATCTGTTCGGCCTTCATCTCCATTCCGGAGCCGCCGCGATTGCCCGGTATCCCTGCCGACCACGACAGCACCAGCGGATAGGTCCGCAACAACCGGTCCAGTGTTCGCCGATAAGCGCCGTAGCTTGGTTCATCAGCCAAGAGCCGACTGATGGCCGCGCGCTTTTTTGGCAAGCTCACCGAGTGCCACGGAATCATCTCGATCTGCCGGACGCCCGATGCACCGAAGCCTTTAGCGATGCGCTTCATCGCCGCGATGTTCGATCGGGCCGCCACGGCGATCGCCGCACTCGGCTGCTCGTAGAACTGACCTAGCCGTGCCGCCGCTTCGGCATATCGCTCAATCCCATCGAAAAGGCCGTCCGGGTGAACTGTCGGGTGACGTTGGTAGTCGAAGCCGCGCCCCGGGTTCGTCGTGACAAAAATGGCGGGCGTCGTGACGTCTCCGAAAGTCAGGAAGGGCTCGGGCGCGTGCTCCAGCGTGAACATCTCGCGCGCCGCCGCCGAGCGCGGCCCGCGCTGATGCAGCCAGTCTTCGTAGATCGCCTGAGAGACGTCCAGATAGTCGCGCTCTTCAGTCATCTCGCCATCTCCCGCCGAATGTCAGCCTATCGAGGCGACATTGGCGGACGCAATGATTGTCGGCGAAACAGGGACACACTCTATTCCACGCCCCTTGTCATCCCGGCCATAGCGCGCAGCGCGGAGAGCCGGGACGCCCCGCTCCCTCTCCGTTTGTCAGCCCGGCCAAGCCCGAAGAGCGCGAGCCGGGACAAGCGCGCCGCTCGCTGCGTCGTTTGATTTTCAAGCCGACCTCGGCGGCCGAGGCTCGCGGGCGTCCAACCCTTGTCCCGGACCAGCGCTGCGCGCTCTCCGGGATGACAAATGTTGGAGGCGTTCCGTCCCGGCTCTTCGCTTCGCTTCGGCCGGGATGACAAGGCGCTCCCTTCTCCCCTTGCGGGAGAAGGTGGCAGCCGAAGGCTGACGGATGAGGGGTCGCGCGGGATGGTCCGCTTCCTGACCTGACCGCTCCACTCAGGTTGAAAGATCAGCGCGACGATGGCCATCCGACCTCGCTGTGCTCGGCCACCTTCTGCCGCAAGGGGAGAAGGATTACCCGACCATAACCCCCTTAATCCACCCTTCCTTGCACGCCGTATAGGCCCCGCTGTCGCCCGGATGCAGGGCCGCGCAGCGTTGCTTCTCGGCCAGATACCCCGCGGCCAGCGCCGGTTCCGCTCGTAGTCGATCACGGAAGGCGAGGTGGCGGGCCACCGCCGGGTCGTCTGGGGCGTGGACGTGCAGATGGACGGCGCGGGCGCCCGTTTCGGGATCGTCGCGGGTGAAATAGCGTCGCCCGGCGATGCCGTTCTCGCCGCGCCAGCGATAGCCCAGCGCCTCCAGCGCCGGTCGCGCCGCCTCGATCGCCGTCAGGTTCGGCGTCTCGCCCAACAGGTCGATGACCGGCTTGGCGGCCAGCCCCGGCACGGCGGTCGACCCCACATGATGCACGGCCTCAAAGGTGCCCGGCGCTGCCGCCCGCAACTCGGCGACCAGGTCTGAGGCCCGCGCCGCCCAGTGCGGATCATGGGGCATGAGAACGACAGGTCTGGGCATCGGCCCAATCTATCCGTGCCCGGCGCGCGGAAAAGGCCCTCTCCACCTGGTCCCTGATATGTCATCCCGGCCAAGCCGCATCGCGGCGCAGAGCCTGGATCGGTTGCGCCTCGTCGCCGCGCTACGGTTGGGATCCCAAAGCGTCCCTTCTCCCACGAGGGGAGAAGGATCAATGTGCCCGACTTTCCACCGTGGATAAATCCTTGCGGTATTGCGGCGTGTCATCTCGCCCTTGTCGAGACATCGTGCCCCACCCCGACCGTCGCCTCATCCCCGCTCACCATGCGCCGTCTAGACTGGTCGCCAGGTCGCGGCCCCGCTGCCGCACCCCCTTGTGGTCTTTGACAGGTGAACTCCCGCGCGTCGCGTCCAGCGACCCGCCCCGGCGCGGACCCTGCGCCCCTGCGTCCCCGCACCCGGGTCGAGCCGGCCAGCCTTTTTCGTCCACCGTGTCGTCTCGACCCCGAGCGTCGATGCCCAACAGAGCCCGCGCTCAGCCAGATCCGGCCACGAACTATCCCCCCAGCACCGGCATCACCTCGACCCCGTCACAGGGGAACACCGTCATGTGCGGGTGATCCGCGAACAGGCGCGCGGCGGCCTCATGGCTGTCGGCGCGCACGACCATGAAGACGGTCAGCAGATTGACCACATCGGTCACGTTGCCCGCGTCGTCGATCCGTTTCGTCGGCCCCAGCGGCCCGCCGACGAAGACGATGTCGTCGCGGTGGGTCGCCTCCCAGGCGGCGACGGCGGGGACGCCGATGCGCTGCACCTCGGCCTGTTCGTCCGGCGTCATGGCGTACCATTTCGCCCATTTCGGGCCGGTCTTGTCGCTGGTGAAGACGGCCAGATAGGTCTGTTGTTGACGCATCATCCTCTCCTGACCATCCGACTGCGGATCGTCCCGCCGGTCATTTCGACGAGCATTGGTATATCAATTTGCAACCCGGACCCGTGCGTGATCAGATCCGCCCACGGGGAGGGCAGGATGATCACACGTCGTGTGCTCATCGTCACCGTTGTCTGTTGGTTCGCGACGCTCGTTGCCTTGATCTGGGTGTTCAGGTCCACCAACCTGAACCCTGGCGAGGTCGTGTTCGACCTGCGGTCGATGACGATATTCTTGGGTCCGCTCGCCTTGCTCAATCTGGGGCTGGCGGCGTTCGGGGGGCTGCGCCGGTCGCGTTATCTGGCCTGGGCCGCCTCCCTGGCATGTCTGCTTCAGGGGGCCATGGCGGTCGCCTATGTCGAGCTCAATGTCATTGAGGTCAGCCGCATGGTCGAGCTCCTGTCGGCACCAGACCCCCTGCCCCGCCACGCCGAGAGCCTGCTGGTGATGCTCGTTGGCCTGACCGGCCCGATCCTGGGCCTCGGGTTGCTCAAGATTCGCGGCGGGTGACACCGACCAGCGCGTCGGCCCTAGACGGCGCGGGCGGCGATCATCTTCTTGGTTTCGGCGATGGCCTTGGCCGGGTTCAGCCCCTTGGGACAGACCTGGGCGCAGTTCATGATCGTGTGGCAGCGATAGAGCTTGAACGGGTCCTCGACATTGTCGAGCCGCTTGTCGGTCGCGTCATCGCGGCTGTCGGCCAGCCAGCGATAGGCCTGAAGCAGGGCCGCCGGGCCCAGATATTTGTCCTGGTTCCACCAGTAGCTCGGGCACGAGGTCGAGCAGCAGGCGCACAGGATACACTCGTAAAGGCCGTCCAGCTTGGCCCGGTCCGCCGGGCTCTGCAGCCGCTCCTTCTCCGGATCCGGCGTGTCGGACTGGAGATACGGCTCGATCGAGGCGTACTGGTCGTAGAAGCCCGCCAGGTCCGGCACCAGATCGCGGACCACCGGCATATGCGGCAGCGGCGAGATGGTGATGTCGCCGGAATATTCGTCCCAGCCCTTGATGCAGGCCAGGGTGTTGCGTCCGCCGATGTTCATCGAGCACGAGCCGCAGATGCCCTCGCGGCACGACCGACGGAACGACAGGGTGGGGTCGATGTTGTTCTTGATGTGGATCAGGGCGTCCAGGACCATCGGGCCGTGATCCTCCACGGCCACGTCATAGCTGTCCCAGCGCGGAGCCTCATCCGAGGTCGGATCGAAACGGTAGATCTTGAAGGTCTTGATCTTCGTCGCGCCCTCACGCGCCGCCCAGTGCTTGCCGGGCTGGGGCTTGGAGCCGCGCGGAAGAGTGAACTGGACCATGAATCTCGCCTGTCGAAAGCCGTGTCCGTTCCTTACGCCGGATCACCGGAGGTGCAAGGGCTGGCGCATTAATTGCGAACGCTTCTCATCATTTCGGCCAGCCGCCCGCCCGCGACAGGGCCGAGGGTCGAGGTCGCCCGATCTTCTCCCCGATCCAGCGGGCGGTTTCGATCAGGGCGTCCAGATCATAGCCGGTCTGGTAACCGGCCCGGTGCAGCATGAAGACCGCGTCCTCGGTCGCCACATTGCCCGTGGCCCCCGGCGCAAACGGGCAGCCGCCTATGCCGCCGACCGAGGCGTCGATGACGTCGATCCCGGCCTCGACCCCGGCGAAGATGTTGGCCATGGCAGTGTTGCGGGTGTCATGGAAATGCAGACGCAGGGTGGCGTCGGGAGCCGCCTGACGCGCCGCCTCGACCTTGCGGCGGACCGCCCAGGGGTCTGCGACCCCGATGGTATCGGCCAGACCGATTTCCCGCACACCCAGGGCCGCGACATCGCGCACGACCGCTGCGACCTGATTGACCGAAACCTCGCCGTCGAACGGACAGCCCCAGACTGTGGAGATGATGGCGGTGACCTCTGGCCCCGCGCCGGGCGCGCCGGCCATGTTGTCCGAGCGATGGACGATCTCGCCCAGCATCTCGACCTGCTGGGCCACCGTCAGGCCCGCGTTCTTCAGCGCAAAGCCGTCCGAGGCGGCGATCGAGACATTGGCCTGGTCCACGCCCGTCTCGACCGCCCGGTCCCAGCCGCGCGAATTCAGCACCAGCCCGATGCGGGTCACATCGGGACGGGGGACGAGGCCAGCCATGACGGCCTCGGCGTCGGCCATCTGGGGCACGCGGCCGGGGTGGACGAAAGAGACGGCCTCGAGCCGCCTGGCCCCCGCCGCCTCCAGACGCGCAATCAGCTCGATCTTGTCTTCGGTGGAGAGGACCGTCTTCTCGTTCTGAAGGCCGTCACGCGGCCCGACCTCGACGATTTCGATACGCCCGCTCATGGGATCTGCGCCTCCGTCGCGGGACCATAGACGCTCAGGTGCAAGGGATCGCCGTTGGAATAGTTGAAGCCATCCACCACCGAAACGGGTCGCGGCCCGATCGACAGGGCTGCGGCGGCGACCTCGAACTCGGCCTGCCGGCTCTGATCGACGACGGCGACGCGACCGGCGGCGACGGCCCGGGCCGCGTCCGCCCCGTCACCCAGGCGTGTATCGGTGCCCAGCAGGAAGATGGCCGACGGCTCTGAATAGCCGGCCAGGGTCACGGCACCCGGTGCTCGCCCCTCCATGGGATGCAGGCCTGCATCCCGAATCGCCTGAGCCAGGCGCGGTGCAGTCCATAGGTCTCCCAGGCCGCCCAGCAGCATCACGAAAGTCATGTGAGTCAGAAGCCCGAATCCAAGGGCGGTCGTAACCGCGGCGTCCGTCGCGCGGCCCAGCAGGAAGAAGGCGGCGATACCGGCACCCACGAGCGCCAGGCCGATCGTCAGGGCCGCCCAGATCTGGTCGGCCGCCCCTCCGAACTCGGAAAAGCCATAGCCGACCAGAATCGTGATCAGCAGCGCCCCGAAGATCATGAGACCGGCCCCGACCCGCCGGCCCCACAGGGTCAGGGGCTGTGACACGCTCAATGCCATCAGCCAGCAGATCGCCCCGAAAGTCGGCAAGGTGTAGTGCCACAGCTTGGTCGGAAACAGCTCGAACGCCAGCCACGTCGGGATCAGCCAACACAGCGCGAATCGGACCGCCGGCTCGGCGCGACGGGTCCATGCGGTGATCGCCGCCGCCGGCAGCAACAGTGTCGCCGGGTACAGCAGCAGCGGGGCCAGCAGCACATAGTAGCCCGGCAGGCCGCCGTGCCGCTCATGACCGCCTACCAGTTTCGGGAACAGGTCGCCGCCCAGGGCCGTCCCCCAGAAGGCTCCGTCCGTGCGCACGGTCACGGCCATGGCCCACGGCCCCACCGCCAGCGCGGTCAGCACCAGACCCCAGCCCCAGCCGATCTGCTTCATCCAGCGCCACTGACGGTCCCACAGGCCCAGGGCCACCAGCGTCAGTCCCATCACCATGACGATGATCGGCCCCTTGATCAGGACGCCGAGCGCCACCGCCCCCCACAGGGCCAGCTTATAGCGTCGGCCCGGCACCGGGGCTGCCTCCCGGTGTGCGATGTAGAAGCGCGACAGCAGGGCCATCGTCAGGGTGACGCAGGCACAGAGGACCGCATCGGTCTTGGCGATACCGGCCTCGGATGACAGCAGGAAACTCAAACCCAGGAACGCGCCCGCCAGCACACCGGTGCGCGCGCCCCAGGCCTGGCCGGCTCCCCAGGCACAGGCCGCCGCCGCCAGCATGGCCCCCAGAAGCGATGGAATCCGGTAGGGCCGAATATCCCGGTCTTCCACGTCCGAAACGAGACTCACCGCCGCCGCCTGGAGCCAGTGAATACCCACCGGCTTCTTGTGGCGCGGCTGGTCCTGGAACCGGATGTCGACGAAGTCGCCCGTCTCCAGCATTTGGGCGGTGGCCTGGGCGAAGCGGCTCTCGTCGCGGTCGAGCGGGCCCAGCGTCATGACGGTCGGCAGGCCAGCCAGCAGGGCGATCAGCGCCGCCAGCAGCGGTCCGCGCCAGCCCTCGATCCAGCGGTCGTCGATTATCGGCGTCATGGACAGGTGATCACACACTCAGGGCCGTTCCGTCCATCCCGGCGCGACGTGCACTCTGACGAATGCTGATCCGGCATTGCGCCGCCGCAAACCGCGCTCATTTGCGATCTCAGGCTGGAGGTGGCGATGGACGGGACATTCGGTTGGGTTATCGCGGTCTGGTCGGCCGTCAATTGGAATGCGGTCGGATCGGTCACGGCGGCGCGGGCGCTTTTGCTGGCTGTCGCCAATGCCTGGCAGGTCCATGGGGATCGACAGAGCGCCTCGGCCGCGCAACTGCTCGGGCTTCAGATCATCTGCAACGAGTTGGCTGACGCCGCGCGCTACGTCCTGTTCGCCGATTATCTGCGCGCCGAAGCGCGATCCGCGCAAGAGGTGGAGAGCCGCGTGGCCCGGCTGAGGGATGCCGATCACCTGAATCTGCCCAGCCCCGCCATTCCCGACGCCGTCCTGGCCGCCACCGCCTTCGGGGAGGAACTGTCGAACATACTGAGCGGTCGGTCCGATCATCCTGCCGCGGTTCGCCGCTTTCGCCTGGAAGACATCGAGGCAAGTCTGGACGGCGTGATCCTGACGCTTGAGCGCCAGATCCGTCGAATGGGTGCGCGCGGTCTGGCGTCGCCGGGTTGGGACCGCCGACGCATTCAGGAGCTCGACTACAATGCTGAGACCTTGCGCCGGTTCGAACACTATCAGGTGCCGGATCTGGAAACCGAGATCTCTGTCGTGCGTGCCGCCGCCGCCGGGGCCGCGGGCAAGACGGCAACGATTCCGGTGCGGGTCCGGACAAAGGCCGGCCTGGCCGACACCTACGAGGTCCTGGTGCCTCTGCTGGAAACCATCTGGGCCGAAGGTCGCCAGACCGAAGCGGTCAGGCGCGCGGCTCTCGAAGCTGCCGAACAGATCAAGGTCATAACCACAAGGCTCGACCCGATTCGCGCCCGGTCGACGGCCGTGCGGCTGGAAACATAACAGGAACGTGGTAAGGGCGAGCGTGGCCACGCCCCTTGCGCCCCCCTTCAACGACTGGTTCGCCGCGCGAGGCTGGAACCCGCGTCGGCATCAACTCGAAATGGTCGAGGCGGCACGGGCGGGACGCGATGTGCTGCTGGTCGCGCCGACCGGCGGCGGCAAGACCCTGGGCGGCTTCCTGCCCAGCCTGATCGATCTGGCCGGGCGCGGGCGCCGCAACACGGCGCCGGGGCTGCACACCCTGTATATCTCGCCGCTCAAGGCCCTGACCACCGATGTCGAGCGCAACCTGCTGACGCCGGTGCGCGAGATGGGCCTGCCCATCCGCATCGAGACGCGAACCGGCGACACCCCTGCCTCCAAACGCCAGCGCCAGAAACAGACCCCGCCGGACATCCTTCTGACGACGCCGGAACAGCTGGCCCTGATGTGCGCCTGGGAAGGCGGTCGTGACTGGTTCAGCGACCTGCGATGCATCGTCCTGGATGAGGTCCACGCCATCTGGTCGGGAAAGCGTGGGGATCTGCTCAACCTGGCTCTGGCGCGGCTGAACCAGTTCGCCCCGATGGCCCGGCGCGTCGGCCTGTCCGCGACGGTCCAGGATCCCGACGCCATCCGGCGTTGGCTGAGCCCGGCTCCCCGGGTGGCCGATCTGGTGCTGGGCGACCCCGGCGCGATCCCGATCGTGGAGGTGATGGATCGTACCTCGGGAACCATCCCCTGGTCCGGGTGGACCGCTGCCCATGCCATGGCCGACGTCTATGTGCGCATCCAGCAGGCGAAGCTGGCTCTGGTGTTCGTCAACACGCGCTTTCAGGCCGAGATGGTGTTCCAGATGCTGTGGGAGATCAACACCGACGACCTGCCCATCGCCCTGCATCACGGGTCGCTCGCCGCCGAACAACGGCGCAAGGTCGAGGCGGCCATGGCGCGAGGTGATCTTCGGGCCGTGGTCTGCACCTCAACGCTGGACCTCGGCATCGACTGGGGCGATGTGGACCTTGTGATCCAACTCGCGGCCCCCAAGGGTTCGGCCCGGTTGATCCAGCGTATCGGTCGAGCCAATCACCGGCTCGACGAGCCCAGCCGTGCCCTGTTGGTGCCGGCGCACCGGTTCGAGGTGCTGGAGTGCGAGGCGGCCCGCCAGGCGGTTGCCGAAAACGATCTTGATGCCGATCCTCCCCGCACCGGCGCTCTGGACGTGCTGGCCCAACATCTGATGGGCCTGGCCTGCGCTGAGCCCTTCAGGGCCGACGACGTCTATGCCGAGGTGAAAACCAGCGCCCCCTACGCCGATCTGACCCGTCCGGACTTCGACGAGGTGCTCGAGTTCGTGTCGTCGGGTGGCTATGCCCTGTCGGCCTATGACCGGTTCCGCCGGATCGTCCATGACCGCCAGGGCCGCTGGGCCGTTCGCAACGCCGAGACGGCGCAGCGTCACCGTATGAACGTCGGGGCCATCATCGAAATCCCCATGCTGAACGTGCGCGTCGGCCACGCTCGCCGCCCCGGTCGCAAGCTGGGCCAGATGGAAGAGAGCTACCTGTCGCAGCTGACGGTCGGCGATACCTTCACCTTCGCCGGCCAGGTCTGGCGTTTCAACGAAATGTCCGAGATGGACTGTTTCGTCAGTCCGGCCCCGGCGGGATCCGACCCGATGGTGCCCAGCTGGGGCGGGTCCAAGTTCGCCATCTCGACCTATCTGGCGCGTCGGGTCCGTCAATTGATCGCCGACGAGACGGGCTGGCCCCGACTGCCGGACGAGGTGCGGGAATGGCTAGAAATCCAGCGGTCCCGCTCGATCATTCCGTCCACAGACGAAATGCTTATTGAGACGTTTGCGCGTGGCCTGAGGCACTATCTGGTCTGTTACCCTTTCGACGGTCGGATCAGCCACGGCACCCTGGGCCACCTGCTCGCCCGGCGTCTGGAACGGGCCGGACGACTGCCGATCGGCATGGTCGCCAATGACTACTCGCTGGCCATCTGGGCCATGCGTCCGCTGGGGGACATCGATATGGAGGCCCTGTTTCAGCAGGATATGCTGGGCGACGATCTGGAGGCCTGGCTGGATGAGAGCTTCATGATGAAGCGCGGCTTTCGTCAGTGTGCGGCCATTTCCGGCCTGATCCAGAGACGGCTGCCCGGCCATGAGAAGTCAGGCCGCCAGGTCACCTTCTCCACCGACCTGATCTATGACGTCCTGCGTCGGCATCAGCCGGATCATCTGTTGTTGCGATGTGCACGGGCCGACGCGGCCTCAGGCCAGCTTGATGTCGCCCGCGTCGGTCAGCTGCTCGCGCGGATTCAGGGACGAATCCGCCACGCGGTCCTGACCCGTCCGTCGCCGTTCGCCGTTCCGGCCATGCTGGAGATCGGTCGCGAGCCGGTCATGGGCGGCGGCTGGGCCGACGTGCTGTTGCAGGAGAACGCTGAGGACCTGATCGCCGAAGCCATGGACCTGGATCCATGAGTGCGCTCAGACGCAGTGCCTGCGGCGGATGCCGGATGGACCTGAACGGTCAGGCCGTGGTGGCGCGGGTGTCGGGTGCCTTGTGGCTGCCAGACGATCGCGTCCTGGCGGCGGGCGACCTTCATCTGGAGAAGGGCTCGGCCTATGGCACGCGCGGCCAGCTTCTGCCGCCCTATGACACAGCTGTGACCCTGGATCGGCTGACGGCCGAGATCGAGGCCTTGGCCCCGGACCGCGTGATCCTGATGGGAGACAGTTTCCACGATCGAGGTGCCGTCGCGCGGCTGAGCGACGTCGCCGTCGCCCGTTTGACGCAGTTGGCCCAACGCGCACCGCTGATCTGGTTGAGCGGCAATCACGACCCGGATCCTCCGGAGGGCCTGGCCGGAGAGGTCGCCCACGAGGTTGGCCTGGGCACGCTGATCCTGACCCACGAACCGAGCCCCCAGCCGGTCGACGGCGAGGTGGCCGGGCATCTGCATCCGGTGGCGACCGTGCGAGGATACGGCGCGCGGGTGCGTCGCCGGTGTTTCCTGACCGATGGACGTCGCATGATCCTGCCGGCCTTCGGGGCCTATGCAGGCGGGTTGAACGTGACCGATCCGGTGTTCAAAAACTTGTTTGAAACCCCGCCGACCGCCCTGGTCACCGGCGAAGAGCAGATCCACGCCCTGCCGCCGGACCGGCTGGCGATCGGCGTCTGAGCGCGGTCAGGTACGGCGGAACCAGCGCGAAGCCGCCCAGCCCGTCAGAGCCGCGAGCAGCACCGAGACCAGGCCGTAGAGCCAAGGCTGGAAGAAGGCGAAGTTGTGCAGCCACCGCTCGATGCCTACGCGTCGGACCTGGATGGTATTGCGGCGTACCGCCACGGCCCGACCGTCCTGGAATAGCCAGACCTCGGCCTGGTATTCCCCCGTCGGGGCCTCGGGCGGCAGGACGATCTCGGCCCTGAACAGCCCGGGATCGACGAACCGAACGCCCTCAGGATCGGCCCGGTACAGGCCGTCCCGCTCTTTGAGGCGGATAACGGCACGACGCCACTCCAGATAGTCCTCGCCGAGCCGGCTGATGACCACATCGCGCACGCCGTACAGGTTGACCGTGCGCTCTTCCTCAGGCGCATCAATCCGGATGTGATCCAGCCCCACCCCCATGCGCCGCAGCACGCCGAACCCGGCGATCTCGGACAGGGGTCGGGTCGAGGCCATGACGTAGAAGGCCGGCGCGCCTTCGAAGACGACCGGCCGGCTGTTCAGCCACAGGCCCGCGACCTGGACCTTGCGGACAAGGCGGACCGGCCGTTCCGGACCGCGCACCACCACCACTACATCGACCGGGTCGGTGCCGGGATTGAACACCGCGCCATACAAGACCAGGGCGGCGCCGGCATAGCTGGAGTCGACCTCGATTTCCGAGTTGGTCAGCGCCGCGGAGATCGTCGGGGTCTGGACTTCGACGATCGGGCCGGGAGGCTGGACCGCATCCTGGATCAGGGCCGGTGGATCAGGCGGCGGCGGAACGGGTGGGATCATCCGCCGCCTCCCGGAGCCAGGGCGAACGGGTCATCCGGACGCAGGAAGAGCGACAGCCCCATCTGGAGCCCGACCAGGAGGATCAACAACCCGAGCGCGGCCCGCATCTCGTCGGCGCGGAAACGCGCAGACATTCTGGCCCCGTATTGGGCTCCCAGCACGCCGCCGATCATCAGCAGGGTCGACAACACAATGTCGACCGTCTGGTTTCGGCCCGCCTGGAGCACCGTCGTGACGGCGGTGGTGATCAGAATCTGGAACAGGCTGGTGCCAACCACCACGGCCGCCCGCATCCGCAGGACATAGACCATCGCCGGAACCAGGATGAAGCCACCCCCGACGCCCATGATGGCCGACAGAATCCCGGCGAAGACGCCCAGGGCCAGCGGCGGTATGGCTGAGATGTACAGGCCCGACCGGGGGAAGCGCATCCTGAACGGCAGGCCGTAGAGCCAAAGTGGCCGCCGCGCCGGTTCCCGTCGGGCCGGCTCACCGCGCCGGCGCTGAAGAATGGTGCTGAGACTCTCCCGCAGCGTCAGGGCCCCGATCGAACCAAGCAGCAGAAGATAGGACACAGCAACCACCAGATCCGCCTGGCCCAACAGGCGCAGGATTCGGAACAACTCGACCCCGACGAGCGCGCCCAGGGCTCCCCCGACGGCCATGATCGCGCCCATCCGGTAATCGACCGAACCGGCCCGGCTGTAGGTCAGGACGCTGGAGGTCGAGGAGGCGACGACGTGGTTGGCCTGGCTGGCGACCGCGACCGCCGGCGGAATGCCCATGAACACAAGCACCGGTGCCATCAGAAAGCCGCCGCCGATGCCAAACAGCCCCGAAATGAAGCCGACCAGGCCTCCGAGAGCCAGCAACAGCGGCGCGTTGACCGACACCTCGGCTATGGGCAGGTAGACGTCCACGGTCCTCGCCGAAACAGTGGCGGCCACGGTCGCCCGCGACCGGTTGAAATTGCCTCAGCCTTGAGTGGCGGCGGCGGTGCGCTCAGCTTCACCCTCGGCAATCAGCCGCTGACTGGCCGACAGTTCAGAGCGAAGACGTGCCGCCGCTTCTTCAGCCCCGGCATCCCCGGCCCGGCTGGCGACCAGGTACCATTCATAGGCGCGTGTCAGATCTGGAGGCGTGCCCTCGATCCCGCGTTCGTAAAGACGCGCGAGGTTGTACTGGCTATCGACGTAGCCACGGTCCGCCGCCGCTTCGAACCATTGCATGGCCCGCGCCTGATCCGCTGGGCCGCCGGTCCCCTGATAGAGATACATCGCCAGAAAATGCATGGCGTTGACGTCGCCGCCGTTGGCGGCTCGCTCAGCCCAGCGCCGAGACTCCGCCAGATCTACCGCCACGCCGGCCTCCCCTGTCTCATAGAGACGGGCCATGGTCAGTTGCGCTGACGGGAGGCCGAGATTGGCGGCCCGGCTCATCAGGCGAACCCCTTCGGCGTCGCCGGCCTCAAGCAGCGGCGTGGCCTGATCAAACAAGGCCTGACCCTCCGCCTGAGCCTCCGCAGCCGGCGGAGCGATCTGCAGTTCGGTCGGCGAGGTCGCAGCGGCGGCCAGATCCTGCCCAGCGGTCGCCGGCATGCCCGGAATGGCCGAGCCTTGCTGGACCAGGCGCTGATAGCCGAGAATCCCGGCCGCTCCACAGCCAACGACGACCGCTGCGGTCGCCGTGGCCGTCAGGGCCTTGCGAAGGGTCGAACCCTCGCGACGGGCCTGCTTGTCGACCCGCTTCTGCAGCCGCGACTTGCCGCCGCCCCCGAGGCGGAAGCCGAAGGACTTGGAACCCGCGGTCGCGTCCTCCGCATCGTCACCACGCCGGACCGCCGCCCGCGCGGCTTCGATCGCTTCGCGCGTGCTCAGCGGGCGTTCGGCCTGGCCGTGACGGTCCACCAGGAACTCCGTCTCGGGATCAAAGGCGTCCAGATCCGCCGACACGTCGGCGAACGGCCCGTCAGGCAACGCGCCCCCGATCGATTCAGCGATTGGGGCAAAGGCCATGTCCGAAAACGGCGATGCGTCGGTCGGCGCGGCCTCGGCGGTCGCCGAAAACACTTCGCTGACAGGGTCGGCCACCGGAATCCTCGCGGCGCGCTCCCCCAAGGCGGGTGCGGCGTCGGCGAAAACGTCATCGGTGCCCGCGAACGGATCGGCCTCCAGCACAGCAGCTGTGGGGCCGGCTTCGGCCCAGGTTGGCTCGAACGTCTCGGCGGGGAAGGAACCATCGGCCCAGCCCAGGCCGGCATCAGCTCCGCGCTTGGCCAGTTGCTTGTCGATGCTCTCGCGCGCTTCGGCCAGCAGCTTTGCCGTCCGCTCCTCGGACTGACGCATCCGTTCCGCCAGCTCGCCGGAAGCCCGGTCGTAACGAACCTCCATCTTCTCGGAGGCCCTGCTAAGCTTGTCGGCCAGTTCATCGACGCCTTCGGAAGCCCGGCGCTCGCTCTGGGAAATTCGCTCCGCCAGACGCTCCGAAATCCGGGTGATCTCGCCGCCCAGCTTCTCCAGGCCCATGGCGTGCTGATCGTCGGCCCGGCGCAGCCGATGCTCGATCGCCTCCGCGACCCGCGCAACGTCCGATCCCAGCGACTTCGACAGCTCCTGGCCCATGGTCTCAACCGCCCTGAGCGCCTTCTCCTGCGACGCGATCAGAACACCTTCCTGCTTGCGCTCGGTGTCCTTGAGCCGACCGTCGAGGTTCGACGCGATACGCACGACTTCCAGCCCCATGGCCTCCAGCGCCTGCGCCTGGCGGCGTTCGGACGCCTGCAGGTGGGCTCCGAGTTCGGTCAGGGCACGCTCGACCTTATCCATGCGCCCGTCGGACGCCGCCACATCCAGGCGGCGCATCATCTCGGTGCGCGATTCCTCGACCTTGCGCGTCAGGGCCTCGGCGAGCTTTTCCAGACCGGCCGTCTGTGGCGCGGCGGTGGCCCCGCTTTCGGCCCGCGACAGTCGACGATCCAGTTCAGCGAACGATTGTTCCAGCTTCGACAGGGACAGGGCCGTACGGCTCTGGGCCTCTTCCAGCCGCTGGGATATCCGCGCCACCAGCCCTTCGTTCGCCCGCTCCGACGGCCCCTCGCGCTCGATCCGGTCCAGCCGGTCACGCAGACTCTGCGAAGCGTCGCGGCTGCGCGTGTCGACGTCGTACATCTGACCGGCGAGCTTTCCGATCGCGCCCTCGATCTTGCCGAAAGCCTCGGTGTAACGCGGCGCGGTCTCATCCTCGAACTGGCGCATCCGCGCGCGACCTTCGCGCATCGATTCGGACAGCTCTTCGAAGCGACGATCACGCGAGGCGGACAGCGCCTCGGATTCTTCCATACGGCGGACCAGACCGGCGACAGCACGATCCACGCCGTCAATCGCGACGAGCGACCGTCGCTCCGACCCCTCCAGCCGGGCCGAAAGAGCCTCGATCGACTTCAGGGCCGCCGTGGCGTCCTCCCCGCGCAGGGCGTAGGCGTCATCGTAGCGGCGGGGCTGATGGCGGCGACGGTCGTCGCTGTAGGCGTCGTCACTGTTGTCGGCGATCATTTCCGACAACCATTCGCCGAGCGTCATGCCGGAGCGACGGGCGAGATCCTTGGCGACCTCCCGCGTACGGGGTTCGATCCCCTTCACGCTCCAAGGCGCCGCCCCGCTCATCGATTCGCTCCCAGTCGCCTGTTTCATCACGGTAGACGCCCATTTCTTGGGTGTAAACGCACTGGTAACCCCAATATGTAGCGGCGGCCGCCGTTTCTGTGGACATTCGTCCAGCCTCAGGGCGAGGTCCGCCGACCCTCGATAGTCCTTGGTCGGGCAAACGTGGTTAACAGCCCGTAAATGGTTAACGACAAGTCGGGGCATTGCGCTGGTGGCCGGTCGAGGCCATGTGGCGGCCATGCCCCTGATCTCGACCCTGATCCTGCTGTTTTCGGCCACGATCGTGGGCCTCTACTGCGCCTGGCGCGGGGCTCAGCCGCCCAATCTGCTGAAGGGGCCGCGCATGGTGCCGTACCGGTTCATCATGGTGATCGCCGCCGCCGTCGTCCTGATCTCGGTGGTTCATCTGCTGAACCTGGCCGGCTTCGAGACCGGACGACGCTAGATCAGCCCTTCAGACACCAGTTGATCACGGCCTTCTGGGCATGGATGCGGTTTTCCGCCTCATCCCAGGCCGCCGAGCGGGGACCGTCCAGCACGCTGTCGGTGACCTCCTCGCCCCGATGGGCCGGCAGACAATGCAGGAAGATCGCCCCCTCGCCCGCCTGATCCATCAGGGCGTCGTCAACGCCATAGGGCTCGAAGGCGTGGAGCCTCGCCTCGTGGTCCTGGTCACCCATCGACACCCAGGTGTCGGTGATGACGACATCCGCCCCAGTCACGGCCTCGACGGGGTCGGTGCCCAACCAGACATTGTTGCCGCCGCGCTGAAGGTCGAACAGGTCGGGGTGATAGTCGGCCGGGCAGGCGATACGGAACTGGTAGCCGAGCAACGGTGCCGCGTGGATCAGGCTGGCGCAGACGTTGTTGCCGTCGCCGACCCAGGCGAGGGTCTTTCCGGCGATGTCGCCCAGACGCTCTTCGATCGTCATCAGGTCGGCAATGGTCTGGCAGGGGTGGCTCTTGTCCGTCAGCCCGTTGATGACCGGGACGCTCGACGCCTGGGCGAAGCGGACCACGTCCTCGTGGCTGTTGGCGCGGATCATCACCAGATCGACCATCCGCGACAGGACCCGTGCAGTGTCGCCGATGGGTTCGCCGCGGCCCAGCTGCATATCCGAGGCGTTGGCGATGATGGCGTCTCCGCCGAGTTGGCGGATGGCGGCGTCGAACGAATAGCGCGTCCGTGTCGAGTTCTTCTCGAAGATCATGGCCAGGACGTGATCGCGCGCAGGCGCATCCCCATCGATCCGACCCTTGGGCCAGCCGGCCCGGGCCGCCTTGCGGTCGCGGGCATCATCCAGAATCGAACGGAGATCCTCCGGCGTCAGCCGGTAGAGGTCCAGGAAGTGCCGGACCATCAATCCGCAGCCTTGTTCTGGGTCCGGGCGTATTCGCACGCGGTTTCGAAGCGGCGGATGGCTTCCTGGGCGTCTTCCTTCGACAGGTTCAGCGGCGGCAGGATCCGGACCAGATTGTCACCGCCCCCGGCGACCAGGAGCTGGGCGTGGTCGCGGGCCCAGCCCATGAACTCGCGATTGTTCGGGATCAGCTTGACGCCCAGCAGCAGACCCTTGCCACGCACCTCGACGATGACGTCAGGGAAGCGGTCCTTCAGGCCCTCGAGCTGCTGGACCAGATAGCCCGAGACTTCGCGCACATTGTCCAGAATCGCCGGGCTCGACAGCTCTTCCAGAGCCGCCAGACCCACCGCCATGGCCAGCGGATTGCCGCCGAATGTCGAGCCGTGCACGCCGACCGTCATGCCCTTGGCCGCTTCGGTCGTGGCCAGACATGCCCCGATGGGGAAACCGCCCCCCAACGCCTTGGCCACCGCCATGATGTCGGGCGCCATGCCGGCCCACTCATGCGCCCACAGTTTGCCGGACCGGCCCATGCCGCACTGGACTTCGTCGAAGATGATCAGCACGCCGGTTTCGTCGGCCACCTGGCGCATCCAGCGCAGATCTTCCTCGGAGGTCGCGCGACACCCGCCCTCGCCCTGGACCGGCTCAAGAATGATGGCTGCGGTCGTCGGCTGGCGCATGGCGGCCTCCAGCGCGGCCTTGTCGCCCCACTTCAGCTGGTGGAACCCCTGCATCGGCGGCCCGAAACCTTCGGTGTAGCTGGGGTTGGCCGCCGCATTGATCGCACCGTAGGTGCGGCCGTGGAACGAGCCGTCAAAGCCGAAGATGTCGATCCGCTCGGGCTGGCCGTTGGCGACATGATATTTGCGGGCGGTCTTGATCGCGCATTCCACCGCCTCCGTCCCGGAGTTGGTGAAGAAGACGACATCGGCGAAGGACTTCGACGTCAGGGCGTCGGCCAGAGCCTCCTGGCCGGGAATGCGAAAGATGTTGGAGACGTGCCAGAGCTTCTCGGCTTGGTCCTTCACCGTCTGGACCAGCTTGGGATGGGCATGGCCCAGGCCGTTGGTCGAGATGCCCTGAACGCAGTCGAGATACTCCACACCGTCCATCGACCACAGACGCGCGCCCTGACCCCGCTCGACCTGCAGGGGTGCGCGGTTATAGACGGCCATCAGGTGTTCGGTGCTCACGGCGGACGCTCCAAAAGAGAAAGGCCCCGCCGCTAGAAGCGGCGAGGCGGGATGGCGCTGGTTTTCGACCCGCAGGGCCGGTTAGTCAACACCAGCTGCGGTCACTGGCTCTCGAGGTGCTCGTCGATTTCGCGGATCACCGCCGCATAGGTTTCGGCCGCCAGCAGCAGGGTAGATCCCTCCAGACGCCGGGCATTGTCATTGGCCGAATGGATCAGGGTGAAGACCTCCGGCACGAAACCCGGCGCCAGGCCGCTCTGCCCCTCGGGTGCATTGAAGGCCAGCCACATCTGATGCGCCCCGATCTCGGTCTGGAAGCCGAGCGACACCACCGGCGTACCGTCCGCCACGAAGGTCCGATCATCGCTGGGCGGATAGTTGGGATAGCCCACGCATTGAAGCTCGCGCTCGGAACAGACGCGCTGAACCGCCTGGGTCACAAAGAGCGACTGACGCCCGTTGTTCTGGCCATACATCATGGTGTCGCCGAAGGCTGCGACGTCAGAATTGACCACCGCCGCGGCATGGCCCGTGCCGTGCGCCGTGATCCATGCCCGTGAGCCGAGCAGGCCGAGTTCCTCCTGATCGAACAGCACGACGCGCACATCATGGTAGAGATCGGCATCGCGCAGCTGGCGCGCAGCCTCGATCACAGCCACGACCGAACCGCCGTTGTCGATCAGGCCGTCGGCCAGCTCGCCATTCTGAAGCCTAACGGCGTCGTAGTGGGCGGTGAGCAGGATTTCGCAGCCACAGTTTCCATGGCCGGGGACCACGAAGGTGATGTTGCGCCCCGCCATCGCAGGCACGCCCTGGACGTTGCCGCCCATGAAGGTCTCGGCCACCGGCTCGAATCCTGCCTGACGGATCAGGGCCATGGCCGCCTCGCCACGCGCTTCCGGGGTTGGGCGAACCAGGGTTACGGCCCGGTCCCGCAAGACCTGTTCGGCCGCAAAGCGCGCACCCGACGTCGGGCTGTCGGCGGGTTGGGCGAAAGCGGTCACGCTCGTCGCCAGCGACATGAGCGCCGCCAGGATCAAACTACGCATACTGTGTCTCCCCCACTCAGGACTTCAAACGCCAGCCGCGCCGGAACACCTCATAGGCGGCCCAGCCGACGAGCAAGGTTAACACCAGAGACAGGATAACGCCGATCGTCAAGTTTCCTTCTGCCTCACCGATGAAGCCGTATCGGAAGCCGTCGATCAGATAGAAGAAGGGATTGAAGTGGCTGATCGTCTCGAACGGTTCGGGCAGGGCCTCGACGGCGTAGAAAGTGCCCGACAGAAACGTCATGGGCATGACGACGAAATTCTGCACCGCCGCCAGGTGGTCGAACTTTTCAGACCAGAGTCCGGCCAGTACCCCCATAAGGCCCAGCAGCAGCGACGCGATAAGCGCGAAATAGACCACCGCCCACAGATGGACGACGCCGTACCGTGAAAACGGCCACACACAGATCGCCGTCGCCAGCCCGACCAGCAGACCGCGTGTGGCTGCCCCCAGGCCGAATCCCAGCAACAGCTCCAGCGGCGACAACGGCGGGGTCAGGAAATCGGTCGCCGTGCCCATGATCTTGGCCTGGATCAGCGAGGACGACGCATTGGCGAAAGCGTTGTTCAGGATCGCCATCATGATCAGGCCCGGACCGACGAACTGCGCGAAGCCGATGCCGGGGATCGGCTGGCGCGCGCCCTGAACCGCGACCACGAAGACCATCATGTACAGCAGCGTGGTGACGACCGGCGCGAAGACCGTCTGGGCACCGACCTTCCAGAAGCGCCGGACCTCCTTGAGATAGAGCGTCTTGAGCCCCTCCCAGTTCAGGCCGTCGTAGGTGCGGGGCTTGGGCGGGCGAACGGTATCGGTCATCCGGCCTATGTAGAGGGACGACCGATCATGGGCTAGACGGCTGCGCCGAACAGCTCGCTAGCGGCTGCGCGCCTTGATCGGGGCGTAACCGTCCACCAGGCTTTCGTTGAGATAGACCTCAGCCTCCTGGGCGGCCAGCGCCGGCGCATAGCCGAATCCCTGGCCATAGTGACAGCCGACCGCCATCAGCTGTTCGGCCAGGCCGGCGTTCTCGACCCCTTCGGCAACCACTTCGAGTTCAAGGTCGCGGCCCAGCGCCACCACGGAGCGGACGATCTTGGCCGAGCCTTCGTCCTGGGTCATGGTCAGAACGAAATAGCGGTCTATTTTCAGCGTGTCGAACGGCAGGCGCGCCAGATAGGTCAGGGACGAGAATCCCGTCCCGAAGTCATCCAGCGCCAGCGACGCGCCCGCCTCGCGAAGAGCCTGAAGTGTCGAAGCCGCACGATTGGTGTCGCGCATAATGTCGCTCTCGGTCACCTCGAGCTTGAGCGCACCGGGTCGCAGGCCGGTTTCCTTGATGATTCGGGCGACGTCCTGGACCAGGCCGTGGCGTTCGATTTCCCCGGTCGAAAGATTGACGCTGACGAAGAGGGAGCCCGCACCCGGGTGCCGACTGATCCAGTCGGACAGCTGACGTGCGGCAGTCCGCATCATCAGGATGCCGAGGTCGTTCATCAGACCCATTTCCGCCGCGAGCGTCAGGAATTCATCTGGTGCCACCAGACCGCGCTTGGGATGACGCCAGCGTGCCAGGGCCTCAAAGCCCGCGACGGCTCCGGTCTCCAGGTTCACGATCGGCTGATAGAAGGGCTCGATCTCACCCCGGACGAAGGCGTTGCGAAGATCCGCTTCCAGGGCCAGCCGCGACAGGCTGTCGGATTCCAGTGCCCGTCCGTAGGCGGCGGCCCCTCCGCGTCCGGCGGTCTTGGCCTGTTCGACCGCCAGTTCGGCCCGGCGCAACAGTTCGGCGGCGTCGGGAGCATCCGGGCCGCCCTCGGCGCGAACCGCACCGATCGACAGGGTCGGATAGATGTCGAAGCCGGCGACGCGCAGCGGCTGTTCCAGGGCTCCGCGCATACGATCGGAGGGGCGAATCGGCCCGGCGCGGATGATGATGGCGAATTCGTCCTCACCGATCCGGGCAGCGGCGCAGTCGTCGGCGAAGGCCGAGGCCAGGCGCGCCGCCAGGGCGGCTAGCACAAGATCGGCTCTTTCGTGCCCCAGCGCCTCGTTCAGGCGACGAAGCCGATCGAGGTCGGCCACGACGAGTTCGTACTCGCCGGGCTGGATCAGGGCCTCAGCGACCCGCACCAGGAAGGATCGCCGATCCAGCAATCCCGTGAGGGGGTCCTTGCCGGCCCCGCCGAACCGGCTCTCGATGGCGGCGACCCCGGCGGCACGCAGGCCATCCTCCAGCCAGACTCCACGCCACAGACAAGCTTCCCCGCCCCGCATCCGCAGGCGCAGGCGCAGGGCGATCTCAGTGCCCTCTTCCTGGGGCTTCAGAAGCTGTTCGGCGATTGCGCGGTCTTGCGGCATCGCCAGGGCGGAAAACGCCGCCGGCGTGCATTCCGGGGCCAACGGCCCCAGACCCAGGGCTCGGGTCGCGCCGCTGAACCGAATGGTGTTTTCCGATGGACACCACGTCCACAGCGCAACACCCGCCGCCGCCAGTGCTTCCAGCGACGTCGTCGGTTCCCACGCCAGATGTCGCGACCTGTCGGTCAAGCGGCCCTCAGCCTTCCCCGAGCGCCTCATCTCGGATGAGGCCGAACAGGAGATGATCTCGCCACTCACCGTTAATTTTCAAATAAGCCCGCGCCTCACCTTCGTGTTCGAAGCCGCAATTGGCCAAAACACCCCGCGATGCGCTGTTGGAGGGCAGGCAAGCCGCCTCGATCCGGTGCAGTTTGAGTCTCTCGAAGCCGAAGGCGCACATCGCCCGGACCGCCTCGGTGGCGTAGCCCCGCCGGATGAACGGCCGCCCGATCCAGTAGCCGAGGGTCCCCGTCTCGGCCACACCGCGGCGGATGTTGGACAGGGTCACGCCGCCGACGAGGGCACCATCCTCGGACCTGAAGATGAAGAAGGGATAGGCCCCGCCGACCTCGATTTCATGGGCGTAGCCCGCCAGGCGTCTTTTGAAGGCCGCGCGGGTGAGATCGTCCTCAGGCCAGGCGGGCTCCCACGGCTGAAGGAAGTCGCGCGAGTGGGCCCGAAGATCGGCCCAGGCGCTGTAGTCAGACGCCTTGGGCGGGCGCAGCAAGATACGGCCTCCGTCCACGAACAGGGAGGGATCCGGGTTGATCCAGTCAAACAGGGCGATCATGCCAGGCGGGTCACTGGGGTTCACCCGACGTTGTGGCCGGGCTCGCGGTCTGGGCTCCCTGCAAGGCCAGCAACTCGTTCATCGCCGCGGCCACGCGTTCAGCCTGGTCCTGGGTCCGGAACGGAAAATAGACGGCATCGAGCTGCCGGTCCGTGGGTGCCGGTGAATTCAGAGCCGCCTCGACCTGTTCCAGCGTGCCCTCACCGCCAGACTCCGAGCCACTCATCCGAAAACAGGCACCTGATCGACAAGAGACCACAATGTCCCAGCGGTCCGCAGCCCCTTGGGACACGGTGACGGGAATGGCCAGATCTTCGGGCGCGACCGAAAAGGTCACGTCGCTGAAAATGCCCCACCAGAAATCGCCCTCACTCTGGACTCGTCGCTGGCGGGACCACCAGCGCCACGGACTTTCCAGTGAATGCAGCTCGATCTCGAGCGTCCCGCGATCCCTGTTACCATCGCGGGTACTGTCCCAGATGATCGGCTCAACCTCCTGGTTGATCAGCGCCATCGCCTGAGCTGCCTTGATCGAGGTTGCTGACGGCGCAGGCACCTCCGCACCGGCGGGGGCTTCTTCCGCCCGCTCACAGGCGACAGTGCCGAGACTGACGACACAGACTGCGATGAATACCCGCATGACGCTCCTCCGGGTAACAAGGTGCGACGGGTAACAGTCTAAGGCAACAGGGTCCGTGCAAACGCTTCAGGTGCCGCGGCGGACCGTCCCGGCCCGATCGCCGCAGCGGCACAGACCCCCGCTTCCAGCAAACGACCCGCGACCCGCGCCAGATCTTCACGCTCGACCGCCGCCAGCCGGCCTGCGATCTCGGATGTCGGGATCAGACGCCCCCAGACCAGAGCCTGCCAGGCGGAGCGCTCGGCTCGGGAGGCGAGGCTTTCCTCGGCCATATAAAGGCCGGCGAGGGCCTGCGCGCGCGCGCGCGAAAACTCTGCTTCGGAGACTCCCTTGGTCAGGCGACGAAGCTCGGTCGCTGCGAGACGGGCCATCTCGGCAGCCTTGTCACCCGCTGTCCCGGCGAAGATCGAGATCAGGCCACCGTCAGAAAAGGCCTCGTAGCCCGCGTCCACCGCATAGGCGAGACCACGGACCTCACGCGCCTCCTGAAACAGGCGCGAGGCCATGCCGCCGCCCAGAATCTCGATCAACAGTGCCTGGGCCGTCAGATCAGGGTCGCGCGCCGCCAGACCGGGTACGGCAAAGACCAGATTGGCTTGTTCAATCCGGCGTGTCTCGCCGGCCGTCCCGCCGATGAAGGTCGCCGAGGCGACTTCAGCCGCCTGTCCCCAGGCCGGTTCTCCGAACCAGCGCTCGGCCAGGGCCAGAAGCTCATCCTCGCTGACCGCCCCGGAGACGGACACGACCATACGCTCGGGGGCATAGAGCCGGGCGCGCCAGGCCTCCAGCTGAACACGATCCGCCGATGCGAGGCTGTCGGTTGACCCCAGGATCGGACGTCCCAGCGGCTGGCCGGCAAAGGCCTTTGATTGGGCCAGCTCGAAGACGTGATCATCCGGGGCGTCATAGGCCTCGGCAATCTCCTGGGCGACGACGTCCTTCTCGCGTTCCAGTTCGTCGGCATCGAGGGTCGGGCGAAACACCAGATCCGACAGGCTGGACAGGGCGAGTTCCAGATCACCAGCGAGGACGCGGGCGGTAAAAGTGGTTCGCTCCTGGCCGGTGGCGGCATTGACGCTGCCGCCGGCGGCTTCGATCCGCTCGATCAGTTCGCGGGCCGAACGGCCGCCTGCGCCCTTGAAGACCATGTGTTCCAGCAGGTGCGACCAGCCGGATCGGGCCTCATCCTCATGTCGAGCGCCGCCGTCAGCCGTGACCGCCACGGCAATCGACCGCAAAGCCGGCACAGGATCATAGACGACCTTGAGGCCGTTGGCCAGCACGTGGAGGGTCCCGCTCACGACCGAAACCGCCGATAGAGGATCGCCGCATAGACACCGATAAGGGCCAGGGCCAGGCCAAACCAGGTGATCGCATAGCCCAGGTGGTTGTTGCTCAGACCCTCGGGCAGCGGAACCGGGCGAAGGGCCTGCCATTCCGGATTGGATGACGTCTCCGCGACGATCATCAGATCATGCCGGGCCTGCGCCGCTCCCAGGGCGTCCGCCATCAGGCCGATGTCGCGGACATAGACGAGGCCGTCTCCCGGCGGCGGCGTGAAGGCATTGGCCGGCTCACCCCGGCGCAGGACGCCGCGCAGGATGACCGGCATGGTGCCCCCGTCCTGCGACGGGCGGGCCGAGATGTCCTCGGCGACGAAGCCCCGGTCGACCAGGAACGGCAGCTCGGGCGAGCATAGGGAAACGAGCCGGACACCAGGCTGCCCGTCCACCAGGGTTCTGAGCGACACGAAGGGCGCCCGATCAAGCCCCCGGCAGGTCACGATGACGCGCGTGAACTCCGGCTCCGACCGGGCCAGAGCCTGGTCCAGCGGGATCGGCGCAGCGGCCTGGGCGGCTTCGATCCGAGCGATCAGATCCTGCTTCCAGGCCAGCCGCTGCACCTGCCACAGGCCAAGCGACACCAGCACGGCCAGGGCCAGGCCGGTCATCACTGTGAGTATCCAGGGAAAGGCGCGCGAGGGCGTAGGCGTCATCGCGGCCTTTTACGGCAAGTCGGTCGCCAAAGAAATCCGAGACCGAGCGACGTCAGCGCGATCCGTCCTGGCCGGCGTGGAAATGGAATTGAAGGGCGACCAACAGCCCCTTGAACGGGCGCAGCAGACCCAGGCAAGCCGCTGTGGTGACACCCAGGGCCAGCAACAGCTGTACCCAGATCGGAGGATCGAGCGCGATGGCGACACCCAGGGTCACCGCGCCGACAATGGCCCCGCCGATCAGAATGACGAACACCGCCGGTCCGTCGCCGCTGTCGGCTGAGGACAGGTCAAACCCGCAGTCAGGGCAGGCCTGCCGAACCTTGAGGAAGCCCTCGAAGAGACGGCCTCGCCGGCAGTTGGGACACCGCCCCGTCAAACCGGCCAGGAGGGTGCCGATGAGATCGCGCCGATCAGGATCCGCCGTAGCCACCGAACGCCACGTAGACGAAGGCGAACAGGAAGAGCCAGACCACGTCCACGAAGTGCCAGTACCAGGCGGCGGCCTCGAAGCCGAAGTGCTTCTGCGGCGTGAACTGGCCGGCCATCAGGCGGATCAGGCAGACGATCAGGAACAAGGTTCCGACCAGAACGTGGAAGCCGTGGAAGCCGGTGGCCATGAAGAAGATCGAGCCATACAGGCCCGAGTTCGTGGCCGCCTCGTTGAAGAAGAGGTGCTCGTGGATGATGTGCTGGTACTCATAGGCCTGGACCGCGGTGAACAGCACACCCAGCACGATGGTCAGGATCAGACCGGTGCGGGCCGCCTTGCGGTCGCCGACCTGCAGGGCATGGTGAGCCCAGGTCACCGTCGTGCCCGACAGCAGCAGGGTGACCGTGTTCAGGAACGGGAGATGCCAGGGGTTCAGGGTCTCGACACCGGCAGGCGGCCAGTTCGACCAGGCCTGACGCACTTCCTCGATCGACGACAGGGTCCTGTGTTCATTCCACAGGGCCATCTCGAAGAACATCCAGAAGAAGGCCACGAAGAACATGATCTCCGAAGCGATGAACAGGATCATGCCGTAGCGCAGGCCGATCTGGACCACCGGCGTGTGATCACCGCCCCGGCTTTCCTTGATGACGTCACTCCACCAGCCGACCATCGAATACAGCACGCCCGCCAGGCCGGCGAAGAACAGCCACTGGGTGCCTTCCGGCATCCCGAACAGGCCCTTCATCCACATGACGGCACCGACGAACATCACCGTCGCGGCGATGGAGGCGACCAGCGGCCAGGGGCTCGGATTCACAAGGTGGTAGTCGTGGTTGACGGCGTCGTGGGCCATGGGCTCGCTCGGCTGGAATTCTGGTGGGTTCGGCTATAGCGGGGCGGAAGCCGCTCCGCTAGGGGGCTCGGCCTCAGGATCGAAGCCCTGGGTGGGATAGAAGGTGTAGCTGAGGGTGATATTGCGGATACCGCGCCCTTCTGGCTCGGTTTCAATCGTTTCGTCGACGAAATACTGGATCGGAAACTCCAGGGTCTGTCCCGGCTCGATCCGCTGTGATTCGAAACAGAAACACTGCAGCTTGAGGAAATACGGACCCGCCTGCTCGGGCGTGACGTTGTAGGCCGCCGTCGCCTCGACCGGGTGGTCGGAGGTGTTGGTGACGCGGAAGAAGGCCAGAGTCGGCTGGCCGACATGGACGACCTGCCTCACCTGTTCCGCCCGGAAGGTGATCGGCAGGTCGCGAACATTGGTGTCGAAGCTGACGGTCACGGTCCGCTCCAGAATTCGCTCCGGAGCCTGGACAGCGCGCTGGGTGGTGCCGTCGAAGCCGGTCACCTGACAGAACAGGCGATACAGAGGCACCGCTGCGAACGACGCCCCCACCATCAGAACGAAGACGCCCACACAGATGAGGGCCACACGCGTATTGCGATTCATCCCGCGCTCGCGGCGATGTTGGACGTCAGCCGCAACACGGTGATCGTGAACACGAGAATCACGAACAGAACCAACGCCCCGGCCAGGGCCCAGTTGCGGCGTTTGCGGGCAGCGATGTCTTCTTCGGTCATGGCGAGCTTCTACAACAGGGCCGTTTCGATCAGAAGGGCGGCAAACAGGCCGAACAGATACAGGATCGAATAGGCGAACAGATTGCGCGCGGCCCTGGCTTCGGTGCGGACATCATAAAGCGCCGCCTCGCGACCGACCGCTTCGGCCTTGTCGGGCTGGTCGCCGGCCCGACTGCGAAACAGCCGCCAGGCGAGCAGTAGGAACAACAGCCCGCCGACGATCGACACGCCCAGATAGATCGGGCCGCCCAGGCCCAGGAGGCCCGGCAAGACCGCCGTCGGTACCAGCACCAGCGAATAGAGCAGGATCTGCAGTCGCGTCGACCGGGCCCCGCGAGCGACCGGCATCATCGGAATTCCGGCCTTGGCGTAGTCGCCGGCTGAATACAGGGCCAACGCCCAGGAGTGTGGGGGCGTCCACAGGAAGATGATCAGGAACAGAAGCCACGCCTGCCAGGGTGCCTCGCCGGTGGCCGCGGCCCAGCCGATCACCGGTGGAAACGCTCCGGCGGCACCACCAATCACGATGTTCTGGGGGGTGCGCCGTTTGAGAACCAGGGTGTAGAGGCCCGCATAATAGACAATGGTCAGCGCCAGCAGCCCGCCCGCCAGCCAGTTGACGCCCAGACCCAGCAGGGTGACGGAAGCCACGGACAGGATGGAACCATAGGCCAGGGCGTCCCCTCGCGGCACCCGGCCCGCAGCAACGGGACGTCCGCGTGTCCGCCTCATGAGGGCATCGGTTTCGCCTTCCAGCGCCATATTCAGCGCGCCCGCCGCCCCGGCTCCCAGGGCGATGCACAGCACCGAGATCACGGCCAGCAACGGATTCATCTGGCCCGGTGCGACGACCAGGCCGGTCAGGGCGGTGAACACCACAAGCGACATCACACGCGGCTTGAGCAACTGGACATAGTCCCGGGGCTCGGCAGCGACGTTCGGCTTGTCGGCGGCGTCGGTCATGGCAATCCGAAATGCGTCGGGGACGAAACCCGTGGGCTTCGTCCCCGCGCGAGGGTGATGGGTGGTCGGGACCTCGGCCCCGGCCCGCTAGTGGTGATCGTCGTCCTTGATCACCGGCGGCGTGTTGAACTGGTGGAACGGCGGCGGCGAGGACAGGGTCCACTCCAGCGTCGTAGCCCCTTCGCCCCACGGATTGGCCCGGGCCGGGCGACGGCGAATCATGGCCTCGATCAGCATGACCAGGAAGATGCCGACGCCGACGAGCGTGACGACGTAGCCCACCGATGAGACGTGGTTCCACAGGGTGTAGGCCTCAGGATAGTCCACATAGCGGCGCGGCATACCCTGCAGGCCCAGGAAGTGCTGCGGGAAGAAGACCAGGTTCACGCCAATGAACATGACCCAGAAGTGCAGCGAGCCCAGGAACTCGTTGTAGCGAACACCGAACATCTTTTCGAACCAGTAGTAGAAGCCCGCGAAGATGGCGAAGACCGCGCCCAGCGACAGCACATAGTGGAAATGAGCCACGACGTAGTAGGTGTCGTGCAGGCTGTAGTCGATGCCGGCATTGGCCAGGACGACGCCCGTCACACCGCCGATGGTGAACAGGAAGATGAAGCCGATCGCCCACAGCATGGGCGTCTTGAAGTCGATCGACCCGCCCCACATCGTCGCGATCCACGAGAAGATCTTCACACCCGTCGGCACGGCGATCACCATGGTCGCAGCGGTGAAATAGGCCCGTAGGTCGACGTTCATGCCGACCGTGAACATGTGGTGCGCCCACACGACGAAGCCGACGAAGCCGATGGCCACCATGGCGTAGGCCATGGCCAGATAGCCGAACACGGGCTTGCGGCTGAAGGTCGAGACGATGTGGCTGATGATGCCGAAGCCCGGCAGGATCAGGATGTACACCTCGGGGTGACCGAAGAACCAGAACAGGTGCTGGAACATCACCGGATCGCCACCACCGGCCGGATTGAAGAAGCTGGTGCCGAAGTTGCGGTCGGCCAGCAGCATGGTGATGGCGCCGGCCAGAACGGGCAGCGACAACAGCAGCAGGAAGACGGTGACCAGGATCGACCACACGAACAGCGGCATCCGGTGCAGGGTCATGCCCGGCGCGCGCATGTTGAAGATGGTGGTGATGAAGTTGATCGCACCCAGGATCGAGGACGCGCCCGCCACGTGCAGCGAGAAAATCGCCAGATCCATCGCCGGGCCGGTGTGGCCCGAGGTCGACAGAGGCGGATAGATGGTCCAGCCGCCGCCGAAGCCGCGCCCCGGACCGCCGTCGACGAACATCGACATGACCAGCAGCACCCAGGCGGCGACCAGCAGCCAGAAGGAGATGTTGTTCATCCGCGGGAAGGCCATGTCCGGCGCGCCGATCATGATCGGGACGAACCAGTTGCCGAAGCCGCCGATCATGGCCGGCATGACCATGAAGAAGATCATGACCAGGGCGTGACCCGTGACCACGACATTGTAGGCGTGGCGCGCACGGCTGACGTCGGACAGATCGAACAGGCCGATCTGGGCCAGCATCGAACCGGGGGTGAAGACCTGCAGGCCCGGCTCAGCCAGTTCCCAGCGGATCAAACCGGACATCAGGCCCCCGACGATCCCCGCCATGATGGCGAAGAGCAGATACAGAGTACCGATGTCCTTGTGGTTGGTGGACAGGAACCAGCGGGTGAAGAAACCCGGCTTGTGGTCGTGATCGTGGTGGTCGTCGTGACCGGCCTGAACGGTTTGGGCAGTTGCCATATCTGTGTCGAGCCCCGGTCTTATTGGGCCGCCGGCGCGGTGGCCGTCGGTTCGGTTGCGGTTTCGCCTTCGGTGGTAGCGGCTTCGGTCTCAGCGGCGGCAGCCGTCGCGGCGGCGGCTTGGGCGGCGGCGGCTTCAGCCGCAGCGGCCTCGGCGGCCTGGTCAGCCAGATAGGTCATCGAGCCGCCGCGCGAGGCGACCCATTGCTCGAATTCCGCCTGAGTCACGACGTTGATCTGGAGCGGCATATAGGCGTGGTTGATGCCGCACAGCTCCGAGCACTGGCCGTAATAAATGCCCGGACGCTCGGCCCGGAACCAGGTTTCGTTCACGCGGCCAGGCACCGCATCGGTCTTCAGGCCGAAGGCCGGCAGAGCAACAGCGTGGATCACATCGGCTCCGGTGACGGTCAGGCGAACCACCTGTCCGACCGGCACGACCATCGGCTCATCGGCCGCCAGCAGATAGGGCACGCCCCGGGCGCGCGCCTCTTCCTCGGGCAGCAGGTTGGAGATGTATTCGGAGATCCCGTACTCGGGATACTCATAGCCCCAGTTCCACTGATAGCCGGTCACCTTCACGGTCACGTCCGGATCGGGAATGTCGTTGTAGGCGTACAGGAGGCGGAACGAGAAGACCGCGATAAAGGCCAGGATCAGGACGGGAACGACCGTCCAGATGACCTCAATGGTAGTGTTGTGGCTCCATTTGGCCGGGGTCGGGTTCGCCTTCTTGTTGTAGCGGACGACCACCCAGATCAGCAGACCCAGCACGAACAGGGTGATGACCGTGATGATCGGCATCAAAATCCAGTCGTGGAAGAAATGCGCGTCGTGCTTGAGCGGCGAGGCCGCTTCCTGCAGCCCAATGCCACCCGGCGTCGGCTGGCCGACGGTCGTGCTAGCCCAAGCGGCACCTGAAATCAGTGTCGCGCTGGCCAGAGCCATCAGGCCGGCGATCCCCTTGCCCATGCCCATTCCCCAATTCTTCATGTGTCGACGGCCCGGATTTCCTGATTTCCCACGCGCCAGTAACCGCTCGCGCGGCGGGATTTGGGGCTGACATATCGGGTCGCCTCGCGCTTGCCAAGCCGTCTGTGGCTTCGATCCGCGCCAATATGGCCAGATTACAAATCTGTATATTGACAGCTACCTTGCATTGGCAGATACCTTGTGATGACGGGCTCATGGATCGGAGGTCCACCCATGCCGGACGGCATAGACATTCAACTAAAAAAGGGCGTGCTGGGACTGTGCGTCCTGGCCCTGCTGTCCGCGCGCGACAGCTATGCCTACGAGATCGCCGCGCGCTTAGCCCAGGACATCGGCATGGGCGAGGGCACCATCTACCCCTTGATGAGGCGGATGCAGTCCGACGGCCTGGTCGAGACCTATCTGGTCGAGAGCCCCAGCGGCCCTTCGCGAAAGTACTATCGCCTGACCGAGGCCGGTCGACGCGCCTTCATCGCCCAGAAGTCCGAATGGCTCGGCTTCTCTCAGGCCGTGGACGGCATACTGAACGCTTCAACGCCTTCTGATACTGGAGAGACCGCATGACCCGCGCCGAGTTCCTGACCCGGCTGCGGCGGGGCCTGAACGGCCTGCCGCCCGAAACGATCGACGAGATCGTCGCCGATCATGAAGCCCATTTTGTCGAGGCCACCGCCGCCGGTCGAAATGATCCCGAAATCGCCGCGGCCCTTGGAAACCCTGAGCGCCTGGCCCGGGAGGTACGCGCCGAAGCCGGCCTGTCGAGATGGGAGGCCGAGAAGACACCGTCGACGGCTGTCGCGGCCATCGTCGCCCTGATCGGCCTGGCCTCGCTCGACATCCTGTTCCTGCTGCCGCTGCTCGTGGGCGTGGTGTCCAGCCTCGCCGCCGTCTTCGTCGCCGCAATCGCCGTGTTCATCGCGGGCGGCGTGGTGATGGTGGCCGGGCCCTTCGCCGGCCCGCCGGGCGGCCCTCTCGTGGCCATACTGATCGGCGTCGGGATCATGGCTCTCGGTGTTCTGATGGCTGCCGTCACGGCTGTCCTGACGATCTGGCTGGTCAACGCCCTGGTCTGGTTCGCCCGCCTTCACTTCCGGCTCCTCAAGCCTGCCTTGCAACAGTCGAACTCGGGAGAGATCTGAGATGGTCCGCACCCTGCTCATCATTGCCGCCGCCAGTCTGGTCCTGATGCTGGTGTCCTTTGCCGGCGCCGCCGCCCTCGGAGGGCCGGGCCTGCTCCGAAACGGCTGGGAAATCAACGTGGACGACTGGAGCCGGAACAGCACCAGCGACGTTGCGGGCCCGACGATCGAGCGGACGCTCGACTGGTCCGCGACCGACACCCTGACCGTCGACCTGCCGGCCGACGTCACCTTCACCCAGGGCGACGAGACATCCGTCGTCGTCAGTGGCCCGCAGGGCCTCGTCGAGCGCGTGCGGCTGGCGGACGGACACCTGACCTTCGAGGACGAGGGTGCGCATTCTCGCTCCATCACCTTCGGCAGCCGCAATCAGCTGACGGTTACGATCACCGCGCCGGACGTGAACCGGTTCGTCATGGAAGGTGCCGGAGACCTGATCCTCAACAATCTGGACCGCGACGCCCTGGAGATCCGCCTGACGGGAGCCGGCGACGTGGAGGCCCACGGCCAGACCGGATCGCTCGATCTGGCGATGGAAGGGGTCGGCAACGCCGACCTGGCCGATCTGGTCGCCCAGACTGCCGAGGTCCGCAGCGACGGCGTCGGCAACTCCACGGTCCACGCTGTCGAATCGGCCAATATCGTCCTCAGCGGTATCGGCGACGTCGATCTGGTTCAGCGACCGGCCCACTTGACCCAGGACGTGTCCGGCATCGGATCGGTGGATGTGGCTCCGGAATGAGGCTTGGGAGGTGACGGCGGCGGTCGGAGCGCCTAACTGATAGGCATGACCGTCGCTGTCCCCCCGCCCCCCATTCTCGAAACCGCCGGCGTCTCGCCCGAGACTGCCGGTGCCGTCCTGCAAGACGCCCTCGCGGGAGCCGAAGACGGGGAGCTATTCCTGGAGCGCTCCGAGAGCGAGTCCCTCCTGTTCGACGACGGACGGCTGAAATCCGCCGCCTATGACGCCAATGAGGGCTTCGGCCTGCGCGTCGTGTCCGGCGAGACCGCGGGCTATGCCCACTCGAACGAAATCAGCGAAGACGCCCTGAGACGCGCCGCCGATGCGGCCGCCCTGGCCAAGCAGGGCCGTGCCGGGTCTGCCGCCGTCGGACCGTCCGCCACCAACCAGAAACTCTATGACGAGGTCGATCCGCTCGCCGCGCCCGCCTTCGCCGACAAGATCGCCGTGCTCCAGGAAATCGACGCCTATGCCCGGGCGCGCGATCCCCGCGTCGTCCAGGTTTCGGCCTCCATAGCCGGCGAGCGCCGCGCCATTGAGATCCTGCGGGCGGACGGCCGGCGGCTCAATGATGTCCGCCCCCTGGTGCGGGTGAATGTTTCCGTGACCGTGGAGAAGGACGGGCGACGCGAATCCGCGTCACAGGGCGCCGGCGGCCGCGCCGGGTTCGAAACCTGGATCGCGCCGGACCGCTGGCAGGCCCAGGTCGACGAAGCCATCCGTCAGGCCATGGTCAATCTGGAGGCCATCGACTGCCCGGCCGGTGAGATGGACGTGGTCCTGGGTGCGGGCTGGCCCGGCGTGCTTCTGCACGAAGCGGTCGGCCACGGCTTTGAGGGTGATTTCCACCGCAAGGGCTCTTCCGTCTTCACCGGCAAGATGGGACAGCGCGTGGCCGCGCCGGGCGTCACGGTGGTCGATGACGGCTCCATCGCCGGTCGTCGCGGCTCGCTGTCATTCGACGACGAAGGCACCCCGACCCGCCGCAACGTCCTGATCGAGGACGGCATCATGGTCGGCATGATGCACGACCGCATGAGCGCGCGCCTGATGGGTATGGACGCCACCGGCAACGGTCGGCGCCAGTCCTTCGCCCACATCCCCATGCCACGGATGACCAACACCTTCATGGAGGGTGGATCAGACAAGCTGGCCGACATGATCGCCTCGACAAAGCGTGGGCTCTACGCCGTCAACTTCGGGGGCGGCCAGGTCGACATCACCAACGGCAAGTTCGTCTTCCAGTGCACCGAGGCCTACCTGATCGAGGACGGCAAGGTCACCGCCCCGGTCAAGGGTGCCACCCTTATCGGCGATGGGGCCACCGCCCTGCAGAAGATCTCGATGATCGGAGACGACTTCGCCTTCGATCCCGGCGTCGGTGTGTGTGGAAAGTCGGGTCAGGGCGTGCCGGTCGGCATCGGCCAGCCGTCGCTGAAGATCGGCGGCCTGACCGTCGGCGGCACGGCGGTCTAAACCGTCAGCCCGTCCGGGCGGCCGGCTCCACCGTCGCCTTGAAGCCGCGTCGACGCTGCTTGCCCCAGCCTTGCTCGCGGCGGATGGCCTGCCAGGTCCCATGCAGACGCCAGATCAGATTGAGCTGGCGATAGCCGAAATTCTCCACGACCGCCGCCAGGGCGGCCCGGATCATGCCTGTCGTCGTCGGGAACCGCTGCAGTCTGCGCTCCTCCAGGGCGATTGACCCCATGGACACAAGAGTACCCATGGCAAAGGTCAGCAGGTACAGCGCCAGCACCCAGTCCAGATCCAGCCAGCCCAGGATCCAGAAGCTGACCAGCAGGCCATAGCCGAGCAACTCGACCAGCGGACCGAACACGTCGGCGATCAGAATGTAGGGCATTCCGATCATGCCCAGGGTGCCGTGGCGCGGATCAAGGGCGATGCGTCCGTGCCGGGCGAACACCTCCAGGCACCCCCGGTGCCACCGCGCGCGCTGGCGGCTCAGCGTCGTCAGGTCTTCGGGCACCTCGGTCCAGCAGACAGCGTCCGGAGCAAAGGTGATCCGCTTTCCCTCGGGCCCGAACCGCCGATGCAGCTTGATGACCAGCTCCATGTCTTCGCCGACGGTCCCGTGCGAATAGCCGCCCACCGCCATGACTGCCTCACGCTGGAACAGCCCGAAAGCGCCCGAAATCAGCATCAGCATATTCAGCCGCGCAAAGGCCAGCCGCGCCATCAGGAAGGCGCGCAGGTATTCCACGGCCTGCATCAGGGCCAACGGATGGTGCGGCAGGCGATAGTCGGTCACCCGCCCGTGGGCGATGCGACAGCCGTTGACCGCCCGGACCGTCCCGCCGACAGCGATGACCCGCTCGGAATCCTCCACGAACGGCGCCACTGCATGCAGCAAGGCGTCGGGCTCCAGCAGGGAATCCGCGTCCATCGAGCACACGAGATCCGAACGCGCCGCATTGAGTCCCGCATTGAGCGCATCGGCCTTGCCGCCGTTGACCTTGTCCACGACGATCAGGCGAGGCTGGTGGACCGCCGTATAGACTCCGCGGATCCGGGCATGATGCACCGTATCGCCGATCCGGCGCTCAGTTGGGCGCAGCTCGAAGGATTTGATCAGCTGCTCCAGGGTGCCGTCGGACGACCCGTCATTGATCACCACCACCTCGAAATTCGGATAGTGCAGAGCCAGAAGCGAGCGGATGCTTTCGACGATGGTCGTCTCTTCGTTGTAGGCGGGCGCCAGCAGGCTGATGCTCGGCGCGACGGGGCTGAACTGTCGCCACAGGCGCGTCTCCGGCGCGTCCTCGGGTCGCTTGATCAGAGAGCCCCAGGCCACCATGAACAGCAGGACCTGGGCCCCGGTTTGGAAAAGCCCCGATGCAATGACGACAGCGGCGATGATTTGGGCGAAGTCGGCAGGGGTCATGCCGCGACCTCGAGCAGACTGGTCCGCGCCAGGCCGGCGCTCCGGGGCGAGCCGGACGTAGCGACCTTACGCAAGCGGGCCCGTCCGGGGCCACCCAGCGCCAGGAGGGCCTGGGAAGCTTCGAACCGCACGTCCCAACTCGGGTCGTCCAGACATTCAGAGAGGGCATCGACCAGACCGGTCAGGCGCAGCGCCGTCGCAGCCCGGCAGGCGTTCAGGCGGATCCTGGCGTTGGGGGCATACAAGGCGTGCAGAACCGCACCGCCGGCCAGCGGATGACCGAGCTCGCCCAGCGCCGCCACCGCCGCCGCCGCCGGAATCTCCATCTCGAACCGGGCGCTGAGGCGTGACAACGGCGCGATGGCACTGAAGCGGCCTGTCTGGCCCAGACCCGTCGCCAAGGCCGCGCGAAAGCCGTGCGGCATCGGCTCGGACGACTCGAGCAGGGCCTCCGCCTCGTCGGCGCGCGACGACGCGATCGATTCAATCAGGGCGCAGTCGACCGATGACGCCTTGCCATCCTCGGCCAGCAGATCGATCGCCAGACGCAGGTCCGGAGGGACGCCGGCCCTGAGCAGCCCCTCGACGATGACCTGTCGGCGGCGCGCGCCTCTCGCCTTGAACAGGGACTGCAGCAGAACCTGGGCGTCCTCGGGGCGAGCCAGATGGGCGTAGGCTTCGATCAGGTGAACGTCGGGGTTTCGACCCTGGCGTCTCAGCTTTTCGGCCATGGCGCTGATCAGGCCGACCTGACGCAGCCGCTCCACCAGTCGGTCGGCCTCCAGACCCCGGATGACTGACAGCGCCTGAACCACACTTTCGGCGTGCCGCAACAGGTCGATGCGCACCTCCGGGCCCTGCTCGCCCAGCATGAAGGCCTGCAAGGTCGCCTGACCGCGCGCCGCATCGAGGGCCTGAAGCCTCCGCTTGCGCGCCTCCAGCACCCGCCCGATCAGCAGCAGCGCCATGATCATGGCGCTCATACCTACCGTCAGGTCGATCGATCTCCAGACCAGCTCAGGAGCCATGGCACCGTTACCCTGACGTCGGGACGATCAGCTTCGGTTCAAGCCCGCTTGGCATGGCGTGTCGCCGTTGCCATCAGGCCGATGCGCTCGATGCGGGCGATCAACTCTTCGGGAATGAACGGTTTGGCCAGATAGTCAGCCGCGCCCATGCGCAAGGCGCCGACGATGTCGTTCTCGCCCTGGAGCGCCGTCAGCATGACCACGGCAGGCTCCGGATCGGGCGGGTCGGCCTTGAGCCGGCGCAACACCTCAAAGCCGTCCATCTTGGGCATCAGGCCGTCCAGCACGACGACGTCGAACTGACCGCTGCGAGCGCGCTCGAGGGCCTCCATGCCGTCGGCCACGACTTCCACGGCATGGCCGCACCCCGTCAGTTTGTGACGAAGCAACTCGGTCAGAAAGACATGGTCGTCGGCGACGAGAATATGGAGGCGGGGCATGATCTGTTTCCGTTCACCAAACTTACTAAGGCACCCCGATGAAGATTATGTTTGCGATACCCTGACGCGAAGTGAATCACCGAGCGCATGATGACTGAAGCGGATAGTGGGTGTCCCCTCCCCGGTCGTCGCGCCCTCCGGCCCCGCGCCTCTTTCGCTGGCGACCGTCAGGCGTTAAAGGGCGCGCCTCCCCATTGAAGGCCCCGCCATGTCCGATAAGCCCGCTCCCAAGAAGGTCGTCCTCGCCTATTCCGGCGGTCTGGACACCTCGATCATCCTGAAATGGCTCCAGACCGAATACGGGGCGGAGGTCGTGACCTTCACCGCCGACCTGGGCCAGGGCGATGAGCTGGAACCGGCGCGCGAAAAGGCGCTGAAGCTGGGCATCAAGCCCGAGAACATCTTCATCGACGACCTGCGCGAGGAGTTCGTGCGGGACTTCGTCTTCCCGATGTTCCGGGCCAATGCGCTGTATGAGGGCCAGTATCTGCTGGGCACCTCCATCGCCCGGCCGCTGATCTCCAAGCGCCAGATCGAGATCGCCCGTCAGGTCGGGGCCGACGCCGTCTGTCACGGGGCCACCGGCAAGGGCAACGACCAGGTCCGCTTCGAGCTGGGCTACTATGCGCTGGAGCCGGACATCCGCGTCATCGCGCCGTGGCGCGAGTGGGACTTCAAGTCGCGCGAGGCCCTGCTGGCCTTCGCCGAAGAGCACCAGATCCCTATCGCCAAGGACAAGCGCGGCGAGGCGCCGTTCAGCGTCGACGCCAACCTTCTGCACTCCTCGTCCGAGGGCAAGGTGCTGGAAGACCCCGCCGTCGAGGCCCCCGAGTTCGTTCACCAGCGCACGATCAGCCCCGAAGACGCACCCGATCGGCCCACCATCATCACCATCGGGTTCGAAAAGGGCGACGCCGTCTCGATCGACGGCGAGGCCATGAGCCCGGCCACGCTTCTGACCGCGCTGAACCAGTTTGGCCACGACAACGGCATCGGCCGGCTGGATCTGGTCGAGAACCGCTTCGTCGGCATGAAGTCGCGCGGCGTCTATGAGACGCCCGGCGGCACCATCCTTCTGGCCGCCCACCGGGGCATCGAATCGATCACGCTGGATCGCGGGGCGATGCATCTGAAGGATGAGCTGGCGGTCAAATACGCCCACCTGATCTACAACGGCTTCTGGTTCTCTCCCGAGCGCGAGATGCTCCAGGCCGCCATCGACAAGAGCCAGGAAAAGGTGACCGGGACCGTCCGCGTCAAACTCTACAAGGGCAACGCCACCGTCATCGGCCGCGAGAGCGAGTACAGCCTCTACGACCAGGACCTCGTCACCTTCGAAGAAGGCGTCCAGGCCTATGACCACCACGACGCCGAAGGCTTCATCAAGCTGAACGCGCTGAGGCTGCGGGTGCTGGGCAAGCGGGATCGGCGTTAGCGGACTGTAGCGCTTCGGCCCGCCACGCCCTCGGCGTCATCCCCGTCTCATCCTTGAACGCCCGGTTGAACGGGCCGATGGAGGCGAAGCCGCAGTCCAGGGCGATTTCGAGGATCGAGCGGCGCTCTTCAGGCTCGGCCAGGAGATGCCGGGCCAGCTGGATCCGGTGGTGATTGATCAGGCGGTTGAAGTTGGCGAACCCCAAGGCTGCCGTAATGCAGCGCGATACCCGGTGCTCCGGCTCGCCCAGTCGCGCGGCGACGTCGCTGATCCGCAGGTCGGGGTCGGCGAAGACCGCCTGATCCTGCAACAGGCGCGTCAGTCGCTCACCCAGCCGTCTCTCCGCGTCCGTGGCCGGCGCTCGAGCGCGAGCGGGCGGGACCGGCAAGGGGTGACGACGACGAAACACCGTCGCGGCGATCGCGCCCATCAGGCCGAAGATTGCGCTGCCGATCTGGATCGGCTCAGGCGTCAGCCACACGCCCAGCACCGACATTCCGGCCAGCAGGGCGAAGCCCAGGGTGAACAACACGCGGAACCGCTTCTCTGATGCCGTGAGGGCGCAGCCGCGCCGCTGAAAGGGTTCGATGAAGGTCAACAGCAGAGCCGCCGATCCGCTGAGGCCATAGAGATTAGCGGCCACCCGCGCGACAAGGCCGCCTTCGGGGGCCAGCACGGCTACGGCACCTGAGACGGCCACCACCGCCACGACCGCACGCGGCCAGATGGCGTCGCGCGGGGCCGGATCGAACAGGGCCCGCGTCAGCAACCAGGCCCAGCCGCAAGCCGACACCCCGACGGCCATCAGACCAAGGCCGACCGGCCCGTCCATCAGCCGGGCCAGGATGTAGGCCACGAACGACAGGCCGCTGATGACGGCATGAGCGATCAGGCGATCCGGGCCGCCTGGGTTCGAGGCGGGCGCGGCGGCGCGGGTATCGGGAACGGGGACGACGGTTGTCGGCATGGGACACTCCCCCGAATCCATGGCGCGATGCCATCGGCCTGTCCAGCGCCGCTGACCTCCAGGGTGGCCTCAAACTCTGGCCGAATTCCAAATCGGCGAGACATCCGCGTGGAGCGTCTGACACCCGAACCCACCTCTCGTGTTCTGTGAAAGCTCCGCCATGTCCGCCCCGCTGTCGCGTCGTCCATCCTCGGAAATCTTCAACCGAATCCTGCGTGGATCTGGTGTCGCCTGGTTCGGCGTTGCGGCAGTCGGCCAGATCGCCTTCATCGCCTTCATCCTGCTCTTCTATGGCGTCCGCACGGCGACGGCCAACATCGCCGGCTGGAACGACAAGCCGCTGATCGACGGCTATGTGGCGGGAGACGACACCGGCAATCTGATGTTCGCGCTGCACGTCCTCCCGGCTTCGGTGATGATCCTGTGTGGCCTGATGCAGCTCTGGCCGCAGCTTCGCCACGCCCGACCGCGCCTGCACCACTGGACCGGCCGGATCTTCCTGACGCTGGCCGTGGGTGGAGCTCTCAGCGGCATCTGGCTGACGGTGGTGCGCGGCACCTATCTGTCTGAAATCTCGGCGGTCGCCATTCTGCTGGATGCGGCCCTGATTCTGATCTTCGCGGCCCTGACCCTGTGGACCGCCGTAAGACGCCGCATCGACCGGCATCGCATCTGGGCCATGCGGACCTTCATGGTCGCCAGCGGGGTCTGGTTCCTGCGCGTGGGCATCATGGGCTGGATCCTGATCAATCAGGGTCCCGTCGGCATGACCGATCATATGTCCGGGCCCGCCGATGTCGTGCTGACGTTCGGGGCCTATCTCATTCCCCTGGCGATCCTGGAGCTGTACCTGTTCGCCGGGCGGACGCAGGCCGTCGCTCCCAAGATGGTCGCCGCGCTGACGATTATGGCGGCGACGCTGTTCACCGCTTTGGGTGTCTTCGGCACCGTCACCATGATGTGGTGGCCCTACCTGCCCTGATCCGCAGCTGATCCAGGACGCGCCCAGTCGCTGGTTTTGGGACGCCCGCCAGCGAGATCAGACCGCTATCCCCGCCGGTCTCGTCCCAGACCAGTCCGAACCCATCGAAACATGACTGCGGCGGTCCGCCCTCTAGCCAGAGGGCGATCCAGGGTGCAGGAGGTCGAAAAGGGGAGCAGAACTTAACCTTGATCTTCGCCGTCCAGGCGCAGGCACTGGACAAATCCGTCTTGTTGTTGGCTAGGATGTTGCCGCTTTTTCGCCGCCAATCTGGTCTAGTCGCCTAACCGACGGTCCCGGCCGGGACCTCTAGGAGCTCTCCTCGAAATGACTCTTCGTACCGTTCTGGCCGCCGCTGCGGTCCTTCTCATGTCGTCGCCGGCTCTGGCGCAGGAGGCCGGGCAGCCGGCTCAACCCCAGCCGACCGCGTCGCAACTCGCTTTTGCCCAGACGGGTGAGGCCTTCGACGCCCGTATGCAGACGATGATCGGCGATATCCAGGCGATGCTGGCCGATTCGAACACCGACGGGGCCCAGAAGCGTGCGGCTCTGGAGACGATCCTCGCCTCCTACACCCCCGAGATCAACACCTTCGCCGGCCAGCTCCAGTCGTTCCTGCAAGCTGAACAAGCCAACACCTCCGATCCCGCCCAGCAGGCCCGTATCGCCCAGGCACTGCAGAACGGTCCGGCCGCGGTGCGCGCCATTCCCGACCAGGTCCGCCAGGGTGTGAATGAGGCCATCGCCCAGGCTGAGGCCCAGGCCGCCGCCCAGGCGTCCGGCCAGGCCGGTGCCAGCGGTCAGGGTGCCGTCGCCGGATCGATCCCCCAGCAGTAGGGCCAGACCCGAACCCAGGAACAAGGCCCGCCCCGGTCACCGGGGCGGGCCTTTTCAATTGGCCGTTGACGCCGCGGTGCCGAGGCCCGACAGGGCGGCATGGACTGGCCCGTCGACCCGCACCGCTACCTGACCTTTCTGGGGGTGATGGCCCTGCTGGCGATGACGCCAGGGCCGGCCAATCTGTTCGCCGTGGCAACCGGAGTGCGCGACGGACGCGCCGCCGCCTTGCAGGGCGTGGTCGGGATGAATGCGGCCACCCTGGTCTGGTTCGCCGCCGCCTCCCTGGGACTGGGCGCGCTGATCGCGGCCTTCCCGGACCAGTTCCGCTGGATCGCCATCGCCGGGGGCCTCTATGTCGCCTGGCTGGGCTTTCAGACCATTCGTGGGGCCGGCCACGCGCCCGGCGACCCCGGCAAGGCGCATCTGACGCGGCGCGGCCCGCTGGTCGACGGCTTCATGGTCCAGATCGCCAATCCCAAGGCGGTCCTGTTCTTCACCGCCGTCCTGCCGCCGTTCCTGGACCCCAACCGGCCGCTGGTGCCCCAGCTGGTCCTCTTCGCGGCCGCCACCATCGGCATGGATGTGATGACCATGAGCGCCTACGGCCTGTTCGGCGCGACCCTGTCCCGACGCATGACCGAGCCCCGCTTCGCCCGCGTCTTCGCCTGGGTCAGCGGCGGCCTGCTCCTGATCGTCGCAGCGATGATCGTCTTTCGCGAGTGACGGCTCAGTCCACGCTCATCATCGCCCTGAGGGCGCTGGCGCGGATCTTTTCACTCTCGGATTTCAGCTGGCCGCAGGCGGCCAGGATGTCGCGCCCGCGCGGCGTGCGGATCGGCGAGGCGTAGCCGGCCTTGTTCAGGATGGCGGCGAACTTCTCAATCGTCTTCCAGTCCGAGCACTCATAGTCGGTCCCGGGCCACGGATTGAACGGGATCAGATTGACCTTGGCCGGAATGCCCGCGATCAGCTTGACCAGGGCGCGCGCCTCATCGGGGCTGTCGTTGACGCCCTTGAGCATGACGTATTCGAACGTCACCCGCCGCGCATTGCCCAGGCCCGGATAGGCCCGGATGCCGGCCATCAGCTGCTCCAACGGATACTTCTTGTTCAGCGGCACCAGGACGTTGCGCAGCTCATCATTGGTGGCGTGCAGGCTGATCGCCAGCATGGTCTGGGTCCGCTCGCCCAACGCCTGGAGCTGCGGAACCACACCCGAGGTCGAGACGGTGATCCGCCGCCTCGACAGGGCGATGCCCTCATTGTCCGAAATGATGTCGATGGCGTCGGCGACGTAGTCCAGATTGTACAGCGGCTCGCCCATGCCCATGAAGACGATGTTGGACAGCCGCCGGTCTTCCTTGGGCGAGGGCCATTCGCCCAGATCGTCGCGGGCGACCTGCACCTGGGCCACGATCTCGGCGGCGGTCAGGTTGCGCACCAGCTTCTGGGTGCCGGTGTGACAGAAGGAGCAGTTCAGGGTGCAGCCGACCTGGCTGGACACACACAGCGCCCCGGCCCGGCCCACGTCGGGGATATAGACCGTCTCGATCTCGATGCCCGGCGCGGTGCGGATCAGCCATTTGCGGGTACCGTCTTTCGACACCTGCCGCTCGACGATCTCGGGCCGCGCCAGGGTGAAGGCCTCCGCCAGTTTGGCCTGCATTTCCTTGGCCACATTGGTCATGGCCGCAAAGTCGGTCACCCCATAGTGATGGATCCAGCCCCAGATCTGGCTGGCGCGCATCTTCGCCTTTTCGGGCGGACAGACCCCGGCCTCGATCAGGGCCTGGCGCAGCCCTTCGCGCGTCAGGCCGGACAGGTTTACCGGCGCAGAGGTCTGCGGGCGCGCGGCATGGGAGATGTCGAGCGAATGGCTCAAAGGTCAGTCCTGCGAAAACGGGAGGCCGGCCTTATACCACCGATCACGGCGAAATTCAGCCGCTTGTCGCCGCGTCTCGCCTGTGGTCACTGGCCGGACATAACCTGTGAGTCCCGTCCATGATCCTGTCCCTGTCCAAACTCGGCGTCGCGGTCGCCCTGGTAATGATCACCGTCCAGCCGCCACCGATCACCCTTGAGGGCGACTATCGGTTCGAGACGATGGACCGCGGGCCGGACAACCGTCCGGTCTGTACCGAAACCTGGTCGTTCGGCGCGGACGGACAGCTGACCGTGACCAGCGGGCAGGAAGTCGTCACCAAACGCTTTCGCACCGAGGTCGACGCCGACGGGCGCTGGATGGTGAGCGAAAGCCTGACGGCCAACGGCCTTCCCGACTGCATGGGTCAGACCTCTGACGCCGTCACGCCCGGCGAGCGCCGGACCTATCTGATGCGCCGTAACAGCGGCAGCATCGTGGTGTGTGGACCGCCCGGTCGGATGGCGGACGGGGTGCTGCTCGTCGGCCCGACCTGCTACGGCGAGATCTACCCGGTCGGTTAGGCCTTTCGCATCAGATGTGGTTGCAAATCAGGACCGCGCGCCCAGATGAAGGCTCCGATCCAACCGGAGCTTCGCCATGTCTGACCTGTCCACCTTCCCGATCACGGCAAAATGGCCGGCGCAGCATCCCGACCGGATCCAGCTCTATTCGCTGAACACGCCCAATGGGGTGAAGGTCTCGATCATGCTGGAGGAGACCGGCCTGCCCTATGAGGTGCATCTGGTCGACATCACGGCTAATGAGACCTGGACGCCCGAATTTCTGTCACTGAACCCCAACGGCAAGATCCCCGCGATTATCGATCCGAACGGCCCGGACGGCGCACCCCTGGCGCTATTCGAAAGCGGGGCCATCCTGATCTATCTGGCCGAGAAGTCCGGTCAGTTCCTGCCGACCGATCCGGCCCGGCGCATCGAGACGATCCAGTGGCTGATGTTCCAGATGGCGGCCATCGGCCCGATGTTCGGCCAGGTCGGCTTCTTCCACCGCTTTGCCGGCAAGACCTATGAAGACAAGCGCCCGCGCGATCGCTACGTCGCCGAGAGCCGCCGTTTGCTGGGCGTGCTGAACGACCGCCTGGCCGACCGCGACTGGATCATGGGCGAGGACTACACCATCGCCGACATCGCGACCCTCGGCTGGGTGCGCAATCTGATCGGCTTTTACGAAGCCGCCGAGATCGTCGGCTATGCCGACTTTGCCCACGTCGACGCCTGGCTCCAGCGTGGCCTCGCCCGTCCGGCGGTCCAGCGGGGGCTGATGATTCCGGCGAAAGCCTAGCCTTCGTCGTCGCCCGCCATGCCCATCATGTGGAAGCCGGCGTCGACGTGGATGACCTCGCCCGTCGTCGACAGGCCCAGGTCCGAACACAGCCACAGCGCACAGCCGGCGACGCCTTCCATGGAGGTGTCCTCCTTCATGGCGCTCATGTCGCGGCCCTTGGACAGCATGCCACGGCCACCGGAGATCCCCGCCAGCGACAGGGTCCGCATGGCCCCCGCCGAGACCGCATTGACGCGGATGCCCTTCGGCCCCAGATCGCGCGCGATATAGCGGGTGGCGGCTTCCAGCCCGGCCTTGGCCACGCCCATGGTGTTGTAGTTCGGGATGGCGCGCTCGGACCCCAGATAGGTCATGGTGATCATCGAGCCGCCGTTCGGCATCAGTTCGGCGGCGCGGCGCGCCACGTCCACGAAGCTGAACACCGAGATGTTCATGGCCAGCAGGAAGCTGTCGCGCGTGGTGTTTTCGACGAACGATCCCTGAAGCTCGTTCTTGTTGGCGAAGGCCACCGAATGGACCACGAAATCGATCGTGCCGAAGGTCTTTTCCAGCTCGGCGAAGGCGGCGTCCATCGAGGCGTCGTCGGTGACGTCGCAGGGAATGATCGCCTTGGCCCCGACGCTCTCGGCCAGGGGGCGCACCCGGCGCTCCAGCCCTTCACCCAGATAGGTGAAGGCCAGCTCAGCCCCCTGCGCGGCCAGTTGCTGGGCGATGCCCCAGGCGATCGAGTTGGCGTTGGCCACCCCCATCACCAGGCCCTTTTTGCCCTTCATCAGCTCGCCCGCAGGCATATTCCAGCTGGACTCACCGGCCATGTTCGCGTCTCCCGTTGTTCGGCGCTCTTCTGAACGCTTCGCCCGCCAGGGGCAAGATCAGTGCGGTCAGGGTCGCCAGCGGTTCAGGCGTCGCGCGCATAACCCGGATAGCGCGCGAACAGCGCCGGCTCGACGACGAGCGGCACGCCGGGTTGGTTGCGAAGCCCCTCGATCCATTGGCGCGCATATTCGGCATTGGCTGGAAAGGCCCGGTACATGGCCGCCATCGCGGCGTGGGCCTGTTCACGCCGACCGAGGCCCCGCAGGATCAGCGCCCGGATATAGCCGATGTGCGGATCGTGGTCCGGGTCCGTCATGGCCGCATCAATGGCGGCCAGCGCCTTGAAATGATCACCACCCAGGGTGGCGGCCCAGGCCTGTCGGGCCAGGTCGTACCACCCCTCGCGCGCCCAGGTCAGATCCAGCGCCTCGACGACGGCGTCGTTGACCGGAATGTGGGAAATGAAGTTGAGCCCGTCCTCGGCCAGAATGTCGGCCTGCGCCTCTTCGACCGCGACCGAGGCCAGGGCTCCGAACGCGTCCAGCCGACGGCAAATCTCGCCGTGCAGCCGGGCCATGACCTCACCGCGCGGGTGATTGAAGGTGTGGAACAGCCGGCGGCTTGCCGTCGTGTCCGCGATCCAGTCGGCGAGGTCGGAATCCCAGCCAGCCCGCTGGACCGAGCGACGGATGGCGGCCAGATCCAGATCGAGCCGACGCCGGATCTGGCCCGGTTCGCGCCGGGTCTGCGACCGCGGCTGGTCGCTCAGCCACAGCGTCTGCATCTCAATGTGGGGAAAGACGACGCGACCATCGGCCAGCGCCCGCAACTCATCGGAAATGCCGGTACCCATCGGCCCGACCTGTTCGATGTAGATCACCTGACGCCCGGCCGCGCGCGTGTCGTGGATCAGGGCGATGACGTCCGGAAAATCCAGCATGAAGGGCCGAACGCCCCGGTGTTCAGGCTCAAAGCCGAAGGGCTGCCCGGCGATACAGACCAGTCCGATGCCCTGGGCGGCCAGGACCGCCGCCAGATAATGAGCCTGACAATTCCCCCAGACCACCACGAGACGATCCGCCGTCGGGTCACCAGCGACGGCGTCGGGCCGGGTCAGAGCCTCGGCCGAAGCGCGCAGGCGCGTGATCACGCGCGAGAGGGTCAAACGCACCGGATCGGGGCTCCTGGAACCGAGGGGCCAGGCAGCGAGACTCCACGATCTGCGCGAAGTATCGGTGCCCAATCACGGCGCGATCCCGATGATCGGCGCTTTCGAGCCGCTGCAAGCCGGGTTTTCATGGGGCTGCCCGATCTTGCGCCATGGGTTCCTCCGCCGCCGCCCCCGCAGCTCGCCAGCGGGCCAGCCGCTTCAAGGCGGGTGTCGCCGTGACGCCGTGGATCACGATCGAGGCCAGGATGATGAAGCCGGTGATCGCCCACAGCCGCTCGCTGTCGCCAAACTGCCCGTGATTGATGCCGTAGGCGATGTAATAGATCGAGCCGACCCCGCGGATACCCAGCACCGACATCAGCCACTTCTCGCGCCAGGGAAACGGGGCTCCGATCAGCGACAGCATCCCGGCGACCGGGCGCACGATCAGGAGGATTCCTAGCCCGATGAGCGCGTCGCCCCAGCTCAGGCTGTCCAGCAGGCCATTGGCCAGAGCCCCGCCGAACAGGACCAGCAAGAGCATGATCAGGAGCCGCTCGATCTGGTCGGCCAGGTCGTGCATCTGGTGGTGGAAGTGGCTCTCTCGCTCGGCCTGGCGGATGGTCAGGGCCGCAACAAACACCGCCAGAAACCCATAGCCATGCACCAGTTCGGTTGCGGCATAGGCCACGAAGGTCGCCGCCAGCGCCACCAGGCCGTCCGCGCTTTGCGACAGGCCGCGCAAGAACAACAGCCGGCCAAAACCAAATCCGACGAGCCAGCCCATTCCCAGGCCGGCCGCGATCTTCCACAGCACCTTGACCAGAACCCAGTCGACCAGCGCCCCCTGAATCGCCAGGCCGCCCAGAGACGCCAGGATGGCCAGATGCACGAACGGAAAGGCCAGGGCGTCGTTGAGGCCCGCCTCCGACGTCAGGGCAAAGCGCACCTCATCGTCATCGCCGGAACCCGGCGGCCCGACCTGCACGTCCGAGGCCAGCACCGGATCGGTCGGGGCCATGGACGCCCCCAGTAACAGCGCCATCGGCAGGGCGAAGCCCAGGCCCCACACCCCCAGAAACGCTACCGCCGCAATCGTCAGCGGCATCGCAATGGCCAGCAGCCGCCAGGTCGCGCCCCATCCCTTCCAACTGACCGGCCGGTCCAGTTTCAGTCCGCATCCCATCAGGCTGATGATCACCACAATCTCGGCCAGCCGCTCGGTACGGGTGTCCCAGGTGCGTGGATCGGGATTGAACGACAACAATCCTGTCGAGAACACAGCAAAGCCCAGTCCCACACACAGGATCGCCAGGGTGATCGGCAGGTTCTTCAGGCCCACAGGTGCCCAGGACACGAGCAGGATCACCAGCCCCAGGGCCAGCAGAAACAGGATGTAGGGATCGGCGTGCAGAGTCATCTCCCTTGGGTCAGGCCGCCAATAGAGCGTCCGGCGCGCCCGGACGCAATCCGTCGGTTTCGAGGGCAGAATCCTTTGACTGTTACAACATAACAACCTATGGGGTCGGCCAAGATGACCCTCCCGCTCGACATGTCCGGCGACCTCAGCCAGGCGTCCCTGCTGCCCCTGGCCGGGGCAGGGTTTGTTGCGGCGCTGCTGCACGCCGCCCTGCCGACCCACTGGCTGCCGTTCGTGGCCGTCGGGCGGGCCCAGGGCTGGCGGACAGCGACCATTCTCGGGCTGGCCGCCGTGGCGGCACTGGCCCATATCACCTCGACGGCCCTGGTCGGGTCGCTCCTGACGCTCGCAGGTGGTGTGGCACCCTGGATCAGCCGGATGCTGCCGGCCATGTCAGCGGCGGTCCTGTTCGGATTCGGTCTCTGGTATCTCGGGCGCAGCCTCTTTCGTGCACCGGCCCTGGCCGGCGTCGGAGCCCAGGCCGTCGAGCGACCGCGCGTTTCGGACGCGACCGCAGCCTGGGGCTTGATTGGCTTTCTCGCCGCCTCACCGGGCGAGGCGTTACTTCCGGTCTATGTCGGCGCGGGTGTCCATGGATGGGGCGTGGTGATGCTATTGACCGTCGCCTTCGCGGCCGGAACGGTGCTGGGCATGGTGGTCCTGACGGCGCTCGCCCTGGCCGGGGTCGAACGCTTTCGGCTCCAGCGGCTGGCCCGGTTCGAAGGTGTGGCGCTGGGCTTGCTTCTCATCGGCCTGGCCGCCTTCGTCCTGATCCTCCACGGGCATTGATTGGCCTCGTCCTTTACAGACTGCAACAGCCTGGACGACTGCGGGGCGCGAATTCGGCCTAGCCCCGACGCAAGGTCAGACCTAAACAAGGCCATGGCCCATAATCGCGCGCATGACCATGACGCCGGACCTGACAAGGCCTCCGGCGACGCTCATCAGGGTCATGCCCACGGTCCGGGCGGCCACAACCACCATGCCGCGCCCGAAGACTGGCGCTACGGCGTGGGTCTGGTCGCCAATCTGATTTTCGTCATCATCGAGTTCGGTTACGGCATCGCCTCCAGCTCAACCGCCCTGATCGCGGACGCCGGCCACAATCTGTCGGATGTCCTGGGTCTGGGTCTGGCGGGCGGGGCAGCGTGGCTGGCGCGGCGCGCCGTCTCCAGCAAGCGCACCTACGGTTATCGCAAGGCCACGGTTCTGGCGGCCCTGGGTAACGCCATCCTCCTGGTGTTCGCCTGCGGAGCCATCGCCATCGAGGCCAGCCGCCGGCTGGTCGAACCCACCGAGGTCGCCTCCATCACCGTCATGGTCGTGGCCGGCATCGGCTTCGTGATAAATCTGGGCACGGCCTTGCTGTTTCTGACCAGCCGCAAGCACGACCTGAATGCGCGTGGGGCCTGGCTGCACATGATCGCCGATGCCGCCGTCTCGATCGGCGTGGTCATCGCCGGCGCCCTGATCCTGTTCACCGGCTGGAGCTGGATCGACCCGCTGGTCGGCCTGGTCATCGTGGCGGTGATCCTGTGGGGGACCTGGGGCCTCCTGACCGAGTCGCTCGACATGGCCCTGGATTCAGCGCCCGCCGGCCTTGATGTCGAAGACATCCGCGCCGCCCTGGCCGGCCTGCCCGGCGTCATCGAGGCCCACCATCTGCACGTCTGGAGCCTGTCCACCACCGAGCGCGCCCTGACGGCCCATCTGGTCCGCACCGAGCCGGCCTCGGCCGAGTTCTACGAACACGCCCAGACGCTGCTCAAAGCCCGTTTCGGCGTCGGCCACGCCACGCTTCAGGTCGAAACGGGCGACGCCGCCGGCTGTGTGGATTGCTGAGCACCCGCATACAGGGCGCGTAGCCTACGCAATCTGCAGGGGTTCGCCCGAAAGCAGACGGGCTCTATCCCCGCCCGGATTGCCGGGCCTAGACTGATCCGGTGTCGGTCTTTGACGACGTAAAGCTTGGTCGGGAGTCGACAAAAGCGCACACCAAGGCCCACCTGGACGGTTCGGACGGTTCGGACGGTTCGGACGGTGATTTTGCAGTTCGGATTGGTCGGGCCTAGTGCTGGTTCTCGGGCAGCCGAACCACCAGGCCGTCCAAGGCGTCGGTCACCCGGATCTGGCACGACAGACGGCTGTTGTCCTGAACGCCTTCGGCGAAATCGAGCATCGATTCCTCCATGGCCGAGGACGAGCCGGTGGCCTCGCGCCAGGCCTCGTCGACATAGACGTGGCAGGTGGCGCAGGCGCACGCTCCGCCGCAGTCTGCGTCGATGCCCGGCACATTGTTGCGGATCGCGCCTTCCATGACCGACAGGCCCGGCTTGACCTCGACCGCGTGCTCGGTCCCGTCGTGTTCGATATAGGTAATCTTGGCCATGGCCGGGCCAATAGGCGTTCGCGCCAATCCGGGCAAGGCCGACAGCGGTGCGGATCGACCCGCACCGCCGCCTTGCCTGACCTAGAAGGTCCAGCGCAGCGTGACCTGCCACACCGGACCGGCGCTCTCGCTTTCCAGCTCATACTCGTCGTAGTCGCGGGCCAGCTGATCGGCGACATTGTCGAACTTGTCGAAGATTTCGTCCTTGGAGGCGTTCAAGAGGTTCGTCCCGGTCAGACGCAGCACCACGTTCTCGGCGAAACGCCGCTCGACAAAGAGCTCCAGATTGTCGCCGTATGAGGTGCGCACCTCCTCGGCCAGCACCCGGTCAAAGGCGTCGCCCTGATGGTAGTAGGTCGCGCCGAACGCCGCCCTCCAGGCGGTGATGTCGTGGGTGAAGCCGGCCGAGAGCACCTGATCGGACTGGCCGTTGAAGCGGCGCTCACCCATGAAATCGTCGACCTGCGAATCCAGCCATGACCAGTTGAAGAACACCCCGGTGTCCGGCAAGCCCAGCGCATCCAGCGGCGTCGACAGGTCCAGCTCCACGCCCCAGACCTGGCCATCGCCGACATTGTCGACCGAATAGATGAAGGTCCCCGGCCCTTCCGAACCTTCAGCGCCCGTGTTCACCAGCTCGATCAGATTGTCGATGTCGCGGTAAAAGACGTTGATCCCGGCCACGCCCCGGCGACCCAGGCGCCGCTCATAGCCCAGGTCGAAGCCCAGCGCGGTTTCCGGGTCCAGGTCGGGATTGCCGATGAAGTCCGAATCCCCGACCTCCTCTTCCAGCAGCGCCGGCGACAGATAGTCGAAGCGCGGGCGGCGCACCGTGCGCGCGGCCGAGAAGGTGATGCGGTCATCCTCGCTGATCGACCAGCGGATCGCCGCCGACGGCAGCAGCTCGGCGTAGTCCGACGACCGCACCCGATTCGCCGGCGCGGCGGTTTCGTCGGTGATGGTGGTCTCGGTCGTTTCATAGCGCAGCCCCGCCTCCCAGCGCACGGCCCCGGCGTTCCCTGAGATCATGGCCCAGGGGTCGACGCGGGTCTCTTCGATGACGGAGTCTCCGCCGGCCACCGGCGCAAAGCCCGAGAACGGCGGCACGATCGGCCGAATCCCCGGCGCGTTCGGGACATTGAAACGGATACGGTCGGCTTCCACGATCAGGCTGTCGCGGGTCTGGCTGGAGCCGTCCAGGCCGAACTCAAGCGTCATCCCGCCCAGGTCGCGTTCATGGCTGATGCGGCCGGTCCATTCCTCATCCAGGATATCCACCCGGGTCAGGTCGGCGGTGTAACGGTCTTCATCCGGGAACGGCGCCCCGTCGCGCAGATATTCGCTCTCGCCCTCGAACTCTTCCTGTTCGTCCGAGATGTTGGCGTAGCCCAGGCGAAGCGTCGTCTCGCCGCCCAGCATCTCGCCGCGCCAGCGACCGCGCAGCGACAGATTGTCGGTCAGGATGTCCAGATTGTTGTCATTGACCGAAACCAGATTGGCCTCGTCCTGCACGCCGTCCCGATACTCCCACGAGTCCTCGTCCTGGTAGCGGTCGGTACGCACGAAGACGCCGGCCAGCTCCAGCTCGCCGCCCAGCACCGGGACCTGGTAGTTGGCGTTGAAGGAATAATCCGTGCCGTCGCGCACATCGGTCTGGACCTCGACATTGTCGAGCGTGCCGCCCGGCTCGTCGTAGCGCTCAGAGAACTTGTCCTTGGGGCTGCGGCGGCCCTGCAGATTGGCCGACACGATCAGCCGGCCCGGCCCGACCGCCCCGCCCCAGGTCGCGCCCAGCGATTCCGCCCATTCGCCGTCATTGTAATAGAGACCGCCGAGGCGGACATAGCCGCCGTCCAGGGTCATGGCGTCCCGCAGCACGATGTTGATGGCCCCAGCCACCGCATCGCCCGAACGGTTGGCCGAGGATGAGCGCACCACTTCGACCCGCTCGATCAACTCGGCCGGAATGCGGTCCACGAAGAAGCTGCGGTCCACCCCCGCGCCGGGCACCCGCTCGCCGTCGATCAGGATCTGGGTATAGCCTGGGTCCAGGCCGCGCAGCCGCGCCCCGTCCGATTCCAGCACGTCCGACAGAAAGGTCACCGACGGCACGCGGCGCAGGGCGTCGCCGACGCTCAGCGGCTCGAAACGCTGAAAATACTGCTGATCGTAGGCCAGGACGGGCGCGGTCTCATTGGAGCGATTGCGATAGGTCGCATGGCCCACGACCACGACATCGGCGACGCTGACCGGATCGCCGCCTTCGGACGGCGCGGTCTCGATGACCTCCTGGGCCAGCGCCTGGCCGGCGAACAGCATCGGCGCCGCGGCGACTGCGACAAGTAGAGAGCGATTCATAATTCTGTCATCCCCGAGTAACAACTCAGCCGTTGACTGATATGCGTTCATCTGTGAACTAACATCGCAATAGATTACGACCCACACAGAGAGCCAGTGATGTTTAATTCAAACAAATGCGTCAGTTTTATTCTTGTCGCATTGACCGCCTCGGCCACGGCCGGCTGCGCCCTTGTGGATCCCGAGGCCCTTTCCGATTCCCGGCGCATGACCCTCGGCATGGGGGTGGCGGTTCCGGCGGCGGCGGAGACGGTCGCGGTCGGCACGACGCGGGCCGACGCCGCCGATGATCCCGAGATCTGGGTCGATCCGGCCGATCCGAGCCGGGCGGTGATCCTGGGCACCGACAAACAGGCGGGGCTCTATGCCTATGGCCTCGACGGCGCCGTGCTGAGCTTCATTCCCGACGGACGGCTGAACAATGTCGATCTGCGCGGCGGCTTTCCCACGCCCTGGGGCGAACGGGTTCTGGTTGCGGCCAGCGACCGGGGCCGAATGGGCGCGGCGCTGTATCTGATGCACCCCTCGACCTTCGAGCTGACGCCCTGGGGCGTCGTGCCGCTGGATCTAAGCGAACCGTACGGCCTGTGCGTCGGGCGACGCGGCGACGACTTTCTGGTCTTCGTCAACTCGACCGATGGTCAGGTGCGCCAGGTGGCGGTTCGCGCTGGCGCCGACGGGGCCATCGAGGCGCGCGGCGAGCGTCAGTTCTCTGTGCCGACCCAACCCGAAGGCTGCGTCGTCGATGACGCGCGCGGTCGGCTCTATGTCGGCGAGGAAGCCGCCGGCATCTGGCTGTTCGACACCGCCGCGTCCGGCGCGGCCCAGGGGCGATTGATCGAGGCCGCGCCATCCGACCGGCTGACGCCGGACGTCGAGGGTCTGACCCTGCTTCATGAGCCGGACGGCGCCTCATGGCTGATCGCCTCGTCACAAGGCGACAGCGCCTTTGCGGTCTACCGCGCCGATGGGCCCGAACTTGAGTATCGCGGCCGCTTCTCGGTCTATCCGGCCAACGGCGTCGACGCCGTCACGGGAACCGATGGCGTCGCGGCGTTAGGCGGTCAGGTCGGCCCCTACGGCTCGGGCCTCGTCGTCATGCAAGACGACGCCGACACCGCAGGCGAGGCCGCCAATAGCCGCCGAAGCCAGCAGAATTTCAAACTGGTCGACTGGGCCGAGATCCGCCGCGCGCTGGGGCTATAGCGTTCCCTTCTCCCCTCGGGGGAGAAGGTGGCTCAGCGTCAGCTGAGACGGTTGAGGGGGACAGTCGTTCGGGGTCGCAGGTCGAAAGAGGAGGCGCGGATAGCGCCCCCTCATCCGAGCCGCTTCGCGGCCCACCTTCTCCCCCGAGGGGAGAAGGAAGCGCCTAGTCTTCCTTGACGCGCTTCTTGCGGAAGGACGGATTCAGCACCTGCTTCCTCAGCCGGATCGACTTGGGCGTCACCTCGACCAGCTCATCGCTCTCGATATAGGCGATAGCCTGTTCCAGAGACGGGCGGCGCGGCGGCGTCAGGCGCACGGCCTCGTCCTTGCCCGAGGCGCGCACGTTGGTCAGCTGCTTACCCTTGATCGGGTTGACGTCCAGGTCGTCCGAGCGGCTGTTCTCGCCGATGATCATGCCCTGATAGGTCTTCTCGCCGGCCCCGACGAACATGACACCGCGCTCTTCCAGGTTCCAAAGGGCATAGGCCGCCGTCTCACCGTCGGAGTTGGACACCAGCACACCCTTCAGACGGCCCTCAATGGCCCCCTTGTGCGGCTCATAGTGGCTGAACACCCGGTTCAGCACGCCCGACCCGCGCGTGTCGGTCAGGAACTCGCCCTGATAGCCGATCAGCGCCCGCGACGGGCACATCAGCTGGATGCGGGTCTTGCCCGCACCCGACGGCCCCATGTCCTTCAGCTCGGCCTTGCGCTGGCTCAGCTTCTCGATGACGACGCCGGTATATTCGTCGTCCACGTCGATGACGACGTCCTCGATCGGCTCCAGCCGCTCGCCGTTTTCGCCGGTCTGATAGACCACGCGCGGGCGGCTGATCGACAGCTCAAAGCCCTCGCGGCGCATATTCTCGACCAGAACACCCAGCTGAAGTTCACCGCGCCCGGCCACGTCATAGGCGTCGGCGCCCGGCGTCTCGGTGACGCGGATGGCGACATTGGCCTCGGCTTCTTTCAGCAGGCGGTCACGGATGACCCGGCTCTGGACCTTGTCGCCCTCGCGTCCGGCCAGCGGGCTGTCGTTGACGGCCACCGTCATCGAAATGGTCGGCGGGTCGATGGGCTGGGCGTCCAGCGCCTCGGTGACCTCAAGCGCGCACAGGGTGTCGGCCACGGTCGCCTTGGCCATGCCGGCGATGGCGACGATGTCGCCGGCCTCGGCGCCCTCGTCAATCGGCTGACGCTTCAGGCCACGGAAAGCCAGGACCTTGGTGATGCGGCCCTGTTCGATCTGCTTGCCGTCGCGGTCCAGGGCCTTGATGGCCATGCCCGGCACAGCCTTGCCGCTCTCGATGCGGCCAGTCAGCAGACGGCCCAGGAAAGGATCGCTCTCGATCAGGACGTTCAGGATGCGGAACGGCTTGTCGATGTTCGCCGCGACGGCGGGCGGCGGCACATGGTCGACGATCAGATCGAACAGCGGGGCCAGATTGTCCGACGGCTGGTTCAGGTCCAGCGTCGCCCAGCCGTTGCGGCCCGAGGCGTAGATGTGCGGGAAGTCCAGCTGTTCGGGCGTCGCGCCGATGGCCTCGAACAGGTCGATGGTTTCCAGATGCACCCTGTCCGGGTCGGCATGGGCTCGGTCGACCTTGTTGATGCACAGGATCGGCTTGAGGCCCATCTTCAGCGCCTTGGTCAGCACGAACTTGGTCTGGGGCATGACGCCCTCTTCGGCATCAACCAACAGGACACAGCCGTCCACCATGCCGAGAATTCGCTCGACCTCACCGCCGAAGTCGGCGTGACCGGGCGTGTCGATGATGTTGATGCGCGTCTCGCCGGCCTTGCCGTTCCACAGGACGCTGGTGGCCTTGGCCAGGATGGTGATGCCGCGCTCGCGCTCCTGGTCGTTGGAGTCCATGGCGCGCTCGGTCGTCGCCTCATTGGCGCGGAAGACGCCCGACTGGGCCAGAAGCTGGTCCACCAGTGTGGTCTTGCCGTGGTCGACGTGGGCGATGATGGCGATGTTGCGGAGATTCATTTTTCAGGATCGGTCAGGGGCAGCCACAGCAGGTCCGGGCCGCCGGTCGGGGGAGGGTTTCGGGGAAGCGCGCGCCTCATACCCGTGACCGCGCCGAAAAGCCAGTCCCGCTATGCCCCGACCAGCAATAGCGCCGGAACGAAGGCCAGGGCCAGCAACATCAGAACCGTCAACAGGCTGGTCGCCGCCACCCGCGGCCCGGCCCGGACCAAACCTCTCGGATCCACCCCCAGGCCCAGCGCCGCCATGGCCAGCACCGTCAGCACCTTGACCACCCCGGTGATCGAGGCGGCCAGGCCCGCATCAATCCAGCCGACAGACCGTACGACCAGCAAAACCAGAAACACCAGGATGAACCAGGGCACCAGATGTCTCAGGGCCGGGCGCCGCGTCGGACCCTCACCCGTGCCGCCGTCCAGGCGAGGGGCCAGGAGGCCCAGCCCGAAACACACCGGCCCCAGCATCAGCACCCGCGCCAGCTTGATCAGGGCCCCGACCTGAAGCGCCACCGGCCCCATCGGCGCCGCCGCCGCCAGCACCTGGGGCACGGCATAGACCGTCAGGCCCGCCAGCACGCCATAGGCCGGCTCGCTCATGCCCAGGGCGGTTCCCAGCACCGGCAACAGCAGAACCACGATCACCCCGATCACAGCGGTGAAGGCAATGGCGGCGGCGACGTCGCGCGCCTCCGCCCGGATCACCGGCGCGACCGCCGCAATCGCCGAATTGCCGCAGATGGCGTTGCCCGCCGCAATCAGGATCGCCATCCGGTCCGGCAGACCCATGGCCCGGCCGATGGCATAGCCGCCGACCAGCGCCACGGCGACGAAGACCACCACCCCGCCCAGCAAGGGCAGGCCCGCCGAGGCCAGGGCCTGGGCGCTGACGGTCGCCCCCAGAAGCGCGACGGCGACCTCAAGCACCGGCTTGGCGGCGAAGGCGATGCCCGGCTGGAAGCGCGGGCCGGGCGTCCACACCAGCCGGATCAGAACGCCCAGAAGAATCGCCAGAACCAGCGGCTCAATCCAGGCATGGCCGAACAGCCGGGCTTCCAGCTGGCCCAGGCCCCAGGCGACCAGCCCGACCCCGACGCTGAGCAGAAGGCCGGGAACGAGCGCGGCCGTTCGTCCGACAGGTCCCGACCTTTCAGCTGCTTGGTCCATCGCCTTGCGAATCCCCTTCATGCTCGGCTTAGACCCGCAAGCGCCGAGCCGCAAAATCAAACCCGGCCCTTCCGCCGGCGAGCCTGAAAGCCTTTAAGGGGGGATGACCGCCTCCGAATCCCCCGCACGCACTGAAATCGGCTTCAAGGAGCTTGTCGTCCTGGTCGCCATGTTGATGGCGCTGAACGCCCTGGCCATCGATTCCATGCTGCCGGCGCTGCCCGCCATCGGCGCGGCCCTGGGCGTCGGCGACGCCAATCAGCGCCAGTGGGTGGTGACGGCTTATCTGCTCGGCTTCGGCATCAGCCAGATCGTCTATGGCCCGCTGTCCGACCGGTATGGACGGCGCCCCGTGCTGTTTGTGGGTGTCGGGCTCTATGTCGGTTTCAGCCTGCTGGCCGCCTTCGCCTGGAGTTTCGAGGCGCTGCTGGCGGCGCGGGTTCTGCAAGGGGTCGGGGCGGCCTCGACCCGGGTGCTGGCCGTTGCCATCGTGCGCGACCAGTATGAGGGCCGGCGCATGGCCCAGGTGATGAGCCTGTCCTTCCTCGTCTTCCTGGGCGTGCCGATCATCGCGCCCAGCCTGGGAGCCGTCATCCTGATGCTGGGGCCGTGGCGCTGGATCTTTGCGGTCCTGGGCCTGTGGGGCGTGGCCATTCTGATCTGGGCGGGGCTGCGCCTGCCCGAGACCCTGCATCCCGAAAACCGGATGCCGATTGATCTTCGCCGCATCGGAGCCGCCGCCGCCGAGACGATCTCGAACCGGCTGTCGATCGGCTACACCCTGGCCATGGCGGTGATCGTCGGCTGCCTGTTCGGCTTCATCAACTCGGCCCAGCAGGTGTTCGAGGTGGCGCTGGGCAATGCCGGGATCTTTCCCATCATCTTCGCCGTGGTCGGATGCGGCATTGCGGCGGCGTCTCTGCTCAACGCCAGCCTGGTCCAGCGGCTGGGCCAGCGTTTGTTGTCGCACACGGCCCTGATCGGCTTCACCGTCTTTTCGGCGCTCCATTTCGCCATGGCCCTCTCCGGATGGGAGAGCCTGATCACGTTCGCGGTTCTCCAGACCCTGACGATGTTCTGCTTTGGCTTCATCGGCGGCAATTTCGGCTCGATGTCCATGACGCCGCTGGGTCACATTGCCGGAACCGCCGCCGCCGTGCAGGGCGTGATCTCTTCGGTCGGCGGGGCTTTGATCGGCTTCGCCATCGGCCAGCAGTTCGACGGCACCACCGTTCCCATGACGGCAGGCTTCACCCTTTGCGGCCTGGCTGCCATCGGCCTGGTGCTGTGGACCGAGCGCGGACGGCTGTTCGTGGCAAGGGAAGAGGCGGCTCCATAAACCCGTCATCCCGGACGCTGCGCAGCGGTGATCGGGATGACGGCCTGGGTTACACGTCCAGCAGGAACCGCGCCGGGTCCTCCAGGTGCTCCTTGATCCGAACCAGGAAGGTCACGGCTTCCTTGCCGTCGACGATGCGGTGATCGTAGCTGAGCGCCAGATACATCATCGGCCGGATCTCGACCTGGCCGTTCACCGCGACGGGCCGCTGGACGATGTTGTGCATCCCCAGGATGCCGGACTGGGGCATGTTCAGGATCGGCGTCGACATCAGCGAACCATAGATGCCGCCGTTGGTGATGGTGAAGGTGCCGCCCTGCAGCTGATCCAGCGTCAGTTCGCCGTCGCGGGCCGCCTTGCCCAGATCGCCGATGCCCTTTTCGATGCCGGCCAACGACAGGGCGTCGGCGTCGCGCAGCACCGGCACGACCAGGCCCTTGTCGGTGCCGACCGCCACGCCGATGTCGTAGTGGTTCTTGTAGATGATGTCGGTACCGTCGATCTCGGCATTGACCGCCGGAATCTCCTTCAGCGCCTCGACCACCGCCTTCACGAAGAAGGACATGAAGCCCAGCTTCACCCCATGACGCTTTTCGAAGGCGTCCTTGTACTGACTACGCAAGGCCATGACCGCCGACATGTCGGCCTCATTGAAGGTGGTCAGCTGGGCGGCGGTGTTCTGCGATTCCTTCAGACGGCGCGCGATGGTCTGGCGCAGTCGGGTCATCTTCACCCGTTCCTCCAGCGGCTGATCGGCGCGCCGGGCCGATGTAGGCGCTGCCGCCGCCGGGGCCGCAGTCGCCGCCGTCAGACTAGCGGCAGCGGCGAGAACGTCGCCCTTCAGAATGTTACCCTTGGGGCCGGTAGCGGCGACCGTGGCGGGGTTCACGCCGGTCTGGGCCACAGCCCGCTCAACGGCAGGCGACAGCGTCTGGGCCGCCGAGCTCCCGGCCGGAGCAACCGCCGGGGCCGTAGGCTGAGCCGCAGGGGAAGGCGTTGCAGCGGCGGCAGCGCCGCCTGCTGAAATCTTGCCGATCACCTGGCCGGGCGTGACGGTCGCGCCGTCCACCGCGATGATCTCGGCCAACACGCCGTCCGCCGGGGCGGATACCTCGACGGCGACCTTGTCCGTTTCGATCTCGACCAGGACCTCGTCCTTCTTGACCGCCGCGCCGACAGCCTTGGTCCAGGTGCCGATGGTGCCCTCGGCCACGGATTCGCCCATCACCGGCGTCTTGATCTCGACCAGATTGCCGGAGGCAGCCGGAGCCGGCGGCACCGCTGGAGAGGGCGCAGGGGAAGCCGTCGGAGCCGGGGCCGTCTCGACATTGGGGGCCTCGGCCTTCGGAGTTTCCGCCATGGGCGCAGCAGGTGCGGCGGCCTCACCGGCGGCGTCGACACGACCTAGCACCGCGCCCGGCGTGATGGTGTCGCCTTCCTTGAAGGCGATCTCGCCCAGCGTCCCGTCAGCGGGCGACACCACTTCGAGAGACACCTTGTCGGTGTCCAGCTCGACCAGGACCTCGTCCTTCTTGACCGGATCACCGGCCTTCCTGGTCCAGCGCGCGATGGTCGCTTCGGTGACGGATTCGCCGAGGGCGGGGGTGAGAATGTCGGCCATGGGGTCGGTCTCTGGTCTTTCGTTTGGTCATCCGGACGGCGCGGAGCGGCGATCTAGGACGCTTATCAGGCGAAGGCCTCGGTCGTGAAGGCTTCGAGTTCTTTGAGGTGTCGGCTCATCAGGCCGGCGGCGGTCGAGGCCGAGGCCGGGCGCCCGACGTAACGGGCGCGCTTGGCCTTGATGTCCATCTTTTCGAGCGTCAGTTCGAGCCACGGATCGACGAAGGTCCAGCCGCCCATGTTCTTGGGTTCTTCCTGGCACCAGACCAGCTCGGCATTGGTGAAGCGGCCCAGCTCGGTCATCAGCGACTTCATCGGCCAGGGATAGAACTGCTCCAGACGCATCAGATAGACGTCGTCGCGACCGAACTTCTCGCGCGCGTCCAGCAGGTCGTAATAGACCTTGCCCGAGCACAGGACGACCCGCTTGATCTCGGCGTCGGGCCGCAGGCGGATCGTGGTCTTGTCCGGATGCGACTGGGCGTCGTCGTGAAGCACCCTGTGGAAGGTCGAGCCGGCCGCCAACTCAGCCAGAGACGACACCGCCTTCTTGTGGCGCAACAGCGACTTGGGCGTCATCAAAATCAGCGGCTTGCGGAACGGCCGGTGGATCTGGCGGCGCAGGATGTGGAAGTAGTTGGCCGGGGTGGTGCAGTTGGCCACCTGCATATTGTCCTCGGCGCAGGCCTGAAGGAACCGCTCGAGGCGAGCCGAGGAATGTTCCGGCCCCTGGCCCTCATAGCCGTGCGGCAGCAACATGGTCAGGCCGCTCATCCGCAGCCACTTGCGTTCGCCCGACGAGATGAACTGGTCGATCACGACCTGGGCCCCATTCACGAAGTCGCCGAACTGGGCCTCCCACATCACCAGGGTGTTGGGGTCGGTCAGGGAGTAGCCGTATTCGAAGCCCAGCACCGCCTCTTCGGACAAGGCGGAATCGATGACCTCGAACTGGGGCTGATCCTCGCGGATATTATTCAGGAAGACATACCGTTCTTCCGTCGTCTGATCGACGATGGCGGAATGGCGCTGGGAGAAGGTGCCGCGCACCGAGTCCTGGCCGGACAGACGCACCGCGAAGCCTTCGTCCAGCAGTGACCCGAAGGCCAGGGATTCCGCGGTCGCCCAGTCCAGGCCTTCGCCCGACGTGATGGCCTTGGCCCGCTCGTCCATGACCCGGCGCAGCGTCTTGTGACAGTCGACGTCGTTGGGAACGGTCGTCAGGATCTTGCCGATCTGCTCCAGCCGCTCACGCGAGACGCCGGTGATGCCCTTGCGCTCATCGCTATCGGGCAGGCCCAGACCCTTCCACTGGCCGTCCAGCCAGTCGGCCTTCTTGGACGCATAGGATTTGCCGGCATCGAATTGCTGATCGAGGAAGGTCTCGAAATCGGCGATCATCGCGTCGGCTTCGGCCTGGGTGATGACGCCCTCGGCCACCAGCCGCTGCGAATAGATTTCCCGCGTCGATGGCAGGGCCCGGATGCGCGAATACATCAACGGCTGGGTGAAGGTCGGATCGTCGCCCTCGTTGTGGCCGTAGCGACGGTAACAGAACATGTCGATGACGACGTCCTTGTGGAACGTCTGGCGGAACTCGGTCGCCACCTTGGCGGCAAAGACCACGGCTTCCGGGTCGTCGCCGTTCACATGGAAGATCGGCGCCTGGACCATCAGGGCCACGTCCGACGGATAGGGCGACGAGCGGCTGTTCCTCGGGCTGGTGGTGAAGCCGATCTGGTTGTTGACGACGAAATGCAAGGTGCCGCCCGTGCGGTAGCCCTTCAGCCCCATCAGGGCGAAACATTCCGCCACCACGCCCTGCCCGGCGAAGGCGGCGTCGCCGTGGATCAACAGCGGCATCACCCGCTTGCGGTCCAGCGCCCCGTCGGCGTTCTGACGAATGTCGAAGGCCTGTTTGGCGCGCGCCTTGCCCAGCACGACTGGATTGACGATCTCCAGGTGGGACGGATTGGCCGTCAGGCTGAGGTGCACGGTGTTGCCGTCGAACTCGCGATCCGACGAAGCCCCCATGTGGTATTTGACGTCGCCCGAGCCCTCGATGTCCGACGGCACCGACGAACCGCCCTGGAACTCGTGGAAGATGGCGGCATAGGGCTTGCCCATCACCGCTGCCAGCACGTTCAGGCGCCCCCGGTGAGCCATGCCCAGGATGATCTCGTCGACCGACATATTGCCGCCGCGCTTGATCACCTGTTCCAGCGCCGGGACCATGGCCTCGCCGCCGTCCAGGCCGAACCGCTTGGTGCCGGGGAACCGCTTGTGCAGGAACCGCTCGAAGGTTTCGGCCTCGACCAGCTTTTTGAGGATGGCGATCTTGCCCTCGGGGGTGAAGGCATTCTCTTCCTGGCGACGCTCGATCCGATCCTGGAGCCAGTCCTTCTCGGTCGTGTCGGCGATGTGCATGTACTGGATGGCGAAGGTGCCGCAGTAGACCTGGTCCAGCAGATCCATGATCTGACGCACAGTGGCCGACTGCTGGCCCATGACGCCGTCCAGATAGATCGGACGGTCCAGATCGTCCGGCCCGAAACCCCAGTATTCCGGTGTCAGTTCCGGGTTGTCGACCGGCATCTCGATGCCCAGCGGGTCGAGCTTGGCGTGCAGGTGGCCGCGGATCCGGTAGGTGCGGATCAGCATCAGGGCGCGCACCGAATCGCGGGCGGCGGCCCGGACCTGCTCTTCGGAGGCGCCGGGCTGGGTGGCCCGGACACCTGCGGCGGCCTTGGCTTCGACCGCCGGCCACAGCCCGTCGAACACCGCCAGTTGCTCGCTGCGCTCCGGCGCGCGCGGGCGCGCCCAAGGCGTCGTTTCGACCGACGCCTTCACCTCGGCGGCGCTCTCGTTCAGGCCGGAGAAGAAGGCGCGCCATTCTGCCGAGACAGAGGCGGGATTGTCCGCCCACTGGCTGTAAAGCGTTTCGATGTAGTCCGCGTTTCCGCCATACAGGAAGGCAGTCTCGGCAAAGACCTGGTTCAGCCGGCCGGCGTCATCAGCCATGGTGTCGTTCGATTCCGTTGCGACCGCGCACCCCAGTCGGCGCGGAGACCTCGCCGTATATAGGCGGAGTTTTTCCGTGGGTCATGACCGAAAGGGGGCATTTTTCCCCGTTTTCGCGGCATAGGCCGCCGGGTCAGTCCGGAGCCAGAGCGCGGACCTCGCACCCCTGGATCAGGAGATGGGCCGATCTGGACGGTTCCAGGTCAAGTTCGCCGGACCATGGGCCGTCACAGCCCTCAAGCTCTGCGCGAACAGCTGACGTCCGGGCCGCACCCCAGCCGACCGTATAGCGGTGCTCCGCACCAGCCGGCGGAAAGGTCAGGCGCTCATCGATCAGCACCGTGCCGTCGAGGTCCAGACGAAGGTGCCGCCCCACATAATCACCCAGCAGCGTGACATGGAGCGGGCCGGTGACCTCTCCGGCATCTGGCAGGGCGTCGGCCAGATTGACGCCGGTGTCTCGCGGCGTGGCGCAGCCCGCCAGCACCCAGGCCACGCCCAAAAGCCCGAAATCCCGATACCGCATGGTCATCCCCTCGCTCGTTGGCCACTCAGAAGGGCGATGGGGCTGGGGGTCAAGCCGTTCGAACCTGATGCCGCCCTGAGGCTCAGGCTCGGACCCAGGCTCAGGCCGGGATCAGGCGCAGGACCGCGACAGCGACGAAATATAGGCCCGCAAAGGCCATCACCACCGTCGCCACCCCGGCCAGGATCGTGCGCTCGCGGCGGGTCGCCCGCGCTGCGCGGATGGCTTCACGCCCGACCAGCCAGGCCAGGGCCATCAGCCCCAGCCCGAAACACAGGATCATCAGGTCCGCGCCGATCATGGCCGGGTCAGCCCTTCAGCACCTCGACCAGGGTCGCCCCGAGCCGCGCCGGTGAGGCCGAAACTCGGATGCCGGCGGCCTCCATGGCCGCGATCTTGGATTCGGCGTCGCCCTTGCCGCCCGACACGACGGCCCCGGCGTGGCCCATGGTCCGGCCCTTGGGCGCGGTGCGTCCGGCGATGAAGCCGGCCATCGGCTTGGAGCGACCCTTCCTGGCCTCGTCGATCAGGAATTGGGCGGCGTCTTCTTCGGCTGCGCCGCCGATCTCGCCGATCATGATGATGCTCTCGGTGGCCGGGTCGGCCAGGAACATCTCCAGCACGTCGATGAATTCTGTGCCCTTGACCGGGTCGCCGCCGATGCCGACCGCCGTGGTCTGGCCCAGGCCGGCGTTGGTCGTCTGGAACACCGCCTCATAGGTCAGGGTGCCCGAACGCGACACGATGCCGACATTGCCCTTCTTGAAGATATTGCCCGGCATGATGCCGATCTTGCATTCCTCGGGCGTCAGCACGCCCGGGCAGTTCGGGCCCAGCAGACGCGAGGACGACCGGTCCAGCCGCGCCTTGACCCGCACCATGTCGAGCACCGGAATGCCCTCGGTGATGCAGACGATCAGCGGGATCTCGGCGTCGATGGCCTCGATGATGGCGTCCGCAGCCCCCGCCGGCGGCACATAGATGACCGAGGCGTCGGCACCCGTGGCGTCACGCCCTTCGGCGACCGAGGCGAAGATCGGCAGGGTCTCGCCCTCGGACCCGTGCCACAACTCGCCGCCCTTTTTCGGATGCACGCCCCCAACCATGCGCGTGCCGTAGTAGCGCAGCGCCTGTTCGGTGTGGAAGGTGCCGGTCTTACCGGTCAGGCCCTGGACCAGGACCTTGGTGTCTTTGTTGACGAGAATGGACATGGGTTCGCTCTGAATTCGGGTCGGGTCGGACGGTCGGTGCGGCGCTAGCCGACCGCCGCGACGATCTTTTGGGCCGCGTCGTCCAGGTCGTCTGCGGCGGTGATGTTCAGGCCGGACTGGTTCAGGATCTGCTTGCCCAGCTCGGCATTGGTGCCTTCCAGGCGCACCACCAGCGGCACGGCCAGCCCGACTTCCTTGACCGCGGCCACCACGCCCTCGGCGATGATGTCACAGCGCATGATGCCGCCGAAGATGTTGACCAGAATGCCCTTCACCGCCGGGTCCTGGGTGATGATCTTGAAAGCGGCGGCGACCTTTTCTTTTGAAGCTCCGCCGCCGACGTCACAGAAGTTGGCCGGCTCGGCCCCGTACAGCTTGATGATGTCCATGGTCGCCATGGCCAGGCCCGCGCCATTGACCATACAGCCGATGTTGCCGTCGAGCGCGACATAGGCGAGGTCCCACTCCGAGGCCTCGATCTCCTTGGCGTCTTCCTCGGTCTTGTCGCGCAGCTCGTCCAGCTCGGGATGGCGGAACATGGCGTTGCCGTCGAAGCTGACCTTGGCGTCCAGAACCCGGATGCGACCATTGGTCATGACGATCAGCGGATTGATCTCCAGCATCGCCATGTCCTTCTCGACGAAGGCCCGGTACAGCGTCGGGAAGATGAACTCGCCGTCCTGGGCAGCGGCGCCGTCCAGCTTGAGCGCCGTATTCAGGGCTGCGACGTCGGTCGGCGTGACGCCCGCTTCCGGGTCGATCGACAGGGTGATGATCTTTTCGGGCGTGTCGTGGGCGACGGCCTCGATGTCCATGCCGCCCTCGGTCGAGGCGACGAAGGCGACGCGGCCCGTCTCACGATCGACCAGCAGCGACAGATAAAGCTCCCGGTCGATGTCGGCGCCGTCTTCGATATAGAGGCGGTTGACCTGTTTGCCGGCCGGACCGGTCTGAGCCGTGACCAGGGTATTGCCCAGCATCTCGCGGGCGTTGGCGGCGGCTTCCGCCGGGCTCTTGGCCAGGCGCACGCCGCCCTTGGCATCGGCCCCCAGCTCCTTGAACCGGCCCTTGCCGCGCCCACCGGCGTGGATCTGGGACTTCACGACATACAGCGGCCCAGGCAGGGAGGAGGCGGCGGCCTCGGCCTCGTCGGCCGAGGTGATGGCGACACCGTCCGCCACCGGCAGACCATAGCCCTTCAGGAGCTGCTTGCCCTGATATTCGTGGATATTCATGGATAGACCGCCGCGCGACCGAATGGGGAGATGGCGCGCTTATAGGCCCCGCCCCTTTGCAGGCGCAACCACCTGACCGGTGATCAGTCCACCCAGTCGCGATTGAGGGTCCGCGAGGCCAGCAACAGCAGGACAGCCGCCAGCACATAGAAGCCCATGCCGGTGTAGATGGCCCAGCGCAGGCTCTCGTCGCCGAAGCGAGGAGCCAGAAGCTCGCTCATCCAGCCGAAGTAGTAGAAGCCTACGGCGATCCCCAGAAGGTTGTTGAACAACAGGAACACGGCCGAGGCCGTCGAACGCATCGGGGCCGGAACCAGGTGTTGGACCGAGGCCGTGATCGGGCCGAGCCAGGCCAGGTTCAGTCCCGTCGGGAGAAGGAAGATCAGAAACGCCAGCGTCAGCTGCTGGGCCTGGGTGCCGCCGCCGGGGAGGACCAGTCCGATCAGCCACGGCGAGTTCATCGCCGCAACGAACAGCGGTGCCGAAATCATGAAGGCGACGGCGGGCACCAACGGGTAGGCACCCTTGCCCCGGCGCGCCAGCTTGTCGGCGATGGCGCCGCCCATCCAGATTCCCAGAAGACCGCCGATGAGCGCGATCCCGGCGTAGTACCAGCTGGTCTGCAGGAGAGTCAGGTCGAAGCTGCGCATGAAGAACAGCGGCAACCAGCCGGCCACACCGTAGCCGCACACGGACGACGAGGCGGCCCCCAGGGCCAGCAGCCAGAAGCTGGGCTTGGGCATGACCTTCGATGCCGTGGCCCGGGCGATCCAGAACGACACGCCGATCACCGTGGCCAATCCGCCGGCGAAGGCGATGACCAGAGGGTTGGAGAGGGGAAGGATCCCCAGATGGCCGAGCCCCGCCAGCGCGAGTAGACCCAGACCCAGACCCAGCATCACCAGCGCTGCTAAGGTTCCAACCCGTGTCGAGCCTGACGACGTGGGGGCGACCACACCTCCATCCGCCTCGGCCGGTTTGGCGATGTCGGTCCCGCCGCGCTGGGGATCACGCACGGTCAGGCGCAACAGGGGGGCCACGATCAGCCCCACCAGACCCACGACGATGAAGGCCGTCTTCCAGCCGTACTGCACCGCCAGCACACCCCCCACCAGCGTGCCCGAGGCCATGCCGAGTGGAATGCCGAAGGCGAAACCGGCCAGCGCCCGCGCCCGTTGGTGCGGCGGGAAATAATCCGCGATCAGGGAGTAGGCGGGGGCCACACCGCCGGCCTCACCGACGCCGACGCCCATACGGTAGAGGAACAGCTGTCCGAATGACCCGGCCAGGCCGCACAGCGCCGTAAAACCGGACCAGACCGCCAGTGCGCCGGTCATGATCCACACGCGGCTGTAGCGATCCGCCAGCGCTGCCAGAGGGATCGCCAGCGTAGAATAGACCGAGGCAAAGGCGATGCCGCCGAGCAAGCCGAACTGGCTGTCGCTGAGCCCGAACTCCTCCTTGATGGGGGCCGCCAGGATGCCGATGATCTGGCGGTCCAGAAAGTTCAGCATGTAGACGAAAATCAGGACCGCCAGAACATAGTAGCGATAACCCGGCTTGTGCGCGGGACTGGCGGCGGCGTCCGACATCTGATCCTCCCCGATAGTGTCGTTTCAGACCCTAGGTCGCACATCGGCGGACGCAACGAAAAAGGGCTGTTCTGAATAAAGAAAAACCCCGGTCGCTTTACGCGACCGGGGTTGAAGGCGTCAGGAGACTATGGAGCCTAGTAGCGGGCGCGCAGGGTCACCGAGAAGGTGCGCGGCGGGCCGTAGAAGGCGCTGATCGAGTTGTTGAAGGTCGCGCCCGGGAAGCTGTAGCCGCCGACGCGATAGCGTTCGTCCGTCAGATTGCGACCGACGAGGCCGATCGACCAGTGACCGCTCGGCGCATCCCAGTTGGCGGCCAGATCGGCCAGGACGTAGCCGTCCTGGTCGAGCACAGGATCGGCCAGATCGAACAGGTGGAAGCTTGAGCGATAGGACAGCGACGGCGTGATGCGCAGTTCCCCTCCCATGATGGGGGCGGTCCAGGTGGCGGCCAGATAGGCGGTATGTTCCGGCGCATTCTGCGGCACGCGAGTGGACGAAATATCGACCGGCGCGCCAGTGATGTAGGTGATGAACTCGTCGAACTCGGCATGCAGATAGCCGTACGAGAAGAACGCCGTCAGATTGTCCGTCAGGAAGGCCGTAGCTTCAAGCTCGGCCCCGTAGATGGTCGAGGAGCCGACGTTGTCGACGATCGAGGCAATGCCCACCGCCGGAAGCGTCGCCACGGCCTGGGTGGTGATCTGCTGGTCTTCATAGGCCGAATAGAAGATGGCCGAGGAGAAGCGGATCCGGTCACCCAGATTGCCCTTCAGGCCCAACTCATAGGTGTCGACGGTTTCGGGGTCGTAGCCGTTGACGGTCTGCGGGGTAAGGAAGGCGTCGCCCCGCATGTCCCATCCGCCCGACTTGAAGCCCTGGGAATAGGACGCATAGCCCATCAGATCTTCGGTCAGGTCGTAAGAGATCGACAGCCGCGGCGTGAAGGCGTCGAACGTGTCCGACGCCGTGTAGTCGGTCCGCGTGGCGAAGACCGGTCGCACGACACCGCCCTGAAGGGGCGACCGGCTCGCGCCCAGGAAGAAGGCGCGATAGACGTCGGCGGTCTTGTCGTCCTGGGTCCAGCGACCCCCGACCGAGACTTCGAGACGATCGGTAATGTCGTAGGAGAAGTCACCGAAGACCGACCAGGAGGTCGTGTCGACCGAGCCGGCGGCGGCAATGACCACGCCGAGGTTGCCCGCGATGGTGTCGAAGGCGCCCGAAGCGTTCGAATCCAGATAGTAGACGCCGACTACACCCGACCAGCGGCTGCCTTCCATCACGGCCTGGAATTCCTGGGTGAACTGGCTGTCCGAATAGTAGGCCGGGACGTCCAGGTCAGGACGCGGCGTCTGGTCGAAATCGATGACAGTGTCCGTGTCGCCGTTGCGGTGCGCCGTGATCGAACGCAGGGTCAGCCAATCGTTGACCATCCATTCACCGGTCAGCGAAATACCCTGTGTCATGACCCGCTGCGAGCCGGTCAGACCCGCCTGGGTGTCATAGACATCGGCCGGCGGCGTGTAGCCGCCAACGAGGGAGTTCACTTCACGGTGGCCGTGACGCGGATTGGACAGGTCTTCGACGCGGTCGGCAGCAAGACGGAAGAAGACGCGATCCGACGGAGTCCATTCGAGCGACAGACGGCCGGCCGTCACGTCGCGGTTGTACTGGTCCTCACCGGTTGTGAGGTTGTGGCCGAAGCCGTCGCGGTTGTAGGTGGCGAAAGCCCCACCGACCGACACGGTGTCGGAGATCGGTCCGCCGCCAGAGACGACGAGGTCACGCTGATTGTAGGAGCCCAGGGTCAGGGCCGCGTCCAGTTGCGGCGTCTGGCCAATGCGGCTGGTGACATATTTGACCGCGCCACCGATGGTATTGCGACCGTACAGAGAGCCCTGCGGTCCGCGCAGCACCTCGATCCGATTGATGTCGAAGATGTCGAGAACCGCGCCCTGGGGGCGGGCGACATAGACGTCGTCGATGTACAGGCCGACACCCGGCTCGAAGCCCCAAAGCGGGTCCTGCTGACCAACGCCCCGAATGAAGGAAATCAGGGTCGAGTTCGAACCACGAGCCACCTGAACGGTGGCGTTGGGCGTCTGCTGCTGGAGCGCGGTGATGTCCGCAGCCCCCGTGTCCTGAAGACGCGCGGCGCTGAGCGCCGTCACGGCCACCGGCACGTCCAGCAGCGACTCTTCGCGACGGCGGGCTGTGACCACCACTTCATCGACGATCGATTCGTCTTGCGGAGCGGACACCTGCTGGGCGTTGACACCCGTGCTCAGCGCGCCCCAGGCAGCACCGGCCAAAAGGGCGGCGCGAGTGAATTTCATCATGGCTGTATCCCCGACTGCGTTTCCCGAGCGCCGATTATTTTTATTCAGCGTTCAATGATTTTTGAAGGTGAACATAATTTAGTTAGCTGTCAAACGCCCCGTGCGCCTGCCGTAAGGGCAGCCTGTATCTGTGGCCAAAATGCCAAGGTTGGACGCTCTGAGGTGAGGCGGCTAGGCTGGTTGTCACGATGGTGAAGCCCTCCTCCTCCCCAAGTTCGCGACCAGTCACGGACCAACCCGCCAGGCGCGGTCGGCCGACCAAGGCGCGCGCCGCAGGCGACACGCGCGACCTGATCCTCGATGCGGCGGAAGACCTGTTTTCCAAGCACGGATTCTACGGCGTGACGATCCGGGAGGTCGCACGCGAGGCCGGGGTCGATACGGCGCTCGTCCACTACTACTTCGGGGCCAAGCGCGAGCTGTTCGACGCCGTCTTCCTCCGGCGGGCCGAGGTCTGGAACAACGAGCGGGTCGAGGCGATCAACCGCTATGCGTCCGAAGCCGGCGACGCCATGACCCTGGAAGGACTGCTGGAGGCCTTCCTCAAGCCGCCGTTTGAATGGTCGCTGAAGGGGGGCCCGGGCTGGAAACACTATTCGGCCCTGGTCGCCCAGACCAATGCCAATCCGACGTTCGGCGGTGAGACGATGGCGCGCTATTTCGACCCGGCGATCCGTCGGCTGATCGAACTGATTCGCCGAATCCTGCCGGACGCCCGAGAGGTCGATCTGTATTGGGCCTACCATATGCTGTCCGGCGCGCTGACCCTGACCCTGGGCGAGACGGGCCGGCTCGACCGGCTGTCGGGCGGGATCGCGCGCTCGGGCGATCTGGAGACCGCCGGAACCTATATGGTCCGGTTCGCCGCCGCCGGGTTCCGCGCCTGCTGTGGACGGGATGCCGAATGACCCTGACATCGGCCCGTCAGCACGAAATTCTGTGGTCCTGGATCAGGGGTATTGCCGCCGCTGTGGCGGTCGGCCTGTTCCTTGCCGTCGCCGGCGCCTTCGGTTCAGGTGACGCACCGCTCACGGCCCGGCTGCTGTACTGGGTGCCGACGATGGTGGTCGGGGCCGTGGTCGGCGGCCTGATCGCCGACGCCTTCACCCGGTGGCCGGCCCTGGATGAACGCCCGATCTTGAGAGGCGTGCTGATGTGCATCGCCATCTCGATGCCGCTCAGCGTTCTGGTCTGGATGATGACGACGCTGATGAACGGCGCGTCTTGGGAACCGCGTCACATCCTCGGCTTTGCCGGACCCGTGACGACCATCACGGCGGCGATGACGATCATCGGCCACCTTCTCGACCGCCCGCCCCGAACCCACGCGGCGGCGGCCGCGGCGGCCCCGGCCAGATTCCTGGATCGCTTGCCGCCCCGGCTGCGGGGGGCCGAGTTGTATGCTGTCGCCGCCGAGGACCACTACCTGCGCATCTATACCGCACGGGGAACCGAACTGATCCTGATGCGGTTGTCCGACGCCGTCGTTGAGCTTGAGGGGCTGGAAGGCGCCCAGGTCCACCGCAGCTGGTGGGTCGCCCGCGACGCCGTGCTGGGGGCCCGGCGAGGAGACGGTCGCGCGACCCTGGCGTTGAAAGGTGGCCTTGAAGCCCCTGTCAGCCGTCGCTATGCCCGCACCCTGCGCGCAGCTGGCTGGTGGTAGATGTTGGCATCTGGCCACTCGCCGGCCGCTCGGCTAGGTTGAAGTCAGAATACGGGCCAGGTTGCCCAACCCAATCGAGTAGATTTCCTTCGGGGAGACCATCATGAATCGCTTTTCAGCCTTCCTTGGCGTCGCCGCCTCCGCCATTGCCGTGGCCGTTGCCGCCCCGGCAGCCGTCGCCCAGCCGGCACCGCCGCCGGTTGAAGCCTATGCGGCCCTGCCTGCCGTTGATTTTCTGTCGATCTCGCCGAACGGCCAGAACCTGGCCTTCGTCGGGCGTGCCCCCAATGGGGCGCGCCGCATGGGCGTGCGGACTGTGGCCGGTGAGGTTCTGGGGGTCGTGGAGCTCGGCGACCAGAAGGTGCGCAGCATCTCCTGGGCCGACGATGACCACGTGCTGGTGACCACCTCCGACTATGTCGACCTGGAGGTCATGGGCGATGACCGCGAAGTCTTCGCGGCGCAGTCCTACAACGTGCGGACGCGCGAGTTCGTGACCCTCCTCAATCGGACCAACCGTTCTCTGAACACCCAGAGCATCCATCGCGACCAAGCGACGGGCAACTTTTACTTCATCGTGGGCGCGCCGTTCCAGCAACTGGTCAACGGCCGGATGCAGACCTTCGTGCGCAGCCTGACCAACGACTATGAGGTCGGTGTTTTCGCTGTCGATCTCGATACTGGTCGCGGCACCCTCATGCCCGACTTCGGAGGTGTTGTGGATGCCAGCGGACGCACGGTCGCGCGCTCGGGCTGGGATCGTGACAGCGGACGCTGGTGGCTGTCGACCCGCGCGCCGGGGGCCTCAGATTTCACTGAGGCGTGGAGCGGAACGGGTTATCGAATCGATACTCCCTCGCTGCTCGGCTACGGTCGTACTCGCGACACGGTGCTGATCGACGTACCCGAGGCCGAGGGCAACGTCCTGTACGAAGTGCCGCTCGCAGGGGGCCGCGCGGTCCGGCTGAACCTGGGCCTGGAAGGCGATCCGTCACCGATCTACCATCCGCGGGACGACCGTCTGCTCGGCTTCCAAGTCGCCACGGGAACGGGCACCGAATACGTCTTCCTGGACGAAAACCTGGGCGGCATCTGGGCCGGCCTCGAGGCCGGATTCCCTGATCGTCACGTGACCCTGGCCTCAACGACCCCGGATTTCTCCAGACTGATCATCCAGACCGATGGCCAGCACGATGCGGGCTCTTACTTCCTTGTGGACACCCAGGCCGGCACGGCCGTTCCGGCCGGTTCGCGTTACCCGGACGTACCGGCCAACACGATCGGTGAGCAACGGTTCGTCACCTACACTGCCGCCGACGGCACCGAAATTCCGGCCTATCTGACTTTGCCCCCGGGACGCGAGGCTCGCAGTCTGCCGCTGATCGTCCTGCCGCATGGTGGACCGCAGGCTCGGGACTATCCGGGCTTTGACTATTGGGCCCAGCTTCTGGCTTCGCGCGGCTATGCCGTGCTGCAGCCCCAGTTCCGCGGATCTGAAGGCTTCGGCCGCGCCCATATCGAGGCCGGCTACGGCCAGTGGGGCCGGTCCATGCAGACCGACCTGTCGGATGGCGTGCGCTGGCTGGCCGGGCAAGGCACCATCGATCCGGCCCGCGTCTGCATCATGGGCTGGAGCTACGGTGGTTACGCCGCCATGGCCGGCGTCACCCTGGATCCGGACGTCTATCGCTGCGCTGTCGCCGGTGCGGGTGTGTCGGACCTGCCGCGCATGCTGGCGTGGGAACGTGACCAGACCGGCGGTCGGGACACGACGGTCATGCGCTACTGGCGCCGGTTCATGGGCGCTGAGCGGATCAACGACAACTCGATTGCCGAGGTGTCGCCGGCCCGCCTGGTCGATCGGGTCCACGCCCCGGTCCTGCTGATCCATGGCCGCGACGACAGCGTCGTGCCGTTCGAGCAGTCGACGATCTTCCGTGACGCCATGCAGCGTTCGGGTCGCGAGGTCGAGCTGGTCGAACTGACCGGCGAGGATCACTGGCTGTCGCGCGAACAGGGCCGTATCGCGGTCTTCCGGGCCGCGGTTGATTTCCTCCAGCGTCACAATCCGCCGAACTGATCCCCGGACCCGTTCCGCAATCGATGGGGCCCGGCCGCTCGACAGAGCCGCCGGGCCCTTTCGCGTTCAGGCCCAGATGCCGTGAAACGCCGCCGGCAGAGCGACGTCAGCCCGCCAGGTCGCCACCGGACCATCCTCCAGGGCCGCCACGTCTAGGACGTGGAGTTCGGTACGTCGCTCCGTCAGGTTCAGGCTCGGCCCTATCAACCAGGCATCGGCCTCGGAGCGGGTGCCCGGCTTGGCGACCCAGACCATCTCGTCCACGACATGACCCGCGCCGAAGTCGAAGGTCCGGGTCGTGGCGGTCGACCAGTCGGTGACACCGATGGCGCGCGCAAAGGGTGTCTCGGGGGTGTCGGCGCTGGTGTGAACCGACAGACGACGCATCTGGCCGGCCCGTGCGGGATCGCTGCGAGGAAACTCGGCGATGGCCGGCAGGCGGGTCAGTTCGGTCGCGCCGTCCGACTTCAACCGGATGAGGCCCAGACGGGCGGCCTCGCCATCCAGCGGCACACCGTTGACGATCTCACTGGCCCCGCGCGCTGCGAAGTCCATGTCCCGGTGCAGGGCAATGTCGAACAGGATGTCGTCGCCCTCGATCCAGGCGTCGCCCAGGTGGAAAAAGCCGAAGGCGTCCGTCTCGAAAATGCGTCGGCGGGTCAGATCGTCCTTGTCCACCACCAGGATCTGGGTGCCGGTCTCGGGCCGCCAGGCGAACCCGTCAGCAAAGGGCATCGTCTGGCGCTCGCGCACCCAGGGCTGGAGCACGATGACCAGGTGCCGCTCGGTGGCTGTAAAATCGTGGACATAGCTGGCGCGCGGCAGGGGGATCAGGGAGGCATCCTCCAGTGTCCCATCCGCCGAGAGCCGCCAGACGAGGGCCTGATCGCCGCCCATCCCGAGATTCCAGATCCGCCCGTCCGGCTCGATACGCGGGTGAGCCAGAAACGGCATGGCCCTGAGATCGGGCCGCAGGGTGACATAGCCCTCGGTCTGGAGCGTGATCGGATCCATCGCCACCGGCGAGCCGGCTTCCCACAGGGCCCAGAGCTTGTCACCGGCCATCAGCACCGAGGTATTGGCGGCGTTGGCATCATCCGGTGATCCGATCTCGGCACGCGGATCCCCCAGCGTGCCGAAGCCGGGCATGACCATCGCGCCCAGCCGTTCTTCCTGGGCGCGCTTTCGGGTGGCGACAAAACGGGCCGACAGTTCAACGCGACCCTCCGACAGCGCAAAGCGGCGGATCAGGCCGTCGCCGTCGAACCAGTGCTGGGCACTGCCGCCCGGACGGCGGAACTTGGCAGGGCCGTTGCGGAACAGCACGCCCTCCAGGCCGGCGGGCGCACGACCGTGGACCAGCTCCAGCGTCCGGGCGGTGATGTCGGCCTCGACATCGGCGGTGGCCAGGGCCCAATCCGGCGTGGCGGCGGCGGCCTGGGCTGCCCGGACCAGATCCGGGGTGACGACGGCGGCGGACAGGGCCGCGGCCCCCATCAGGAACGATCGGCGGGACGGGATCATCATGCGTGTCCTACTGAGCCAGGTTGATCATCTGAGCGGTGTCGCCCGAGACGCTGAAATGCGCCCGGTTCCAGCCCGCCGGTCCCATGTTGCCGACGGCGTTGTTGGAAAAGGCGAAGGGCTCGGTCGGCATGCCGAAAGGATTGGTCGCCATGCGGCCGTCGTCGTCGACGTCGTGGAAGGCCTTCATGGCATAATCGCCGGCGGGCAGATGTTCGAAGACGGCCTGAACCGCCGCAGCGGATGCATCCACACGGGCGACCCGCACCGGATCACCGGAGCCGTCATAGGCCGCCTGGCTGTCGAACAGGGCGACCATCACATGGCCGGTCGGCTGGCCCACCTGGAAGGTGAAGGTGACGTCGGCGGACGCGTCCTGGGCCAGGGCGGGCGTCGCGCAAAACGCAAGGGCGGCGGCGGCGAGAAGGGCTTTCATGGTCTGTCTCCAGCGAGGCGACCGGGCCGGTCGCATTTCGATGAAGACAGTGTGACCGCACTTGAGCGGACGGACATTCAGCGATGCACGAAAAGCCGCGCGGACTTCGCCAACAACCACAGCCGTTCGCTCACGAAGCGCGAACGACCACCTGATCCAGCCAGTCGAACTGTTTGCGGTTCTCGGACCACTGGTCGCGCGTCTGTCCCCAGGCGTCGGCAGGCGACTCCTGGAACGGCGGCGGTAGGCGTGTCGGTCCGCGATTGGTCGAACCGAGGCGGGCGGCGACCTTCTGGGACGGCACGTTCTCGGGCGCGATGACGTGGATCACGTCATCCCAGCCGAGGGCGTTGAACACCCAGTCCATCGCTGCCGCCGCGCCTTCGGTGACATAGCCCTTGCCGGCTTCGGTCGGCAGGATCGACCAGCCAATCTCGGCCTGGGGCCAGCCATGCGGAAACCACGGTCCCAGCCGACCGACCCAGCGGCCGGTGTCCTTTTCGATCACCGAGAAGAAGCCGAAACCCTGGAGCGACCACGATCCGGCCACCGTCATCATCTGACGCCAGACCACCGACGGCGGGGCGGCCCCCCCGATGAAGCGGACGTGCTCTTCATCGCGCATCAGTTCCACGAAGCCGTCGAAATCTTCCCTCAGGGGCGGCCGCAGGATCAGGCGGGGGGTTTCTAGGAAGGGTCCAGGCGTCATAGGAACAATAGGCTTTGCGGCAGATTCGGATAGAGTTCCCGATACTGGTCTGCCGCCGGGTCGCAGTCCACCTCGGTGCAGGCGATCTGGCGCAGGCGCCAGTTGCCGCCTGAGTTCTGGAGAAGCGCGTCCATTGGCTCATAGCGATTGCCGCGACCGCCAGGCGTCTGTGGCCGCACGATGACGCGCGCCCATCCGCAGGCCACGGTGATCCGGTCGACCATGAACTCAACATCCTCGCCCAGCACATCCTCTACGCGCGGTCGCAGGGCATTGAGGATGGCCCGGCGCGTGGCCGTCCCGGCGCGGGGCGACGTGGCCGCGCACGAACTCTGGGCCTGGGCGGGCTCGAGACGAACGACGACGGTCGCCGGGACGGCGACCAGACCCAGGGCGATGAGACTGACGATGATGCGGCGCATGGCGACCTCCGGTTTGCCCCGGCAAGCTACGCCTGCGCCGTCGCCATGCAAACGACGTTATGTGACGAAACCTAACCGAGCGACGGCTCGATTTCCTTGCAGACGTCGATCAGGCCCTTCACCGAATCCACCGACTTGGCAAACATCTCTTTTTCCGAGTCATTCATTGAGAATTCGATGACCTTTTCGACGCCGCCGGCGCCCAGAACCGCCGGTACCCCGACATACATTCCGTCCAGGCCGTACTGGCCCGAGACCCAGACTGCGCACGGCAGGACGCGTTTCTTGTCCTTGAGATAGGCCTCGGCCATCAGGATGGCACTCTCGGCCGGGGCGTAGAAGGCCGAGCCGGTCTTGAGCAGGCCGACGATCTCGCCGCCGCCGCCGCGCGTGCGCTTGATGATGGCGTCCAGTTGCTCCTGGGTCAGCAGGCCCTGTTCGACGCATTCCGGCAACGACAGGCCCGCCACGGTCGAGTGACGCGCCATCGGCACCATGTCGTCGCCGTGACCGCCCAGGGTCCAGGCGTGAATGTCCTCGACCGAGATGCCGGTGGCGTCAGCGAGGAAGTGGGCGAAACGGCCCGAATCCAGGATGCCGGCCATGCCCACAACCTTCTCGCGCGGCAGGCCCGAAAACTCGCGCAGCGCCCAGACCATGGCGTCCAGCGGGTTGGTGATGCAGATGACAAAGGCGTTCGGGGCATGGGTCTTGATGCCCTCGCCGACGGCTTTCATGACCTTCAGATTGATCGAGACCAGATCGTCGCGGCTCATGCCCGGCTTGCGCGGCACGCCGGCGGTGACGATGCAGACGTCGGCACCGGCGATGTCGGCATAGTCGTTGGCGCCCTTGAGCGTCACGTCGGCATCGAAGACGGCGGCGGCCTGCGAAATGTCCAGCGCCTTACCCTGGGGGGTGCCTTCGGCGATGTCGAACAGCACCACATCGCCCATCTCCTTGCGGGCGGCGACGTGAGCCAGGGTGCCGCCGATCATGCCGGCGCCGATGAGGGCGATCTTCTTGCGAGCCATCTGAAGTCCTGTCGAAGAGGGGGAGGAAGCGTCGGGGCGCGGTCTAGCGCCGCACGGGGGGCGGGGCAAGGCGCACGCACGCAGCATCGGCCTCGCGGGACGACCCTGGCGAAGGTGGGAGGGCAGGCGGAGCGCCGGACTTCGGGTCCGGGGACCGTAGTTGTGTTGTTGCGTTTCGACCTGAAGGGACGCTCCGCCACGGATATTTTCCCGGAGCCCCTGCTTGGCGCCTCTCGTTCGAGACTACGCAGCTGTTGTGGCCCCGGACGGTCAGCTCCGTCCCAACGAGACGGGGCGCTGGAACCGACGGGTACTCCTCCCCGTCGCTATCCGCTCATCCGCATCCCTGTGCCGACATGGTCGCTGGCCACGCGCCCTCCCCGGCATTGGGACGAGGGGAAGTATGGAGGGGGCCAAAGCGGAGGGGGATTGCGGGGGTGAAATAAGTTCGGTGTCCCCGCTTTTCCTCGTCATCCTCGGGCTTGACCCGAGGATCGGGCGTCGGGCGTCAAAGCCCTGTCCGGCAACGACCAGGCAGCGGAGCGTCTGGCCCTCGGGCCAAGCCCGAGGGTGACGAGGTGGGGAGATGGGTGCCCGGCTGGATGTGGGGATGCGGTGGCACGCTTGTCCCGGCTCGGGGGCCGGGATGACAAGGGAAGGAAGGGAGGGGAGCGACGGCCCTAGAGGTTCAGGAGCGCCGGATCGCCGCCCTGGGCCGCGATGTTGTCCGTAATCGCCTTTTCGGCGGCGAAGCGGATCAGGCTGTTGGGGCCGCCGGCCTTGGGGCCGGTGCCCGAAAGGCCCTCGCCGCCGAACGGCTGGACGCCGACGACCGCGCCGGTGATCGAGCGGTTGATATAGACATTGCCGGCCGGGACCAGGCGCATGACCTCTTCGGCAAAGGCCTTGATGCGCGAATGCACGCCCAGCGTGAGGCCGTAGCCCCGCGCCGCCAGCTTTTCGGCCACCGGCTTCAGCTTGTCCGGGTCATAGCGATAGACGTGCAGGATCGGGCCGAAGACCTCCTTTTCCAGGAAGTCGGGTGACGGGATCTCGGCGATGGTCGGGGCGAAGAAATCGCCGGCGCCTTCGAGCCCCGAGATGTCGGCCCGGGCGATGACCTTTGCCTCTTTTTCCAGCCGAGCGACATGGGCCTCGAGGATTTCGCGCGCCTCGGTGTCGATCACCGGGCCGATGTCGGTGGACGGATCGGACGGGTCGGCGACGACCTGGGCGGCGAGCGCCCCCTTCAGACCCTCGATCACGCTTTCGGCGGAATCCGTGGGCACGAACAGGACGCGCAGGGCCGAACAGCGCTGGCCGGCCGAGCCGAAGGCCGAGAGGATCACGTCGTCCAGCACCTGTTCGCGCAGCGCCGTGGTGTCCACGAACATGGCGTTCAGGCCGCCCGTCTCGGCGATGAAGGGAATGATCGGGCCGGGCCGCGCGGCGATCGAGCGGTTGATGGCCCAGGCCGTGTCGGTGCCGCCGGTGAAGGCCACGCCGTCAATGCCCGGATGGCTGACCAGGGCCGCGCCGACGCGCGAGCCCGGCCCCGGGGCCAGAGCGATCAGATAGCGGTCCAGACCCGCGCCGACGAAGAGCATGACGGCCTCGGCGGCGATCAGCGGCGTCTGTTCCGCCGGCTTGGCGATGACGGCGTTGCCGGCAGCCAGGGCCGCGGCGATCTGGCCGGTGAAGATCGCCAGCGGGAAGTTCCACGGCGAGATGCAGGCGAAGACCCCGCGCCCGTGCAGGACCAGCTCATTGGTCTCACCGGCGGGGCCCTTCAGGGTTTCGCGCCCGCCGAACTGACGCTCGGCCAGCATGGCGTAATAGCGACAGAAGTCGGCGGCCTCACGCACCTCGGCGACGCCGTCGTTGAGCGTCTTGCCGGCCTCGCGGCTGAGCAGGGCGACGAGACGGTCCATGTCGGCTTCCAGGGCATCGCCCATGGCCCGAAGCACGGGCGCGCGACCAGCGCCGCCCAGACGGTCCCAAGCGACCTGGGCGTTGGCGGCCTTGTCGATGGCGCGGTCCATCTCAGCTTCGGTGATTTCGGAGACCTGGCCCAGGACACGAAGCCGGTCCGAAGGACTGGTCACTTCCTGAACGTGCTGGCCGGCCATCAGGGCGCCGCCGACGATCGGCCCGGAGCTGAACCGCTCGCGGTCCAGCTTGTCGAGAGCCAGGGCGTGAACCTCGCGGTCCTCGGCACGGGAATAGTCGCGGCCGAGCGAGTTCTGACGATCGCCGTACATATCGATAGGCCTTTGAATTCTGGGATGGGGTCCGGGTTCGGCCTCGAGCTGATCCAGAGGATCGGACGCGACCGCCTCGGCGGGAACCCGCTCATCGAGCAGGGCGTGAACGAAGGAGGAGTTGGCACCGTTCTCAAGCAGGCGGCGCACAAGATAGGGCAGTAGATCTTCATGCCCGCCGACCGGCGCATAGGTACGCACCGTGATCGGCTCTCTGAAGCGTTCCTCAGCCGCATCATAGAGGGCCTCGCCCATGCCATGCAGGCGCTGGTACTCGATCTTGACGCCGGCCTCCTTGGCCATTTCGTGCACGGCGGCCAGAGAATGGGCGTTGTGGGTGGCGAACTGGGCGTAGAGGTCCGGCGAGGCTGCGATCAGCTTACGGGCGCAATGCAGATAGTTGACGTCGGTGGCCGGCTTGGTGGTGAAGACGGGATAGTCGGGACGGCCCATGACCTGGGCGCGCTTGATCTCGGTGTCCCAATAGGCCCCCTTCACCAGCCGGCACATCAGGCGACGACCGCGTTCCTTGGCGATGCGATGAACCGCGTCGATCACCTGGGGGCAACGCTTCTGATAGGCCTGAATGGCCAGGCCCAGACCCGTCCAGTCACCCAGCGATTCCTCGCCGGCCAACTTGTCGAGCAGCTTGAGCGACAGCACGAGACGATCGGCTTCCTCGGCGTCGATGGTGAAGTTCAGGTCATGCAGCGCCGCGATCTGGGCCAGGCGAAGCGTGCGTGGATAGAGCTCTTCCCAGACGCGATCTTCCTGGGTCGCCTCGTAGCGCGGCGACAGGGCCGACAGCTTGACCGAGACGCCGTGGCCCGTCTCCGGCCCGCCGGTGTGGCGCATCTTGATCTTGTTCTTGCCGACAGCCCCGATGGCCTGGGCGTACAGCCGCTCATAGCGTTCGGCGTCGGCGACCGTGCGGGCCCCCTCGCCCAGCATGTCGAACGAACACAGGTAATCGTCGCGACGGGCGCGGGCCATGGCCGCCTCGATGGTCCGGCCCAGCACGAACTGCTCGCCCATGATCTTGACCGCGGCGGCGACCGCCTGGCGGATCACCGGCTCGCCCAGACGGCCGGCAATCCGGCGCAGGAAGGCCGGCAAGTTGTCGCGCGCCTCGGGATCGACCTCGACCAGATGGCCCGTCAGCATCAATCCCCAGGTGGAGGCATTGACGAACAGGCTGTCGGAATGCCCCAGATGGCTGGCCCAGTCGGCCGAGCCGATCTTCTCGGCGATCAGGCGATCTCGGGTGTCCTCGTCCGGCGTTCGCAGCAGGGCTTCGGCCAGGCACATCAAGGCCAGGCCTTCGCGGGTGCCCAGCGAGAATTCTTGCAGGAAGCTCTCGACGACGCCCTGCCGGTCGTTGGATCGGCGCGCGCCGCGCACCAGTTCGACGGCCTCTTCGAGCACACGGGCGCGCTCTTGCCCGGCCAGCGGCGGTGTAGCCAGAAGGTCGGCGACCGCTTCCCGCTCATCGCGGAACTTGATCGCATCAAGGGAATCGAGGGGTGGGCGAGACGGGGCCATGGCGGGGCCTCTAGCGCCGCTTTGACCGAAGGGAAAGGGGGAAAGCCACGCGGGGCCGTCCGGCTTGGCCGAGCCGGAAAATCACGCTTTCAGATCAGACCCTTGGGGAGAGTCCCGATCCCCGATCCGCCGCCGCTAGCCGGCGTTCATGTCCTGGATCTTGATGATCGCGGGGCCCAGGATGACGACGAACAGCACCGGCAGGAAGAAGACGATCATCGGCACCGTCAGCTTGGCCGGCAGGGCCGCCGCCTTCTTTTCCGCCGCCGCCAGGCGCAGTTCGCGGTTCTCCTTGGCCATGACCCGCAGGGCCTGGCCGAGCGGCGTGCCGTACTTCTCGGCCTGGATCATGGCGGTGGCGACCGACTTGATGCCGGGGTGGTTGGTCCGTTTGGCGAAGCCTTCATAGGCCTGGCGGCGCTCGGGAAGATAGGACAGCTCAGCCGACAGCAGGGTGTACTCCTCGGCCAGATCGATCGACTGCCCCCCGATCTCGGCACCGACCTTGGTGATGGCCGCCTCGATGGACATGCCCGATTCCACGCAGATCAACAGCAGGTCCAGCGAATCCGGAAACGCTTGGACGATCGACTGTCGACGCTTCTGGGCCCGGTTGGAGATGTAGAGGTTCGGCAGATAGAATCCCGCCGCGAAGCCGAACACCACAGCCGCCAGCCGCGCCATCGGCGGCAGGCCGAAGTCGTTGATGGCGAACAGGTAAACGGCAACGAGAACGCCCATGACGAAGGGCATCGTGAACCGGAAGAAATAGAAGGTCGTCAGCGGCTTGGGTCCGCGGAAGCCGGCCTGGGCCAGACTGTCGACGACCTTGGGATCCTCCAGCAGCTTGGACAGGTTAAGCCGGTCCACGACCCGCTTCTTGAAGCCGCCGTCGGCCTGACGCAACGACCCGGTGGCTTGCTGCACGATCTGGGCCCGCGAGCGACGGCGTAGCTCCTCCTTGCGGTCGGCGACCGCCTTCATCCGCGACTCCAGCTTGGCCCCGCCCGTGAACGACCCGAGCAGGGCGAACAGGGTCGCAAAGGTGAGGATCGCCACCAGGACGGAGAGCAGATTGCGGGGATCGACGAGGGCTTCCATGACTGTCCCGCGCTAGAACTTGAAGTTGATCATCTTGCGCATCATGAAGATGCCGGCCCCCATCCACAGGCCCGCCCCCAGCAGCATCAGCTGGCCGCGAATGTCGGTGAACAGGAGCATCATGTAGGAGGGGGTGGTCACGGTGACCATCAACATGACGCCGGGCGGCAGACAGCCGATGATCGCTGCAGAGGCCGTGGCCTCGGAGGACAGAGCCTTGATCTTTTCGGCCATCAGCTTGCGCGACCGCAAGACGACCGAGAGATTGTTCAGGGCCTCTGCCAGATTGCCTCCGGTCTTGGCTTGGATCGAGATCACGATGGCCAGGAACCGAAGCTCCGGAGTGGGCATACGCACATACATCTTGTCCAGCGCCTGCTCGAGCGACATTCCCATGCCGACGCTCTCGACCAGTCGCTGAAACTCGGGGCCGATCGGGGCGCTCATCTCCTTGCCGATGATCTTCAGACAATCATGGACCGGCAGGCCGGACTTGATCCCGCGCACGATGATGTCGATGGCGTCTGCAAACTCGGAAGTGAACTTTTTGATTCGACGCTGGCCCAGGAAGCCGACGACCCAGCGCGGAATGCCCAGGCCGAACAGGATCGGAAGCGCCGGCAGGATGAACCAGGGCATGCCAAACAACAGGCCGAACAGCAGCGCCACGATGGCCAGCACCGCCGAGATGATCCAGAAGACCTGAACCTTCAGCGCCAGCCCTGCCTGACGCAGCTTGGCCTCCATGGTGACGCGCGCCTTGCGCTCCTTGCGGTCCACCTCCTTGAGCTGGAGCATGATCTGCTTGCGGCGCTGCTCCTGGGTCTGGGGACCCGAAGCGCCGCGCTTGGCGGTGCCCTGCAGGGAACGGGAGGTGAAAGTCTGGGCGCGCTTCATCGCCCGCGACGACGAATCATCGCCGCCGACGAAGGCGAAACCGATGCTGGTGATCGTCACAAAACCCAGGACCGCGGCAAGGATCATAAGCATGACCGCTACTCCGCCGCATCCAGGGCTTCGGCCAGTTCCCGTTCCAGCCCGTAATAGCGCGCGCGGTCCCAGAAGCGCGGACGCGCAATGCCGGTCGACCGGTGCCGGCCGATCACGCGACCGTTTTCGTCCTCGCCGGTAATTTCATAGACGAACAGGTCCTGGGTGACGATGACCTCGCCCTCAAGACCGACCACCTCGGTGATGTGGGTGATCCGTCGCGAGCCGTCGCGCAGGCGTGCGGCCTGGACGATGATGTCGACCGAACCGACGATCATCTCGCGGATCGTCTTGGACGGCAGTCCGTAGCCGCCCATCGTGATCATGGATTCCATCCGACTGATGGCCTCGCGCGGGCTGTTGGCGTGCAGCGTGCCCATGGAGCCGTCGTGGCCGGTGTTCATTGCCTGAAGCAGGTCGAACGCCTCGGAGCCGCGCACCTCACCGACGATGATCCGCTCAGGACGCATCCGCAGACAGTTCTTGACCAGATCGCGCATGGTGATCTGGCCCTGGCCTTCCAGGTTCGGAGGACGGGTTTCCAGGCGCACGACGTGGGGCTGCTGGAGTTGAAGTTCCGCCGCGTCCTCACAGGTGATCACCCGCTCGGTTGGGTCGATGAAGGCTGTGAGGGTGTTCAGAAGGGTCGTCTTACCCGAGCCGGTACCGCCAGAGATGACGGTATTGCACCGGCAGGCCCCGATGACGCCAAGGACCCGCGCCCCTTCCTGGCTGATGGAGGCATACTCCACCAGATTGCGCATGGTCAGCTTGTCTTTCTTGAATTTCCGAATCGTCAGCGTCGGTCCGTCGATGGCCAGGGGCGGGGCGATGACGTTGACGCGCGATCCGTCGGGCAGACGAGCGTCGCAGATGGGAGAGCTTTCATCGACGCGACGACCGACCTGCGAAACGATGCGCTGACAGATGTTCATCAGCTGGGTGTTGTCGCGGAACCGCACGTTCGTCAGCTGGACCTTTCCGCCGACTTCGATGAAGACCCGGCTGGCTCCGTTGACCATGATGTCGGCGATGTCATCGCGCGCCAGCAACGGCTCCAGCGGCCCATAACCAAGGACGTCGTTGACGATGTCCTGGACCAGGTACTCTTGCTCGGCCACCGACATGGAGACGTTCTTGATCGCCACCAGCTCGGCGACGATATCGCGAATTTCCTCCGCGGCCGCCTTGGGGTCGAGCTGGGCCAGCTGGCTCAGGTCGATGGTGTTGAGCAGCGCATTGAGGATCGTCGTCTTGGTCGCGTGATAGTAGTCCGACTGTTCACGGACGATCTCGGTAACCGGTTGAGCCTTCTTGAGCTGCTCGAACCCCTTGGTCGCGCGAGGGGCGGCGGTCGGCTCCATGGAACGCTTCGTCTCCGGCTTCGACTTGCTCGCCAGAGCATCGAGCCGCTCGCCGGCAGGTGCGGCCAGCGCTTCATCCGCGTCGTCGCCCGGCGGAGGGGACGCCACGGCCTCCCGAGCGGCGATCGGCTGCAGCGGCGTGTCGAGAGATCCGGGGCCTGAGCGCTTGCCGAACACCTGGGTTTAGCCCTTCTTCTTGAAGAGCTTGGACAAAAGTCCGCCGGACTTGGGTCCGGGGGCCGGCAGGGCGGCGATCTCTCGTTGGGAAACGATCTGGGCCAAGGCAAGGAAGGCCTCGGCCGATTTCGTCTTCGCTCCGGCCTCGATCACCATCTGGCCGTTGTTGGCCGCTTCGCCGAAGGTCTTGGCGTCGAACGGGATGATCATCGACGGGTGGACGCCCAGAGCCGCCGTGAACTCCTTGATCGGAATCTCCGGTCGTCCGGGCAAGCCGACCTGGTTTAGAACCAGCCGCGGTGCCGCATCGTTGGGGCGGGCCTGCCGCACCAGATCGATGATGTTCTTGGCGTTGCGCAGCGAAGCCAGGTCAGGACTGGCGACGACGACCACCTCATCGGAGCTGATGAGGGTCTGGCGCATCCAGCGCGACCAGCTGTGCGGCAGATCCAGCACCACGAACGGGGCGGTCGAGCGAATCTTCTGGGTGACCTCTTCGAAGGCCTCGTGGGACAGGTCCCAATCGGCGTCCAGCGTCGCCGGTGCCGCAAAAAGGCTGAGACGATCGGTGCAGCGCGCGGTGAGACGGTCCAGCAGGGTGGCGTCGAGGCGCTCCGGCTGGTCCAGGGCATCGGCAACGCCGCTCAGCGGGTCCTGATTGAAATCCAGTCCCGCCGTTCCGAACGGCAGATCGTAGTCGACGATAACCGTGTTGGAGCCGACCCGCTCGGCCAGGGCATAGGCGGTGTTGTGGGCAACGGTCGAGGCCCCAGCCCCGCCCCGGGCCCCCACGAAAGCGATCGAACGCCCCACGAACGGACGGGCCGGATCCGAGAACAGCGACCCGATGGTCGAAATGAGCTGCAGCGGCTGGATCGGGCCGACCAGATATTCGCTGACACCCCTACGGATCAGCTCGCGATAGAGCATGATGTCGTTCGTCGCGCCGATGACGACGACCTTGGTGCCGGAATCGCAGACCTCGGCCAGTTCCTCCAGCGCCCGCAGCAGGGCCGCACCCATGAGCTCGCACTCGACCACGACCAGCGCCGGCGTGGGCTCGCTGCGGTAGGTTTCGACCGCAGCGGCCAGACCACCGACCCGGATCTGGGTGGTGGCCCGTGCCATGCGGCGGTCCTGGCCGGCGCGCTCGGCGGCCGCCAGGGTCTCCGCCCGGTCGCCGAAGATGTGAATGGTGATGCGGGGAACCTGAATCGTATTCAGGGCGGCATCCGCCTGGGCGACCAGGTCGCCAACCGGATTAAAGCCCGAACCCTGCGGCGCGTGGGCGTGGGCCGGCAGGGCCGAACGGGCCGCCGGCGAGGGATCGGTCGTCGGCACGAACCGCAACGGCTGATCGGCCGCTGCGGCCCCGGCGATCGGTGACGCTGCAGACGCGACGGCAGACGGCAGGTCGAGGTCGAACTCGTCCTCGAAACCGTCGTCGTCGAAAGCCGGGTTATGGGCGGAGTTCATGGGCGGACTCTCGGTCTGGCGTACATCAGTTGATCGCGTCGGACAGCGCCGGCGCGTCGCCGCTGCCCTGCGTGGCGGTAGGTTGGCCCCGGCGGTAGTTCTGGATGACCACCGTCCGGCGGCCGGCATCGGCCGGATCCATCGGCCGCTGGCCCTGGATGTCACGCGGGTCGGCGATCTGGGCGGCCATGTTGGAGACGGTCGCGCAGCCCAGGCCCATCGATGAGCCGTTGTCGGCGTGACGTGTCAGCGATCCCCATTGCCGGGAGCAGTCGTAGGTCACGGCCTGCAGCCGAGCGAAGCCGACGACGACCGGAGCCCGAGGATCCGGTGCGGCATAGGCAACCTGGCGAACCGGAATTCCAGAAGCCTGGAGCGCGTCAGCCACGGCCCAGCTCATCTGCAAGGCGGCCGGATCGTCGCCTGCGGGCGTCTCCACGACGATCTCCGGGCTCTGCTCTGAGCGCGCCCGCATGACCAGTCCCGCGAGGGCCGAGCGTTGGTTCGGCGAAAGGCCGGTCTCGTGAACCGCCAGGGCAATCCGGTCCATCTGGGGCTCGACCCGCAGTTGCCAGCGCGACAGAGGCGTCATCGGCACAGGGCCGCCCCCCGAGGCCGGCGCGCCGCAGGCCGAAAGCGCGGCCCCTGCCGCGATGATGGCGATGGCGACTGGAACTCTCATCGGCGGCTCCTATTCGATCACATAGCCGACCGGGCCCTGCCACTGGCCGGGGGCCGGGGCGGTCTGGTCGGGGCGGTAGGCGCGGTTCAGCCGGCCCAGAAGAATGGTCTCGGCGTCCGACGCGAGCTGCAGGCCGTCGACAGGTGTCTGCAGCCGGCCCGGATCGGTCGGATTGACCAGATAGGGCGTGACGATGACCACCAGTTCGGTTTCGCCCTGGAGATAGTCACGCGAGCGGAACAGGGCCCCAAGCACGGGCAGTTCGGTCATGCCGGGCAGGGCGTCGATGCTCTCGCGGGTCACCGACTGCATCAGGCCGCCGATCATCAGGCTCTGGCCCGAGGGGATCTCGACCGTGTTGGAGATGCGGCGAACCGACAGCCCCGGGATCACGAGATCACCCCCGCCGCCGCCCGCCATCGAATACGATCCGACATTCGAGAGGTCAGAGACCTCGGCCGAGATCCGCAAGGAAATCCGACCTCCGGACATGACGACAGGCGTGACCTTCAAGCCGACGCCATAGGGGCGAAACTCGATAGAGACGCGGCCATTGTTGTCCACGCCCGACGGCACCGGGAACTCGCCACCCGCCAGGAATTCGGCCTCTTCTCCCGACACCGAGGTGACATGGGGCTCCGACAGGATCCGGATGATGCCGACCCGCTCGAACGCGCGCAGCTGTGCCGAGATGCCTGCGCCGCCGAGCGCCGCGGGCGAGTTGAAGGTAAAGGTCCCGCCTCCGGTCGGGCTGGAGTTGACCCCGAAGCCAGGAGAGTTTGTGACCAACCAGTTCGGGTCGCTGCCCGAGCGGGCCGACCCGTCGAGGCTGACCCCGAGTTGTTCGACGATGTTGCGTTGCATCTCGACGATGCGGACCTGGACCATGACCTGATCGGAGCCGGCGATGGCCATCATGTTGAGCACCTGCTCCGGTCGCTCCACGAAGGTCTGGGCGACGCGCTCGATGCGCTCGGACTCACCCGCGCTGTCGACCGATCCGGTCAGAATGATCGCTCCGTTCACCGCTTCGGCGCTGACATTGGCGTTGGGCGCGATCCGACGGATGGTGTCCTGAAGCACGCCGACGGGCGCGCCGACCCGGACATTCAGGCTGAGAATCTGGCGCCCCGAGGCATCGAAGAACAAGGCATCGGTCGCCCCTGGCGTCAGGCCCATCAGCACGATCCGGCGCGGCGACTGCAGCACCGCGTCAGCGACGGCCGGATTGGAAACCATGACATCGCGCGCATCGACCGGCAGCTCGATGACGGCCGATTCCCCGCGCGGCAGGCTCAGGGCCTGATTGGCGGCCGATCCGACGCCGACCCGCACGACCTGCTGGGCCGACGCCGATGACACCGGCGCGGCGAGCCCCACAGACAGGGCCGCCGCCAGGAAGAGGTGGAAGAGGGGTTTCATATTGGTGGTCATCCCACAGGCACCTCTGAGACAGCACCGTTGCGGAAGACGCGGACAGACCGGCTTCCGCCGTTGTCGGCGCGGGTTTGGGAGCTGACGACGGCCCCGGACGGATGCTGGGCGTCGGCGTAAGACCTCAGGACCAGGTAGAGTTCGCCCTGGGCCTCGGCGAAGGCCAGAACCTCGGCATCGCGGGCACCGACCTCGAGGGTCGCATTGGAGCCGACGACGTTCTCGGATTCGCCCGCGCGCATGGTTTCGCCGATGGCCAGGACCCGAACATTGGTCAGCACCGTCTGGGCGATGAAGCCGTCGCGACCGTCCACGGTCGCCTCGGCCCGGCGGCTCATGATCACATCGACCCGATCGCCGGGAAGGATGAAGCCACCGGCACCGTTTTCCTGGGTCAGGGGTATCGACATGGCACGCATTCCCGGGTCGAGCATCACCGCCAGGAAACCGCTCTGGCCGGCCCGAACCAGTTTGTTGGCAATGATCGGTTCGCCAGCCAGGATGCGCTCTCGCACGACCGCGCCGACGACCTGGGCGCGCACACCGCCGCCCGAAATCCGCTCGGCGGCGCGCTGGACCTGGGCGGTGGCGCTGCCGTCGGCTTCGGGATTAGCCGGCGCGTCCGTTCCTTCGCCTTCGGCCGAAGCGCCGGACCCGGTCGGAATCGAGCTCGCCCCTTCGACGATCCAGACGGCATTGACCGCATCCATCGGGAAGGCCCGCCATTCCATGTCGGTGTTCTCAAGGCGCGTTCCGACATCGAGGTCACGGGTCGCCACGAGCACCTGGGCCATGGGGGCCTGTTGCGCCGCAGCGGGCTCGGCCGACGCCGAGCGGACGGCCTCGCCATCGCTCGAACCCATCGCCCGGACCACGAAGGCCAGGCCGATGGCCGAGACGGCTGCGACGGCAATGACGGCGATTCTTGCAGGTTTCATCAGTCGGAATCCCTCCGGCCCGCACGCGATTCTGCGCTTCTGAGCCCGGTTGTTCCGACCAAGTTGCAGCCAGTCGGTTAACGCTGGCTTACGAGCGAAAAGAGATCAGGCGCCGACGAAGGCCTGAACGATGGCGCTGGACGGAAAGGCAGCCAGCGCCCCCAGGGCAATGGCCACGCCGTAGGGGACGTCGCCCTTGGGCTGCATCAGCCTACCGAACCAGTCCGGGCAGGCCCCGGCACCGGCCACAACCTCCAGCGCCGGCGAGCTACGCGCCAAGATCAGGCCCAGGGAGAACAGGCCCCCGGCCACGGCCGTGGCCAGGACGAAGACCAGCGATCCGCTCAGCCCGAGCCATAGACAGACCGCCGCCATCAACTTGGCATCTCCGCCACCCAACAGACGCATGGCAAACAGTGCGATGCCCAGAACCAGAGCGCAGAATCCGATACCCAGATGCTGGACGATGTCAGACAGCGGCATTCCGACCGCAAAGGCCGCCGGTGCGAATCCGGCGATGAGGCCGATCGAGATCCAGTTCGGGATCGTCATGGTCGTCAGGTCGTTCAGAGCCGCGACGATGACCAGCACCGGCAGGACGCTGAGCAGGATAACGAGGAAGATGTCCAATTCCGGCTCCTCTGGATCGAGGCGATCATCCTGCCTGACCCGCGTAAAGTTTTCGTCACCCCCGACGGGAGACATCCGGCTTGAGCCATAAAGAGAAAGGGCCCCGGCGTTTCCGCCGGGGCCCCATCCCTTGACCGCGCGTCGCGATTGCGACGCGGCTTAGCCGAGGTTGTCGGCAATGGTATCGAACGTGGTCGACAGGTTGGTGCCGACCAGGGTGACGGCCGTGATGATGACCACGGCGATCAGAGCGGCGATCAGGCCGTACTCGATGGCGGTGGCACCCGACTCGTCATTCAGAAACTTGTTGATGAATTTCGACATTGATTTTCTCCTTGGATGGATGAGCAACCGATTTTGACACCTGGTCAGGGTTAGGTCGGTCGCCCGCCGTCCCTGATCACACGATCACAATGCGCCGGGCTGCTTAAGTTCAAGTAAATCTGATTTCGAATATTCGGATTCTTTGTAGTAAACAGATATTTACTGTAAATATCGATTAACTTATTTAAAAGTTAATGCACGGCTTCGCCACTGAGTGACATAAGGGCCGACCCGGCAACGAAATCTTGAGAATTCACCGACACCCTACGCGGGCGCAACACGCGCATGGATTCAAATGGAGTCGGTCATGCGCCGCATCACCCTCGCGCTTCTCACCCTCGCGGTCCTGGCCCCGGCCGGGATGGCGCAGGCCCAAAGCCGCGGCCTCAGCGTCGAGGTGGATCACATCACCCGCCTGAACCTGAATGGGTCGGCCGCTTCGGTAATCGTCGGCAATCCGCAGATCGCCGACGTTACCGTCGTCGACGCCAACACGCTTTATGTGAGCGGACGGTCCTCGGGCGTGACGGAGATCGCCGTCCTGGATGGGCTGGGACGCACCATCTACCAGGGCGAAGTCGTCGTCAGTGGCCCGACCTCGGGACAGGTCCGCGTCTGGCGCGGAACCGCCGTCACCCACATGGCCTGCGGCACGACCTGTTCGCCGTCGGCGCGTGACGCCTCGGTCCTGGCTACCGCGCCGGCGACCGGCGCGAGTACGGCACCCTAAATCAGGGCATGAGGCGCGTGATGCGGTTCCTACCCCTTCTGGGACAGTTCGGTCGGGCGACACGGGGGGCGACGGCGGTGGAGTTCGCCCTGGTCGCCATGCCGTTTCTGTTCATGCTGTTCGCGATCTTCGAGATCGGACGGATGTACACGCTGAACTCCGTCCTGGAAGACGCGACGATGGTCAGCGGTCGAATGGTTCGAACCGGCGAGCTGCAAACCTCCGGCCGGGGTGCCGACGCTTTCCGGGAATCCGTCTGCGAGCGGATGGGAATTTTCGGCGGCGACTGTGAGAACAGCCTGTCGGTGGATGTTCGCGTCATGCCGCAGTTTGCAAACCAGACAGCGCCCGATCCTGTCGTCGACGATCAGTTTGAAGAGGGCGTTCTGACGTTCGAGCCGGGCTCGCCCCAGGACATCGTTCTGGTGCGGACCTGGTGGCGGACCCCGATCTTCGTGCCGATGGTCACCCAGGGCCTGCGTCGTCTCGCAGACGACCGCGCGGTCCTGGCCGCGTCAGTTACCTTCCGCAACGAGCCCTACGCATGATGCAGTTCGAGTTCTCGATCGCGAAATTCCGTAGGGACCGGCGTGGGGTCTCGGCGCTGGAATTCGCCCTGGTCGCCCCGATCATGATCGCCTTCTATTTCGGGATGTCCGAATTCGCCCAGGCCTTCATGGCCCAGAAGCGCACGGGCCATGTGGCTTCGTCCATCGCCGATCTGGTGGCTCAGGATGAAAGCGTGACCGCTGCGGAATTCGACGACATCTTTGCGGCGGGGTCGACCCTCATGCTGCCCTATTCGACCAGCGGCATGCGTCAACGCCTCTCCAGCGTTACGGTCGACAGCTCGGGCACGGCTCGCGTGGACTGGAGCCGGGCCTCCAACTGGACACCGCTAGGGACGGGATCGGCCGTGACCTTGCCCGATGGCCTGGTTGCGAATGGCGAGAGCCTGATCGTCTCGGAGGTCGAGTTCCCCTACCAGTCCCCGATAGAGGCCTTCCTTCCTGGCCAGACCCTATTCAATCGCAGCTATTATCTGCGTCCGCGCCTGGTGGACCGCGTCGCGGCCCCCTAGGCCTAATCGACATTCATTGCATCCAGATCATGGCGGCAGCGATGTGTATGGAGTCGAGGTAGTGACGGGCGAGCCTGTCGAACCGGGTGGCGAATGGGCGGAAGTGCTTGAGCTTGTTGAAGCATCGCT